>Ga0105044_10000045_pt1 | contig 113173 bp, 106 predicted proteins | sample MAT01_FD_78092 | JGI IMG/M metagenome (GOLD analysis project Ga0105044, IMG submission 78092) | Freshwater microbial communities from Lake Fryxell liftoff mats and glacier meltwater in Antarctica - MAT-01 | ecosystem: Environmental > Aquatic > Freshwater > Ice > Liftoff microbial mat | place...
CCGGCACGCGGTCGCGCGCGGGCATTGTGGACGGGGTGGAGTCTGGTGGTGTCCGGGTGCGGTTTGACGAAGCCGTGACGAAGGCCGCGCATGATGACCGGCCTTGCGCTTGGCACCTGCGACTTTGCGCCTTCATCCTCCGCCTCGACACGATGACCATCAAGCAAATCGCCCTCGACGTGGCCGCAACCTTTCCGCCCGAACGCCGCATGTCGCTGTCGTCAATTCACCGCTTCCGGACCGGTTCCCGAGCCGAACGGCTGCGCGCCAACCGCAAGACATCGGTTGTCACCAGCTGATCCCGGCAGTCCTGCCCTGCGGTCAAATCTCTTGAACCATACAACCAGAACAGATGAACACAGAACGGGGGTTGCACACCCCCGACCCCCGTGGGATATTTTTGCAGAGAAGAAGCAGGGACATGACGGAGACGCTTCACATTCTTGGCGGAGGCATGGCGGGGTCCGAGGCGGCATGGCAAGCGGCCGAAGCGGGCGTTCCGGTTGTGATCCACGAAATGCGCCCGGCGGTCGGGACGTTTGCGCACCGGACGGGAATGCTGGCCGAAATGGTCTGCTCCAACTCGTTCCGTTCGGACGACGACGAACGCAACGCGGTGGGGCTGCTGCATTGGGAAATGCGCGCGGCGGGCGGCCTGATCATGGAAATGGCGGCCGCGCATCGCCTGCCGGCCGGGGGCGCCTTGGCCGTCGACCGGGAACCGTTTGCGATGGGCGTCACCGCACGGCTGCACGCTCATCCGCTGATTTCCGTTGTTAACGAAGAGATTACCGCTCTTCCCTCAAGCGGACACTGGATCATCGCGACCGGACCCCTGACCAGCACGGCCCTTGCGCACAGCATTCGTGAAACGACCGGGGCAGAGGCGATGGCGTTTTTTGATGCCATCGCCCCGATCGTCTATGCCGATACGGTGGACATGTCGGTCGCCTGGATGCAAAGCCGCTATGACAAGGGCGAGACGCCCGAGGAACAGACCGCGTACCTGAACTGCCCGATGGACCGCGACCAGTACAATGGCTTTGTCGACGCGCTGCTGGCAGCAGAAAAGACCGAGTTCCATGCGGGTGAAACCGCGGGGTATTTCGATGGGTGCCTGCCCATCGAGGTGATGGCGGAACGCGGCCGCGAGACGCTGCGGTTCGGGCCGATGAAGCCGGTCGGGTTGACCAATGCGCATGGCGGACCAAAGCCGCATGCGGTGGTGCAGTTGCGGCGCGACAACAAGATGGGCACGCTGTACAACATCGTGGGCTTCCAGACCAAGATGAAGCATGGCGCGCAAACCGCTGTATTCAGGATGATACCCGGGCTGCACGACGCGTCGTTCGCAAGGTTGGGCGGCATTCACCGCAATACCTTTCTCAATGCGCCGACCCTTCTCGACGCGCAGATGCGATTGCGCAGCCACCCCCACCTGCGGTTTGCCGGCCAGATCACCGGGGTTGAAGGCTATGTCGAATCGGCGGCGATGGGGCTGTTGGCCGGGCGGATGGCGGCGGCCGGGATCAAGGGACGGACGCTTGTGCCGCCGCCGCCCGTCACGGCGATGGGTGCCTTGATCAGCCATATCACCGGCGGGGCCGAGGCAAAGACCTTTCAGCCGATGAATGTCAATTTCGGGCTGTTTCCCCCGATCGAGGCCAAGGGCGGCCGCAAGGGGCGCAAGGACCGCTACAAGGCCTATACCGACCGGGCGAAGGACGCCTTTGCCGAATGGCTCGGGTAACCCGGTTCGCGCCGTCGCCCACCGGTCCGCTGCATCTGGGCCATGCCTTTGCGGCGCTGACGGCTGCGGCGCGGGGCGATCGGTTTCTGCTGCGGCTCGAAGATATCGACCGGGCCCGCTGCACTCCGGCGGCCGAGACCGCGATCTGCGATGATCTCGTCTGGCTTGGCCTGCAGTGGGAGACCCCGGTGATGCGGCAATCCGACCGCCTGCCCGCGTACCGCACGGCGCTGGAGCATCTGCATCGCCTCGGGTTGACCTATGCCTGCATTTGCACCCGCAGTGATATCCGCGCCGCGCTTGCAGCCCCGCAAGACGGGGTGCCGGCCCCCGACGGCCCGGCTTACCCCGGCACATGCCGGGGGCGGCAGGGCGCGGGCGCGGTGCGGCTCGACCTTGCAGCGGCGATGGACCGGCTGGGGGAGGTCGGGTTTCACGAAACCGGGCTGCGCGCCGGGCCGCATCGCTTTGGCCCGGGGGTCGCCGCCGGGATCGGCGATATCGTGCTGGCGCGGCGGGAGATCGGCACATCGTATCACCTGGCGGTCGTGGTGGACGATGCGGCGCAGGGCATCACCGAGGTGACCCGGGGGGAGGACCTGTTCGACGCCACAATCATTCATGTTGTTCTGCAACGCCTCCTGAACCTGCCGACCCCGGCCTACCATCACCACCGTCTGATCCGGGATGACGCGGGCCGCAGGCTGGCCAAACGCGACGACGCCCGGGCACTGGCCGCCTTCCGGGCCGACGGTGCCACGCCGGCCGACATCAGGCAGATGCTGGGCGACCTGCCGGGCTGACGATTTCGACCTCGTCTCCGTCCCGCAGCGCGGTATAGAAGCAGGTTCTGCGGTATGTATGGCAGGCCGGGCCGGTCTGCTTCACCAGCGCCAGCAGGCAGTCCCGGTCACAATCGAGGCGCAACTCGACCAGGGCCTGGCTGTGACCGGAGCTTTCGCCCTTGATCCAGAACGCCTGCCGGGACCGCGACCAATAGGTCACCTGACCGGTGTCGAGGGTGCGCGCCACCGCTTCCGCTGTCATCCAGGCAAACATCAGCACCTCGCCGCTGTGCGCATCCTGCGCAATGCACGGGATCAGGCCCCGGACATCATACTTTAGGCTTGCCGGGTCAAAGGGCATGCGGTTCTCCTTGGCTGCGACCGGGTGCAGGCCTATCTAACGGCGGTGAGCGGGGAAAACCATGAGCGACAGCGACCTGATCAACCTCTATTCCGGCCGCATTCTGGCGCTGGCTGCCGACATTCCGCATCTGGGGCGGCTGCCCGTGTCCGGCGCCACGGCACGCAAGCGCTCGCCGTTGTGCGGATCGACCGTGACGGTCGACGTGGTTCTGGTCGGCGGACGGGTGACCGAATTTGCGCAGGACGTGAAGGCCTGTGCCTTGGGGCAGGCGGCCGCTTCGGTGCTGGGCCGCGCAGTGATCGGGCGAAGCGTGGCAGAGCTGGAGGCTGCGCGGCAGGCGCTGACGGCGATGCTGAAAGAGGCCGGACCGGTGCCCTCGGCCCCGTTTGCCGACTACGAAGTGCTGATCCCGGCGCGCGACTATCGCAACCGGCACGCTTCGATCCTGCTGGCGCTGGAAGCGGCCTGCGCAGCGGCGACCGATGCGGAAGCAGCAGCCTGATAAAAAAACCGCCGCGCATCCCATGGGACGGCGGCGGCAAGGCGCGTATCTTTTCACGGGCGGCGAGGCAAGACAACCTCGGGGTGCATCCCTTGGGGACAAATGCACCGGGCCCGGTCAGCAAAGACCGCAGGCAGTTTTCAAGCCGTGCCGGACAGGGTCAGGCCGGCAAACAGCAGGGCAAACAGCACGCTGACGCCAAAGGCATCCTCGATCAGCAGGCATTTGCCCCGGGCGACAATGTCTTTGATTTGTTGGACCATTGGAGCCTCCGTTTGCATGTTGCTGTATTGTTCTCATAACATTAACCTTCTGTAAAGAACTTTGTGTGAACAAACGGGGGATTTTCAAGAACATCGCGCCAGGAGAGGGTCAGCCGACGGACAAGAGGCGGACCGCGCGGTCCTGATCAAGCAGCCATAGCAGGGCACGCACAGCCTGACCGCGAGGCGAGGTGAGGCCGGGGTCGTCCGCCAGCAGGCGCCGGGCATCGCTTTGCGCAACGGCCATCATACCGGCCTGCCGCTCCAGATCGGCGATGCGGAACCGCGGCAACCCGGATTGCGCCGTGCCGATCAGGTCGCCTGCGCCGCGCATCGCGAGGTCTGCCTCAGCAATGCGGAACCCGTCTTCGGTGTCGCGGATCACGGTCAGCCGACGCTCGCCGCCCTCGCTCAATGGGGCCTGATACAGCAACAGGCAGGTCGAGGCCGCCGTGCCGCGTCCGACACGGCCGCGCAACTGGTGCAATTGGGCAAGGCCAAAGATCTCGGCGCGTTCGATCACCATGATGGTGGCATTGGGCACATTCACCCCGACCTCGATCACCGTGGTCGCCACCAGAACCTGCGTTTGCCCCGCGACAAAGCGGGCCATCGCGGCGTCCTTCTCTGCGGGCGGCATCTGGCCGTGGACCAGCCCGACCCGGTCGCCAAGGCTGGCGCGCAACGCGGCAAAGCGGGCCTCGGCGCTGGCATAATCCACCGCCTCGCTGTCTTCGACCAACGGGCAAACCCAGTATGCCTGCTGCCCCTCGGCCACCGCTTGCGCCAGATGCGCCACCACCTCGTCGATCCGGGCCGCCGAGATCAGCGCCGTGCGGATCGGTTGCCGCCCTGCCGGCTTTTCGTCCAGCACCGAGATGTCCATATCGCCATAACTCGCCAGTGCCAGGCTGCGCGGGATCGGCGTTGCGGTCATCACCAGCACATCTGCAGACACGCCCTTGGCCCCCAGTTCCATCCGCTGTGCGACACCAAAGCGGTGCTGCTCGTCGACCACGGCAAGGCGCAGATCGGCAAAGCCCACGTCCTTCTGGAACACCGCGTGGGTCCCGACCAGAATCCCCGTCTCACCCGAGGCCAGCGCGGCCAGTTTCGTGGCCCGGTCCGTCCCCTTGTCGCGCCCGGTCAACAGGTCCAGTCGAACGCCGGCCGCCGCTGCAAGCGCGAACAACCCCTCGTGATGCTGGCGGGCGAGGATCTCGGTCGGGGCCATCATCACCCCCTGCCCGCCCGCCTCAACGGCGACCAGCAGCGCCAGAAACGCCACCAGCGTCTTGCCCGAGCCGACATCGCCCTGCAAAAGCCGGTTCATCCGCAGCGGTCCCGCCATATCCTGCGCGATCTCGGCAACAGCGCGGCTCTGGGCTGCGGTCGGACGGTAGGGCAGGCTCGCCAGCACCCGCGCCTGCAGGGTGCCACTGCCACGGCTCGGCCGGCCCTTGCCCCGGCGCTGCATCGCGCGGGCAAGCGACAGGGTCATCTGATGCGCAAACAGTTCGTCATAGGCCAGCCGTGCCCGGGCCGGGGCCACTGCCGCCAGATCGCCCGCCTGCCGCGGCGCATGAGCCTGATGCAACGCCGCAGCCCAGGGCGGCCAGCCTTGCTGGCGCAGATACGGCCCGTCAATCCACTCGGCCAGATCGGGCACCCGTGCAAGTGCGCCGGCCACAGCCTTGGCCAGAACCGCCCGCGTCACTCCGGCCACCAGCGGATAGACCGGCTCGAAAGTTGGCAGGTCATCTGCCTCGTCGGGTCGCAGCACATGATCGGGATGCACCATTTGCGCAATCCCGTCAAAGAGTTCCAGCTTGCCCGAGATCAGCCGCCGCTGCCCGGTCGGCAGCAGGGTCCGCAAGAAATCGCCGCGCGCGTGAAAGTAGACCACCTGAAATTCGATGCCCGGATCGCGCACCATCACCCGGTAGGGCCCCTTGCCGCGCGGCGGAAAGTGGCTGCCGACCTCGACCTCGACCGTCACGGTCACCGGCGGGATCACCTCGCGGATCGAGGTCTTGCGGCTGCGGTCGACGCCCGAGGCGGGCAACAGGAACAGCAGGTCCTTGGGGCGCTGGACCCCCAGCCCCGCCATGGCCTTCGCCGTCTTTGCTCCGATGCCGGTCAAAGTCTCCAACCCGGCAAACAGCGGGAACAGGGCCTCGGGCCGGGTCATGACCGGCCGATCAGGGCCAGCCAGCCGTCTTCATCCAGAATGGTCACGCCAAGCCTGGCGGCATCTTTCGCCTTTGACCCCGCTCCGGGGCCCGCCACCAGAAAGTCGGTCCGGGCGCTGACCGAGCCTGCGACCTTTGCCCCCAACGCCTCGGCTCGGGCCTTGGCCTCGGCGCGGGTCATCTTTTCCAGCGTGCCGGTGAACACCACGAGCTTGCCCGCGACGGCGCTGCCCGACGGGACGCGCGCCTGCACGGGTTGCACCTGCAGATGAGCCACCAGCCCGTGGATCGCCGCCCGTTCGGCCGGGTTCTGGAACGCCGCCACCAACGCGCCTGCGAGCACTGCCCCCACCCCGTCGATCGCCGTCAGGTCGTCCCGGTCTTGGGTGCCGGGACTGGCGCGGGTCACCGCCGCCTCAAACGCCTCCCATGTGCCGTAGTGCCGCGCCAGCAACCCTGCCGCTGCCTCGCCGACGTGGCGGATACCGAACGAAAAGATCAACCGGTCCAATGCGATGCGCCGTTTGTCCTCGATGGCCGCAAACAGGTTGCCGACCGAGCGGTCACCAAAGCCGTCACGGTTCTTCAGCCGGCGCAAGCCGTTGGCGGCATCCCGGGTAGCGAGGGTAAAGATGTCAGCCGGAGCCCTGACCGGCAGATCCGCGTCGTTGAAGAACATCTCGACCTGCCTGGCACCCAACCCTTCGATGTCAAAGGCGGCGCGGCTGACGAAATGCTTCAGCCGTTCCACCGCCTGCGCCGGGCAGATCAGCCCGCCGGTGCACCGCCGTACCGCATCGCCGGGCTCGCGCCGGGCCGGTGAGCCGCAGTCGGGGCAGGTTTGCGGAAACTGGTAAGGGGCTGCGTCGGGGGCGCGGCGATCAAGATCGGTGTCGCTGATCTTGGGGATCACATCGCCAGCGCGAAACACCTGAACCCAGTCGCCGATGCGGATGTCCTTGCCGCCGCGAATCGGCTGGCCCCTGGCATCACGTCCGGCGATGTAGTCCTCGTTGTGCAGCGTGGCGTTCGACACCACCACCCCGCCAACCGTGACCGGTGCCAGCCGCGCCACCGGGCTGAGCGCGCCGGTGCGCCCGACCTGAATGTCGATCGCCTCCAGCCGGGTCCAGGCGGTCTGGGCCGGAAACTTGTGCGCCACCGCCCACCGCGGCGTGCTGGAACGGACACCGAGCCGCGTCTGAAACCGCAGGTCATCGACCTTGTAGACCACCCCGTCGATGTCATAGCCGAGATCCGCCCGCAGCGCCTCGATCCGCCGGTACTGGATCATCAGCGCCTCGGGGCCGTCGCAGAGCGTCGTCAGGGGGTTGATCTGAAACCCAAAACCCGCCAGCCGCGCCAGCGCCGCCGTCTGCGTCAACCCCAGGGGAGATGAGGTTTCGCCCCAGGCATAGGCGAAGAACCGCAAGGGCCGCGCAGCCGTGATCCGAGGGTCCAACTGCCGCAGCGAGCCTGCGGCGGCGTTGCGCGGATTGGCAAAGACCCGCTCACCGCGGGCATTGAGCGCCGCGAAATCGGCGTGCGACATGTAAACCTCGCCCCGCACGTCCAACACGTCGGGCGCTCCGGTCAGAACTTTCGGGATATCTGCCAGCGTACGGGCATTCTCGGTCACATTCTCGCCGACCTCGCCGTCGCCCCGGGTGGCTGCCTGAACCAAGACGCCGTCGAGGTAGCGCAGCGCCAGCGACAGACCGTCGATCTTGGGTTCCGCCGTGTAGAACAGCGGGCCGGCATGCCCCAGATACCGGCGCACCCGGTCGTCGAACCCGTCCACATCGGCCGCGTCGAACGCATTCTCCAGACTCAGCATCCGCACGCTGTGCGCCACCTTGCCGAACTTGTCGGCCACGGTCGCTCCGATCTGGTCCGTCGCGCTGTCGGCGCGGCGCAGTCTGGGGAACCGCGCCTCGATCGCGGCATTGCGACGTTTCATTGCGTCGTAAGCATCGTCCGTCAAGACCGGCGAATCGTCCGTATGATAGGCGCGGTTCGCAGCAGAAAGAACGGTTGCCAGCGTCGCCAACTCCTGTGCCGCCTCGGACTCGGTCAAACTTGCAATCGGTTGTTCAACAGCCATCACCGCCCCTCCTGCGCGGCGCAGGCTAAGGCCGCAGACCGCGAAGGTCCAGCCTCAGGCGCTGGCGGCAAAGCGCGGTTGCGCCACAGCCGGGGCGGGTTCGCGCAACACGTAGCCGCGGCCCCAGACCGTCTCGATATAGTTCAGCCCGCCGGTCGCCTCGGCAAGTTTCTTGCGCAGCTTGCAGATGAACACGTCGATGATCTTGAGCTCCGGCTCATCCATCCCGCCATAAAGGTGGTTCAGGAACATCTCCTTGGTCAGGGTGGTGCCCTTGCGCAGGCTCAACAGCTCGAGCATCTGATACTCCTTGCCCGTCAGATGCACCGCGGTGCCTTCGACATCCACGGTTTTGGCGTCGAGGTTCACCGACACCCGTCCGGTCTTGATCACCGACTGGCTGTGCCCCTTGGACCGTCGGATGATCGCGTGGATGCGTGCGACCAGCTCCTCGCGGTGGAACGGCTTGGTCAGGTAGTCATCCGCACCAAAGCCAAACCCCTTGATCTTGCTTTCGGTGTCATCCGTGCCCGACAGGATCAGGATGGGCGTATCCACCTTCGCGAGGCGCAACTGGCGCAATACCTCGTGCCCCGACATGTCCGGCAGGTTCAGGTCGAGCAGAATCAGGTCGTAATCGTACAGCTTTGCCAGATCGACCCCATCCTCACCCAGATCGGTGCAATACACGTTCAGGTTCGCATGCGTCAGCATCAACTCGATGCTGCGAGACGTTGTCGGGTCATCCTCAACCAACAGAATTCGCATCTTTTTCAGCTCCGCCCAGGCCCTTGTTCGTTAACGACATTGCAGACCAATGGTTAATCGAGCGTTACTCTGCCAGAGCGCGCAGAAAAAACAATCTAAAGTTGTCTATACTTCTGGATGGTGGTGACCCGAAGAGCTTTTTCGCCATGCGATTCAACAGCTTGCCGCCAAAGCGCAAATTCTTCTTCCGACAGCGCATAGCGCTCCATCGCCTCGACCTGGGTGATCAGGCCGTGAACGACCGCCTTGACCACCAAGGCCTTGCGACTGGCGACCCAGCGGCGGGTGTCGGGCTTTGGCAAATCGGCGCGGCTCAGGGTGCTGCCATCGGGCAGGGTCACCTGGCGCGGCCCGTCAACGCGTTTGAGATACATGACCGGTCCCTCGTTCATTGCCGTCACCATGGCAGATCGTCCTTAAGCGTTCCTGAAATGCAAGGGTTGAGAGTAGCAAGCATTTTCCTATATTGTGGAGGGATAAAGTCCCGGAGTCTTCATGCTCGATCAGCCGCTCAATTCGCTTGGCCTGCCCAAACCGCCCTCAGAGACCCGGGTGGTTGTGGCGATGTCAGGCGGTGTCGATTCCTCCGTCGTGGCCGCGATTCTCGCCGACGAAGGATATGACGTGGTGGGCGTCACGCTGCAGCTGTACGATCATGGGGCGGCGCTGGCGAAAAAGGGGGCTTGCTGCGCGGGGCGTGACATCCATGACGCGCGAAGGGTGGCCGAAACCCTCGGATTTCCGCATTATGTGCTCGATTATGAAAACGCTTTCCGCGCCGCCGTGATCGAGGAATTCGCCGATGCCTATCTGGCGGGGGCAACGCCGGTGCCCTGCATCCGCTGCAATGAAAGGGTGAAGTTCAAAGACCTCATGGCCACAGCCCGCGAATTGAACGCCGACTGCATGGCGACCGGGCACTACATCCAGCGCAAGGTCGGCATGGCCCCCGAGTTGCACCAGGCCACGGATCTCGCGCGCGACCAAAGCTATTTCCTGTTCTCGACCACGCCTGCACAACTGGACTATCTAAGATTCCCCTTGGGGCATCTCGCCTCCAAGGCGGACACCCGCGCACTGGCCACCCGATATGGCCTGCCAGTCGCCGACAAGCCCGACAGTCAGGACATCTGTTTTGTACCGGACGGCAACTATGCGGCCATGATCGAGAAACTGCGCCCAGGGGTGGCAAACCCGGGCGAGATCGTGGGTCTTGCCGGCGAAGTGCTGGGCACCCACCGCGGCGTGATCCACTTCACCATCGGACAGCGCAAAGGATTGGGGATCGGTGGGCTTGGCGAGCCGCTGTATGTCGTGAAGCTCGATGCCGCCACGCGCCGGGTGGTCGTCGGCCCCAAAGCCACGCTGTCTACCCGGACGATCCCCCTGCGCGATATCAACTGGCTGGGTGACGATCCGTTCAACAGCCGCGCAGAGTGGCACCTGTCCGTCAAGGTTCGCTCCACCCGGCCGCCCCGCCCAGCCGTGATCCGTCCGCTGTCGTCCACTGATGCTATGGTCGAGCTTCTCGTCCAAGAGGACGGCGTTGCAGCCGGTCAGGCCTGCGTATTCTATGCCCCGGATGGCGGACGCGTCTTCGGCGGTGGGTGGATCTGGCACGGCCCGTGAAGCGAAAACCAAAATTTTTCGTCCGAAAAATTTTCTTTGACCATGTTCGGTGAGAGAAAATTCTTCGAACGAAGAATTTTCTCGCTCGTCATACGACCGACAGCACCGAGCGTGCCGCGCGCAGGCCCGGTGGCTCGTCGCCCCAGCCCAGCCTTTCCATTGTGGTGAACATCGCGGCGTCTTGCGACGACCCAGCAGCCAGCAGGGCAAACAGCGCCGTTGCGATCAGGTCGGCGCGACAATCGGGCCCGATGAATTCCGGCACAACCCGGCTGCCCGACACCAGATTGACCATCGTGAAGGTCTCAACCAACGTCGCCCGCCGAATCAGCCACAGTGTCACGGGATGCATGTCATAGGCGATCACCATCGGACAGCGGTTCGCAGCCAGTTCCAGAGACACGGTGCCCGAGGCTGCCAAAGCCACATCAGCCGCGGCAAAAGCGCCGCGCTTGCGTCCCTGCTCCTCTATGATGACCGGGGGAACCGGCCAGTCCGCCGTCAGTTCTCGCACCAATTCCGCCACGCCGCGGACGGTGGGCAGCACTACCCTGACCGACGGGTGCCGTGCCTTGACCAGCCCCAGAACCTGCCCGATCACCGGTGCCAGCCTGGTCACTTCGCCGGTCCGCGACCCAGGGAGGGCGAGGATCAACGGCCCGGTACCGGCAAACTCGGCGGCCTCTTCGGGCGTGGCCAACGGTTCCGCCACCACCGGATGCCCGACGAAATCGCAGGTCATGCCTGCGGCGGTCATGAAGGGCGGCTCGAACGGCAACAAGGCCATCACATGGTCGATCACTTCGGCCATCCGCGCCGCCCGCCTCGGTCGCCAGGCCCAGACCGTGGGCGCAACATAATGGATCCGTCGCACCCGCGGCGCCCCTGCCTTGACCAGTCGCGCCACGCGCAGGCAGAAATCCGGACTGTCGATCGTGATCAGCGCAGCCGGTGCCGCGTCGATTGCTGCCCGCGCGCATTCGGCGATCCGCCGTTTGAGCGGGAAGTACTTTGGCAAGACCTCGGCAATTCCCATCACCGACAACTCTTCCATCGGGAAAAGGCTGATCAGCCCCTGGGCCTGCATCAGGGGCCCGCCGACGCCTGCAAAACGCACTCCGGGAACCAGCGCCCGCAAGCCGGCCATCAGCGCCGCCCCCAGCCGGTCGCCCGACGGTTCGCCCGCGATCACAAACAGCTTCACGGCACGGCCCAGATCGCAAGACCCGCCGCGTCGGCCAGCGCCACGACCTGCGGGCGGTCCATCACGATCACCCGGCCCGACTGCAGCGACAGTCCAGAGAGGCCGGCCCGCTGCACCGCCTGCACAGTGCTTGCCCCGATCACCGGCAGATCGACCCGCAGGTCCTGCCCGGTCTTGGCGCGCTTCACGAACACCCCGCCGACACCCGCCCGCCGCGCCGCGACGTCCGCCAGCAACGCATCGGTGCCATGGATAACCTCGATCCCCAGACACAGGCCCTGCGCCACGACGCACCCCTGCCCGACATCGACCGGGGCGAGCGCCTCGAGGATCTGCTGGCCGCGAAGGGCATCCGCGCGGTCCTGGCGTGCGGGCAGCGTGGTCCCCAGCGGTCCGGCCGCGACCAGCAACGCCGGAGCGATGTCGGCCACGCCGACCACGGCAAACCCTTCCTCTTCAAACACCCCAAGAATGGCCCGCAACGTGGCATCATCGCCCTGCGACATGGCGGCCAGCAGACCAGGCAGCATCTGCGCCGTCGCCGGATCGAACAGCGCGGGGTCCAGCCGCGGCCGCGCCACGGCCCCGGCAAAGGCCACCCGGCGGACTCCCCGACTGGCCAACTGGCGCAGGAACGGGATCAAACGCTCGAACCGGAACACCTGATCGACCGCCACGCCGTCCGGAGCGAACCCCTCCAACGCGCAGATGCGCGGTGCCTCGGGCAGGACGTCAACCAGTGCCCTCGGCAGCGCCCCGCGCCCGGCGATGATCGCGAGCCCGGTCATTTCGGCGTCAGGAACGAACGGTCCGACGCTTCCAGGATGAAAGCGGTCATCTCGCGCACATGCGGGCTGTCGGTCTCGGCGGCCAATCGTCGGGCGCGGTCAAGAAACGACCCCTCCCCCTGGGCCAGCATCTGATAGGCGGCGCGCAGGGCGGTAATTTCGGCCCGGTCTACCCCGCGGCGTTTCAGCCCCACCAGATTGAGGCCGTCAAGAATGCCGCGCGGACCCTGTACCAGACCATTCGGCAGCACGTCATGGCTGACCATCGTCACGGCTCCGATGATCGCGCCGTTCCCAACCCGCACGAACTGGTGAACGCCCGACAGGCCGCCGATGATTACATCATCCCCGATCTGGCAATGGCCCGCGATGGCAGCCTGATTGGCAAGGATCACCCGGTTGCCGAGGCTGGCGTCATGCCCGACATGCGCGCCCGTCATCAGCAGGCAATCGTCGCCGATCTGCGTCACCCCTCTGCCGCTCGCCGTGCCGACATTCAGCGTTGCCCCCTCGCGGATGCGACAGCGGTCCCCGACGATCAACTGTGTCCGTTCGCCCTGGTACTTCAGGTCCTGCGGCACCTCGCCCAAGCAGGCAAACGGAAAAATCTGGGTCTCGGCCCCGATTTCGGTCCAGCCGGTGACCACGGCATGCGACTTGACGACCACCCCCGGCCCCAATGTGACCTCGGGCCCGATCACGGCAAAGGCCCCGATGCGGCAGCCTGCGCCGATCACCGCACCGGGGTCGATCACCGCCTTAGGATGGACGCCCTCGGTCACATCCCTAGACCCGCGGCACGTCGAACATGGCCATGAAGGTGGCCTCGCAGGCCAGATCGTCACCCACCATCGCCCGACCTTCGAATTTCCACACCCGACCGCCGCCGCGCAACGCCGTCACATGCAACTCGAGCACATCCCCCGGCACGACCTTGCGGCGAAACTTCACCCCGTCGACCCCCATGAAGAACACCTGTGCGTTGCGATCGACCAGCCCCATCGACAATCCTACCAGAATTCCGCTGGTCTGCGCCATCGCTTCGATGATCATCACCCCGGGAAAGATCGGCATTCCCGGAAAATGGCCCTGAAACTGCGGCTCGTTGAAGGTGACATTCTTGATCCCGACACAGGAATTCGGGACGCGGATGTCGCGCACCTTGTCGATCAGAAGGAACGGATAACGGTGCGGAATGATCCGCTGGATCAGGTCAAGGTCTGCCGCGAGGGGCGCAGGCTGGTCGGGCGCAGGCTGGTCGGGCGCAGGCTGGTCGGGCGCAGGCTGGTCGGGCGCAGGCTGGTCGGGCGCAGGCTGGTCGGGCATTCTCTCTCCTGTCATGGACGCCGGGCCGTGCTGCGCCACGGGCCAGTGCCTTGTAACTATCAATTCGCCCGGCCTGAAACAAGCATGCGGGCTACGGGGCAGGAACGGGCGTGGCTTCCGGCACCGCAGGCACCGGCGGATTGACGCCGGGGTCGGGCGATGGCGGTTCGGGCGTTGGCGGTTCGGGTGTGGGCGGTTCGGGTGTTGGCGGTTCGGGAGTTGGCGGTTCGGGCGTTGGCTGTCCAGGTGTGGGCGGTTCGGGTGTGGGCGGTGCGATGCCGTCCCCCAATTCGGCGTCCAGGCGGGCAATCGCTGCATCGGTGATGTCGATGCGGTCGAACGACAGCACGATCGCCTCGCGCTGCAGGATGGCCACCGCTCCCATCTCGCCCATCAGACGCCCGAGGATCGGCAGGGCCGTCTCGAAGAACTTCCGGCGGCCCTCCTCGCGCTGTCGTGCCAAACCCCGAAACCGAGCCTCCTGCGCACTGCGCACCTCTTCGACCCGCACGTCGAACTCGTCGGCCAGCTTGCGGAACTCGGGCGCCGCCATCCGGGCCCGCAGATCCGTGAGGCTGCGTTCCTCTTCCTCCAGCGCCGCCTCCAGCTTGCGATTCTCGGCAGCCAGTGCCTGTTCTTCGGCCTCGTTGCGAGCCAGAACGTTGCGACCAAACTGCGATTCCGCAAACAGGCGGTCCTGATCCAGCGTCACCACCGGACTGTCCGCCAGCCCGGCCTGTTGCGCGACGGACGGGCCAGCGGCCAGAAGCCCCAGCAGCACCGCCACCCCCAGCCCGGCCCGCATCAGAAATCGGTCGAGATGGTCAGATCAAAGGTCTGCTCTTCGTCAAAGCTTTCCTTGTTCAGCGCCTTGGTGAAGTTGAACCGCAACGGCCCGATCGGCGTGTCCCAGAACAAAGATACCCCGACGACCGAACGCAGCGCGAAATCCTCGCCGACGACCGTGGAATTCGTTGCATCGAGGCTCCAGACCGAGCCCACGTCCAAGAATACCCCGCCCTTGATCCCGTATTCTTCCGGCAGACCCAGCGGAAAATCCGCCTCGAGCCGCGCCACGACAAACGCGTTGCCGCCCAAGGCATCCTGATTGCCGACCCCCAGATCGCGCGGCCCGATGCCATTCTGCTCGAACCCGCGGATCTTGCCGTTGCCGAAATAGCGCTCGGTCACCCGGGTGCCGTAGCCGTCGATCCCGTTGATCAGGCCGCCTTCGAAAATCGCGCGCACTGTCACTTCTTCTTTCAGAATCTTGGTTTCGGCCAGCGCAAAGGCCGTGGTCTGCAGATAGGTCGCATCGCCGCCCAGCCCGGCAAAGTCCTGCCCGAAGCGGAACAGCAGCCGGGTGTTCGGGTTCAGCCCGGTAAACCGCGTATCATAGATGTAGGTATAGCCGAAAGACGAGGTCAGCACCTTGTCGCGCACCGCTTCCAGCTTGATCAGCGTCGACGAGGCGTTGTCGACGTTCTCGATCTGATCTTCGGCCAGACGATAACGCAATTCCAGCCGGCTGTTGCGCCCGATGGGAAAGTCGATGGCCGGGCTGATGAAAATCACCGTCGTGTCATACGAGGCGCTGTCCTGCTCGGAAGTCTGGTAGCCCGCGCTGAACCGGAACCGCAGATCGCGGCCGAGGAAACTCGGTTCGACAAAGCTGATGTTGCTGTCGGACGTGTCGGTAGAGCTGTTGATGTTGATGTTGAAAATCTGGCCGCGCCCCAGAAAATTGGTCTCGGCAAAGCCCACGGTCAGGCCAAGACCCGAACTGACCCCGAAACTGGCGCCAAAGCTGAGCGAGCCGGTCGGTTTCTCTTCGACATTGACATCGACCACCACCTGATCGGGGGCCGATCCGGGGCGAGAATTGACATCGGCATTGCCGAAATAGCCAAGCGCGCGAATGCGTTCGGCCGCCTGCCGGATTTCGCGCGGGTTGAAAGGGTCACCTTCGACCGAACGGAACTGGCGGCGCACCACCTGATCCAGCGTCGTGGTGTTGCCTTCGATGTCGATCCGCTCGATGAACACCCGCTGGCCGCGGGTCAGCACGAATTCGACGTCAAGCGTCTGATCGCGGTCGTTGCGGGTGATGCGCGGCTGCACCTGAATGAAATTCAGCCCCTTGCGAAGCGCCAGCGTTTCCATCCGGGCAATGTTGTTGTCGATGATCCCGGGCGTGTAGGTGACGCCCGACCGCAGTTTGCGCACCGCGTCGAACTCGGCCGGATCGACGCCCTCGACCTCGGACACGGTCGAGACGCTGCCAACCGTGAAACTTTGGCCTTCGCGCACCGAAAAGGTCAGAAATGTCGCATCCCGCTCACGCGCGAGTTCGGCCGAGGCGTCGAGAATCTCGAAATCGACATACCCGCGCGAGGCATAGAAGTCGCGCAGCATCTGCTTGTCGACCTCCAGCCGTTCGGCGAGGAACGTGTCGCTCTTGATCACCTGTCGCAGAAAGCCTGCTTCCTTGGTTTCCAGCACCTGTCGCAGACGGCGGTCCGAGAAGGCCCGGTTACCGACAAAGGACAATCGCTCGATCGGCACCGTTTTGCCTTCCTGGATCTCGAACACCAAGTCCACCCGATTGTCGGACCGCCGGATCACCCGCGGCTCGACCGTCGCGGCCGTGCGGCCCGAGATGCGGTATTGCTCGGCAATCGCTGCGGCATCGGCTTCGGCCTTGGCGGGCGAAAAGACCAGCCGCGACTTGGAGGTGACCAGCTCTCCCAGTTGCTCGTCCTTCAGCCGTTTGTTGCCCTGAAAGTCGACGACATTGAGCGTGGGGTACTCCAGTACCCGGATCACCAGCGTGCCGCCCTGCGGGTCGATCGCCACGGTTTCGAACAGGCCGGAATTCACGATCCGCTGATAAGCGTCGTTCAACTCGCCCGTCGAGACCGGCTGGCCACGCCCGATTCCCGCAAAGCCCAGAATCGTTTCGGCATCGACCCGCTGGTTGCCCTCGATCTGGACATCGGAAAAGCTGAAGCTCTGGGCCCATGCCGGCATGAGAAAGCCGGTCGAAAGCCCCGCAGTCCCTAGAATAATCGCGATCGCTGCCGGGCCGAGCAAGCCTTTGGCCGAACCCTTGCGCCGAATCATCGCGCCCCGCCGTTCACCCATGACTTTCCCCGCTCTTTCAAACGCCTGCCCCGTCTGACTAGCCGCTCGCGCAGGGCTTGTCAAAAGGCAGGCTCAGGGCACCGCCTATAGCGGCAGACCTTGTGCAAAAAGGCTGTGGACAGTTTTGCAGCACCCCTATGGCTGGATCAGCGCGTTGCCCAGAAAGGCCCCGGCCAACAGCCCCACCACCACGGTTCCCAGCACGAAAAGCCGGTCCCAGTTCAGCCAGACCAGCAGGCGCAGGCTGTTGTATCCGTCCTTGACCAGTTGCATCGCGGCACCCGTGTTGTGCGTGTCTGCCAAAGGCATGCCCGGCGAATAAGGCAGCAATGTGGCGCGGGCGTCAGGTGCAGAACAGATCGTTGCTGATGGCAAACACCATCAGCGACAGCAAGAGCGCAAGACCCGCCGACATCAGGATCCGCAAGGCTCGGTCGGATGGCGGTTTGCCGGTTGCCGCTTCCCAGACATGAAACACCAGATGCCCGCCGTCCAGCACCGGGATCGGAAACAGGTTCAGCAGCCCGATGCCAAGCGACAGCACCGCAAGGGTCTGCACAAAGGTCTCGACCCCCGATCGCGCCGCTGCCCCCATCACCTCGGCGATCCCGATGGGGCCGGAGATGTTGCAGGCCGAAATGGCCCCGGTGATGATGTGCCCGATGCCCGACAGCGTGGTTTCCGCCAGATACCAGGTCTGCTCCAGCGCCAGGGTCACGGTTTCGACCGGCCCCGGACGCCGGGTTTCGGGATCGAACAGATAGCCCCCCGACAGCCCGATCAGCCAGCGCGTCTGGAACCCGGTGTCGGTCGGCAGATCGCGGCGGCGCGGGGTCAGCGTCAGATCGAAGGTTTCGCCCGCCCGCCAGACCTGCAGCGCAACGGGCGCGCCGTTCGACGCCTCGACGATAGGGGGCAGTTCGGCGAAACTGCTGACGGCTTGCCCGCCCGCCGACAGGATCACATCGCCCTGTCGCAAGCCTGCATCCATCGCAGCCGACTGCGGTTGCACCGACACCGCAACCGGCGGCAAGGGGTGCGGGCCCTCGATTTCGCGCACCACCCCTGCCCGCTCGATCCGGTAGGTGACCGAAGCGGCGGGGCCCACCGCATTGACGACAGCGCCATAGGTCGCAAGGTCCGGCGTCGCCACCCCGTTGACCGCCAGCACCTTGTCGCCGCTGATCAGGGTTTCGCCCGCATGCGGCATCGCCCGCACCTTGCCGACCACAGCCGTATCCGCAGCCACGCCGAACCACAGAACCACGCCGATGAATACCGCGATGGTCAGCAGGAAGTTGAACACCGGCCCGGCAACCACGGTCAGCATCCGCGCCCACAGGGGGGCACCCTGCATGGTATGGCGCGCTTCATCTGCCGACAGGCCGCTCAGAGCGCCCGCATCGGGCCGCGAGGCGGCATCGGCATCGCCGAGAAACTTGACATAACCGCCGAACGGCAGCGCGGCCAACTGCCAGCGCGTGCCGCGCCGGTCCACCCGGCTGGCCAGCACCGGGCCGAACCCGAGGCTGAACACTTCGGCATGAATGCCGGTCCAGCGGCCCACGATGTAATGCCCGTATTCATGCACGAACACGATGATCGACAGGGCGACGATAAAGGACACGACCGTCCACATGACCCCGCCGAAATTCGCCACCAGTCCCAGGAAATCCAAACCCCGCCCCCGCTATCGTTGTGTCATGGTTGCCGCGATCTCGCGCGACCTTATCCGGGTCAGATGGTCTGCCTGCAAGACATCCTCAAGGGTCTCCACGGCTTTTCCAAGGCTGAGGTCGGACGAAAGCCGGGCCAGAGCCGCCTCGACCAGACCTGCCATCTGGGCAAAGCCAAGACCGCCCGCGATGAAGTGGTCGAGCGCCACTTCCTTGGCCGCATTGAACACCGCTCCGGCCAGCCCGCCGGTGGCCATCACCTCGCGGCACAACCGCAACGCGGGATACCGCGCCAGATCGGGTGCGCTGAAGGTCAGACGGCCGAGGGCTGCAAGGTCGAGCCGCGCCACCGGCAGCGGCTGGCGCACCGGCCAGTTCAGCGCATAGCCGATGGGATGCCGCATGTCGGGCGCCCCCAGATGCGCCATGATCGCCCCGTCGCGAAATCCCACCATGGAATGGATCACCGATTCGGGGTGGACGATCACCTCGATCTGGTCAGGGTCCACACCGAAGAATTCCCGCGTTTCGATGACTTCCAGCGCCTTGTTGAACATGCTGGCACTGTCGATGGTGATCCGCGGCCCCATCGCCCAGTTGGGGTGCGCCAAAGCCTCGGCGACCGTCGCCTGCGCCAGTTGCTCAAGGGGCCAGTCGCGCAGTGCGCCACCGCTCGCGGTCAGGATGATCCGCTCGACCGACCCGATATGCTCGCCCGCCAGCGCTTGAAAGATCGCCGAATGCTCGCTGTCGACGGGCAGGATGCGCGCGCTGCAGGCTGCCGCGGTGCGTATCAGCAAAGGACCCGCGGTAACCAGACTTTCCTTGTTCGCCAGCGCCAGCGTGCCGCCGTGCCGCAACGCCCGCAATCCCGGCACCAGACCGGCCGCCCCCACGATCGCACTCATCGCCCAGTCGACGGGGCGGTCGGCAGCCTCGGCAATCGCGGCTTCACCTGCATAGGCGGCAATTCCCGACCCCGACAGCGCGTCGCGCAGTGCCGGCAGGCAATCCAGGTCCGCACAGACCGCCACTTCCGCCCGCAGGGACCGCGCCATTTCTGCCAGCCGCCCGACCTTGCGCCCGCCGGTCAGCGCGACGCACGCATAGGTCTCGGGCCCGCCCTGCCGCATCAAAAGGTCAAAGGTGCTTTCCCCGACCGACCCTGTGGCCCCAAAAATCGAGATGCGGCGCATGACCCTAGCCTTTTGCAAAGGGCAACGGCACGATCAGCGCCAGCAGCAACACCGCGACCGTGGCTCCGGTCATCGCATCGAACCGGTCCAGCACGCCGCCATGCCCCGGGATCAGGTGCGAGGCATCCTTGACGCCGGCGCGCCGCTTGATCCAGCTTTCGGCGATGTCGCCCATCTGCCCGGCCAGCGCCACCAGGGGCGACAGCAAGACTAGCCCCCACCCCGCCGCACCAGCCCAGACAAAGCCCGCCCCCACCAAGGCCGCGCCAAGCCAGCCCGCTCCGGTGCCGGCCCAGGTCTTTTTCGGACTGATGCGCGGCCAAAACTTCGGCCCGCCGATCATCCGGCCGGCAAAGTAGCCCAGCACGTCCGAGGCGACGACGATGCCCACGACCCACAGGATCACCACGCTGCCCTGCTCGATCCGCAGCAGGATCAGGCCGTAGCCCGCGACAAGGACCGCAGCACCATAGGCCGCTGCGATCGGCCGGTCGCGGCGCGGGGTGAGGGCAAGACCCAAGGCAGGCAGCAGAAGCAACCCGAACGGAAATACTCCCGGCACGCCCACGGCGACCGCCAGCGCCGCTGCGGCCCCCACAGCCAGCGCGAGGGCCGTGCGACGCGCGTGTGGCGCGGTCACCATCGCCAGTTCCCAGATCATCACCGACGACAAAAGCACGACAAGGGCGACAAACGATGGCCCACCCAGCCAAATCTCCAGTACCCCGACCCCCAGCATCACTGCCGCGGAGGTCATCCGGGGGCCCAGGTCTGCCCAACGACCCTCCGCAAGGCCGAGCCCACGCCGCCCGCTGCGGCCGCTCATGCGCTGGCCACCCCGCCAAATCGCCGTTCGCGGTTGCCAAAGCGGGCGAGAATGGCCGCCAGTTCGCCCACGGTGAAATCGGGCCACAGGGTCGGGGTGAATTCAAACTCGGCGTAAGCCGCCTGCCAGGGCAGGAAATTCGAGGTGCGGGTCTCACCCGACGTGCGGATCACCAGATCGGGATCCGGCAGATCAGCCGTATCGAGATATTGCGAGACCACGGTATCGGTCACAGCCAAAGGATCAAGTCGCCCGGCAGCCACCTCGACCGCAATCCGCCGCATCGCGCGAGCCAACTCGTCGCGACCTCCGTAGTTGATGGCGACGGTCAAGTTCATCCGGCTGAGGCCCGCAGTGCGCGCCTCGATCCCGTTCATCAGGCGCTGCAACTTGGGGTCGAGCCGTTCCCGGTCCCCAATGAAGCGCATCCTAACGCCTTCGGCCGCCAGCCGGTCGGCTTCACGCTCGATGTAACGGGCAAAGATCGACATAAGACCAAGGACTTCCTCGGTCGACCGCTTCCAGTTTTCGGTTGAAAACGCATAAATCGTCAGCCACTGGATTCCGAGGTCAGGGGCGCTGCGCACAATTTCCTTGACCCGCTCGGCGCCTTTTCGGTGACCGACCAGCCGCGGCCAGCCGCGGGCTGTGGCCCAGCGACCGTTGCCGTCCATGATTATGGCCACATGGTCCGCCGGCCGGACGTCCTGTCGTGCCGGAGTGTCGACTGCTCCCACGTTGATCCCCTTCCCCCCCGGTCCCTGCACTGCGCGTCGAGCCGAAAAATTTTCTGCGAAAATTTTTGTCCCGGCCCGGCCTTGTCCTTTCCCATGACGGGGATGGTCCAACCCAAAAATTTTCGACGAAAATTTTTCTGGATCGGTCGTCGGCTCACACCTGCATGATCTCCGCCTGTTTATTGTCCAGTGCTCGGTCGACTGCCGCAATCGACGTGTCGGTCAGATCCTGTACTTCTTCCGACCACATCTTCTGGTCGTCCTCGGACATCCCCGCCGCTTTGGCCTTCTTGATCTGGTCCATCCCATCACGCCGGACGTTTCGGATCGCGACTTTGGCGTTCTCGGCATATGTGGCGGCGACCTTGGTCAACTGACGGCGGCGTTCCTCGTTCAACTCGGGGATCGGCAGACGAATCAGCGGGCCATCAGTGACCGGGTTAATCCCGATGCCGCTTTCACGGATCGCCTTTTCGATCTTGCCTATCATCGCCTTGTCCCAGACGTTGATCACCACCATCCGCGGTTCTGGCACGTTGATCGTGCCCAACTGATTGAGCGGAGTCATCTGGCCGTAGGATTCCACTTGAATCGGATCAAGGATCGAAGCCGAGGCCCTGCCAGTGCGCAACGAGCCAAACTCCGACTTGAGTGACGACAACGCCCCCTCCATCCGTCGCTGGATCGCATCGAGGTCAATCTCCGGGTCGTCAGCCATTCCACACTCCCATCCCGCAGAGCGGTTTGGCGCGCTGTATAGCAGAGCCATCGCCGACAGGTATAGGGGGCTCAGGGGAAACGATCTAGACGCCGGGTTGACCCAGGTGCATTTACACTTCGTTTTCCAACCATTGAGTTGGTTTTCCTGACCGCGGAACCTATCGGACATGCCGGAGTCTGCCTTGCGTTTCGCGCGACGGCGAGGCTCGTCGCCCAAAGCCATGACGCCTCTCCAGGACCGCCGAACATCTCTTGGGCCAGTCTTGGGCCAGTTTTCGATTTTTGCTGCCTTGTTGCAGGACGACCCCGTCGCCATGGGGACGTTGGCGGCCGTGCCGGGGTTGGAGAGGACGGCTCGGACGCGGAACTGGAAACCGCCTTGTGCTGCCGGGCTGATCGAAGAACGATAGAACTCCAAGGATGCCCGGGCGCGCGACGGCGCCCTGACTGATGCCGGGCACATCGGCTTGGGCAAGGCGCTTCCGATCCGGCAGGAACTTCAGGCCAAAAGTGCCGAGCGATTTCTACAAGGCGACGGGGCATCGCGCACGCAGCAACTGTCGGCATTGAGTTGAACCTGTGAGGCCCACCACGAGCCAGAGGGTCGTGAAAGGACGTTTGACCGGTACCTGCGATCTTCTGGCTGACAGTTTTGCGGCGTGAACGGCCCGGTCACGCCAAACCGTGGCGCGCATCCGGACCTATCATGTGTTTGGTTTTGCGGATTTCGCCGTGGCAGTCGGCACCGGGTTGACCTTCACCCTGTTGCCGGACCCAAAGATGCCCGCTGTCGCGCATTTGCCGTTCGCTGTGCCGCACCTGACCGGATCCGCCATGTTGCGCCGGGCGACAGGACTGCAAGAAGCGGCGCGCCAGCCGATGTCGCGGGATTTGGGGGCGGTCTGAGGCCGGCCTGCGATACTGCCGGGTCAGCCGTGCACCCGGGTATAGGTACCCTGCCCGGTGAGGATCCCCTTGAACCCGCCGGGTTCGTCCAAGGAGAAAACGATGATCGGCAGATTGTTGTCGCGGGCCAATGCGATGGCTGACGCATCCATCACACCCAGATGTTTCTGCAACACCTCGTCATAACTGACTGTCGCGTAGCGCTTTGCATCAGCATGCTTCTTGGGATCCTTGTCGTACACCCCGTCCACCTTGGTGCCCTTGAAGATGGCCTGACACGCCATCTCGTTGGCGCGCAGGGTCGCGGCCGTGTCCGTGGTGAAATACGGGTTTCCGGTGCCTGCTGCAAAGATGCAGACCCGCTTTTTCTCCAGGTGCCGCACCGCGCGGCGGCGGATATAGGGCTCGCAGACCTGATCCATCGGGATGGCACTGATCACCCGGGTGAACACCCCGATCGATTCCAGCGCCGCCTGCATGGCAAGCGCGTTCATCACCGTAGCGAGCATGCCCATGTAGTCTGCGGTCGTCCGCTCCATCCCCTGCGCCGAGCCCTGCAGGCCGCGAAATATGTTGCCGCCGCCGATCACCATGCAGATCTCGACCCCCATGTCGCGCACCGATTTTACTTCATTCGCGATGCGCTGCACTGTGGGCGGATGCAAACCGTATCCCTGATCGCCCATCAGCGCCTCGCCGGAGATCTTCAGCATGACCCTGGTATAGAAGGCACCGGCGTCGGGGCGTTTCGCAGGCGGGGCGCTTGCCGTCGGTTCGGGGGATGCTGCCGGGTCAAGGCTTGCTGTCGACATGGTATCCCCGCTGACGTGTTGCGCTTTGCTTCAGACCCAAAATGTAGGAAAATGCGATCGGGTTCAACCCGCAAGGCGGGTTGGTTGGCGAGGGCAGACCGGGGATTTCACAGCCCCGGTCCGCCGTGGGGAACTGTTGCAGAGACGAAGGGGACGCCATTGGGATTGCTGGCATCGCTGTCACGCGACTTACCGCTGCTTCTGGCCGGACCCACCGCGAGCGGCAAGTCGGCGCTGGCGCTGGAGGTTGCGGCGCGGGACGGTCGCGTGGTGGTCAATGCCGATGCGCTGCAGGTGTTTGAGTGTTGGCGGGTGTTGACGGCGCGACCGACGCTGGCCGAAGAAGCGGCGTTGCCGCATGCGCTTTATGGCCATGTCGGGCGGGGGCAGGACTATTCTGTCGGGCATTGGCTGCGCGAGGTGGCGGGTCTGCTGGACCGGCCGGTGGTGATCGTCGGGGGCACGGGACTGTATTTCGCGGCGCTGACCGAGGGGTTGGCCGTGGTGCCGGCCATACCTGCCGCGATCCGCGCCGAGGCCGATGCCCGACGCGTGGCAGGCGGGGTCGCGGGGTTGCTGGCCGGGCTTGATGCGGCAACAGCGGCCCGGATCGATCAGGCCAATCCGGCACGGGTTCAGCGCGCCTGGGAGGTGTTGCACGCGACAGGGCGCGGGCTGGCGTGCTGGCAGGCGGAAACCGGCGCTCCTGTCCTGCCGGCGGGCGCGGCACAGGCGGTGGTCTTGCAGCCCGAGACCGGCTGGCTCGATGCGCGCATTGCCCGGCGGTTCGCCGCGATGCTGGAGCGCGGTGTGTTGCAGGAAGTCGAGGCGGTCCTGCCGCAGTGGGACGCCGCGCGTCCTTGGGCGCGAGCGATCGGGGCGGCTGACCTGGTGGCCCTATTGCGCGGCGAGATCTCGCGCGACGCCGCCGTCGCCGCTGCCATTCTGGCCAGCCGGCGCTATGCCAAACGCCAGCGCACCTGGGGACGGTCGCGCCGGGCAGGCTGGCAAGCGGTCGGCCTTCCCTAGACGTCCACAGACTTGTCCACAGCTTTCCGCACGCGGGGCGTGCAATTGCGGCCTGCGGCCATCTTTTCGCTTGGGTTGTCGGCCACAGACTGCTTATCTGAAAGCCCTAACCAGATGTGAATCCGTCATGACCGCGCTTGCCCCGACGCTTGAGACCCGCCTCGTCGCAATCCCCCGCCTCGCGGCTGGCGGTCGCTGGCGGGTCGAGGCAATGCGCTCGATCTCGGAGTCGTGCCTGTTGTGGTTCACCAAGGGCCAGGGCCGCATCACCATATCGGGCGTCACGCGGGGCTATACCGCCCACAACGCGATCTTCATCCCGTCCGGGGTGATGCATGGTTTTGAGGTCGGTGCGCAAGTCTTTGGAACCGCAGTTTTTTTTGGCAAGTCCAGCACGGTGACGCTGCCTGTTGAGCCCTTGCACCTGCGCATCCGCGAGGTGCACGCCCAGCAAGAGTTGAACGTGATGCTCGACACCATCCAGCGCGAGATGGACAGCACGAGCCCGGCGCATGACCGCGCCACCCGGCACTACCTGGGGTTGCTGGGCGTCTGGCTGGAGCGGCAAGCCGTGAAATCGGCGGCCGAAGCCCCGCGCCCGGATGCCGCGCGTCGGCTTGTCGCGCGTTACACCGCATTGCTGGAACGCGAGTTCCGCACCGGCGCGGGGATCGGCGATCTGGCGGGCCTGCTCGGCGTTACCCCCACGCATCTGACGCGCTGCTGCAAGCAGGCCTGCGGGCGGTCGGCGCATGACATTCTGGCCGACCGGCGCATCTTCGAGGCGCGGCGATTGCTGGCGGAGACCGACGATCCGGTGGGACGGATCGGGGCGTCGCTGGGATTTGCCTCTCCGGCCTATTTCACCCGCGCATTTCAGCACATGACCGGCCATTCGCCTTCAGCGTTTCGGCGCGCCCAGTAGCTGACCGAACGACCGGGCGCATGACCAGGCGGACGAATCGTCGGATTTTCGCGTTGGCGGGGTTGCATCCGCCCTCGGCAGAGACAAGCATGGCCGGCACCCCTGCGCGGCCCCCGGCCCGAATTTGCGGAGCGCGGCCGCTCCTTGTCGCAAAAGTTACATGGCACGGCGAATCCAGACGTTGACGCGAGCCCGCAAAGAATGTGCAATGGTCCAGTGAGACCCGCAGCCTTGGCGTTTCCGGGACAAGGCGTATCGCTGTCCTGGTTGGCAAGGCGGTTCGCCAAGGTCGGCACCAGAAAACAGACCGGGCAACGCCCGACAGGGAGACGACAATGATCCATCAGACCGAAATCGCCGGACTGCATCCTGCTGCCGGGATGTTCGCCGACGAACACCGCGCGGGCCGGTTGAGCCGCCGCGAATTTCTGACCCGCACCACGGCTTTGGGTGTGTCGGCGGCCGCCGCTTATGGCATGATCGGCCTGCAGGCCCCGGCGAACGCAGAGGCGCATGCCGCGGTCGGCGGCATCCTGCGCGTCGGGATGGAAACCAAGGCGCAGAAAGACCCGCGCACTGCCGACTGGCCGCAGATCTCCAACGTGTATCGCGGCTGGCTGGAATATCTTATTCAGTACAACCCGGACGGGACGTTCGAAGGTCGCCTGGTGGAAAGCTGGGAAGCCAACGCCGACGCCACCGAATACACCCTGAAAGTTCGCCCCGGCGTCACCTGGAACAACGGCGAGGCATTTACAGCCGATGACGTGGTGCGGATGTTCGCCCGTTGGACCGATGGCACTGTCGAAGGCAATGCGATGGGCTCGCGCTTCCCCGGTCTGGTGGACGAGGCGACCAAGCAGCTGCGCGACGGTTCGGTTGTCAAGGTGGACGACCTGACGGTCAAGCTGATGCTGTCGGCGTCCGATGTCGCCGTGGTCCCGAACCTCGCCGACTATCCGGCGGCGGTGGTCCATTCGTCCTACGTCGATGGGTCGGATCCTTCGACCAACGCGATCGGCACCGGGCCTTACGTTCCGGGCGAGATCTCGGTCGGCCAGAAGATGACGCTGGTCCGCGCACCGAACCACACCTGGTGGGGCGGCACGGCACCGCTGGATGAAATCCACTACATCGACTTCGGCACCGACCCGTCCGCCATGGTGGCGCTGGCCGGATCGGACGAGATCGACTGCAACTACGAATCGACGGGCGACTACATCGGCATTCTCGACGGCATGGGCTGGGTCAAGCTGGAGGCGGTCACTGCGGCGACCATCGTGGTTCGGATGAACTCGGCCAATGGCGATCTCTACAAGGACAAGGCGGTTCGTCAGGCAATCCAGAAGGCAGTCGATCTGAACGTCGTGCTGGAACTTGGCTACAACGGCCTCGGCATTACGGCAGAAAACCACCACGCCTGCCCGGTTCACCCGGAATATGCCAAGATCCCGGCGCAAGTGGTCGATGCCGCAGCTTTGATGCCCGCGCTGGAAGCCGCAGGTCTGAAGGATGCCGAACTCGAGATCATCTCGCTTGATGACGGCTGGGAAGCCGCCACTACCGACGCCGTCGCAGCCCAGTTGCGCGATGCGGGTGCCACGATCAAGCGCACCGTGATGCCGGGCTCGACCTTCTGGAACGACTGGCAGAAGTACCCGTTCTCCTCGACCACCTGGAACCACCGCCCGTTGGCGGTGCAGAACATGTCGCTGGCCTACACCTCCACGGGTTCTTGGAACGAGACCGGCATGGCAAGCCCCGAGTTCGACGCGGCGATGACCAAGGCGCTGTCGCTCGCCGACGCCGAAGCGCGCCGCGAAGTGATGGTGACGCTGGAAACCGTGCTGCAGGACGAAGGCTACATCATTAACCCGTTCTGGCGTTCGCTGTTCCGTCATGCCCGTGCGGGCGTCAACATCGACATTCACCCGTCATTCGAACATCACCACTACAAATGGTCCATTTCAGCCTGATCTGCCAGGCCATACCCAAGGGCGCGCCGTCTGCGGCGCGCCCCACCAAAATGCCCCGCCCCCGCTGCCATGGGAAATGCGGGCTTCTGACCAAGGGGAGCCAGAGATGCTGATGTTCGTGGCGCGCCGTCTTGGCGTGATGCTGTTGACCGCGTTGGCACTGACATTCGTCGTGTTCTATCTGACCAACCTGCCTCCCAACCTTGAAAAGCTGGCCCGCACCGAAGGCTCGGTGCGGATGACAGACGAGTCCGTGCTGTCGTGGATAGAAGAGAACGGGCACGGCGGCTCGGTTTTCGGCCGTTATGCCCAGTGGCTGGGGGTCGCGCCGGGGTGGGTGCACACCGATGAAAAGGGTGTCACCCGCGGGCTGTGCATCGACAACGGGGCGACGGCGGACACCGCGCCACGCTACTGCGGTGTGTTGCAGGGCGACTGGGGCTTTTCGACCGTCTTCAAAGAGCCGGTGCTGACAGTGCTGGGAGAGAAGCTGAGTTCGACCGGTTGGTTGATGCTGGCAGTGATGCTGCTGATGGTGCCCACATCGCTGGTGTTGGGCGTGCTGTCGGGGATGCGCGAAGGCTCGCGCACCGATCGCGCCCTGTCGTCGGTCGCCATCGCCACGACCGCGACGCCGGAGTATGTGTCAGGTGTGATCCTTGTCGCGCTGTTTGCCTCGGCGACGACGGGATTGTCGCCGATCCTCAAGGAATGGGGCTGGATCTCTGGCAACACCCTGTTTCTGGGCACCGCCACGTCGGCCACCGATGCCATCACCTTCTGGAACTTCACATTGCCGGTTCTGACCATTGCGCTTTACGGCATCGGCTACATCGCCCGGATGACCCGCGCCTCGATGACCGAAGTGATGACCCAGCAATACATCCGCACCGCCCGGCTGAAGGGCGTGGCCTTCCGTCAGGTGGTGACCCGCCACGCGCTGCGCAATGCGCTGATCGCGCCGTTTACCGTGATCATGCTGCAGTTCCCCTGGTTGCTGAACGGCGTGGTGATCGTGGAAACCCTGTTCAACTACAAGGGCTTCGGCTGGACACTGGTGCAGGCGGCGGGCAACAACGACATCCAGTTGCTGCTGGGCTGTTCGGTCGTGGCGGTGTTCGTTGTGCTGGTGACACAGCTGATTTCCGACGTCGGCTATGTGTTTCTCAATCCCCGCATCCGGCTCAGCTGAAAGGTGAACCCCATGGATATGCTGACCTGGACCGGTATCGCGGGCCCCGTTCTGAACCCTCTGCTGGGGCTGCTGGCGGGGCTGTGGATCGTGCTTTTCGTCGGGCAAAGCGTGGCGGCATTGATCGCTCCGGGCGGTGGTGGCGATGTGATGCCCGACGGCACCGCCACGGCCAGACGCAGCCCCGCCGACATGATGGCGATGGGCGGTCGTTATGCGGCACTGGGCATCCTTGCTGTCCTTGCGGCCTATCTGGTGCTTGGCCTCGTGGTGCCGGGGGTCGAGAGCAAGGGCATTTTCGGCGCTGTCCTCGGGCGTTTCCTGCCGGTCTGGATCGCCCTGATCGTGACCTATGCCGTCTCGATCACCTATCGCCGCCGGCTGGGGCTTTACGGCAAACTGTTCGACTCACCCGTCGGCATGGTCGGCTTCGGCCTCGTGATGTTCTGGGTATTCACGGCGCTTTTCGCCGACCTGATCATCACGCATGACCCGCTCGGTCAGTTGTCCGGCCTCAAGAACGCCGTCCCCGGCTCGGCCCTGCAAGATACCAGGGAAGGCACACTCTACAGCCACTATTTGCTGGGCGGCGACAGTCTGGCGCGGGATGTGTTCAGCCGCATGGTGATGGGGGCGCGGCGAGTTCTGGCGATCGCCCCGGCTGCCACGATGTTTGCCTTCATGGTCGGCATCACGCTCGGCCTGCCTGCGGGCTATTTCGGCGGGCGGCTGGACACCGTTCTCAGTTTCATTGCCAATCTGGTGCTGGCGTTTCCGGTCATCTTGCTGTTTTACCTGCTGGTTACCCCCGAAATCCGGGTGACAGGCATCCCCATCGCCCTCGCGGCCGTGCTGTTCCTGTTCCCGATCATCTTCCTGACGATCCTGTGGAACTCGCGCTACTTCACCAATCCCAGACAGCGCAACCTCTACGTCGGGATGACCCTGGCGATCGGTCTCTGGGCCTATTCCGGCCTTGCCTTCAACATGGACCCGACCGGCATCTTCTCGATGGACCCGAACCTGCTGAACGTGTTCGTCTCGGTCGTGTTCGTCAACGCTCCCAATGTGTTCCGCATCGTCCGCAGCCTTGTGATGGACCTGAAAGCCCGCGATTACGTCGCCGCCGGCCAGACCCGCGGCGAAGGCCCGTGGTACATCATGTTGTGGGAGATTTTGCCCAATGCCCGCGGCCCGCTGATCGTCGATTTCTGCCTGCGCATCGGCTATACCACGATCCTGCTGGGCACTCTTGGCTTCTTCGGCCTGGGGGTCAGCCCGGAATCCCCCGACTGGGGCAGCACGATCAACTCCGGCCGCAAACTCCTGACCCTGTTCCCCCACCCCGCTATCGTCCCCGCTCTGGCCCTGATGAGCCTTGTCCTTGGCCTCAACCTGCTCGCTGACGGCTTGCGCGAAGAAAGCCTGAAGGATTGATGAACCGCATCGCCTTCATTTTCTGTCCCCAAGGATCCCGGGGGTCCGGGGACCGGCCCTCCGGTTCGATCCATGAACAACAGCGAGGCTGCCATGACTGATTGGGACCCCAGCAAACCGATCCTTGAAATCGAGCACCTTTCGATCTCCTTCTTCACCCGCCTGCGCGAAATCCCGGCCGTAATGGATTTTTCCTGCACCGTGATGGCCGGCGAATCGCTGGGACTCGTCGGCGAGTCCGGTTGCGGCAAGTCCACCGTGGCGCTGGCTGTCATGCGCGATCTGGGCAAGAACGGCCGAATCGTTGCCGGAACCATCAAGTTCAAGGGCCGCGACCTGACCCGCATGACCGAGGAAGACCTGCAGCACATCCGCGGCTCTGAAATCGCGATGATCTATCAGGAACCGATGGCGTCCCTGAATCCGGCCATGAAGATCGGCGCGCAACTGGCCGAAGTGCCGATGATCCATCAGCAGATGCCGCAGTCCGAGGCGTGGGCGCTGGCCCGGCAAATCGTGGCAGATGTCCGCCTGCCCGACCCCGACCGGATCCTGAACGCCTACCCGCACCAATTGTCGGGCGGCCAGCAGCAGCGCATCGTCATCGCCATGGCGCTGATGTCAAAGCCGGCGCTTCTGATCCTCGACGAACCCACGACCGCGCTGGACGTGACGGTCGAAGCGGGCATCGTCGATCTGGTCAAGGCCCTGGGCGAGAAATACGGTACTTCGATGCTGTTCATCTCGCACAACCTTGGCCTGATCCTCGATGTCTGCGACCGGCTTTGCGTGATGTATTCCGGCGAAGCGGTCGAGACCGGCAACGTGCGTCAGGTGTTCGACAAGATGCGCCACCCCTACACGCAGGCGCTGTTCCGCTCGATCCCGCTGCCCGGAGCAGACAAGAACTCGCACCCGCTCGTTGCCATTCCCGGCAACTTCCCGCTGCCGCATGAACGCCCCCCCGGCTGCAACTTTGGCCCGCGCTGCGACTATTTTCAGGCCGGCCGCTGCGACGCGGTCGAAGTTCAGATGTCCGGCATTCCAGGCGACAACCGGCATGCCTCGCGCTGCCTGAAATGGACTGAAATCGACTGGAACGCGCCGATCAAGGCGCGGGTCCAGAAACCGAAGACCCCGATCGGCCGCGTCGTGCTGAAGATGGAGGATCTCAAGAAATACTACTCGATTTCGGGGGGGGCCTTCGGCGGCGGCACCAAGAAAGTGGTCAAGGCCAATGAGACCTTGTCGTTCGAGGCGCGCGAGGGCGAAACCCTGGCCATCGTCGGCGAAAGCGGGTGCGGCAAATCCACGTTCGCCAAGGTTCTGATGGGGCTGGAAACCGCCACTTCGGGCAGCATCATGCTGTTTGACGAAAACGTTCAGTCCACCCCGATCCAGAAGCGCAACACCGACACGGTGTCGAGCGTGCAGATGGTGTTCCAGAATCCGTTCGATACCCTGAACCCATCGATGAGCGTTGGTCGTCAGGTCATCCGCGCCCTTGAGATCTTCAACTATGGGGCCAATGATCAGGCCCGGTCCGACCGGATGCTGCAACTTCTTGATCTGGTCAAACTTCCCCGTGCCTTTGCCGAACGGATGCCGCGGCAATTGTCTGGCGGCCAGAAGCAGCGGGTCGGGATTGCGCGGGCGTTCGCAGGCGGGGCAAAAGTGGTTGTGGCGGATGAACCGGTCTCGGCCCTCGACGTCAGCGTGCAGGCGGCGGTGACCGATCTCTTGATGGACATCCAGCGAGAGAACAAGACGACGTTGCTGTTCATCAGCCATGATCTGTCGATCGTGCGGTATCTGGCCGACCGGGTGATGGTGATGTATCTTGGCCATGTGGTTGAAATGGGCACCACCGATCAGGTGTTTCAGCCGCCTTACCACCCCTATACCGAGGCGTTGCTGTCGGCGGTGCCGATTGCCGACACCAAAGTGGTCCGCAAACGCATTGTGCTGGAAGGCGACATCCCTTCAGCGGTCAACCCGCCACCCGGCTGCCCGTTCCAGACCCGCTGCCGCTGGAAAAGTCAGGTGACGCCTGCGGGATTGTGTGACCGCGAGATGCCGCCGATGCGGACGCTTGCCGGCGGGCACCAGATCAAATGCCACTTGCCGGATGCGGTATTGGCGCAAATGGACGCCGTCATAACGATCGCTGCCGAGTAAGCGAAACCTCACCGAAAGCGGCTGCACCGAAAGCGGCTGCACCGAAGCGGGTGCGGCGTCAGCCGAGAATCGCCTTCACATAATTCTTGGTCTCTTCATAGGGCGGGATGCCGTCATAAGCCTCTACCGCCCCAGGGCCCGCGTTATAGGCCGCCAGCGCCAGCCGCCATGACCCGAACTTGTCGTACATCTGGCGCAGATACCGCGCCCCGCCGTCCAGATTTTCTTTCGGGTCCGTGGCATCGACCCCGAGGTGGCGCGCGGTGCCCGGCATGAGTTGTGCAAGTCCCGTGGCACCCTTGTGCGATACCGCTCCGGGGTTCCAGCCAGACTCCTGCTGGACCAGCTTCAGGAACATCTCTTCGGGCACGCTGTGCTTGCGCGCAGCGGCTTTGGCAACCTCGAGATACTCTCCCTTGTAGCTGCCCTTGTAGCGCACCGCAGGGGTTGCATCGGCATCCGCAGTCTTGCTTTTGGGTTTCAGGCGCACAGAAAAGTCGTATTGCGTCGCCAAGCGGCCATCCAGCAACTTGGACTGCGATTTAAACAGAGATGCGCGGTTCTTGCTGGAGCCTGACAAGCCCAGCCCTTCGGCGCCAGCCGGCACAGGCACCGACAGGCACAGCCCAACCCCAAACCCGATCGCCGCAATCCCTCGCCTCACACCCATGTCCCGCCCCGTTCCGCCCCTGCGCGCGACTATAGGCAACTTCCCGGGCTTTTCCAGCCCGCAAAAACCTGCCGGCCTCCGCTGTGGCAAAGTGCTCTGCGCTTAGTTGCAGTGCGGAAGTGCCGGCGCTATAGACTTCTAGTTAACCAGTTTCGGCGAGCCTGTCGAAGAACGGAATCAGGAGGATGCGATGGCGGGGTCGGTCAACAAGGTGATCATCGTGGGCAACCTCGGCCGCGACCCCGAGGTGCGCAGTTTTCAGAACGGTGGCAAGGTGGTGAACCTGAACATCGCCACGTCCGAGTCCTGGCGCGACAAGGCCAGCGGCGAGCGCAAGGAACGCACCGAATGGCACCGGGTGTCGATCTTGAACGAGCCATTGGCCAAGATTGCCGAGCAATACCTGAAGAAAGGCTCCAAGGTCTATATCGAAGGCCAGCTTGAGACCCGCAAATGGCAGGACCAGTCCGGGGCCGAACGCTATACCACCGAGGTCGTGCTGCGGCCTTATCGGGGGGAATTGACCCTGCTCGATGGTCGCGAAGGCGGCGGTGGGGGTGGCGGTGGGGGTGGCGACGGCGGGTATGGGGATCGTGGCGGACCCGAGGACCAGCAGGGCGGTGGCACTTCTGGCGGATACCGGGGTGCGGCGGCCGGGGGCGGCTTTGGCGGCGCGGCGGCGGTCGGGGGACGCAGCGACCTCGACGACGAGATTCCGTTCTGACTTGAGAGGAATTGACCGGGCTAACCGGGCGGGGCATCGGTCAGTACAAGCCGTTCCAGCCCATGGAAGTGATAGGTATTGGCGTAGTCTGGCGGCACGGCCAGCCGCAAGTTGGGGCAGCGTGCGAACAGGATCGGCAGCGCAATCTGCAATTCCAGCCGGGCAAGCGGCGCGCCGACGCAAAAGTGCAGGCCGGCGCCAAAGCTGGCGTTCGGCTTGATCGGCCGGGCCGGATCGAACCGGTCAGGGTGATCCCAGACCACCGGATCGCGGTTGGCGGCGGCCAGCAGCAGCCCCACACGGTCGCCGCGCTGAAAGCGCTGTCCCATTACCTGGACGTCGGTATAGGCCCACCGCGTGAAGATGTGCAGCGGCGGATCAAACCGCAGGATCTCTTCAATCGTGCGCTCGACGCCGTCCGGAGCCAGCATCGCCAGGGGCGTTGCGGTCTGCAGCAGGGTTCTGACGCCGTTGCCGAGGGTATGCACCGTTGCCTCGTGGCCTGCGTTCAGCAAGAGGATGCAGGTCGAGATCAACTCTTCCGTGGTCAGCCGTTGTCCTTCCGCCTCGGCTGCGATCAGATGGGTGATCAGGTCATCGGCCGGGCGGGCACGGCGCTGATCGACATATCCGGTCAGAAAGTCGACGAACGCCTGCGTGGCCGCAGCCGCGCGGTCTTCGTCCGCGCGGCTGCGATGGGCGCGGTACATGCCAACCATTGCATTCGACCAATGCAGCAAGTCTCCCGACATCGCCTCGGGCACGCCCAGCAGGCGCGCGATCACGATGACCGGCAGTTTCCGGGCGAAATGTTGCAGCAGATCGAAGCCGTCCTTGGGAAAGGCGTCGATCAACTGATGGGTCAGCACGTCAATTTCAGGGGCCAGTGCTGCAATCCGTCGCGAGGTGAAGGCTCGCAGCACGAGAGAGCGCAGCCGGGTATGGCGCGGCGGCTCCAGTTCCAGCATCGAATTCGCCTCGACCGCGTAAAAGGCAGCAATATGCGGCGGGATCGGGGGCGCGCACTCTGGCGGGGCCTCGCGGCCAAACCGGCGGTCGCGGAAGATGGCGTTGACGGCGACGGCGCTGCAGGTGCAGGGCAGATCGTAGTCGGCCCACAGAAAGAACGGGCCGTGGGCACGGGCGGCTGCGTAGAACGCATAGGGGTTCTGCACGAAATCCGGATCGGTGGGGGATTGCGACAGGGTTTTCATCGGGTTGGCGGTCGGATCATCCCCTGGGCGATCAAAACGCCCAACACCACGACGCCGGCTCCGAAGGTCTGCAACCAGTTCCACTCGGCCCCGAAGGCAAAGGCGATGATCATGACATAGAACGGCACCGCGTTCATGTGCAGGCTGGCCGAGCCGATGCCCAGCCGCTCCACCGAGATGATCCAAAGGATCTGGCTGATGGCCAGCGACCCGACGCCAAACAGCAGCAGCGCCCCCGCTTCGCGCCAGCCGATCGCCTGCCATTGCACCGGGGCGCCGCCCGACAGCGACCAGCACAGGCTGAGCACCAGCATGACGGCAAAGGCCCCGGTGACCGTGATGCTGGTGCGACCGAGGGCGGTCAGGTCGGGGAACAGGGTGACCGAGGCGCGTGACCCCCAGGTGAAGGCCACACAGGATGCAAAGGCCGCCAGCGCGCCGATCCCGAGGTCAAGGCTGAAGCCACCCTGCGCCAGCGCGATCAACCCGCCGCACAGGCTCAGCACCAGGCCGACAATCAGGGTCGGTGTCACCCGGCGGCCATCCAGCAGCACCTCGAGCGTGATACCGATGATCGGCATGGTGGCCGTGATGATCGAGACGGTGACAGCATCGGTATAGGACTGTCCGATCACCAGCAGCATGGCCCCTATGCCGATGCAGATGCCGCCCACCAAGATTCCGCGTCCCCACTGCGCGCGACGGATCGGACCCGCACCTTCGACCAGCAGCCAGACCGTCATCAGGACGGCTGCCGCCAGACCCGTGCGCATCGCCGTCAGCGCGATGGGTGGCATCAGGGGGATGATCAGATCGGCCGCCGGCAAGCCCGCCGCCCACACGACCATCGAGGCCACGCAGATCAGGTTGGCCGAGGCGAGGCTTCGTTGCAGGCTGGGAGAGACCGTCATGGGGGCGGTGTAGCCGCTGAACGCGCGCCGTGCCAGTCTGTCGCCGACAGGGTTTGCCGTCAGGCGGCAGAAAGCGCCGCAACGATGGCCCCGAAGTCGGCGGCCTTCAGGCTGGCCCCGCCGACCAGTGCGCCATCCACGTGCGGCAGTGCGAAGATTTCGGCGGCGTTGACCGACTTGACCGACCCGCCATACAACAGCCGCACACCTGCGGCCTCGGCCCCGAAACGAGCCTTCAAGTGGGCGCGCAGAACGGCGTGGACCTCGGCGATCTCGGCCAGAGACGGCGTACGACCGCTGCCGATGGCCCAGACCGGCTCATAGGCGATGACCAGCGTACCCGCCGTGGCGCCGTCGGGCACCGAGCCGGTCAGTTGCCGCCCGATCACGTCGAGCGTCGCCCCGGAATCGCGTTCGGCCTCTGTCTCTCCAATACAGACGATGGGGAGCAGACCGACGGTTTGCGCCGCCACAGCCTTGGCGCGGACCATGTCGTCGGTCTCGGCATGGTCGGTGCGCCGCTCGGAGTGGCCAACGATGACATACCGCGCTCCGGCATCCTGCAGCATCGCCGCCGAGATATCGCCAGTGTAGGCACCCGCGGCTTTGGGGTGGCAATCCTGCCCACCCAGACGCAACGCCGTGCCCCGGGCGGCATGGGCCATCTGCGCCAGCAGAGTGGCGGGCGGGCACAGCAGCATTTCGCACTTGGGCGCAGGATGGGCCGCGCACAGGGCCGCGACTTCGGACAGAGCGTGCGACAGCCCGTTCATCTTCCAGTTTCCGGCGGCCAGTTTGTGCATGTCTTTCCCCTCCGCAATCGTTGCACAGGCCTGGCCCGGGGCGGGGCAAAGGGGGCAATCGTGGCCGATCAGCCCGCAGGCTGATCCTTGAACTTTATCGATTCGCCGCAGCCGCATGCCTCGGCGACGTTGGGGTTTCGGAACTTGAAGCCCGCCTGCAGCAGTTCGGTTTCATAGTCGATTTCGGTGCCGATCAGGAACAGTTGCGCCATCGGTGCGATCAGAACCCGAGCGCCGTCCTGTTCCACCACCTCGTCCAGCGGGTTCACCTCGGCTACGTAGTCCATCGTGTATTCCATGCCGGCGCAACCGCCCTTCTTGACGCCGATGCGCAGACCTTTGGACCCTTGCCGGTCCATCAGGCGCGCGATCTGTCGCGCGGCGGGGGGGGTCAGGGTAACGGCAGCTTTGCCGGGAATGCCGAACATCGGGCGATCTCCTTCGTGGTCCAGATTAAGATGGGCTGTTGTGACCGATCCTGCAAGATCAGATGAAGCCGAGTTCCAGCTTGGCCTCGTCGGACATCATTTCCATTCCCCAGGGCGGATCGAAGGTCATCTGCACCGAAACCTCTCTGACACCGGCCAAGGATTCGATCGCGTCCGATACCCAGCCCGGCATCTCACCTGCAACCGGGCAGCCGGGGGCGGTCAGGGTCATCAGGACGGTCACGGCGTTTTCAGGCGTGATGTCAACCGTATAGACAAGCCCGAGGTCGTAGATGTTCACCGGAATTTCGGGGTCGAACACGGTGCGGCAGGCCTCGACCACCGCGTCAAACAGCGGATGGTCGGTGCTGGACGCCCTGATCAAGGGAGTGCCTTCGATCTTGTCCTGCGGTTGGTTCATCGGGGCTCACCTGCTTAGTTGAGCGATTGTATAAGGAATTCCGGCCCCGAGGTCCAGAGGCTGTTGCGATGCGACAGATATGAGGCGTGCAATCCCGGCTCGGGTGCCAATCCGGAGCCGGGTTGCCGCGTGTCAGGGCGCGACCGTGACCCTCGACATCCGGTCGGGCGCGGAAGGTGGCTCGCCGCGCGCGATGGCATCAACAACCTCCATCCCGCTGATCACCCGGCCGACCACGGTATACTGGCCGTTCAGAAAATCGCCGGGGGCGAACATGATGAAGAACTGGCTGTTGGCCGAGTTCGGGTCTTGCGACCGGGCCATCCCGACCACACCGCGCGCAAAGGGTATGTCGGAAAACTCGGCCGGCAGGTCGGGCAGTGCCGATCCGCCCATGCCCGCCATCGCCGTCTCGCCGCCGGATTTGGCAAACTGCACGTCGCCGGTCTGCGCCATGAACCCGTCGATCACCCGGTGGAACAGCACATTGTCATACTCCCCCTCGGCCGCCAGCGCCGTGATCTGCGCCACATGCAGGGGTGCCACATCCGCCAGCAAGTCAACGATGACGGTGCCTTTGGCCGCCCCGTCGATCTCTATCACGATGTTGGGGCCGGGGCCGTCATCCTGCGCGATGGCAGGGGTGGCAGCGAGGACGACGAGGACGAGGGCAAGGTTACGCAACATCGGCAGCCACCCTCACAGTCAGCATCACGTCCGGATCTGCCGGCGGCTCGCCGCGGATCAGCTTGTCGACATGCTCCATCCCCGAAAGCACCCGGCCATAGACGGTGTATTGCCGGTTCAGAAAGTGATTGTCGGAAAAGTTGATGAAGAACTGGCTGTTGGCCGAATTGGGACTTTGTGACCGGGCGGCCCCGATGGTGCCCCGGTCATGCGGTATGCCGGAAAACTCGGCCGGAAGGTCGGGTTGGTCCGACCCGCCGGTGCCCGCGCGACGCTGGTTGGCCCCGCCGGCGATGCCGTGTTCCACGTCGCCGGTCTGCGCCATGAAGCCGTCGATCACGCGGTGAAACACCACGTTGTCATAGGCCTTGGCCCGCGCCAGCGCCTTCATCCGCTCGGCGTGTTTTGGGGCGATCTCGGGCAGCAGCGCGATCACCACCTCGCCGGCTTGCAGGGTCACGATGATGGTATTCTCGGGGTCTTTGATCTCGGCCATCTGGCTTTGTCTCCGTTTCTTTGCGCAACGAAGGTAGTCGGGGCGGGGCCCGAGGGAAAGGGCCAACTGTCAGATCGGTTGACGGGGCGACCGGATCGGCGGAAACAGGGGCACAGCATGCAGGAGGCGCGAATGGCCTGGAAGACGTTGGACGATGTGGCGTTGGCAGGGAAGGTCGTGTTGACCCGCGTTGACATCAACGTGCCCATGGAGGCGGGCCGGGTGACCGACACCACCCGGATCGCAAAGATCGTGCCGACGGTCGAAGATATCATCGCGCGCGGCGGACAGGTGGTGCTGCTTGCACATTTCGACCGGCCCAAGGGGCGGGTGGTCCCCGGGATGAGCCTGTTGCAAGTGGTGCCGGCCCTTGAACAGGCCTTGGGGCGCAAGGTGGTGTTCGCTGCGGATTGCGTGGGCGAAGTGGCCGCGACCGCCATCGCCGCGGCCGGGCCGGGCGATGTGGTGCTTCTGGAAAACACCCGCTTTCACCCCGGCGAAGAGGCGAACGCGCCCGCCTTCGCCGCCGAAATGGCCGCGCTCGGCGATGTCTTTGTCAACGACGCGTTTTCCGCCGCGCACCGCGCGCATGCCTCGACCACCGGGCTTGCGCATCTGTTGCCTGCGGCGGCCGGGCGCCTGATGGAGGCAGAGTTGCAGGCGCTGGAGGCGGCGCTCGGCTCGCCCGAGCGGCCCGTGGTCGCGGTGGTCGGCGGGGCCAAGGTGTCGACCAAGCTCGCGTTGCTGGGCAATCTGGTGGGCCGGGTCGATCACCTGGTGATTGGCGGCGGCATGGCGAATACCTTTCTGGCAGCACAGGGCGTGGAGGTAGGCACCTCGCTGGCCGAACGCGACATGGCCGCCATGGCGCTCGATATTCTGGCCCGCGCCAAGACGGCCGCCTGTGCGATCCATCTGCCGCTCGACATCGTGGTGGCGCGCGAATTAAAGGCCGGGGCTGAGGCCCGGACCCTGCCGGTGGGCAACTGTCCGGCGGATGCGATGATCCTTGACGCCGGCCCCGCCACGGTGGCCGTGCTGGAGACCGTGCTGGCCGCCTGCAAGACCCTGATCTGGAACGGGCCGTTGGGTGCCTTCGAGATCGCGCCGTTCGACGCCGCAACCACCGCAGTGGCACGGGCGGCGGCGGTTCTGACAGCGGCGGGAAAGCTGGTGTCGGTGGCCGGCGGCGGAGATACGGTGTCGGCCCTCAATCAGGCCGGGGCAGCGGCGGATTTCACCTTCATCTCGACGGCTGGCGGGGCGTTTCTCGAATGGATGGAAGGCAAGGACCTTCCGGGTGTCACTGCGCTGATGGGTTGATCTGCAAGGATAGCCCTGCCGCCGACGCCCGGAGATCGCCATGACCCAAGACCCTCTGCACGGCCGCCTCAACCGGATCGACCGCCTGCGGCCCGACGCACCCGCGCTGGCAGCGCTCGGGCCCTACCCGGTGGGGGTGGCGCAGGTCGGACTGGTCAACCGGGATCAACCCGACATCCTGCGGATCGACGGCGCGCACGTGCCGCGCCGCGACCGCGCTCTGACCCTCGAGATCTGGTATCCGGCGATTCCCGGCACCGCCGTCGGCACCAGCTATGATACGATCCTGCGCGACGGCGTAACGCCGATCGCCCTGCACGGCCGGGCCTGCCGCGACGCCGAACCCGCGACGGGCCGCTTTCCGCTGCTGCTGATCAGCCACGGCTACCCCGGCAACCGGTTTCTGATGAGCCATCTTTGCGAGAATCTGGCCTCCAAAGGTTATGTCGCAGCCTCGGTCGACCACCCCGACAGCACCTATGCCGACAAGGCGCTGTTTGGCTCGACCATGATCAACCGGCCCCTCGATCAGGCCTTCGCGATCGCAGCCTTGCGGGCCACCCCGCCGTGGTCACCCAGACTCGCCCCCGAGACCGCGATCATCGGCTATTCGATGGGCGGCTATGGCGCGCTGGTCTCGGGCGGGGCCGGGGTGTCGCAAGCCGCCGTCGACCACCCCGATACCTCGCCCCTCGGCCTTCTCGCGCGCCATCAGGCCGGATCGGCACAGCATGAGGCCCTGATCGACCCGCTGGTCAAGGCCATCGTGGCCTTTGGCCCCTGGGGCCGTCAACGCGGCGTCTGGGATGCGGCAGGCCTCGCGGGCCTGCGCAAACCTGCGCTCATCGTGGCTGGCGCGCAGGACCAGGTGTCCGGCTACCACGACGGCATGCGCCTGATTTTCGACGAAGCGACCGGCACCGAACGCTGGCTGCTGACCTTCGAGGCGGCAGGTCACAACGCCGGTGCGCCGATCCCGCCTCCCGAGGAAAGCTGGACCTCCTCCCCCCACCTGGATTTCGTGCCGCATCAGCACTATGCCGACCCGGTCTGGGACAATGTGCGGATGAACAACATCGCGCAGCATTACCTGACCGCGTTTCTGGGCCTGCATCTCAAGGGCGAACCTCATGCCACCTGTCTCGACCCGGCCGCGGGCTTTCCGGGCTTCCCCGATGGCACCGCCCGCGGTTTGCGCCTCGAACACCGTACCCGAGCCGGATGACCGCAGGCCTGCCCCTTTCAGCTTGGCACAAATATCCCACGGGGGTCCGGGGGTGTGAAACCCCCGGCTTTGCGTCGCTGCGTTCGCCCGCTATGAAAGAACAATCAACCTTGCGGAGGCTTTGATGCGCGCGACCAAGACGGTTCAGAAAATCCTGTCGAACTACGAAGGCGAAACCCCGGGCGTGAAGGCCAATCTGGCCCGCATGCTGATGGAAGGCAAACTCGGCGGCACCGGCCGGATGATCATCCTGCCGGTTGATCAGGGCTTCGAGCACGGTCCCGCGCGCACATTTGCCGCCAATCCGGATGGTTACGACCCGCACTACCACTATCAACTTGCGATCGACGCCGGGCTCAACGCCTTTGCCGCCCCGCTGGGGATGCTGGAAACCGGGGCAGATACCTTCGCGGGGCAGATCCCCACGATCCTCAAGGTCAATTCGGCCAATTCGCTGATGTCGGGAACGGCCGGCAAGAACCAGGCGGTGACCGGCTCGGTGCGCGATGCGCTGCGCCTCGGCTGTGCGGCGATCGGCTTTACGATCTATCCCGGCAGCGACTGCCAACTGGACATGTACGAAGAGATCCGCGAGATGCGGGCCGAGGCGGCAGCACATGGCGTGGCGACCGTCATCTGGTCGTATCCGCGCGGCGAAGCCGTAACCAGGGACGGCGAGACGGCGATCGACGTGGCGGCCTATGCCGCCCAGATCGCAGCCCTGCTGGGCGCGCATATCATCAAGATCAAGCTCTCGACCGATCATCTGATGCTGGCCGAGGCGAAAAAGGTCTACGAGACGCAGGGTATCGACATATCGACCCAGGCCGCCCGGGTGCGACACTGCATGGCGGCCAGTTTCGCCGGGCGGCGGATCGTGGTGTTCTCGGGCGGGGCGACCAAGGGCGAAGACGCGGTCTATGACGACGCCCGCGCGATTCGCGACGGCGGCGGCCATGGCTCGATCATCGGGCGGAATTCGTTTCAGCGGCCAAGGGCCGATGCCATGGCCATGCTGGCCAAGCTGGTAGACATCTACAAGAACCGGGTGTGATCTGCCTCGCACCGCGGTCGCGGGTCGCTGCGTGGCGAGACGGCTGATGCGACAGGGATTCCCTTGAAGAATCACTTGTGGCATGATTCGCACTGAAGCCACCGACAAAACCTGCCCGACAAAAGGCGACATGGATGAAGACCGCACTCAAACACCAGGCTTACGGCGGCCTGCTCGCTTTGGGGCTGGCTTTTGCCTTGGGCGTATATTTTGCACTGGCTGCCGTGCAAGGCGACTTCGGCGTTTTCAGAAAGGCGCAGATCCTCGCGGAAGTTGCAGCGCTTGACGCTGAAAAACAACGGCTCGAGACGGATCTGGCGCAAGCCCGGAACCTCACCAACCGGTTGTCGGACCGGTTTCTGGACCTGGACCTGCTGGACGAACAGGCGCGTGACGTGCTGGGCTATGCCCGCCCCGACGAGATTGTCATTCGCTGACTCTCGCTTGCCACTGCATCCTGGCGCGCAATTTGCTTTGCGCAGACGGGCTTGTTGGGTACCATGAAGATGGTTTAACGTTGAACCATCGAGCGTCTGCTGGAGGAAACGCCCTTGGCTACCAAGAAAACCCCCGAGATATTTCCCGAAACTTCCCCCGAGACGTCCAACCTGTCGGGGGATGACTTGCTGAAGTACTACCGCGAAATGTTGCTGATTCGCCGGTTCGAGGAAAAGGCAGGGCAGTTGTACGGGATGGGACTGATCGGCGGGTTCTGCCACCTGTACATCGGACAGGAGGCAGTCGTGGTAGGGCTCGAAGCCTGCGCCAAAGAAGGCGACAAGCGAATTACCAGCTACCGCGATCACGGTCATATGCTGGCCTGCGGCATGGACCCGAACGGCGTGATGGCCGAACTCACGGGGCGGTCGGGCGGCTATTCGGGCGGCAAGGGCGGCTCCATGCACATGTTCAGCCGCGACAAGCATTTCTACGGCGGACACGGCATCGTGGCAGCGCAGGTGCCGATCGGCGCGGGGCTGGCCTTTTCCGACAAGTACAAGGGCAACGACAACGTGACCTTCACCTACTTCGGCGACGGCGCTGCCAATCAGGGCCAAGTCTATGAAACTTACAACATGGCTGAATTGTGGGCCCTGCCCGTAGTTTTCGTGATCGAGAACAACCACTATGCGATGGGAACCTCACAGGCACGCTCGACCAAGTCGGAGACCCTGTACGGTCGCGGGCTGGCCTATGGCATTCCCGGCGAGCAGGTGGACGGGATGGACGTCCTGGCAGTAAAGGCCGCAGGAACAAAGGCCGTGGCGCACTGCCGCGCGGGAAACGGACCCTACATCCTCGAGATGATGACTTATCGCTATCGTGGGCATTCGATGTCAGACCCGGCGAAATACCGTACCCGGGAAGAGGTTCAGAAGATGCGCGACGAAAAGGACGCCATCGAGCATGTGAGGGATCTGCTGATCAGTGCCGGCCTCGCAACGGACGAGGATCTGAAAGCGATCGACAAGGACATCAAAGACCGCGTCAACGCCTCGGCCGAATTTGCCAAGGCCAGCCCCGAGCCCGACCTGTCGGAACTGTTCACCGATATCTATGTCTGAGGGAGAGTACAGATGGCTATCCAAGTGCTGATGCCGGCATTATCGCCAACAATGGAAGAGGGGACGCTCGCGAAATGGCATGTGAGGGTGGGCGATGAGGTAAAATCGGGGCAAATCCTCGCCGAGATCGAGACCGACAAGGCAACAATGGAGTTCGAAGCGGTCGATGAGGGTGTGGTGGGCCGGTTGTTGGTCGCTGAAGGCACGGCAAATGTTAGGGTCAACACGCCGATTGCCGTGATGGTTGATTCCGGGGAAGTGACGGACCCTGCCCCCGTGACGTTAAGTGCACCGAGTGTGCAGAAGACCAAAGAATTTTCGACGAAAATTCTTGCTGCGGACCAAGCCGAGGTCAAGGAACAATGGCAAGAATTTTCGTCGAAAATTCTTCCAAGATCTGGGGTCGAGGTCCTGTCCAAAGCCTCGCTCGACTGGCCTGAAGGCACAGTCATGAAAGCGATGACCGTACGCGAGGCCCTCCGCGAAGCGATGGCCGAAGAGATGCGGGCAAACCCCAATGTTATGTTGATGGGTGAGGAAGTCGGCGAATATCAGGGAGCCTACAAGATCAGTCAAGGCCTGCTTGAAGAGTTCCGATCCAAGAGAATTGTCGACACGCCGATCACCGAAATGGGTTTTACGGGTATCGCGATAGGGGCGGCTTGGGGTGGCTTGCACCCGATCGTGGAGTTCATGACGTTCAACTTTGCGATGCAAGCCATTGATCAAATTATCAACTCTGCAGCAAAAACCAACTATATGTCCGGTGGGCAACTGGGCTGCCCGATCGTTTTCCGCGGCACAAATGGGGCCGCGTCCCGGGTAGGCGCGCAGCACAGCCAGGATTTTGCGGCATGGTATGCCGCAATTCCGGGCCTGAAGGTTGCAATGCCGTACTCGGCCTCTGATGCCAAGGGGCTGCTGAAGTCGGCGATCCGCGATGGCAACCCGGTCGTGTTTCTGGAAAATGAGATCTTGTATGGCCGCAGTTTTGACGTGCCGGTGCTCGACGATTTCACCATCCCTTTCGGAAAAGCCCGTATCTGGCGCGAAGGGACCGATGTCACGATCGTTTCGTTCGGAATCGGGATGACTTACGCGCTCGACGCTGCTGACCAGCTTGCGAATGACGGAATTTCAGCCGAGGTGATCGATCTGCGCACTCTGCGTCCGATCGATTATGACACGCTGCTGGCGTCGGTGATGAAGACCAATCGTTGCGTGACCGTCGAGGAGGGTTTTCCGGTCGGGGCAATCGGAAACCACCTGTCGGCCACGATCATGCAGCGGGCGTTCGATTATCTTGACGCGCCTGTGATCAACTGCACGGGCAAGGACGTACCGATGCCCTATGCGGCCAATCTCGAAAAGTTGGCACTGATCACGACTGCCGAGGTCGTGGCGGCTGTCAAATCCGTCTGCTACCGGTGAGGTGAGCCATGGCTGTCGAAATTCTGATGCCCGCGCTGTCACCCACGATGGAAGAGGGCACGCTGTCGAAATGGCTTGTTGCTGTTGGCGACGTAGTCAAATCGGGTCAGATCCTTGCAGAGATCGAGACCGACAAGGCGACGATGGAGTTTGAGGCCGTCGATGAGGGCATCGTCGGGCGTTTGCTGGTGCCCGAGGGTACTGCGGGGGTGAAAGTGAACACCCCGATAGCCGTGATCGTCGAAGTCGGTGAAGCTGCAGTTGCGACTGTTGCTCCGACAACGAACAAACTCAAAGCTGTCGCTGTATCAGCAACCAAATCGGCGAGTGCGGTTCCAGCGGCCACTGAAGCAGGGGTCACGCTCAAAGCCGCGGCCGCAGCGCAGGATGTCGAGGTCGTGCCGGTGAGGGCGGCGGGCAGGCGTATCTTCGCCTCGCCTCTTGCCCGGCGAATTGCGTCGGAAAGAGGCCTGGATCTGACCCGAATCGCGGGCTCAGGTCCGCAAGGCCGGATTGTGAAGGCCGACGTCGAGGAAGCCCAGACCACGCCGGCAGAAGACCTTTCTGCAGTGGAACCGGCCCGGGCAGACGCGGCCTTGGCGGCTCCGATCGCGGCGGCTGCGGCCCCGATGGCAGCGAAACCCGGCTCCTTGGCCCAAGGCATGTCGGCGGAGACCGTCATGAAGCTTTACGCTGACCGCGCTTTTGTCGAAGTGCCGCTGGACGGAATGCGCCGGACGATTGCAGCGCGGCTGACTGAGGCCAAACAGACCATCCCGCATTTCTATCTGCGCCGCGACGTTCGGCTGGACGCTTTGTTGGCGTTCCGCGAGATGCTGAACAAGCAACTCGAGGCGCGGGCGGTAAAGCTGTCCGTCAATGACTTTATCATCAAGGCTTGTGCCGATGCCCTGCAAACTGTCCCCGACGCAAATGCCGTTTGGGCGGGTGACCGAATTTTGCGGATCAAGCCGTCGGATGTGGCGGTTGCGGTCGCGATCGACGGTGGACTGTTCACGCCAGTCTTGCGCGATTCGAATCAAAAGTCCCTGTCCGCCCTTTCGGCGGAGATGAAGGATCTGGCGGCGCGGGCCAAGGCGAAAAAGCTGGCACCTCACGAGTATCAGGGTGGCAGCTTTGCGATCTCCAACCTCGGGATGATGGGCATCGACAACTTTGACGCGGTGATCAATCCGCCGCACGGCTCGATTCTGGCCGTGGGGGCAGCCGTAAAGAAGCCGGTTGTCATGGTGGACGGAACGATCGGTGTGGCCACTGTGATGTCCGTGACGCTGTCGGTTGATCACCGGGTGATCGACGGGGCTTTGGGAGCAGCGTTCTTGAAGGCGATTGTCGAGAACCTGGAGAATCCGGTAACCATGCTCGCCTGAACTTCGCGCAAGACATGGAAAAAAGCCCGGAGCGACTGCTTCCGAGCGGTTTTCTGTCGATGGCGTGGTCACATCGCGTTGGAGATCACCTGATCCATGTTGATCGCCGGTTGGGCGCAACCCGCCTCGCCCACTACTCGCGCCGGCACGCCTGCAACGGTGGTGCAAGGCGGCACATCCTGCAGAACGACCGAACCTGCGGCGATCCTGCTGCAATAGCCGACATGGATGCTGCCCAGAACCTTGGCCCCGGCACCGATCAGCACGCCATGGTCTATCTTGGGATGCCGGTCGCCATCTTCCTTTCCAGTGCCGCCAAGGGTGACCGAATGCAGCATCGAAACGTTGTCGCCGACCACAGCGGTTTCACCGATCACGATCGAATGGGCGTGGTCGATCATGATACCCCGCCCGATGCGGGCTGCCGGATGAATATCGACGCTGAAAACCTCGGACACCCGCATCTGCACGAAATAGGCCAGATCCCGCCGTCCCGTCTGCCACAGCCAATGGCCGACGCGGTAGGCCTGAATCGCTTGATATCCCTTGAAGAACAAAAGCGGCTGCAGGTAGCGATGGCAGGCCGGGTCACGCTCGAACACGGCCATCAGGTCGGCCCGGGCTGCCTGGCCCAACTGCGGGTCTGCGAAATAAGCCTCGTCGGCTGTCTCGCGCAGGATCTGCTCGCTCATTTCTCCCGAGGCGAGCTTCAGCGAAAAGCGGAATGCAAGGGCGGCTTCCATGGATTTGTGGTGCAAAAGCCCCGAGTGGATCAGGCCGCCCAGCAACGGCTCGGTCCGAACCGCCTCGGCTGCCTCGTCGCAGACCCGCTGCCAGACCGGGTCGAGTGTGGAAAGTCGGGACTTGGTTTCGGCCATGGCGTACTCTCCTGCGCGAGACGTGAGCTTAGCACATGGAATTCGCCGCGCACAGGTCAAGCCTTTCGGGCCACAGGTCAACCTGGTCAGACGATCGTCAACATACGGTCAGGTCCGGGGCCAAAGCGGTCAGACAACTGTGCGACCGAAATATAGAACACACTCCCGGCACCGTCTGCGACCTGTTGCGCCGGGGTATAGACCCAAAAGGGAGAGGTGACATTGATCTCCCGCACCACCAACGTCCCGGACCGGACGCGCAGCCGATAAGCCTCGCGATCCTCGCCCAACGGAACCTCGGTCGACTCCCAACTGTCGCCATCCAGTCGGGTTCGCCTGATCCATGACAAAGTGATCGTCTGGCCCGGTACGCCAACGGCCCGCAAATGCGCCACGCCGTACGGCCGCAGGCCAACGCCGGCAAAGGCCCGTTCCTGCACGATCACGTTGCCGTCCTCATAGCCGCGGCTTGCGGCTCCGAAACGGTAATTGCGCGACAGACCCCGCGCGCTTGGCAAAAGATCAACCTGCTGGACCGCGTCATTCAGCAAAACGAACCGGCTGCCCACGGGCCAAAAACTCGCGGCGGCGGCATCCGTTCCGGCCTGTCCCCGCAGGCGCATGCGCAGGTCATAGGTTGCTGGGGCCACAAGATCAGCGTCGGCGAATTGCAGAACTTCCCATTCAGACGACATCCCATCGCCGATGGCCGCCACATTCGCCCCGTTTAGAACCGCATTGACCGACGCCGACGCCAGCTCGCCGGCCAGCAGACGCACCCGCAGCGCTGGCCCGCGGTCCCACACCCCGCAGGGGCCCGCGAAAAGGCTGGTCTCGGTCACCCCAATAACGGCGCGCTGTTCGAGAACCCGGTTCAGCAAATAACCGTCGTCGCTTGGCGAGGTCCAGATGGCAACCGGCCCGGGCCAGGGTTGCGCAGTGACGGCCGCGTAGGGCGCATGCGGCACCTCCTGGCCCGTCATCAGCGGCAAATCGAGCAACAACGGGTAGACTGGAAGCGGTGCCGCATAAGGCAACTGCACTGGGAGATCAAGAATTTCCGTGCCCGGCTGATAGCTGCCCGGTTCGACCCGGACAGCCTCGACGAGCAGCGCATCGCCTTGTTCCATCCGGTCGATGCGATAGCGCAAGGCCCCGATCTGCACGGTATCCCCAGCCCCGAGATTGAGGGCCGACTTCGGCAACGCAAAACGGGCCGTATCGCGGGCAACCCGGGCCTCGGCCAGCCAGCGTTCCGCCATATCGCGGGCCTCGGACGCTGTCAGGACCATCGCAAGATCGCTGTCGGACACGCTGACAGCCGTATCGTCGGGAAAGATCGCTTCCGCTGTGCGCACGCCAAAATCGCCTTCGGCTTCGATGAAGCTGATGCGAATGCGACCCAGCGTTTCGGCAACCGCAGCCCGTGTGGTTTCGAACGTCCCGTCCAGATCGTCAGAGACGACAAGCCGCTCGCGATCAAGCAGGGCCGGTCGACGCGCGTCGCGGCGCAAGAACGTCAGGGCACCGTTTCGCTCGGCTACCTCTATTCCATGCGCCATTGCCAGAGCCTGAACCGCCGAGCGTGCCGTGCCGGTGTCGGGCACCGCAAAGCCGCGCACCACCCCATAGGCCTTGGCGACCTGCAGGTTGCCGGGCGACGCCGCGGCGCAAACCTCGGCCAGAACGCGCGACAAGGGCTGCGACGCCACCCGACCGTTCAGCCAATGACCACGCAGATAGTTCTCGCCATCGCTCCACAGCACCGTGTTGTTCGGGAAGGCGGGAAACGGGCGGGCATCCCAGGCCCAGACATGGCTGCGGTCCAGGTCCAGCATCCGGGCTCCGGTCACATCGGACAGCGGATTGTTCATTATGTCGGACCAGAACTCCTGCATCGCCCGCAGATATTGCATCGGCATCAGATCATCCCGTCGGCCGTTCGAACCACGGGGCAAGCCGGACTCCGACGATTTGGGGTCAAGAAAGCGGTTAGGTTGATTGGCGCCCTTGTCGATCGCCGCGCAGCCGTATTCGGTGAACCGGAACGGCTTTGATTGTGGCACCCAGCCGGTGGCTGTCGCCGAACGCACTCCGGCAATCCGATTGAAATGGTCGTTTTCCCACCATGACGCCAGATCCTTGAACCGGAACACCCATGGCTCGCCGTAAGCCCCGTCGTCAATCGGCCGCCGCACTTGGGCGGCCTCGCCATCGATCGAGTCATAATACCAGTCAAACCCTTCGCCGCCGGCGATGTTGGCCTTGAGATAATCGACGTTGTAGATCGACCCCCAATCGACGTCGGCATGGTTTTCACCATCGCGCCAGTCGGATATCGGGGCGTAGTTGTCGATCCCGATGAAGTCGACGTTGGCGTCCGCCCACAACGGATCAAGGTGGAAATAAACGTTGTCGCCAGTGTGATATCCGAAATACTCGGTCCAGTCCGCCGCATAGCTGATCTTGGTGGCCGGTCCCACAATCGCTCGCACATCGGCTGCCAGTTGCCGCAACGCCTGTACCGCCGGAAAACTGTCGGCGGCGCCGCGAATCTGGGTCAGCCCCCGCATCTCCGACCCGATGCAGAAAGCATCCACCCCGCCCGCCGCGACACACAAATGCGCATAGTGCAGGATGAACCGTCGAAACCCCCATTCGTCTGGGCCCAAGTAGGTGACTGAATCCTGCGCGACGGCAAAATCCGCAAGCTGGACCGAACCAAAGAAATCTTCGACTTCGGCCGTGGCGGCTGCGGTCCGGTCGGTGGTGCCCGCCCGACCAGGGGCGCTGGCCAGCGTGATCCGGCCGCGCCATGGCAGAACCGGCTGATCGGCTGCCCCGGTCCAGGGATCGACCCGCCCGTTGCCCGCAAGCTGGTCCATCAGAATGAATGGATAGAACATCACCTCCTGGCCGGCCGCGCGCAGCGCCCGGATGGCCTCGACCACCGAGGCATCCGCAGGGGTGCCGCCATAGACAGTCCGGCCCTGCAGCAGCGGCAGCACCGTGGCATCTGCCCTGGCAAGCCCGGACACGCGCCACGGCATGCCCACGCCGTCCTGCACGGTCTGTTCGACCTTGGGCCGCACTTCGCATTCCCCGCAGCGCAGATCATCACCAAACCAGCTGACGATCAGCGAAACCGAGCCCACTCCTGGCAACTCGCTGCGCAGTTGTTCCAGCGAGGTTGCGAAATCGGTCAATCCCGAGGCCGCATGCACGTTCGCCGTCCGGTTCACCCCTGGACCTTCGCTGAAATGCACGGGGGTCGTCGCCAGCGCATATTCGCCGGTGCCCGGGATCAGACAGACAGCATGCACCGTGTCGACCAGATCAAGCTCGACCTCGGCGGCATCGCCCTGCGCGCGCCGGACCACTTCGAACGAGAATTGCGGCACCCGGTTGCCGAATGGCGTCAGATCGAGATCCTCGATCATCACATACGCAAGACCCCGATAGCCCGGAGCAAGGCCGGCTCCTTCGATCGCCTCGATCTTGGGATCGGGCAGTTGGGTCTGACTACCGGGGTAGATCCGGATGTCCAGACTGTCGGCGGCGATCTCGACCCCGTCCGCCCATATCCGTCCGACAGCCGTAATCTCACCTTCGCACAGACCGACCGCCAGACTGACCGAATAGGAATAGCTGGTGATGCGCGGCCGGGGGGCGCCCTTGCCGCCACCCGATTGTGCCGATTGTTCCTGGAATCGCGTGGCCCAGATCACCTGCCCTGCCAGCCGCATCCGCCCCCAGACCTGCGGGATCGCGCTGCCCTCGCTGGCTCCCATCAAGCGGAACCGCTGTACTCGGCCGGTTTCCACCGGTTCGGAACCTGCCCCCAGAAGCCTCTGGTCGATCACCCGCCCGGCAGTGGCACCGATCGCCCGCCCGATGACGGCCCCCGACAGCCCCAGCACCGTTCCGCCAAAGCCTCCCCCGAGGGCGGCCCCGGCCGCAGAAAGCAGAATGGTGGCCATCAGTCGATCTCCTGTGGAAAAGCAAAGCGCGCAGCGATCCGGCCCGCCCAGGGAGAGGACAAGGCGGTTTCGATCACACCATGGCGGGAATAGGCGTGAATGAAGGTCGGGCAGGCACCGAGATCGCCGACGATCCCCAGATGTTTGGCCACCGACCCCGCCCGCATCCGGAACAGCAAGACATCCCCGGGTTCAAGAACGGTTCCGACCTGCACCTGCAACCAGCGTGAGGCTGCGGCGAACACCTCTTCCCGCCCCGATGGCTCGGACCAATCCTGTGTGTAAGCGGGAACCATTTCGGGCTCCGGCCCGTAAAGCTCGCGCCAGACCCCGCGCAGCAGGCCCAGACAATCCGCGCCTGCGCCGCGCAACGAGGCCTGATGCCGGTAAGGCGTTCCGATCCACCGTCGCGCGGCGCTCACAACCGGATGCTCCGGGGTCATCGTACCAGGCTCCCGCCGTCGTTGGCCCGGAATGACACTGGGTAGGACCCCAGCCAATCGTCCCCCGGGATATGCGGAAACCCTCTGAAGTTCAAAAAGTTGCCGAATTTCGACCGACACGTCCCTGCGGTCTTGTCGCATCCCGCTTCCAGCCGTACCAGATCGCCAGTGGCCAGCGGCGTTCCCAGACCCGCCCAGACCTCGACCACCCGCCGCACGCCCTCCGGCCGGTCGGACTTGATCAGCCCGATCAGACCCGTCGCTGCGCCTGATTGCACGACCAGACGCCCGCGCTGAAACCATCCGGCGGCAAAACCGGCAGCCCCGTTCACCGTCAGCACCGCCCCCGACGCCGCCTGTGCCAGCGGCACCTCAACCGAAAACGCGGGCTGGTTCAGGCCGACCCCGCAGGCCCCGTCGCCCAACAGCGCGGCGCAAGCCCGGTGAAACACCCGCCCACGCACTTGGTTCAGCGCCTCTGTCTGGCCGCGCAGTTCTGCCTTGAACTGACCGGCGACCCGGGTGATCTCGCCAAAACTGCCGCGAAACTGTTCGAGCCGCTGCACGACATCCGCCCAGTTGACCAGCCAGGACCGCACCTCGGCCCCGTCGAACCGCCCCGCCAGCAGGTCTGCCTCCGTCACGGCCGCATCCGACAGCGCCCCCATTGCCTCGGAATTGTCCACCGACAACCCGGTGGTCTGCTGCAACACCCGCGCCGTCAGCCCCGAACTCGCCTTGAAACGAACGGCTTCGAACTCCAGATCGCTGTCGTGATCCGTAAAGCCAAAGACCACCCCGTCGCGTCGCCGGACCGACCACGCGCGGCACACCGTGGTCACTCCGGTCGCCAGATGCGCATGCAAGGCAGTCACAGCCGCACCTCGATCACTGGCACATTCGGCACTTCGCCCGCCTGAAACGATCCGACCGACGTTTGTATCAGGTCCGTGTCAAACCGCACGGCCACATCGAACTCGAACCCCGCAGTGATCAGCACCCCAATGTCCGGAGGCGTCGCAAAGCTGACCAAACCGGTCGCAGGGTCAACGCTGAACTCTTGGGTTTCCACTTTCGGGTCATTGGCCAGCGCCACCTGAACGCTACCCGCCACCGGTTTTGCAATCGGCCGGACATAGGATTGATCGCCCGAACTGTAGGTCTTGACCAGCGGAAACACCGCAGTCGCTCCATCGCCCCGCCCGATCGTCTGATCCAGCGGCGAGACTGCCTGCGACGGCCGGCATGACCGGAAATCCGACCAATCCTTCCAGCGAAACCCGTGCAATTGCCCGCGCCGTGCCTCGAAGAACGCGATCAGCGCTTCGACGTCATCCAGGCTGCGCAAGCCGAACCCCGCATCATAGCGCCGTCGCGAATGCGCCCATGGCGTGTTGCGCTCTTCAAATCCATTGGCAAGCGTCACGACTTCGGTGCGTCGCTCGGGGCCCCCCATCGACCCGAAACTCAGATTGACCGGAAAACGTATCTCGTGAAAGTCCATGGCCCGCCCCTATCTGTTCCGCTGTCCGCGCGACAAGGCCCGCACCGCCTTCGCAGCGATCTGGGTCTGGCTGCGCTGAAACCCCTGAACGTCGGGAGTCTGGATGTTCATCACGACCGTGACAGACCGCCCTCCGGCGGCCTGAACTCCCAGCCGTCCGTCCGCCCCGCGCGCCAGCGGCATGATCGCCTCCGGTCCTGCCTCGCCCATCAACCCCGCCCCTCCCCGCATCGGAAAAGTCGTGGCCTGCGCCACGATGCCGCCCTTGGCGAATGGCATCACCCGGCCTTGCGCAAAACCGCCGCCCTTTTCGAATGGCAGCAATCCTCCCAGCAAGCCATTGATCCCATTTGCCAAAGCTCCGCCCAGGGCGTTCTGCACAGGGCGTAGCGCCACGTTGAAAACCGTGTCCGTCAGACTTTTCGCCAGACCGCTCAGCGCGTCGGACAGCTTCAGCCCGTCAAACACCAGTCCGTCGAAGGCTTTCCGCAAGCCCCCCGAGAACCCCGATGACAGCGCATTCACCTCGCGCCCGGTGAACACTAGGCTGTCGCGCATCCGGGCCAATTCGCCGTCAAACACCGCCACCATGCTGGTGGTCCCACCCAGCGTTGCCTCCAGTGCCGCGATCTGGTCTTGCAGATCCTCGAACTCCGCCATCGTGCCGCCCTTTCGTGATATCCGGAAACGCTGCCGCCAATTCGTCCAGCCGCGCCCGCGTCAAGGCCGGACGGGCCCGGTCGCCCCCCAGCATGATCTTCAACTCCAGTGGGGTAAGCCGCCAGAACGCCTCGGGTGTCAGCCCCAGCCCCAGCACCCCCGCCCGCATCAGCCCGGGCCAGTCGAGGCTCATTCCTCCCCCGGCATCGCAAAGGCGCGCGCCAGCATCTCGGCCGCCGCCCGCGCCGCCGCCACCAGCCCGCCACCGATCTCGACGGTCCGCAGGTCGGCGGCGGTGCCCTTCCAGCCGCCGCCGCGCAAGCCCGCGACCACCAGGGCCAGAACATCGCGCGTAGAGAATCGCCGGGCCTCGAACCGCTCGATCAACTCGATCAGCGTACCGGTTTCCAACGCCGCCTCGAGTTCGGCCAAAGCCCCCAGTGTCAGCTTGGCCACATGACGCTGACCGTCCAGCCAGACCTCCACTTCACCCGCCCAGGGGTTCGCCATCACAGCGCCGTAAAGGTCAGCGCCCCGGCGCTTGCCAGCGACATTTCATAGGTCGCCTCGCCGTTGTGGCTGCCGGCATACTCGATGCTGGTGATCTGGAACGCCCCTTCGATCACACCGAAACTGGGCACGATCACCTGAAAATCGGGCATCAGCGCGTCAAAGAAAATCTGCCGCGCCCGCTCGTCGGTGTTGGCATCCCGAAACACCCCCGAGCCCGAGATCGAGGCCGTCTTGACCCCTGCCCCGGCCAGCAATTCGCGCCAGCCACCGGCGCTTTCCAGGCTTGTGACATCCACCGTTTCGGCGTTGAAGCTGATGCGCGTCGCCCGCAGGCCCGCTACCGTTTCGAACGAGCCATCGCCGATCATGTCGACTTTGATCAACAGGTCCTTGCCGCTTTGCACAGCCATGTCAGTTCTCCGTTATTGACAGGTAAACCGGTGATCAACCGCTGATCCCCGGCAAGAATAGAGTGCAAACCTACAGTTCGACCCGCGCCCGGAAGGTCAGGTCGATCCGCCGGGTGTCGCCCTCGCCCAACCGCCGGGCACGGGCCTGAACGAAGGCGAGGTAGACCAGCCGGCCCGTGGTCAGCGGCATTCCCGCCCCCACCAGTGCGTCCGAGACAGCCCCGGCTACCAGCTTGGCCGCTCGAAACCCCGTGGCCTTGCTGATCACCGACACCGCCAGCAGATGATCGGCGCCGCCGCCGGTCTTGTCCGACCGGTCGTTCGCCACTTCCGGCCCGATCAGCACAAAGGTCTCGGGGGCCACCCCCGGCGGGGTGGCGTCCAGCACCGCCACCCCGGCCAAAGCCGCAAACCCGGTCAACCGGGTAAAAATCGCCGCCTGCAAGGCCGCTGCCGCCGCATAACTCATGCTGGTTCCTCCTCGCGGGCAAAGCAGGTCAGATAGCCACCCGACAGATCGCGTTCGGTCACCGCCAGCACCAGAAACACCCGTGCCCCGTCGCGCAGCCGCTGTTCGGGACGCGGCCGCCGGGGTGAACCGACCGCCGCCCCCCGCACCGTTATCCGGAAATCGACCGAGGCAGTCAGCACCTCCTCGCCGTTCACCTCGCGCCCGGTCGAGGGCTTGACCTCGCCCCAGATCGTTCCCAAGGGCACCCAGGTCAGTGTCAGCCCACCGGCCCCGTCCGCCACCTCCACCGGGTCTTCCAGCACCAGGGGCCGGTTCAGCATCACTCTCATGCTGCCCCCCCGCCCAGAACCCGCACGTTGCGCCAGCGCTCGATCAGCCCCTGAACCGAAAATGGCAGCCCGGCCACGACGCCTGCCTCGTGCCGCCGCTCGTAGTATTCGGCCGCCAGCATCAGCACCGCCTGCGCGAGGTCTGCGGGCACCAGCGCCCAGGTCGCTCCGAACCCCGCGTCGAACACGACTTCCGCCTTGCCGTCGACCGGCACCGTCGGCAGCAGCACTCCGGCCGCCGCCAGCCGCGGCCGGTGCGTGTCGGGCACCAGCCGATAGCGCGCCGGATCGACCAGCACCGCTCCTCCCGCCGCATCGACCAGCGTGACCGAGACGACCTGCGTCACCGGGGCGACCGGCAAGGCCTGCCCCCCCTGATCGCGCCACGACTCCAGCACCCACAGGAATCGCCGGGCAATCAGAACCTTGCCGATCCGCCCCTCGATCGCTGCCAGAGCCGCGCGCAGATACCCCTCGATCAGCCCATCCTGCATCCCGTCGTCGCTGAACCCGGTACCAAGCCGCAGATGATCCTTCAGGCCCTGCACCGGCAGCGCCGCCAAGGGAACTGTCGTCTGTTCGATCAACATCATGTCCGCTCTCCGAACCCCAATCCCCTGCCAGAATCGCTGGACGCGCGCCCCGTGCCGCTCGGACGGAGGGGGAGCTGCTAGACGGCACGGGAAACCGACGCGCGCCCAGAACCTGCCCCCTCAGGGGGGCAGGTATTCCCGATGCCGGTCAGGACACCGCGAATTTCAGCAGCTTGATCGCCGCAAAGTCCGACACATCGCCACCGACCCGCTTGGTCGCATAGAACAGGACATGCGGTTTGGCGCTGAACGGGTCGCGCAGGACGCGAACATCCGGACGTTCCGCAATCGTGTAACCGGCGGTAAAATCCCCGAACGCAATGGCATGGGCGTTCGCGGCGATATCCGGCATATCCTCGCAGACCAGTACGGAATAGCCCATCAGCCGCGCCGGTTCTGCCGCAGCCAACCCGTCCGACCACATGAACCGCCCGTCGGCGTCCTTCATCTTGCGCACGGCGCCCGCGGTTTTCGAGTTCATCACAAACGTCGCATTGGCGCGGTAGTCGGCCCCGAGCGCATAGATCAGGTTCACGATGCTGTCGACCGCATTGGTGGTCGGAAAGTCAGCAGCCGCGCCCGACGGAACGTAGCCAAGGCTGCCCCAGGTCCAGGTCGCGTTCGGTACCTTGGCCGGCAGCAAGAAGCCTTTGGGCTTGTCGATCCCGTCGCCGTTGACAAAGGCCGCCGATTCCGCGCGGATGAACCGCGTGGCGATCTTGCCCGCCAGCCAACCCTCGACGTCAAAGGCGCTGTCGTCCAGCAACCGCTGGCTGGCCTTCGGCATGGCCGACAACTCGTGCAGCCGGATCGAGATCCGCTCGATGATCGGCGTCGAGGTTTCGGCCTGCGCACCGGTCTCGGTCGCCCAGCCCGAGCCCACTTCGCTGCGGTCGATCAGGACGTCGAACGACACCGCATCGACGTTCACCACGTTGGCAATCGCCCGGATCGACGACGTCGACACCAGCATGCTGCGGATACGGTCCGCGGTCTGCGGGTCTACGAGGTAGCCGCCATCGGCCGCAACGGCCGTGTTCAGCGCCTTGCCCTCGAGAACCAGGCCGCGCAGGCCATCGTCGTCGCCCGACCGCACATAGGCGTCGAACGCCTTCATGTGCGGCGCTTCCACGTCGGCATGGGCCGAAAGTGCCGGGCGTCCATAAGTCATCGTTTTGCGATCAAGCATGGTCAGTCGCTCTTCCTGTTGTTGCAATGAAGTCTTCACCTCGTCCTGAAAGCCTATGAAGGCATTCAGAAATCCCGCCATGGCGGATTTCACTTCCGCACCCGGATGCTGTGGGCCGGGCAGATCTGCCCCGGCCCGAGAGTTTCTCTCGGTCATGTCGTTTTCCTCAGGTTGGTCGTGAAAGGCCGCTTACCGCCGGGCCATCAGCAAGGCCGCGTCGTTCAAGATCGCTGCCACATCGCGCCAGTTGCAGGCGTCAAGGTCGTCGCTCTTGGCCTGCACCCGCGCCTCTTGAAGCATCGGAAATGTGACCAGCGACACTTCCCAAAGCTCCAGCTCAGACAAGCGGCGCTGCCCCTTGCCGTCGCGTTCCGCCCTGACCGTTCGATAGCCGATCGACAAACCGTCGATGGCACCCGCCGCCAGCAGGGCCACAGCCTCGCGCCCCTTGGCAACCTCGGTCAGGATGCGCCCCTTGACCCACAGACCCGTGGTATCTTCGCGCACCTCGTCCCAGACCCCGATCGGCTGCGCCGGGTCATGCTGCCACAGCATCTTGACCCGCGCCCCCTTTGTGCCCAGCCGGATGAGCGAGCCCTTGTAGGCCCCCGGCTCCACCACGTCGCCGCCCTGATCGCGCTTGCCGAACAGGCTGGCATAGCCTTCGACCTGACAGCCGTCGGTCACCGTCAAACCGGCGTCCATCCGTTGAAACTTGCGTTCCGGCGCGCCCCAATCCGTCCACATCGTCATCGTGTTCACCTCATTGCCGCTGTGATTAACGCCTCGGCCCCTTGCGTCAACAGAAAGGCCGCAACCCCGCAAACCCCCAGCCAGATACGCTTTTCCAGACGGTCAAGGCCGGCATCAATCAGCCCCAGCCGATATTCCAGTGCCTGCCAACGCTCTTGCGCCACCCTTTCGTTCGCCTCGATCCTGGCGCTCGCCACATCGAAACTTTCATACAGAAAGCGCGATCCGCCTGCTTCGGCCCGTTCACTCATCTTCGGCCAGCCGCGGCAGACCCAGGATTGCGCGTTTTTCGGCCGCCGAAAGGAACTCGGCCGCCCCGACCCTGGCCCACTGCTGATCGCGCTCGGCCGCCAATGCAGGGATCTGGTCCAGATCCGGACGCAACTCGACCGCCTCCCCGGCAAATCCCGACAACCAGTGCGAAATCGCTGCCGTGACCCGCGCCGCCAGCGGCAGCACGGTCAGACGGTAGAACGCCCGGTTCGCCTCCTGGTAGTTGGCATAGGTGGCGTCTCCCGGAATGCCCATCAGCATCGGCGGCACCCCGAACGCGATGGCAATTTCGCGTGCCGCCGCTTCCTTGGTTTTCTGGAACTCCATGTCCGACGGGCTGAACCCCATCGGCTTCCAGTCGAGCCCCCCCTCAAGCAACATCGGACGCCCGGCATTGCGGGCACCCTGATGATGCATCTCCATCTCGTTCACCAGACGGTCGTACTGCTCGGCACTCAGGGTCCCCTGCCCGTCCACGCCCTTGTAAACCATGGCGCCCGAAGGCCGTGCGGCATTGTCCAGCAGCGCCTTCGACCAGGCGCTGGCACTGGTATGCACATCAATCGCCACTGCCGCCGCCTGCAACGGCGAGAAGCCATAGTGATCGTCCTGCGGATGGAAACTCTTGATGTGGCAAACCGGCTGCACCTCGGGGGTCATGCCGAACCGATGCGTCCGCCCGCCCACCGTGTAGTCGTAGGCAATTGGCCAGCCATCCGCCCCCGGCACCAAGGACATTCGGTCCGACCGCAGCACGTGCAATTCGCCCGGCAGGGCGCCCGCCCCCGCCACCGCCTCGACATAGGCATTGCCCGTCAACAGCAGATAGCCATACACCGCCTCGAACATCTCGGCCCGCCCCTGCGCACCGTTGGGCCGCTTGATCAGATCCATCACGGGGTGCTGCTCATAGCGCCGCTCGTGATCCTGGCAGATCAGCGGCAGTGCCGCCGCCGCCTCCGACACCAGCTTGACGCAGCGAAATCCGATCGGATTGCCCTGAAACCCGGTCTTGCCCAGTGATACCGTGTCGCGCGGGGACCATACAGTGCGCCCCGACCCACCCCAGGCCACCACTCGCCCGGTCGCCGAAGCCTTCTTCTCGGGCACCTCCGCCGCGGCCGCGACGGCCCCCTTCCGCAGGAAATCGAACACCATGCCGCCAAACTCCTGTTTGCTCCGGGCAACAGCCCACCGCGCCCCGACCCCATCAGGGCCGAAACCGTCCCAGAAACCCCGCCAGGGGCTTTCATCCGATCACAAGTATCCCCGCCGGCGTCTGCCACCCGCAACGTCCGACGCCACGCGTCCCCAGACACGGCCCTTGCCGCATTTTCTGTGCACAACAATCCACGGGGGGTCCGTAGGGTGTGACACCCCCCGGCCTTTCCGCGAAACCACCCTCACAACCGGCGGACCTGCGGCCGCCGAAAGCTTTCCGACGGCTCGACGATCAATTCGGTCAGCGCCCAGACCAGCGCATCAAGCCGGTCCGGGCTGCCGCGCCCGTGATAGCCGGTCACTGTCATCTGGCCCATCTGCTCTTCCAGGCGCTGCAAACCTCGGACGTGACTTACCCGACCCTGCTCGTAAAGCGCCGCCACCGGTTCCGCCCGCAGCATCTTGCCTTTGGTGGCCCTGACCTGCCGGATCGCGACCAGCGGGTCGATCCCGCGGATCACCGACTGCACCATGTCGCCACCTTGATTGACCTCGACCACCAGCCGGTCCGCGTTGTGCCGGTCCATCGCCGCCAAGGCTGCGCGGGCCCATTCGTCGGGCGAGGCACCCTGCACGCTGGCGTCCTCCAGAACCACGGCGCGCCAGGCCTGTGGCGGCCCCTCGGTTACCGCACCCACCACCACGATGCCGCATTCGTCCGATCCCTTGTGGCCGGTCACCGGCGGGTCCACCGCCACCACTACCCGGCCAAGCGGCGGCACCTGTTCCAGTTGCGCGGCCTGAAGCATTGCGGCACTCCACAGCGCGCCCTCGATATCGTCCAGAAGCAGGCCCTGCAACTCCTGCTGGCCCAACCGGGTGCCTGCATAGCGCGCCTGAACCTCTTGCAGGAACGACGCCGCCAGATAGGCCCGGTTCGCGTCGGTCGGGGCATGAGTCATGACCGTCGAGGGGTTCTTCAGGATCCGCTTCAGCGCCGGGATGTTTTGCGGAGTCGTGGTGACAACCTGGCGCGGATGCGCGCCCAGCCGCAACGCGAACTGCAGCATGTCCCATGTCGCCTCGGCCCGGGGCCATTTCGCCAACTCGTCCACCCAGGCGGCGTCGAACTGAGGACCGCGCAGACTGTCGGGATCATAGGCCGAAAAGACCTGCGCCACAGCCCCGTTCGGCCACACCAGCCGCTTGCGTCCCGCCTCCCAGTCCGGGCGGCGGTCGGGGGGGGAACACGCCAGAATCCCGCTCTCGCCGAACACCATCACCTCGCGGACCTGGTCCACCGTCTCGCCCACCAGCGCCACCCGCGCCGACCGCCCGACATCGCCCGGCTGCGCACCTTCCACTTCGGCCCGCACCCATTCCGCCCCGGCACGGGTCTTGCCCGCACCACGCCCGCCCATGATCACCCAGGTCTTCCACGCGCCCTCGGGCGGCAGTTGATGCGGCAGCGCCCAGAACTCGAACAGCCACGGCAGCGACAGCAGCGCGTTGTCGTCCAGACCGCCCAGAAACGCGTCAACCTGCTCCGGCGTCGCGGAGGCAAGCCAAGCGGCGCCCGATTTCATCGCGCGCGGCAGCCAGGTCGAGGCAGCCGGTTCCGACAGCCCCGGCAACCTGCCTGCGGAGTTTTTCAACACGGGTTCGTTCCTCCATCACCAAATGGAACGCGGCCTTCAGGTCGCGCACGGCCAGCGCCGCCGCCTTCGCCTCCGACAGCCGGCCCGCCCGCACTGCGGTCAACGCCTCTGCCAGATCCTCCGCCGCATCCCGGAATAGGTCTTCCGTCGCCGCCAGCAAGGCCTGAGGCGCGTCTCCTGCCGAGAACTTTATGCTCATTCCTGCTCAACCTGGCCTCTCATGCCGCCCGCACGAGAGAAACGGAAAAAGCGGCTCCGGGTTGCCCCGTGCCGCTTGCCCACTTCTTCTAGCATGCCACAAGTCATACTCCTGACCGTTCGCAAAGTCAAACGAATAGTTGTTGGGGATCAACGGCTTGACGAACGCAGCGTTAGGGATTTGTTAACCAGGGCCCACCCGCTGCCGCGCCCCCTAGTCGCCTTGAACCCCTGTGGCACCCTCCTGCCCCTGTGTCGCCTCGATCGCCCGCCACCGCGCGACATTCTCGTTGTGCGCCTCCAGCGTTTCGGCAAAGGCGTGCCCCCCGGTGCCATCGGCCACAAAGAACAGATAGCTGGTGGTGTCCGGGTTCAGCGCCGCCTCGATCGACAACGCCCCCGGGTTGGCAATGGGGGTCGGCGGCATCCCGTCAATCACATAGGTGTTCCATGGCGTCTCCCGGCGCAATTCGCTTTGCCGCAACCCGCGCCCCAGCACACCCACGCCCTTGGTCACCCCGTAGATGACGGTCGGGTCGGTCTGCAACCTCATACCTTGCCGCAAGCGGTTGACAAACACACTCGCCACCTGCCGCCGCTCATCGGCGATCCCGGTTTCCTTCTCGACGATCGAGGCCATGATCAGCGCATCTTCGGGCGTGTCGTAGGGCAGATCGCCCGCCCGCGCCGCCCAAAGATCAGCCAGCCGCTGCGCCTGGCGAACCGCCATCTCGGCCACGAGGTCTGCCCGCGCGCCACCACGCTCTACCTCATAGCTGTCGGGTGCCAGCGTGCCCTCGGCCGGCACGATTTCAACAACGCCCTCCAGAAAATCGGCCCGCTTCAGCGCATCGACCACCTGCCAGCTCGTCACCCCCTCGGCCAGCGTCACCCGCCAGCGCAGGTCGCTGTCACCCGCTGCCTCCAGATAGACGGCCGGCACCGCGTCCACTGCCGGGTCGAACTTGACGACCTCTTCATAGCGGTTGGTTGCAGGATCCAGCGCACGCAGCACCACATCCGAACTGGCCACCCCGATGCGAAAATTGACCTCGCGCCCGCAGGTGGACTGACCGCCCTCGGTCAGAATGCCAAGCACCGCGTCCATGCTCGATCCCGGCGGAATGAGGTAGGAGCCGAACTTCAGCAACTCCGACCGGTCAGCATAGTCCGCCCCGATCCGGAACAGCCGCGCATCGGCAATCGCACCCTCCTCGGCCAGCGACCGGCTGACCGCACTCAGCGAGGCCCCGCGCTCAACCCGAAAGCAGATCGCGTCCGCCAGCGGCCCGGGTCCGCTGAACTGCTCGCGTCCCCAGGCAAGCAGCCCTGCAGCCACGACCAGCAGCACGATGAACAGCGTCAGCGCGTTCGACGCGATCGACCGCCACATCAGACCAGACCCCTGCCCAGAACCAGACTGGCATTGGTCCCGCCGAACCCGAACGAATTCGAGAGCGCCACGTCGATCCGCCGCTCCACCGCGTGGTGCGCTGCCAAATCCAGCCGTGGCACCATAGCCGGGGTGTCGAGGTTCAGCGTCGGCGGCGCCACCTGATCGCGCAGCGCCAGAATGCAGAAGATCGCCTCCACCGCGCCCGCCGCCCCCAGCAGATGCCCGATGCTGGACTTGGTGGAACTCATCGTCGCCGCCTCGGCCGCATCCCCCAGCAAGCGCTCCACCGCTGCCAACTCGATGGTGTCGGCCATGGTCGAGGTGCCGTGCGCGTTGATGTAGTCCACCTGATCCGGCCGAACCCCCGCGCGCTTCAATGCCATCACCATGCTGCGATACGCCCCGTCGCCATCTTCGGCGGGGGCGGTGATGTGATAGGCGTCGCCCGACAAACCATACCCCAGCACTTCGGCATAAATCCTGGCCCCCCGCGCCACGGCGTGGTCCCGGGCCTCCAGCACCACGACCCCGGCGCCCTCGCCCATCACGAACCCGTCGCGGTCGGCGTCATAAGGGCGGCTGGCCTTGGTCGGATCGTCGGCTCGCTTGGTGGACAACGCCTTGCAGGCATTGAACCCGGCAATCCCGATTTCGCTGATCGGGGCTTCGGTGCCACCCGCGACCATCACGTCGGCATCGCCCCACTGGATCAGCCGGGCCGCATCGCCAATGGCATGCGCGCCGGTCGAACAGGCGGTCACGACCGAATGGTTCGGGCCCTTGAACCCGAACCGGATACTCACCTGCCCCGAGACAAGGTTGATCAGACTGCCCGGAATGAAGAACGGGCTGACCCGTCGCGGCCCCTTTTGCTGGATCAGCACTGCGGTTTCGGCGATCGAGGTCAGGCCGCCGATGCCGGACCCGATCATCACGCCCGTGCGGCAGCGGTCCTCTTCGCTCGAGGGCACCCACCCGCTGTCCTGCACCGCCTGCGTCGCCGCGGCCATGCCATACAGAATGAAGGGATCGACCTTGCGCAGGTCCTTGTGCTCCATCCAGTCCTCGGGCCGGAATGTGCCTGCCGTGCCGTCGCCATAGGGTATTTCACAGGCATACTGCGTCACGACCGAGGCCGGATCGAACCGCGTGATCGGACCCGCGCCCGATTGCCCTGCGATAAGGCGCGTCCAGGTATGCTCGACCCCACAGGCCAATGGCGTGACCAAGCCCAGACCCGTGACGACCACCCGACGCATCTATCAGCCCCTTCCCCGCGGTTGTCCGACAGCGTCCCGCACTTGCCTGACTGCCGCCTGATACACGCCCCGCCCGCCCCGCGCAACCGATGCCCCCCGCCCTTTTGCCGCCCGCTCTGCCCTCGAACTGGCGTGGTGCTGCCCGAAAAATCGGCCAAACCGCGCCTTTGTGCAGCTGCGGCGAAAAATCTGCACGTCCTGCGCCCGGCGCCCCTTGACCCTGTTCCGCCGTTTGCTATCTCCTGAATGAACGTTCATTCCAGTCAGAGGAGCCGCTTTGCAACTCGTCCTGTCCCCTTCTGCCGACCAGCGCAGTACCGAGATTCTGGCCTCGGTCCGGCGGGCCTTTGCCGAAAAGGGCTTTGACGGCGCCTCGATGCAGGATCTGGCGCGCGCCGCAGGGATATCTGTCGGCAGCTTTTATCGTTACTTTCCCTCGAAAGCCGCGATTGTCGAGGCGCTGGTTTCTTTCGATCTTGACGAAATGGCGCGGGACTTTGCCGAGATCATGGGCGCGCCCCGGCCGATGGCGGCCCTGCGATCAAAACTGCGGCGCATCATTCCCGAACACCAGTGCAATCAGGACGGCCAGCTTTGGGCCGAGATCACAGCCGCCGCGCTGCGCAAACCGGAAATCGGCGCGGCCTGCTCGCGGATGGAACATGAGATCACGGGCAACATGGCACAGGTCTTTGCCGCCGAAACCGGCCTCTCACCTGCCGAAGCGCGCGCGCGCTTTTCCGGGCACGCCACCTTTATCGTGATGCTGGTCAAGGCATCTGCCGGCCTCAACCGGGAAGCCGATGATGTCGCACATCTGAATGCCCTGATTTTTCGTAGTATTGACCAGACGTTGGACGATGTCGCCAACGCCGCCGTGAAAGTCTGACTGATGCCGCAGCCGGTTATCCGCCTCTTCCTTGCCGCAGCCATCCTCGCCGCAACTGCCGTCCGGGCTGAAAGCCCGGTCCCCGAAGCCGCGGCTGCCGCCCCTGGCCTGCCCGCCATCAGCGTGACCTCCGCCGCTCCGCGCGATCTGTCGGATCGTGTCATCGCCTCCGGGTTGGTGGCGCCGGTCGAATTCGTGCAGGTGCAACCGCTGATCTCGGGCCAGCCGATCGAAGACCTGCTCGCCGATGTCGGCGACACTGTGACCAAGGGCCAGGTGCTGGCCGTTCTGTCGGACACGACCCTGATCCTCCAGAAAACCCAGAATGAGGCGCAGCGCGCCTCGGCCAGCGCGGCCATTGCCCAAGGCGAGGCCTCCATCCTCGAAGCCCAGGCGAACGCCGACGAAGCCGCGCGCGCCGCCACCCGTTCTGCCGCCCTGAAACAGCAAGGCAACGTCAGCCAGGCCGCCTTTGATCAGGCTCAAGCTGCCTCGGTGACCGCCAACGCCCGGGTTCAGGTAGCCCAGCAATCGCTTGTCGCGGCACAGGCACAACGGACGCTGGTCGAGGCGCAACTGGCCGATATCGACCTGCAACTCAGCCGCACGCAGGTTGTGGCACCGGTCGCCGGCGAAATCAGTTCGCGCAACGCCCAGTTGGGCGGCATTGCAACGGCCGGTGGTGCGCCGATGTTCACGCTGATCCGCGACGGCGCACTCGAACTGCGTGCCGACATCGCCGAGGCCGACCTTGTGCGTCTCGCAGCAGGCCAACCCGCAACCCTGAAACTCGCAGGCACGTCCGAGCGGCTGACCGGCAAGGTCCGGCTGGTCGAACCGACCATCGACGACATCTCTCGTCTGGGCCGGGCACGTATCGCGATTGACGACCCGAGCCAGGTTCGCGCGGGAATGTTCGTGCAAGCCGAGATCCTGGTGGCCGAACGCAGCACCCTCGCCGTGCCGGTCTCGGCGATCGGGGCTTCGGGGGCCGAATCCACCGTGATGCGCGTCAAGGAGGGCATGGTCGAACAGGTGACAGTGACCACCGGCATCCGTCAGGGTTCTTGGGTCGAGATCGTGGCAGGCCTTGCAAACGGTGATACCGTGGTGACCAAGGCCGGGGCCTTCGTGCGTAACGGCGACAAGATCAACCCTGTTCCGGCCGCGGCCGAGACGAACTGAAGGGACTAGGGCCATGAACTTTTCCGCCTGGTCGATCCGCAACCCCATCGCGCCGCTGCTGGCGTTCTTCATTCTGGTCGTGCTGGGTTGGCAATCGTTCAACGCCCTGCCGATCACCCGGTTTCCCAACATCGATGTGCCGCTGGTCGCGGTGGTTGTCGGGCAGTCGGGTGCGGCGCCTGCCGAAATGGAAAGCCAGGTCACCAAGGAAATCGAGGATGCAGTAGCCGGCATCACCGGCGTCAAGAACATCAACTCGACCGTGACCGACGGCATCTCGCAGACCGTCATCGAATTCCGGATGGAAATCCCGACCGAAAAGGCCGTTCAGGATGTGAAAGACGCCATCGACCAGATTCGGGGCAACCTGCCCGGCGATGTTCTGGACCCGAACGTGACACGTATCGACGTGGAAGGGCAGGCGATACTTTCGTTCGCCGTGTCGGCTCCCAACCTGACGTTGGAAGAGGTGTCGTGGTTTGTCGATGACACGATTTCCCGCGCCCTGCAGGGCCGCCCCGGCGTGGGGCGTGTCGACCGCTACGGCGGGGCCGACCGCGAGATAAGGATCGAGCTTGACCCGGTCAAGCTGGACAGCCACGGCATCACTGCCCGGTCGGTCAATGCCCAGATCGCCGCGACCAACACCAATCTTGGCGGCGGGCGGTCCGAAATCGGCGCCACGGAACAGGCGATCCGCACCCTCGGCGATGCCGAAACCGTCGAACACCTGGCCGCCATGACCATCGCCCTGCCCTCCGGTCGCCATGTCGTATTGTCCGACCTCGGCCGCATCGTCGATACTTACGAAGAGTTGCGGTCGTTCGGACGGCTGAACGGCGATCAGGTCGTGACCTTTTCCGTCTTCCGCGCCAAGGGAGCCTCGGAAGTCTCGGTTGCCGAGACCGTCAACGTCGCACTTGACGAGATACGTGCCGCCAATCCCGACATCTCGATCGACCTCGTGGATGAAACGGTGTTCTACACCTACGGCAACTACGAAGCCGCGATCCATACCCTGCTGGAAGGTGCCCTGCTTGCGATCATCGTCGTCATGCTGTTCTTGCGCAACTGGCGCGCCACCCTGATCACCGCCGTGGCGCTGCCGCTGTCGGCGATCCCGACCTTCTGGGCGATGGATCTGCTGGGGTTCTCGCTGAACCTCGTGTCATTCCTCGCGCTGACGCTGGCCACCGGTATCCTGGTCGATGACGCCATCGTCGAGATCGAGAACATCGCGCGGCACATCCGCATGGGCAAAACCCCCTACCGCGCCGCGATCGAGGCGGCAGACGAAATCGGCCTGGCCGTCATCGCCACGACTTTCACCATTGTCGCGGTGTTCGTGCCGGTGTCCTTCATGGCCGGAATTCCGGGTCAGTATTTCCGACAGTTCGGACTGACCGTCGCCATCGCGGTGTTGTTCTCGCTGCTGGTGGCGCGCCTGATCACCCCCATGATGGCCGCGTACCTGATGTCCACCAAGGACGCCGGCACCGACCATGACAACCGCGACGGCTGGGTGATGAAGGGCTACCTTGGCCTTGTGGCCCTTACCACGGCCTCGCCCCGCCTGTTCGGCCGCGTCCGGTTGCCGATGTATTACCTGACACTCGTCGCAGCCATCGGCATCCTGATCGTCTCGGTGTTCTACATGCTCAAGGTGCCGGGTGCTTTCCTGCCGCCTGAAGACGTAAGCCGCATTTCGATCTCGGTCGAACTGCCACCGGGCACCACACTGGTCGAGACCGACCGAACGACCAGCGCGATGGTGGACCAGATCAAGGATATCGAGGGCATCGACAACATATTCGTGCTCGGTGGCTCCTCGCCGACCGGCGCGCTGGAGGTGCGCCGCGCCAGCATCACCGTCTTGCTGACCAAACTCGACCACGGTCTGTTCCTGAAGCTGTCCGAGACCGCCCGACTGATCCCGCTGGTCGGCCCTCTGGTGCCCAAAGTCGAAAACAAGGGCCGAACCGTGCCCCAGGACGTGATCGAGGCCCAGATCCTCGAACGCTTTGCCCCGATCCCCGACATCCGGGCGTTCAAACTGAACGACCGCGGAGAGCGCGAAATTTCCTATTCCGTGCTCGCAAACAACGAAGCCGACCTCAACCAGGCGGTAGCGGCGCTTGAAGTGGCACTTCGCGGCGATCCGCTGCTCGCAAACGTGACGTCCGAAGGCGCGCTCCCCCGCCCCGAAATCCAGATCACCCCCCGGATGGAAGAAGCCGCCCGCCTCGGGATCACCACTCAGGAGATCGCTGCCGTGGTGCGGGTGGCGACGATCGGCGACGTTGATGCAGCCTTGGCGAAACTGTCGATCGACAACCGTCTGGTGCCCGTGCGGGTCAGGCTCGACGATGCTTCACGCGAAGATCTGAACCGGATCGCCAACCTCAAGATAACCACGGCCGCCGGAGCCCAGGTTCCGCTGTCCGCGGTGGCCGACGTGCGCATTGCCGAAGGCCCCTCCACGGTCAACCGCCTGAACCGCGAACGTCGCGCAACCATCGGCGCCAACCTGCCGGTGGGCGTCGCCCTCGGGACCGCCACCGCGCGTTTTCAGGAGATCGCCGCCGCGACCCCCCTGCCCGGTTCAGCCCGGCTGGAGGAGTCGGGCGATGCCGAAGTGCAGCAGGAATTGTTTGCAAGCTTTGGTCAGGCGATGATCATGGGCCTGATGCTGGTGCTGACCGTGCTGATCCTGCTGTTCAAATCCGTCCTGCAGCCGTTCACCATCCTGCTGTCGCTGCCTCTCGCGATCGGCGGCGTGGCGGCGGCGCTGATCCTGACCAATGCCTCTTTGTCCATGCCGGTGCTGATCGGCATCCTGATGCTGATGGGGATCGTGACCAAGAACGCCATCCTTCTGATCGATTTCGCCATCGAGATGCGTCGCCGCGGGATGCAGCGGGTCCAGGCCGTGATGGAGGCGGGTCACAAACGCGCGCGGCCCATCGTGATGACCTCGATTGCCATGTCGGCCGGCATGCTGCCCTCGGCGCTCGGCGTGGGCGAGGGCGGGGCGTTCCGCGCCCCGATGGCCACAGCGGTGATCGGCGGGATCATTGTATCCACGATCCTCAGCCTGGTGATCGTGCCGTCGTTCTACCTGATCATGGACGACCTGTCGCGCCTGCTCGGATGGCTGTTCAGCCGCCTCGTCGGCCCGAAAGAAGAAGAACCCGAGGCCCCCGAATCCGCTGTCCTTGCCGAACGCATTGCCTTGCTGGCCGCCGAACAATCCAGCCTGCGCGAGCGTTTGTCCGACATCGAGACCGGACGTCGCGACTCCCGCATCGGCGCGCTGCAAGCGGCAGAATGACAGAACAGCCGGGCCGCCGGTCCCGGTCACCCGTCCGCCCTGTCGCCGGCCCGATGAACCCTCTGCCCGACAGTCGGCGGCCATACCGGCGGTCGATCGCCCTTGCCGACCCTGTCGCACAATGCAATACGAGCGCCGATGACAGTGCTGCCGTCCCTCCGCCTTGCCCTTGTTACCGGCGCTTCGCGCGGGCTCGGGGCTGCCCTGGCCGAACTTCTCGCCCGGCGCGGCTGGCATGTGGTGGCAGTGGCCCGCACAGTGGGCGGTCTGGAAGAGCTTGACGACCGGGTCAGGGCCGAAGGCCCGACCGGTGCAGGTGCCCTGACCCTCGCCCCGATGGACATCACCAACGATGACGCCATGCGCCACCTCTGCCGCCAGATCCACGACCGCTGGGGCGGCATCGGCCTGTGGGCCCACACGGCGGTCCATGTGGCCCCGCTCGCCCCGGCTGGCAGCCTCGATGTGCGCGACTGGGACAAGTCGCTGGCCACCAACGCCCGCGCAACCGGACTTCTGATCCCGATGATCGAACCGCTGCTGCGCGCCGTACAAGGGACCGCCCTGTTGCTCGACGATCCCCGCGCCGGCGAGCGGTTCTTCGGGGCCTACGGGGCCACCAAAGCCGCCCAGATCGCCCTTGCACGCAGTTGGCAAGCCGAAACCGCCCGGATCGGCCCGCGCATCCTGATCGAGGTTCCTGCCCCGATGCGCACCGCGACCCGCGCTAGGTTCTTTCCTGGCGAAGACCGTACCCCGCTCGCCGATCCCCGCGCCGAGGCGACCCGGATCCTCGATCTTCTCTGAACGCCGGCCATCGAACCGGCCGAATGATCCGACCTGCGCTACGCCTCCAGCGCCAGCGCCACCGCCGCCCACAACACCTCGACCGGCTCCAGCCCGACCGATAGCCGGATGAACCCCGGGGCCACCGCATCGCCCCACCGCGCCCGCCGCTCTGCGGAACTGTGGGTCGACCCGAAACTCGTCGCCTGCGCCACCAGCGCACAGTCGCCCAGAAACCGCTCGGCCCGCTCGGCGCTGTCCATCTTGAACCCGATAAGAAAACCGAAGCCCGCCATCTGCCGCCGCGCCACCGCATGCGAAGGATCCTGCGACAACCCCGGATACCGCACATTGCGAACCGCAGGGTGCTCGGCCAGCCGCTGTGCCACGACGCCGGCCGATGCGCACATCCGCTCCAGCCGCACCTCCAGCGTCTCGATGCCGCGGTGCACCAGCCAGGCCTCGAACGCCCCCGGCACGGCCCCCGAAAGCCGCCGCCAGTCCCGCACCCGCCGCACGAATGCCGCATCCCGCGATGCCACGTGTCCGAACAGAACATCCGAATGCCCGGCCGGTGCCTTGGTGTCCGCCGCGACCACCACATCCGCACCCAGGTCCAGCGGGCGTTGCAGCAGCGGCGTCATCGTGGTGTTGTCCACAATCACGATCGCCCCCGCCGCGTGGGCGCGCACGACCACTGCCGCGATATCGCACACCTCCAGCCCCGGATTGGACGGCGTCTCGATGTAGACCACCGCCGCACCCGTCAGGTCGGCCAAGGCGATATCGCGGGTCGCCACCTCGACCACCTCTACGCCATAATTCACCAGAACCTGCGATGCCAGCACCCGCGTCACATAATAGCCGTCCGACGGCAGGATCACCCGCCGTCCCGCTGCCAGTCCCGCAAACAGCGCCGCAGAAATCGCGCCCATGCCGCTGGGAAATGCCACGCAGTCCGCGTCTTCCAGCACGCCCAACTGCGCCTCCACCGCCTCCCAGGTCGGCATGCCCGCGCGACCGTAGACATGGCTCAAGCCCGCCACATCCGGGCTGTGATAGGTCGCCGAACTGACGACCGGCAGCGCCAGCGGCTCGCCCGGGGTCAACCCCCGGACCCGGTGATGCAGCATTGCCGCCACCCGCCTTTGCGTCTCAAGGTCCATCGCGTGCCCCTATTCCAACCGCGCCGGAAAGCCGTCGGCCCGCAGATCGGTGCCCAGCACATCCTCCAGCAGCTTGACGATCTGCGTCGATTGTGCCGCCCCGCCATAGGCAGCACGGCCGCGCAGAAAGGTCTGCTGCACCTGCGCGGCGAGGTCCAGCGGCACCCCGAACTCAGCACCGAACCCCATGGCAAACCCCAGATCCTTCAGCGCCAGATCCATGGTGAACGCGATGTCATACGACCCGTTCAGCACCAGTTGCCCCTCGGTTTCATGCACAAACGACGTCCCCGACGACGCCGCAATCGCCGACCACGCGGTAGCCAGATCGAGCCCCCCGCGTTTGGCCAGCATCAATGCCTCGCCATCCGCCACCAGATGGATGAAGGCCAGCATGTTGGTGATCACCTTGATCACCGCCGCACTGCCCACCGGCCCCATGTGGAACAGCCGGTTGCCCATCGCCATCAGGGCAGGCCGGTGCGCCTCCAGCAGGTCCGCTTCCCCACCGACCAGCACGGTGATCTCGCCCCGCGCCGCCAGATGAACGCCGCCCGTCACCGGCGCCTCCAGCACCCGCACCCCCGCCGCCCCGGCCAAAGCGGCCAGCCGCAACACATCGTCCCGCCCCAGCGTCGAGTTTTCCACCCAACTCGCTCCGGGTCGCATCGCCGGCAGCATCTGTGCCAGCACCGCCGCGCTGACGGCAGGCGCGGGCAAACAGGTGATCACATGATCGACCCGCCCTGCAAGGTCCGCCACCGACCCCGCCACCTCTGCCCCCTGTACCGCCAACCGGGCGCAGGCCACAGGGTCGCGGTCATAAACCACCACCCCCAAGCCCGCACGGATCAGGCTGGCCGCCAGATGCCCGCCCAGATTGCCGAGCCCCACATAGCCATAGATCATGCGCCGTAACCGACGATCCCCTTGACTTCGCAGAAGTCATGGATGCCCCAGTCGGCGTATTCGCGCCCGTTGCCCGACTGCTTGTAACCGCCGAACGGCGCAGAGGTATCCCACGCCGGATAGTTCAGGTTCACCGTCCCCGCCCGCAAGCGGCGCGCCACCGGAATGGCATCCTCGAGCGGCCCCGCGACATAGGCCGCCAACCCGTAGACCGTATCGTTGGCCATCCGCACCGCATCGTCCACGCTGTCATACGGCAGGATCGACAAAACCGGCCCGAAGATTTCTTCCTTCGAGATCGTCATCTCGTTCGTGACGCCGCCGAACACCGTCGGCTTCACGAACCATCCCCGGTTCAGCCCCGCCGGCCGCCCGATACCGCCCGTCACCAGCACCGCACCCTCGTCGATCCCCGTCTGGATCAGGCGTTGCACCTTCTCGAACTGCAATTTGCTGATCAGCGGCCCCATCGTGGTGCCCTCGGCTTGCGGATCGCCCGGCACCACGGCTTCGGCGACCTGCCTGGCCACGGCCAAAGCCTCGTCATGCCGGTCGCGCGGGACGAACATGCGCGTCGGCGCGTCGCAGGACTGGCCGGTGTTGCCAAAACACCCCTCGACGCCGCCCGCAACGGCCGCGGCGAAATCTGCCGAAGGCAGGATGATGTTGGCCGACTTGCCGCCCAACTCCTGAGCGACCCGCTTGACCGTCGCCGCCGCATTCGCCGCGACCGCCGTCCCGGCCCTGGTCGAGCCGGTGAACGACACCATATCCACTTCCGGATGGCTCGAGAGCCGCGCGCCGACCTCCGGCCCGGTGCCGTTCACCAGATTGAATACCCCCGGCGGCACCCCAGCGGCGTGGCAGATTTCGGCAAACACCACGCCCGACAAGGGCGCAATCTCGGATGGCTTCAACACCATCGTGCAGCCCGCCAGCAGCGCCGGGGCCACCTTGCAGACGATCTGGTTCATTGGCCAGTTCCACGGCGTGATCAGCGCCGCAACCCCCACACCCTCATGGACGATCCGCGTGGTGCCGCGCGCGTATTCCCACGCCATCTCCTTTGCCGCCTTGATTGCGGCCTCGAGATGCACCTGTCCCGCCCAGGCCTGCGCGCCCCGCGCCCATTCGACCGGCGCGCCCATTTCGGTGGACATCGCCTGCGCGATCTCCTCATAGCGCGCGTTGTAAACTTCCAGAATGCGCTCGACCAAGGCGATGCGGTCGGCGACCGGCGTCACCGTCCAGCGGTCGAACGCCGCCCGTGCCGCCATGATCGCGGCATCCGCATCGGCCTCGGAGCCCAGTGCCACCTGGGCCACAATCTCTTCGGTCGCCGGGTTCTCAACGCCCATCCGGTTTGTTGAGATCGGCTCGACCCATTCGCCGTTGATGTAGAACTTCAGCATGTTGTCGGAAATCATGGCATCCTCACACGAAATGAATGTTGTACGCGGCCCGGATGGCCGCGTCGAGCTGCGGGTCGATCTGCCGGCCCGCCTTGGCAAGGATAGTATTCTTCCGCGCCATCGCCCGGTCAAGCAGCAATGGCCGCCCCGCCTCGACCCACTCCTTGGGTGACATCCGGTTGCCGACGCTTGGATAGATGTATTCGGTCTGCATCAGGGCAAGCGTCTGATCCGACCCCAGGTAATGCCCCGGCCCGCCCAGACAGACCGCCTTCATCGCGTCGATCGACGTGCTGTCCTCGGTCACGTCGATCCCCCGCACCGTCCGCATCACCTGCCCCAGAATGTCGTCACCCAGCACCAGGCTCTCCAGACAGAACCCCAACAGGCTCGCATGCATCCCCACGGCCTCGTAAACCATGTTCAGCCCCGACAACCCGGCCAGAACATTGGTGATCATCTGCTCCCAACCGGCCTGCATGTCGGGCAGCTTGCTGTCGGAGATCCCGGCAGCCGCCCCGCCCGGCAGATCGTAGAACCGGTGCATCTGCGCACAGCCTGCCGTCAGCAGGGCCTGCTCCGCACTGCCCCCGCTCATCGCCCCGGTCCGCAGGTCGCTGACAAAGGGCCAGGTCCCGAAAATGCAGGTTGCCCCCGGAGTAATGGCGTTGGCGTAGACCACTCCGGCCAGACACTCCGCCATCGCCTGCACGATGGCCAGCGCAATCGGCGCCGGTGCCGTCGCCCCGGCCTGCCCTGCCGACAGCAGCAGCATCGGCATGCCCGCGCGGATGCATGCCTCCATCGTGATGCAGCTTTCTTCGGCAAACTTCATCGGCGGCACGACAAAACAGTTGGAATTGCTCACGAAGGGCCGCGCCCGCCACGCCGCCTCTCCGCCCGCGACCGTGTGCAAAAGCTCGAAACACCCCTGCACATGGCTCGGATCGCTGAACGATGTTCCCACATGCTTCGTGGTCCCCGACAGACAGGCATAAAGGGTGTTGATGTCCATGTCATAGTTGTCAAGAACGTCGCGACACACCATCGCGCGCTGAAAGAAATGCACATTGTCAAGGTTTTGCACCAGCCGCGCCGCATCGAACAAATCCTGCGCCGTCGAATCCCGATACTCCAGCGTCACCGGATCGACGATATGCACCGCCGCGCCTGCTGTGCCGAAATGCACGTTGGTGCCGGTCAGATGCAGATCATGCTTTTCGTCCCGCCCGAACAGCGTGATATCTCGGGCGGCGACGGCCAGCATGTCCTCGACCAGGGCCCGCGGAAACCGGATCCGCCCGTCATCTCCCTGCACCGCCCCCGCCCCGGTCAACAGCGCCACACCCGAGGGCGGGGCCTGCGACAGCCCGATCTGCTCCAGCGCGTCCAGCGCGCTGGCATGAATCTTCGCCATCCCGGCCTCGGTCAGGGGCCGGTACTGCCCCCCCGGCATCCCGCCCCGCACCGGCCGCAATGCCTCGGCCAACGGGGCCGACCGAACCGCCACCCGGTTCGCCCGCCCCCCCGAGCGCCGCGCCCGGACCGGCTCGCAAACTTCACCAAGATCGCTCATGCCCTACCCTCATTTTCTGTCTCTGAATATCCCGGGGGTGCGGGGGCCGGCCCCTGCTTTGCCCGGCGTCACAGCCGTACCCGCTCCGATCCGGGATCATACATCGGCACCAGCGAAGCTGTCGCTTCATGACGAACCCCCGCCACTTCGATTTCATAGCGCGACCCCAGAACCTCGGCCTCGCTTTCCCCGGCGCAGGGGACATAGCCCAACCCCACCGCCCCCCCCAGATAGTGCCCGTAAGCGCCCGACGTCACCGGCCCGACGATCGCGCCATCCCGCACCACCGCCTCGTTGTGAAACAACAGCGGCTCGGGGTCCGTCAGCCGGAACTGCACCAGCCGCCGCGCCAGCCCGGTCGCGCGCTTGCGCAACACGGCGTCGCGCCCGATGAAGTCCGGTTTGGCGGTCCGCACGGCAAAGCCCAGCCCCGCTTCCAGCACATGATCCTCGTCGGTGATGTCGTGCCCGAAATGCCGATACCCCTTCTCGATCCGGCAACTGTCCAGCGTGTGCAACCCGCACAGGGTCATCCCGCCGGCCTCCAGCAACGCCTCGAACACATGCGCGGCCTGATCGGTCGAGACATACAACTCCCACCCCAGCTCGCCCACATAGGTGACCCGGTGCGCCCGCGCGAACCCCAGTCCCACCTCGATCTGGCGCGCGGTTCCGAACGGATGCGCCGCATTCGACAAGTCCGCCGGGCTAACCCGCCCCAGAACCTCGCGGGCGCGGGGTCCCATCACGCACAGCACCGCCTCGCCCGCCGTCACGTCGGTGATGACGGCAAACGCGCCCCCCACATGCCGCCGCAGCCAGGCCAGATCGCGCTGCAGCGTCGCCCCCGGCACCACCAGCAGAAAGGCGGTCTCCGACAGCCGCGTCACGGTCAGATCGCTCTCAATCCCGCCGCGTGCGTTCAGCATCTGGGTATAGACGATCCGGCCCACGCCCACGTCGATTTCGTTGGCGCAGACCCGGTTCAGAAAGGCACAGGCCTCCCGTCCTTCCACCCGGATCTTGCCGAACGAGGTCATGTCAAAGAACCCGGCCCCCTCCCGCACCGCCATATGCTCGGTCCGCGCATTGGCAAACCAGTTCTGCCGCTTCCAGGAATAACGGTACTTCGGCACTTGCCCCGCCTCGGCAAACCAGTTCGCCCGCTCCCAGCCGGCCACCTCGCCGAAAACCGCACCCCGGTCGGCAAGGGCCTGATGCAGCGGCGACCGCCGCACCCCCCGCGCGGTGGCCATCTGCCGGTACGGGAAATGATCGGCGTAAAGCAGCCCCAGAGTCTCGGCAACCCGCTCTTTCAGATAGCGCCGGTTGCGCTGAAACGGTTGCGCGCGGCGGATATCAACCTCCCACAGATCGAACGGCGCCTCGCCTTCGGTGATCCAATGCGCCAGCGCCATGCCGGCCCCCCCGGATCCGGCAATGCCGACCGAGTTGTACCCCGCGGCAACCCAGTAGCCGCCGAGTTCCGGCGCCTCGCCAAGGTAGTAGCGGTCATCCGGCGTGAAACTCTCGGGACCGTTGAAGAATGTATGAATTCCCGCTGTCTGGAACAGTGGCAGACGGTTCATGGCATGTTCGAGGATCGGCTGAAAATGATCCCAATCCTCGGGCAGCGTATCAAAACAGAAATCCTCGCGGATGCCCTGCATCCCCCAGGGCTTGGCCACCGGCTCGAACGCCCCGACCATCATCTTGCCCGCGTCGCTCTTGTAATACGCACATTCATCGGGCACCCGCAGAACCGGCAGATGCCCCAGACCGGCAATCGGCTCGGTGATCAGATAGAAATGCTCGCAGGCATGCAGCGGCAGGGTCACACCCGACCCTTCGGCCAGATCCCGCCCCCACATGCCCGCACAGTTCACCACCACGTCGCAGGCGATGTGCCCGCGCTCGCCGCCAACCTCGTAATCCACTCCGGTGACGCGCCCGGCCGCCTTTGTCACGTCGACCACTTTCACGCCTTCGAAAATCTGCGCGCCCCGCATCCGGGCGCCCTTGGCCAGCGCCATCGCGATGTTGCCCGGGTCGCACTGCCCATCCAGCGGCAGCGCCACCGCCCCCACCACACCCTCGATGTTCAGATGCGGATAGGCGGCCTTCGCCTCGCCCGGCGAGATCTCGTGCACCTCGACCGCAAAAATCCGCGCCACTGTCGCCTGCCGCAGCAATTCCTCATGCCGCTCGGCCGTCAGCGCGACCGAGATCGACCCCACCTGCCGCATTCCGGTTGCCACCCCGGTTTCCGCCTCCAGCTTCACATACAGATCCGCCGAATACTTGGCGAGGCGCGTCATGTTGGCCGAGCCGCGCAATTGCCCGATCAGCCCCGCCGCATGCCAGGTGGTGCCGCAGGTCAACTGCCGCCGCTCCAGCAACACGATGTCGCTCCAGCCTGCGGCTGCCAGATGATATGCCACCGAACAACCCGACACACCGCCCCCGATGATCACCGCCCGCGTGTGTTTGGGAACTTCACCCATCGTCCTGCCTTCTTCTCTGCAAAAATATCCCACGGGGGGTCCGGGGGTGTGAAACCCCCCGGTCCGGTCCGCAATCACCCGCGAAGGCGCTCGTTCTTCGCATCCCACAGGGCTGCATCGGCCTGCACCACGGCCGGACACCGCACCCCGAACACCTCGACCTCGACCCGAACCCCCGGCACGTCAAGGTCCGCCCGCAGCATTCCCAGCGCGATGCACGCCCCCACCCGATGCCCCCAATACCCGCTCGTCGTCTCGCCAACCACCACCCCGTCATGCCAGATCGTCGACATGGAGGGCGGATCGCACTCTGCGGCGTCCACCACCAGCGTGCAGAACCGCCTGGCCACCCCGCGCTGCTTTTCCGTAGCCAGCGCTGCCTTGCCGCGAAATTCGTGGCCCCAGTCGACAAACCGCTCCAACCCGCTCTGCAAGACCGAGTAATCCGTCGAAAGATCGCCCTTCCATGCGCGGTAGCCCTTTTCGATCCGCAGCGAGTTCAGCGCGAACATGCCGAAAGGCCGCAACCCCAGGCCGCTCCCCGCGGTCATCACCGCATCCCAGACCGCCAGGGTATCCGCTCCCTTCGAGTGGATCTCCCACCCCAGCTCACCCGCGAAAGACACCCGCAAAAGCTTGATCGCCCGCCCGGCAATCCGCGCCGGCTGGGTGCTCAGCCATCCCAATCCCAGGTCTGCCTCGACCCCCGCAGCCTGCAGCACCAGCCGCGATTTCGGCCCGGTCAGGATATGACACGACCATTCGTCGGTCGCGTCGTGCAGCGAAAGACGGTCCGGCAGACTGCTTTGCAGCAACTCCCTGTCGTGCTGCTGCGCTGTCGCGGCCGTGATCAGCCAGGCACTGGTCGCATCGAACCTGACGATCGACATTTCCGAGACAAGCCGGCCCGCCCGATCGGCAAAATAGGCCAGTCCGATCCGGCCGGGCTTTGGCACCCTGCCGGTGATCTGCGAGGCGAGCCAGTCCTCCAACCCCTGCCCACTCACAAGAAACCGCGAGAACCCCGGCAGGTCGAGGATGCCGGCCGAATCCCGCACCGCCCCGCATTCCGCCTTCACCGCAGCGAACCAAGGCCCCTCGCGGGCCCAGGTCCGCTGCGCGTCCTCGCTGACATCGTCACCGGGCCGGGCATACCACAACGCCCGCTCCCAGCCGTTGTAGGGGCCGAACTGCGCCCCCAGAGCGGCGGTCCTGACATGCACCGCCGACAGCTTCTTGCCCCGCCCCGCAGACCAGGCGTGATGCGGAAAGTGCATGGCATATTCGTGGCCGTACACCTCCATCCCCTTGGCCAGACAATAGGCCTCATCCTCGAACCCGGTAAACCGGCGCGGATCGCACGACCACATGTCCCATTCCGTCGCCCCCTCGGTCACCCATTCCGCCAGGACCTTGCCCGCCCCGCCGGCCTGACAGATCCCGAAGGTGAACACGCAGGCCTCAAAGGCATCCGGCACCCCCGGCATCGGCCCGATCAGCGGATTGCCATCGGGCGTATAGGGGATCGGCCCGTTGATCACCTTGGTCAGCGCCGCCTTTTCCAGCAAAGGCACCCGCGCCATGGCATCGCCGATGTGCCACTCCAGCCGCTCCAGATCGTCGGGGAACAACTGGAAACTGAAATCCTGCGGCAACGGATCGTCGGGCGTCGCCCAATGCGCCCGGCAATTGCCCTCGTAGGGGCCGAGGTTGAAACCGTTCTTCTCCTGCCGCAGATAGTAAGACGAATCCACATCGCGCAGCAGCGGCAGCTTGTGGCCGACCTCGGCGCTCCACGCCGCCACTTCCGGTACCGTGTCGAACAGCAGATACTGATGGCTCATCACCATCATCGGCACGTCGCGGCCGAACATTCGGCCCACGTCGCGGGCACGATACCCGGCGGCATTGACCACCTTTTCGCACCGCACGCTGCCCTTCGGGGTCGAGATCACCCAGTCGCCGCCGTCCCGCCGCACCCCCGTGACCGGGCAGAACCGTTCGATATGCGCCCCCATCCGCCGCGCCCCCTTGGCCAGCGCCTGCGTCAGTTGTGCAGGGTCGATATCGCCATCGCAGGGGTCGAACAGCGCCCCGGTCAGGTCATGCGTCTCCAGAAACGGATAGCGGGCGCGAATCTCGTCGGGGGCCAGAACGTCAAGGTCCATGCCCTGATGCCGCCCCATCCCCACGACTCGGCGGAACTCCTGCAACCGGTCCTGCGAATGCCCCAGCCGCACCGATCCGGTGACATGATAGTTCATCGGATAGTCCACCGCCGCCGCCAACCCGCGGTAAAGTTGCGCCGAATAGCGCTGCATGTTCATGATCGACCAGGACGCCGAAAACGTCGGCACATTTCCCGCCGCATGCCAAGTCGACCCGGCCGTAAGCTCGTTCATTTCCAGCAGAACGCAGTCCGTCCAGCCGGCCAGCCCAAGGTGATACAGCGCCGAAACCCCGACCGCCCCGCCACCGATGACGACGCAGCGCGCCTGACTGGGCAATTCGGCCATGCGGTTCCTCCCTGTGTTGCCTGCACCAGTATCGGGCGCGGCCGACCGGCTTTCAATTGTCACGAAGCCCGGCTATTGATCAGGATATCCGATCAGAGAGGCCCGCGCATGCAGATAGAACTCATCGAGACGTTTCTCGACCTCGTCGAAACCCGCAGCTTCAATCGCACCGCCGAACGGCTGGGGGTAACCCAGTCCACCGTGTCGGCCCGCGTTGTGGCGCTGGAAACCGCTGTCGGCGCGCGGCTGTTCACCCGGTCGCGTGCGGGCACCGCGATGTCGACCGAAGGTCTCCGGTTCGAGGCGCATGCCCGCCTCCTGCGCGCCGACTGGACCGCAGCCAAGCGCGCCGTCGCCCCGTCGGGCGATGCCGCCCTGACCCTGCGCATCGGTATCCAGAACGATCTGGCAGCCGGGTTCGTGGGCGAGCTGGTGGCCGACATCCGCCGCACCCTGCCGCAAGCCGCCCTCTACATCGAGCCCGACTATTCGGCCCAGATGTGCGCCGACCTGGCCTCGGGTGCACAGGATTTCGCCGTGCTGTTCACCCCCAAGCCGCAGCCGGACCTGCATTTCGCCTCGGTCGGAGAATTGACCTATCGCCTGATCAGCAGCGAGGCCAGAACCCGGGCCGACATCAGCCCTGCAAGCTACATCAGCGCCAATTTCTCGCCGGCATTCGAACAGTCGCACCGCAGCATCCTGCCGGAACTCGTTGCAGCGCCGTTGTCGGTCGGGCAAAGTGCGACCATCGCGGCACTGCTGAACGCCCTCGGCGGCAGCGGGTTCGTGATGGCAGGCATGGCGGCGAGCATGGTCGAGACAGGCCGGTTCCTTTATGTCGAGGACATCCCGCCGGTGGGACAGCCGATCTTTGTCGCCATGCACCTGCGCAACCGCACCGCCCGGCTGTATCGCCGCCTGGTCCGCAGCGTGACGCGCAGCCTCGTTCCGCTTGTCTCGCTGAAACTTCGGTCCTAGACCATCGTCTGCATCCGATAACCCGGGGCGTGCGCCAGCCGCACAAACGTGATGGCGGCTGCTGGCGACCAGGTCGTGCGTTCGGTCACAAACAGCGCGGTTCCCGGTGCGACTCCCAATGCCTCGGCCTCGCGCGCATTGGCGCCAAGGGCGGAAAATGCGATGTCGCCCCTGCTGTAGCCTACATTCTGCACAAGCCATTCGTTCACGCTGATCGCTGTGAAATCCGGGGCGGGGTCTGGCAGGACGTTCGGGTTCAGCCAGCGGTCCTCCAGCACGAAGGGCTGCCCGTCCGCCAGATGCAGCGTTTCCAGATGCAGCATCACGGTGTCGGGGGCGAGACCCAGCCGCGAGGCCATGGGCAACGGCGGCACCTGCGGCACCCGGCACAACAGACGAAACGCATGCACCTGCCCGCGGGCCTCGACCTCTTGCCGGATCACCGGGATCTCCAGCATCGCGCGCCGAACCGGCAAGGTTGCCACCCGGGTGCCCGCCCGGCGACGGCGCTCCAGCACGCCCGCCCCGGCAAGGTCGCGCAAGGCGCGGTTCACCGTGGCGCGGGCGCAGCCGAACTCGTGGGCCAGCGCCGCCTCCGACGGGATCAGCCCGCCCGGCGGCCAGTCGCGCACCCGTATGCGGCGCAAGACCTCGGCCCGGATCGCCGCCCAGCCCTGCACCATCACAGATCCGCCCGCAGTCGCCCCACGACCGCCCGATACCGGGCCTCGATCGGCTGCCGTCCCTTGTGCCGTCCGCCCTGCACCAGATGCCGCCCGGCCGACCAGACCTCGGCCACCGCTCCGCCGGCAAAGATGAACGTATCCAGCAGCCGGTCGCCCGAGGCAGCCGCCATATCCGGCCCGTTGCGGTCCAGCAGCACCAGATCGGCCCACAATCCCGGCGCAATTGCCCCGGCCGCCCGCCCTGCCGCCTGCGCCCCCCCGGCACAGGCCGCCTCCCACAAGACCCGCCCGGTCGAGCGGTCGGCCTCGGCCAGCATCGCCCGCCCGCGCCCGGCCAGCCGTTGCGAATATTCCAGACCGCGCAACTCCTCAGCCAGCGAAATCCGCACATTGCTGTCGGTCCCGACGCCGAAGCGCCCCTTGGCCCCGACAAACCGCACCCCGTCGAAAATGCCGTCGCCCAGATTGGCCTCGGTGATCGGGCACAGGCCTGCCACAGCGCCGCTGCCGGCCAGACCGACCGTTTCTGACAGTGCCATCTGCGTCGCATGGATGGCGCACCAGCGGTGATCGACAGGGGCGTTGGCCAGCAGCCATTCCACCGGCCGCGCGCCCAGATGCGCCTGAACCTCGGCCACTTCGGCCACCTGCTCGGCCAGGTGAATGTGCAGCGGCCCCGGCACCCTGACACAGGCATCCAGCCCCGACACGTCCACCGCGCGCAGAGAATGCGGGGCGACGCCCAACACCGTATCGCCCGGCAGACCCGCCAGGGCCCGCCCCGCCGCCTGATGCAGCGTCAGGAACCGCTCGACACTGCAGCCAAATCGCAACTGCCCTGCCGTCAGTGCCCGCCCGTCGCACCCGCCGCGACTGTAAAGCACCGGCAGCAGCGTCAGCCCCAGCCCGGTTTCAGCGGCGGCTTGGGCAACTTGCGCCGCCATCTCGGCCGGATCGTCGTAGGGAACTCCGCCAACCCCATGATGCAGATAATGAAACTCGACCAGCGCGCCAAAGCCCGTCTCGGCCATCTCGACCATCGCCATCGCGGCGATGGCCTGCACATCCGCAGGCGTCAGCCGGTCGAGGAACCGGTACATCAGCGCCCGCCAGGTCCAGAAATTGTCTGCCCCCGCGCCGCGTGCCTCGGTCATTCCCGCCATCGCGCGCTGAAATACATGCGAATGCAGGTTCGCCGGAGCCGCCAGCAACACCCCCGCCGCCCCGCCCGCCACGCCGGTCTCGACCCGGTCGATCCGCCCGTTCACCACGAGAACCCGGACCCCGTCTGCCCAGCCCCCCGGCAAAAGCGCCGTCTCAACGTGCAGGATCATGCCGGGGGGCCTCGCTTGACAGAACCGTATATGTGCAGACATATTATCCATCAGCGCAGACATAAGGCAAGACGAATGGCGATTCTGCTGATCAACGCGGTTGTGGCGACAATGGCAGACGGCTACGGGCTGACCGACGTTGCCGTGCTGCTGGAGGCGGACCGCATCGCATGGATCGGCCCCGCAGCCGACGCCCCGCTCGCCGAGCCGTTTGATTGCGGCGGTCGCCTGCTGACCCCCGGCCTGATCGACTGTCACACCCATCTCGTATTCGCCGGGTCCCGCGCGTCCGAGTTCGAGGCCCGGCTGAACGGGGCAACCTATGCCGAGGTCGCGCACAGCGGCGGCGGCATTCTCTCGACGGTCGCCGCCACCCGCGCCGCGTCGGAAGAGGCCCTGCTCGCTGCCGCACTGACCCGCGCCGACCAGATGATCGCCAGCGGCACCACCACGATCGAGGTGAAATCCGGCTACGGCCTGACGCTGGCCTGCGAGTTGAAGCTGCTGCGAACCGCCCGCCGCATCGCCGCCTTGCGCCGCGTCACGATTGTGACGACCCACCTCGCGGCACACGCGATCCCCCCGGAATACCGGGGCCGCCCCGACGCCTATATCGACGAGGTGGCCATTCCCTCGATGCACGCCGCACAGGCCGAAGGTCTGATCGACGCGGTCGATGCCTTCTGCGAAACGATCGCCTTCACGCCTGCGCAGGTCGACCGGCTGTTCACAGCCGCCCGTGCGGTCCGTCTGTCGGTCAAGCTGCATGCCGAACAACTGTCCGATCAGGGCGGCGCCGAACTGGCCGCGCGGCACGGCGCCCTGTCGGCCGACCACTTAGAATACCTGTCGGCAGCGGGCGTCGCTGCCCTGGCGCAGGCCGGGACCACGGCTGTGATCCTGCCCGGCGCCTTCTACACGCTGCGCGAGACCCGGGCCCCCCCGATCGCCGCCCTGCGCGCCGCACAGGTCCGCATGGCCATCGCCACCGACTGCAACCCGGGGTCCTCGCCGATGACCTCGCTGCCGCTTGCGATGAACATGGCCTGCACCCTGTTCCGCCTCACGCCCCTCGGGGCCCTCGCCGGCACCACCCGCAACGCCGCCGCAGCCCTCGGGCTCGCCGACCGCGGCACCGTGGCGCCCGGGCAGCGGGCCGACCTTTGCCTGTGGGACGCCGGGCATCCGGCCGAACTCAGCTACCGCATCGGGGCCGCGCCGCTCTGGAAACGCATTGCCGGAGGCCAGTTTGACGCCTGAAGTCCTGACCCCTGGCTCGACCCCGCTTGCCCAGCTGGAACGCCTCTTCCGCACCGGGGCACCGGCGCTGCTGCATGCGTCAGCCCGCCCGGGGATCGACGCCGCCGCTGCCCGGATCGCCGCTGCCGCCGCAGGCTCTGATGCCGTTTACGGCGTCAACACCGGGTTCGGCAAACTCGCGAGCCTCAAGATCGCGGCCGAGGATACTGCGACCCTGCAACGCAACCTGATCCTGTCGCATTGCTGCGGTGTCGGCGCGCCGATGCCGGACAGTGTCGTCCGCCTGATGATGGCCCTCAAACTGCTGTCGCTCGGGCGCGGGGCGTCCGGCACCGGCTGGCCGCTGATCGCGCATCTGCAGAACATGCTGGATGCGGGTATCACGCCTGTGGTGCCTGCCCAGGGCTCGGTCGGGGCCTCGGGCGACCTCGCCCCGCTGGCCCACATGGCCGCCTGCATGATCGGCGAAGGCGGGGCTCGACAGAACGGCGACACGCTTCCCGCCGCGTTAGCCCTTCAGCGCGCCGGCCTGACCCCGATCACCCTCGGCCCGAAGGAAGGCCTCGCCCTGATCAACGGCACGCAATTCTCGACCGCTTACGCCCTTGCGGGCCTTTGGGGTGCCTGGAACGCCGCGCAATCCGCCCTCGTCACCTCCGCCCTCAGCACGGATGCCATCATGGGCTCCACGGCGCCGCTGCACCCCGAGATCCACGCCCTGCGCGGCCATGCCGGCCAGATCGAAGCGGCCGCCACCCTGCGGGCCCTGCTGCACGGCTCGGTGATCCGCGAAAGCCACCGCTCGGGCGATGCCCGCGTGCAGGACCCGTACTGCATCCGCTGTCAACCCCAGGTCACCGGTGCGGCAATGGATGTCCTGCGGATGGCCGCAAAAACCCTTGAAACCGAGGCGAACGCCGCGACGGACAACCCTCTTGTCCTGTCCGGCGGCAGGATCGTGTCCGGCGGCAATTTCCACGCCGAACCGGTGGGGTTCGCCGCCGACATGATTGCCCTTGCCCTCAGCGAAATCGGGGCCATCGCGCAGCGCCGGGTCGCGCTGATGGTCGACCCGACCCTGTCCTTCGACCTCCCGGCCTTCCTCACCCCGCGCCCGGGCCTGAACTCGGGCTTCATGATCGCCGAGGTGACGACCGCCGCCCTGATGGCCGAGAACAAGCACGCAGCCCACCCGACGGTGATCGACAGCACCCCGACCAGCGCCAATCAGGAAGACCACGTCTCGATGGCCGCCCACGGCGCCCGCCGCCTGACCCCGATGGTCGAAAACCTGAATGTGATTCTCGGCGTCGAGGCGCTCTGTGCCGCACAGGGCATCGAATTCCGCGCGCCGCTCGCCACCTCGCAGCCCCTGCACCGCGCGATCGTTCGTCTGCGCGCCGACATCCCGGCGCTGGGCGAAGACCGCTACCTCGCGCCTGACCTCACGCAGGCCGCCCACCTCGTCGCCACCGGCGCGCTGAGCCGCGCCACCGAAATCCCCCTGCCGTTTCTCCTTTGAACAAATATCCCACGGGGGTCCGGGGGTGTGAAACCCCCGGCTGCCCGCCATCCGGAGGCACACGATGACCCGCAACGACACCCGCCACAACACCCGCCACAACATCCGCGACGTCTACCCCGCCACCGGCACCGCCATCACCGCCAAATCCTGGCTCACCGAAGCCCCGATGCGGATGCTGATGAACAACCTGCACCCGGACGTCGCCGAAAATCCGCACGATCTGGTCGTCTACGGCGGCATCGGCCGCGCCGCCCGGACCTGGGAGGATTTCGACCGCATCGTGGCGGCCCTGAAGGACCTCGAAGCGGATGAGACCCTGCTCGTGCAATCCGGCAAACCCGTCGGCATCTTCCGCACCCACCCCGATGCCCCGCGGGTCCTGATCGCCAACTCCAACCTCGTGCCGCACTGGGCGACCTGGGACCATTTCAACGAACTGGACAGGAAGGGCCTCGCGATGTACGGCCAGATGACCGCCGGGTCGTGGATCTACATCGGCACGCAGGGCATCGTGCAGGGCACCTATGAAACCTTCGCCGAGGCCGGCCGCCAGCATTACGCCGGCAACCTCAACGGCCGCTGGATATTGACTGCGGGCCTCGGTGGCATGGGCGGCGCGCAACCCCTGGCAGCGGTGATGGCCGGGGCCTGCTGCCTCGCCGTCGAATGCGACGAAACCCGCATCGACTTCCGCATCCGCACCCGCTACGTCGACGCCAAGGCGCACACGCTCGACGAGGCCCTCGCAATGATCGCCGACTGGACGGCCAAAGGCGACGCCAGATCCGTCGGCCTGCTTGGCAATGCCGCCGACATCTTCCCCGAGCTTTACGCCCGGATGCGGGCCGGCGGACCGCGCCCTGACATCGTCACCGACCAGACCTCGGCGCACGACCCCCTCAACGGCTACCTTCCCCGGGGCTGGACTGTCGAACAGGCAAGGGCCGCCCGCGAAACCGACCCCAAATCCGTCGAACGCGCCGCCCGAGCCAGCATGAAAACCCACGTCGCCGCCATGGTCGATTTCTGGAACGCGGGCGTCCCCACTCTCGACTACGGCAACAACATCCGCCAGGTGGCCCTGGACGAAGGTCTTGTCAACGCCTTCGCCTTCCCGGGATTCGTCCCCGCCTACATCCGCCCGCTGTTTTGCCGCGGGATCGGCCCGTTCCGCTGGGTGGCTCTGTCCGGCAACCCGCAAGACATCCACAAGACCGACGCCGCGATGAAACGCCTGTTTCCGGACAACGATCACCTGCACCGCTGGCTCGACATGGCCGCCGACCGCATCGCCTTTCAGGGCCTGCCTGCCCGCATCTGCTGGATCGGTCTTGGCGACCGCCACAAGGCCGGCCTGATGTTCAACGACATGGTGGCCAATGGCGTCCTCGAAGCCCCCATCGTCATCGGCCGCGACCATCTCGATTCAGGCTCGGTCGCCTCGCCCAACCGCGAAACCGAAGCGATGAAAGACGGCTCCGATGCGGTTTCCGATTGGCCCCTGCTCAACGCGTTGCTCAACACCGCTTCCGGGGCCACCTGGGTCAGCCTGCACCACGGCGGCGGCGTCGGCATGGGCTTCAGCCAGCATTCCGGCATGGTGATCGTCGCCGACGGCACAGCCGATGCCGCCCGCCGGTTGACCAACGTGCTGTGGAACGACCCTGCGACCGGTGTGATGCGTCACGCCGATGCGGGCTATGACATCGCCCGCGACTGCGCTCTGGAGCACGGGCTGCGCTTGCCGGGCATTCTGGGGTAGACCGGGGGCTCGCGCCCCCCCCCCGGCCCCGGGCGCTACAGCCAGATCGGGTTCGACCAGGCCCGCTTGCCCCCCGCATCAATGACCGAAATCCGCAACCACGGGCTGTCGTTCAACCGCTCCAGCGGGACTTCGGCGCGCGTCATCGAGGTGCCCTGTACCGCCTTGGCCCAGGTTCCGGCGCCTTGCGCGATCACCGTCACCACGGCCGAGCATTCGACGACCACCCGCCGCCCCTCGACCCGCACGTCGTGCAACAAAGGCCCCTGCGAGGAATAGAACGCCCCCGCTTTCAGCGCCGCCAGCAAGGCGTCCGGCGAGTTCTCTTCCGCCTTTACCATCACCCAGCCGCCAAAGTGATCGGGTTCGGAAAAATGCGCATCGTCCGTGGCGATCAGCGTCAATCGCCGCCCCTCGGTCAACAAAAGGTCCGCGATGCCAAAACCGTCGGCGCGGTCCGCCCCGGTGGCACAGCCGTGGTTGTACACCTCGACGGCATGCGCCGCGCCGATCCCGCGGGCATCCTCCAGCGTCAGCCCCGACCATTGCGGATGCGCGATGGCGACGAATGCCCCCGCCGCGACGGCCCGCGCGGCAAGGTCAGCCGCGCTTTCCTGCCCCTCGACCGGCACGAAATTCGGTGACTGCGACGGCGCGAAATCCGGCGGCAGACCCACGGCCAGAATATGCCACAACTCGCCGTTGGCCATCGCCCCCGAATGCAATTCTGCCCCGAGGATCGTGGTGAAACTGTTGGTCCGCATCGGAATGGTATCGACGATCGGATATCCCCAGATCCCCACGAAATGATCGGTCAGCGCCAGAAAGTCATAGCCCTCGGCGGCATAGCGGCGACACACCTCTTCAGGCGGCAGCACTCCGTCCGACCGGGTGGAATGGGTGTGCAGATTGCCCCGCCAGAAACGGCCGGGGGCAGTGAACGCGGGCAGGTGCAGCGACATGGGGGGTCCTTTGCGGCTGGGTCAGGGCAAGTCTATGAGAGAGGCATGCAGGACGTATGACGGATTGTTGACGATAGTCTGCCATGATCCGGCCGCAATCGCCGGCTGTCCTGTCGGAACGGCGGTTGGCTGCAGCAGGCAGAGATGACCGGAAGCGCGACCCTGTTTCCGATCCTCGGCGTGACGGGCTGCCTTTCGGCGCTGATCCTCGGGCGGGCCCCCCTTGGTGTGCTCCGGCAACTGGGGGTCGGCATCGCGCGCTAGCCCCGCCCCAGATAGGGCATGTCGCGCGCCATCAGCGTGACGAAGGGGATGTTGACCGACAGGGGCAGTCCGGCCATGTGCAACACCGTATCGGCCACATGCCCCACATCCATCACCGGCTCGGCCCGGATGCTGCCGTCGGCTTGCGGCACTCCGCCGGTGAACCGCGCCGCCATGTCGGTCAGCGCATTGCCGATGTCGATCTGCCCGGCGGCGATGTCGAACGCCCGCCCGTCCAGCCCCAGACAGCGCGTAAGGCCGGTCACCGCATGTTTCGACACGGTATAGGGCACCGACCCCGGCCGCGGCACATGCGCCGAGATCGATCCGTTGTTGATGATCCGTCCGCCCTGCGGTGATTGCCTTCGCATCTGGCCGAAGGCCGCGCGCGCGCACAGCACCATGCCGGTGATGTTGACCGCATTGACCGCCAGCCAGTCCGCCACCGGGATCTCGTCGATCGGGGCCGCCTTCAGCGACATGCCCGCATTGTTGAACAGCACGTCAAGCCGCCCCCACGCCGCTACCGCCGCCGCAAACGCCGCCTCGACCGCCGCGGGGTCGGTCACATCGCAGGGAAGCACCAGCCCGCCGCCGGTCTCGTCCAGCGCCGCCTGCCGCCGACCGATCAGCCCGACCTGCCAGCCCGCTTTTGCAAAAGCCCGCGCCGTGGCCCGCCCGATGCCCGACCCCGCACCGGTGACAAGAATGGACGGCATGGCTCAACCCCTCTCCGAAACCCGATAGATCGCCCGGTCCAGCCAGTCGGGATTGATCTCGACCCCCCAGCCGGGCGCATCCGTCACACTGGCCTGACCATCCCTGATCGCATAAGGTGTGCCAAGAAACAGCCCCTCCTGCCAAGGGTAGTAATCCGCCCCCTCGATCGAAAACTCCAGATACTTGCCGGCGTTCGGGATCGCGCGCAGCAGATGCATCGTGCACATCGTGACCAGCCCCAGATTTGCCGCGTGCGGTGTGACGGGCAGACCCTTGGCCGCCGCCATCCGGCACACCTCCAGTGTGCGGTGCAGGCCGCCAAGATACATCACATCGGGCTGCACGATATCGACGACATGCTCGTTGATCATGCTGCGAAACGCGGTGAATTCGCAATCCTGTTCACCGCCCGCCACGTCGAGGGTCAAGGCCTCGCGCACCTCGCGGGTCTGGTCGAACTCCCAATACGGGCAGGGCTCTTCGAAATGTCCGATCCCATGGTCCTGCAACATCTGCCCCACCGCAATTGCGCGGGACGGGGAATAGCAGGAATTCCCGTCAACCAGTTTCTCGATGCCATCGCCCAATGCCTTGGCAACGACAGGGATAACCTCCTCCGTCCGCCCCGGCCACTCGTCCTTGTCGCGCCCGCACTCCGCGCCCACCCGCCATTTGAACGCGGTAAAGCCAGCGGTATCGCGCAGCTTCACAAACCGCGCGGCCTCGTCCGAGGGGGTGATGTCGCGCTTCATCGAACTGGCATAGGCCCGCACCGGCCCCGGCGTTCCGCCGATCAGACGGGTCACCGGCAGCCCGTCCACCCGGCCGCGCAGGTCCCACAGCGCCGTGTCAAGCCCCGCCATCGCACGCCGCAGATAGCTGCCCGGAAACTTGTGCTCGCGCTCGGAAATCACCTGCAGCGTGTCGGCAAAGTCCAGCGCGTCGGTGCCCAACGCATGCGGCGCGATCTGGCGGTGAAAGATCTCGGTCGTGATGTCGGCATGATAGGTCGAGACCTGACCCCAGCCGATATCGCCGGTTTCGGCGGTGGCGCGGACAAATCCGACGAACGGCGAGGCAAAGGTCTCCAGCTTCACGATCTTCATGGCCCGCTCCTCTGGCTTGCGCGTCCACACTGGCCGACCGGCATCGCGCCGTCCGCTGCAGTTCCGCCACCGGATGCCGCAAATGCGACCGTTGCGCGAATGGCTCGACGGCGCGCGCGATTTGGGTAAACTGGACACAGCACAGCTCCAGCACACCCCCGGCACAGCCACAGGGGAAAAAGGGGCACAGAGGGCACAGGGGGCACAGGGGGCACAGTGACCGGAACATCGGCAGACCTGAAGCCTTCGATGACCCCAGAGGCCGGTTTCCGACGGGTCGCAGCAATGTGCGCCGATGGCTTCGCGCTGCATCTGGCGCAGGTCATGGCCGAGGACAACCCCGAAGGCCCGCACCGCGCCCGGGTGGCACTGCGCCGCTTCCGGTCGGCGCTGGCGGGCTTTGCTCCGGTGATCGACCCTGCGGCCCGGCGCGACATGGCCGGTCAGGCCCGCACCCTGTTCCGCAGCCTCGGCCGGCTGCGCGATGCCGATGTGCTGCTGGCCGCCTGCATCGATTCCGCCGCCGTGGCGGGCCTCGCCGTCGCTGCCGACCGGGTGCGCGCCGAAGTTCGCCAGGAGATGACAACCCTGCAGGCAGCGGGGTTCGCGCCGCGCCTCGCCGCCCGGCTGGCCCGGGCCGACTGGCAGCGCCAGGGCCGGCGCGGGCGCAAATGGCAGCGCCGCGGGCTGGACCGTCTGGGCCGCCGCGCGCTCGGTCAGGCCTGGACAGATTGCATGGCGCACGGCACGAACCTTCTGGCGCTGGCCGCCGAACCGCGGCACGCGTTGCGCAAGGACCTCAAGACTCTGCGCTACCTGTCCGAGTATTTCGCGCCATTCTGGCCCGGAGGCCGCCGCGACCGCTTTCTGAAGCATCTGCGCGGCCTGCAAGACAGCCTGGGCCTGCTGAACGACCTCAGCCTCGCCCGACCCCTGCCACCCGCAGACCCTTCCGCAACCGAGGCAGAAACCGCCGCCCTCGGCTCTGCGGCCCGGTCCTGGAAATCCCTGCTCAGAACCGGCCCCTGGTGGGCCTGACCCCGGACATCGGCCCGTTCTGCACGATGTGCCAAACCGAGGGATGCAACCCTGCCCGCGGCGTCCGCTTCTTCTTTGCACAAATATCCCACGGGGGTCCGGGGGTGTGAAACCCCCGGCGGTACCGCGCTGCACGTCCCGGGTCAGGCCACCCGCTCGCCTTGCACCCAGGTCCCGCGCAACGCCGCCGCAGCCCCGATGCGCGCCACGCGGATCACATCGGCCCGCGCGCCGACCGCCAGATGCCCGCGATCCGCCAGTCCGGCCGCAGCGGCAGGGGCAGCGGTGACCGTCGCCACTCCACGCGCCATGTCGCCCCACAGATCGCCCAGCAACAGCGCCCCCGACAGCAGCGCCGAGGGTACGTAATCCGACGAAACGATGTCCAGAAGCCCCGCCTCGGCCAGCGTCTGTGCGGCCACATTCCCCGAATGCGACCCGCCCCGGATCAGGTTCGGCGCGCCCATCATCACCTTGATGCCGCGGGCATGACAGGCTGCCGCTGCCTCGGTCGTGGTGGGAAACTCGGCGAAATGCGCGCCATGACCGGCCGAAACCGCAACATGCGCCGCCGTGGTGTCATCATGACTTGCCAGCACCGCGCCAAAGCGGCGGGCCTCGGCCACGGCGACGGCTTCGTGCCGCGCGCCCAACCGGTCGGAAATCGCCTGCAGCCCCGTCACATGCTCGACGAAATCGGCCTCGGTCACGCCGTGCTTGCCCAACACATACCGGCGCAACTGGCTGATGTCGCGAAACTGCCGCTGGCCGGGGGTATGATCCATCAGACTGACAATGCCGATCCGGTCATCGGGCCCGAACTTGGCGAGTTCATCGACCAGCGTTTCGGAACATATTTCGGCCCGCAGATGCAGGAAGTGGCTGATCCGCAACGCATTCTGCGACCGCAGGTCAAGGATCTCGTCGGCCAGCCGGCGGGCATATTCGCCAAAGCCGGTCTTTTCGTTCGACAGCACCGATCCGACCCGCAGCGCGTCGAACACCGTGGTGATCCCGACGCTCGCCAGTTCGGCATCATGGGCGATGATGGCGGCGGCATGCGGCCAGTCCACCTTGGGGCGTGGCTGGATATGGCGTTCCAGATTGTCGGTGTGCAACTCGATCAGGCCGGGCAGCACCAGATCGCCGCCGCAGTCCACTGCCCCGGCCGGTACCGCAGCCCCGTGGTCGATGCCGGATATCCGGTCGCCCGACAGATGCAGACTGCCGCGGATCACCTCGTCGGGCAGCACCAGAGTGGCATTGGCAAGCACGGTCTCGGTCATCTGCGCTGTCTCGATCTTGACGCCACACGGGCGATGGAGTGTCGTGCCGCAGACCTGTCACAGCCCCGTGACGGAACCCGGATATCTGCCGCGGAATGCACGTGTCGAACCGTTACGCAATCTACTATGCGCCCCAGGCCGGGGCGTTTGCCGATGCCACGGCCGCGTGGCTCGGCTGGGATCCTGCTCGTGGCCAGGCCGTCGCGCATCCGAACCTTCCCGACCTGCCCAAGCCGGTGGCCGACCTCACCGCAATCCCGCGCAAATACGGCTTTCACGGTACGATCAAGCCGCCGTTCCATCTGGCAACGGGCACCGATCCGGCGGGCCTGCAGGCGGCCTGCCGGGCACTGGCGGCCCGACTTGCTCCGGTGACGCTGCCCGGGCTGCAGGTCGTCGATCTGCACGGCTTCGTGGCGCTGACACCGCTTGGCGACACCACGGCGCTGGCCGCTCTCGCGGCCGAGGTCGTCATCGCGCTCGACCGGTTCCGCGCCCCGGCCGATGCCGCCGAGATCGCCCGCCGCCGGCCCGACAGCCTGGACGAGCGGCAGCGCGCCCTGCTGGCCCGCTGGGGCTATCCTTACGTGCTGGACCAGTTCCAGTTTCATCTGACACTGACCGGATCGCTGCCCGAGGCCGACAGTGCCGCGACCCTGCAGATCTTGCGGTCGTATCTTGACCCGCTGACGCCACGCCCGTTCAGGCTGGCAGACCTCGTGCTGTTCGGCCAGGCTGCCGACGGGATGTTCCGCATCCTGCACCGCTATCCCCTGTCGGGCTGAAGGGCGGCCAACAACCGCGCGGCGCCCTCGTCTGGGGTGCCGTCATTGATCACCCGCCGCACCTGCCGGCCGCCCGGCAGGTCGAACCCCGCCCGCTCCAGCCGTTGGGCGATCTCTTCCATGGTTTCCCGGCCCCGTCCCGCCAGCCGCGCGGCCAGCACGGCCGCAGGGGCGGTGACCAGCACGACCACCAGCCCCGGAAACCGCGCCCGCGCCGCAGGCAGCGCCGCGCGCGAGCCGTTGAACAGGACCCGCCGCGCCGGGTCGATCTGCGCCGCAGGAATGCCATAGGACAGACCATGCGCCTGCCAATCCAGCGCAAAGTCGCCGGCGCTTCGCCGCAGGGCAAACTCGGCCGGGCTCACGCCGTCGAAATCCTCGCCGCCCGCCTCGGTCGGCCGGGTGATCACCCGCCGCACCACCACCAGATCGGGTGCCAGCGCCCGCGCGCCCGCAATCAGGGTATCCTTGCCCGCTCCGGACGGTCCGACAATGGCGAAAAGACCGGCCACCTCAGGCGGCCTTCGGGGTAAAGGCCGTCACATCGACCACCCGGTCACAGACCCGGTCGCGCGCGCCCGCATCGTGGAAAATCCCGAGTATCGCCGCCCCGCGCGCCTTGGCCTCCTCGATCAGACGCAGCACCACTTCCCGGTTCACCGCATCCAGACTGGCGGTCGGCTCATCCAGCAGCAACGCCGGATAGTCGTGGGCAAAGCCGCGTGCGATGTTCACCCGCTGCTGCTCGCCGCCTGAAAAGGTGGTGGGCGACAGCACCCACAGCCGCTCGGGGATGTTCAACCGCGTGAGCAACCCGGTCGCCCGCGCCCGTGCCTGATCGTCCGGCACGCCCAGAACCCGCAAAGGCTCCGCCACCACATCGACCGTGGGGACCCGCGGCACCACGCGCAGAAACTGGCTTACATACCCCAGGTTCCGCCGCCGCAACGCGATGATCTCGCGCGGGGCGGCCTGCGCCACATCGAGGCCCGCCACCTCAATCGTCCCTGCCCCCGCCAGATAGTTTCCCCAGATCATCCGCATCAGCGTCGATTTCCCCGACCCCGACGCCCCCACCAGCCCGACACATTCACCAGCCGCCACCGACAGCGCGCCGCCCGTCATTACCGGAATGACGACACCCCCCTGATTGTGCAGGGTAAAGCTTTTGGACAGTCCCGATATCTCGATCATAGCCATTTGTTCCATTTGAAGAACAGATAGGTGGCGGCCCCCGAGGCAACCATCATCCCCAGCGCCGCAGGATAGCCCCACGGCTGGCTCAGAATCGGCATGACTGCAAAGTTCATCCCGAAGACACTTGCGATCATCGTCGGGGGCAGGAACAGCACCGCCACCACCGACACGATGCGCACGGCGGTGTTCTGCAGCAGGTTTATCATGCCCAAGGTCGCATCCGTCGCCTGCGCCACCCGGCTCGACAGATAGTCGCCATGCACTTCCAGAGCCTGAATATCGCGCATCAGCCCCTTGACCACGGGGCGCAACGCGTCGCCGCCCCGCCGATCGGCCAGCGTCATGCCAAAGAACCCCAGCGCCCGCTCCAGCGTCAGCAAGGACAGCCGGACCCGTGCCACCAGATCGCTTTCGCGCCCCACCCGCTCCAGCGCATGCTGCAGCATCCGGGCAGTCTTTGCCCGGCTGTCCATGGCAAAGACCGACCGCGACACCTCTTCCAATGCACTGCCCGCGCCTTCCATCAGGTCGGCCAGCCGTCCGATGACTTCTTCCAGCAACCCCAGAAACACCGCCTCGGGGGCCGCGCAGCCGGGCCCCGTCTTGTCGGCCCGCCCGGGATAGGTCTCGAACGGACGCGGCACATGGTGGCGCACCGTCACCAGCCGGTCAGGCATCAGAATGAACGTCACCGGCCCCGACATCGGTGTCTTGGTTTCGGTCAGGCCCGGCAATACCACGGTCATGTAGTCGACGCCATTTTCACGATACAGCCGGTTGGAAATCTCGATCTCTTCCATATCGGCCAGCGTCGGCACGTCGATGCCAAGCGTCCTTGCCGCGTCTTCCTGCCCCGGCAGGGGTTTGCACAGGTCGATCCACAACGCCGCCTCCAGCGCCGCCCCCTCGGGCAATGGCGTCAGGTGTCCCGCCGTGTGGCAATAGGCCCGGATCATTCCTTACACCTGCAAGACCGACGAGACCAGAAGTTGGGTATAGCCATGCTGCGGGTCGTCCAGCACCTGATCGGTCAGCCCGTGCTCGACCACCCGCCCCGATTTCATCACCATCAGCCGGTCAGCCAGCAACCGCACCACGGCCAGATCATGCGTCACGATGATCGCCGACAGCCCCATCTCGCGCACAAGTCCGCGCAACAGGTCCAACAGCCGTGCCTGCACGCTGACGTCCAGCCCGCCGGTCGGCTCATCCATGAACACCAGACGCGGCCCGGTGACCAGATTGCGCGCAATCTGCAGCCGCTGCTGCATCCCGCCGGAAAACGCCGCCGGACGGTCGTCGATCCGGTCCGCCGCGATTTCGACCCGGCCCAGCCAGTCGATGGCCTTGTCGCGGATATCGCCATAATGCCGCGCGCCGACCGCCATCAACCGCTCTCCGACGTTGCCGCCCGCACTGACGCCCATCCGCAACCCGTCGCGCGGGGTCTGATGCACATAGGCCCAGTCGGTCCGCGCCAGCCTGCGCCGCGCGGGCTCGCTCATCGTCAGGGTGTTGCGCGGACCTTCCCGGGTCTCAAAGATCACCTCGCCCGCATCCGGGGCCAGATGTCCCGCCAGACATGACAGCAAGGTCGATTTCCCCGAGCCGCTTTCCCCCACAACGCCCAGAACCTCGCCGGGATACAGATCGAACGACACATCGGCGCAGCCGATCCGCGGCCCGTAAGCCTTGGTCAACCCCCGCACGACCAGCAGGGGCGCATCTTCCGCTGCCACCCGGACCGGTATCTCCAGGGCCATCACTCTGCCACCCCCCCCAGCCGCCCGACATGGCCGGCCGTCCGCCTGCCGCCGCAAAAATCGGTGTCCGAACAGACGAACATCCGCCCCCCCGCGTCGTCGATGATCACCTCGTCCAGATAGCTGACCGCCGCACCGCACAGGTCGCAATCATGATCGGCTTTCGAGGCCACGAACGGATGGTCGTCAAAATCGAGGCTGACCACCTGCGTATGGGGCGGCACAGCGTAAATCCGCTGCTCGCGCCCCGCCCCGAACAGTTGCAACGCCGCCGAGCCTGACAGTTTGGGATTGTCGAACTTCGGGATGGGCGAGGGGTCCATCACATATCGCCCCTCGACCTTGACCGGATAGTCATAGGCCGTCGCAATCTGCCCGTGCCGTGCGATGTCCTCGTACAGCTTCACATGCATCAGCCCGTATTCCTCCAGCTCATGCATCTTGCGCGTCTCGGTCTCGCGCGGCTCCAGAAAGCGCAGGGGTTCCGGGATCGGCACCTGATAAACCAGAATCTGCCCCTCGACCAAGGGCGTCTCCGGAATCCGGTGGCGGGTCTGGATGACGCTCGCCTCGACCGTGGCCTCGGTCACCGCCACGTTGGCGGTGCGCTGAAAGAACTTGCGGATCGACACGGCGTTGGTCGTATCATCCGCCCCCTGATCGATCACTTTCAACACATCTTCCGGAACCAGACACGCCGCTGTCACCTGCACCCCGCCAGTACCCCAGCCGTAGGGCATCGGCATCTCGCGGCTGGCAAACGGCACCTGATACCCCGGTATCGCCACCCCCTTGAGGATGGCCCGCCGGATCATCCGCTTGGTCTGCTCATCGAGATAGGCAAAGTTGTAAACCCCGTCGCTCATGCCCGGCCCCCTTCCAACCGGCCGGGAACATCGCCGCCGCAAACCCCTGAGGTCTGCCGCGCTTTCGCGGCGGGCCGAGGCAGAAGGCGCGACGCGGCACGCGTCTCCGCTTGAAAAGCGTGCGTCATGCCCCCGCCTCGGCCCGCAAGCGCCGGACCATCTCCAGTTCCGCCTGAAAATCCACATAATGCGGCAGCTTGATATGCTCCAGAAACCCGGTCGCCTGAATGTTGTCGGCATGCATCAGCACGAATTCCTCGTCCTGCGCCGGAACCCCGGTGAACTCTTCGCCCAATTCCCGCCAGCGCAACGCCCGGTCCACCAGCGACATTGCAATCGCCTTGCGCTCCGATTGGCCGAACACCAGCCCGTAGCCCCGGGTAAACTGCGGCGGCTCGATCTTGCTGCCCTTGAACTGGTTCACAGTTTCGCATTCGGTCACCTCGATCTCGCCGATCTCGACCGCAAAACTCAATTCGGGGATCTCCATCTCGACCGGCACCACCCCGATGCGCAACTCCCCGACAAAGGCATGCGTCCGGCCATAGCCGCGCTGCGTCGAATAGGCCAGCGACAGCACAAAACCTTCGTCCCCGCGGGTCAGCGCCTGCAGGCGCAGCGCCCGGCTGGCGGGCAGTTCCATCGGCTCGCGGGTCAGATCGGGGGGCACGGCGTCGCTGGCTGCGTCCTGTTCGATCAGCCCGTCGCGGTTCAGGAAATCGGTGATGTGCGGCACCTTCGCCGCCATCGCCGGGGCCGTGGCCGCAACCGGCACCTCGCCGTCGGCCAGCAATCTGAAATCCAGCAGCCGGTGGGTGTAGTCGAATGTCGGCCCCAGAACCTGCCCGCCCGGTGCATCCTTGAACGTCGCCGAGATGCGCCGCACACAGGCCATGGATCCGGTATCGATCGCCGTCGATGCCCCCAGACGCGGCAACGTGGTCCGGTAAGCCCGGATCAGGAACACAGCCTCGATCAGATCGCCCCGCGCCTGCTTGATCGCCAGCGCGGCAAGGTCGGGATCATGGAGCGAGCCTTCGGCCATCACCCGGTTCACCGCCAGCTTCATCTGTTCCCGGATCTGCTCCACCGACAGTTCCGGCACCGACGGGTCGCCCCGCCGCTCTTCGGCGAGAAAGCCGTGGGCCGCGTCGATCGCCCGCTCTCCGCCCTTGACGGCAACATACATCAGACGCCCTCCACGCGCGTGGACCGCGGCACACCGGCCAGCCGGTCGCCACAGGTCAGAAACGTGTCGAACCCCAGCGGAAACAGCGCCCGGTTGGCCGCAAACGCCGCCACGTCGGGCAGCGACAGAAGCGCGTCGACCGCGATTCCCGGCCCGGTCAGCCGCGCGCCCGACGCGGTCAGGGCCGGCATTTCGACGACCAGCGTGGCCGCCCGGTCCGGATAATCCGCCCGCCCGATGGCGAAGCGCTCGACCGGCTGCAAGGCCGCCCAATCGCCCACCGCAAAGACCGCCGCCTCGGCCGCCACCAGCGGGGCGGCGCAGTGAAAGGTGATCCAGTCGCGCAACAGCGGGCAGTCCCAGGGCCCCGCCAGATGTACCGGCGTCGTGCCGTCGGCCAGTGTCAGCAGCAGCACACCACCCGCCACCGACAAGGGCGCCGGCGGCACCGCACCGGCCAATGCCACGATCCGCCCGGGCCGCGACAGCGCGTCAAGGGCCGCCCGGAATGCCCGCGCCGCCTGCACCGGGGCATCTTCGAACCCGCCGGTCAGGGCCGCCATGGCAAGGCTCATGTGTTCTCTCCCCGCACCAACGTAAAGAAATCGACCCGTGTCGCCGCGGCCTTTTCGGCGCGCAGCCCGCGCCGTTCCGTCTCGGCTGCGGCCAGCGGGTCCAGCACCTGCGCGCGCAGGTTGCCCGCCCGGTCGGTCTGCATCAACGCATCGACCACGGCCGCGCGGCGGGCATGATCGCGGTCGCGCCCCTGGACATAAGCATGACCCACCGCATCCCCCGCCACCAGTCTTACCGAACAGCGCACCACGCTCATCTCGCCGAGATTGAACGGGGCGCCCACTGCGCCGATGCGGCCACGCACCATCACCGCCCCTATCTCGGCAGGGCGCAAGGTGACATGATCGGGCAGTTCCGGCATGAGGGCGGCCAGCGCGCCGGGCCGGGCCCGCGCCAGCAGGCCCATCCAGACCTGCCGAGCGGCGATTTCGGGGGGAACAGGCGGCTGGGTCATCACGGTCTCGATGGCTTGCAGTACATTGGACAATTCTATACAACTAGACATCCTGATAGCCCAACCACTCGTCTCACGCAATCCGACCTCACAAGAATTTTTCGTGACATGCCCCGCGCCGCCCTGTGGAAAGCCATCGCAGACACGCTTCTCGCCGAGATTGCCGAAGGGCATTACCTGCCCGGTGACCGTCTGCCGACCGAGGCGCAACTGGCGACCCGTTTCGGCGTGAACCGCCATACCGTGCGCCATGCCGTCGGCAGCCTCACCGAAACCGGCCTGCTGCATGCCCGGCGGGGGGCCGGGGTGTTCGTGGCGGCCCGCCCGCAGATCTATCCGCTCAGCCGCCGGGTGCGGTTTCACCAGAACGTCGCGGCCTCGGGGCGGACGCCATCGCGCCAGATTCTGCGGCTGGAAACCCGGCCCTGCGACGCCTACGAGGCGGAGGCGCTGGCCGTGACCAAGGGCTGCCAAGTGCATGTGGTGGAAGGCCTTTCGCTGGCCGACGGCCTGGCCATCGCGGCGTTCCGGTCGGTGTTTCCGGCGGATCGCCTGCCCGGTTTTCTGGCCGAGATCGAGCGGACGAACTCGATCACTGCGGCGCTTGGTGCTTGCGGGGTGGCCGATTATACCCGCGCCTCGACCCGTCTGACCGCCACATCGGCGCGGACCACGCTGGCACTGCAACTGCGTCTGTCCGAAGGCGCACCGATCCTGCGGTCGGTCGCGGTCAACCATGACCTGACCGGGCAGCCAATCGAGTTCGGCACCACCTGGTTTGCCGGTGATCGCGTCGAATTGACGGTAAGCCCGGAATGATCCGTCATACGGGCGTCGCGTTGCCGGGTTATCCACAGGGTCACCCCCGCGCAACCTTACGGATTTGTGAATGAACCTGCCACTGCCCCCGCTGCGACTGACCGGTGCCCAGATCCTGCGCGACGGCGAATTGCAGCGCCGGTCGATCGGGCTCGCCGAGGGTCACATCGCGCGCGGACCGCTGCCCGAAGTGGACCTGACCGGGTTCATCGTCCTGCCCGGCATCGTCGACCTGCATGGCGACGGGTTCGAACGTCACATCCTTCCCCGCCCCTCGGCGCCGTTTCCCCTGGAGGCGGGGCTCGCTTCGGCCGACCGTGAGGCCGCCGCGCACGGGGTGACCACGGCGTTCTTTGCCCAGGGCTGGAGTTGGGAGGGCGGCCACCGCAGCCCCGATGCCGCCTGCGCCCTGTTGGCCGCCATGGATGCCTACCGCCCCCGCGCCCTGACCGACCTGCGGGTGCAAATTCGCGCCGAAACCCATCTGGTCGAGGCGGTGCCGCAACTGCTGGACGCGGTGCGCCGCCACAAGGTCGGTTATGTGGTGTTCAACGACCATCTCGAAGAAGGCTACATGATGGCGCGGACGGCACCCTCGGATTTCGCCTCGTGGGCACGCAAGGTCGGGCGGACAGCGGCCGACATGGCCGAAACGCTCGACCGTGCCAAACAGCGCGCCCGCGAGGTGCCGCGCCAGTTGTGCACGCTGGCCGAAGCGTTCGATGCCATGGGCGTGGCTTACGGCAGCCATGACGACCCAGATGGCGAGACGCGCGAGTTCTACTCGATGATCGGCGCGCGGATCGCCGAGTTTCCGCTGTCGCGCCGGGCCGCGGCGGCGGCGCATGCCATGATGAACCCGGTGGTCATGGGGGCGCCGAACGTGGTGCGCGGCCGCAGTCAGGCGGGCAACATTGCCGCGGCAGATCTGATCGCCGAAGGCCTGTGCGATGCCCTGGTGTCGGACTATCACATCCCCGCCCTGCCGCTGGCCGCCTGGACGCTGGTCGACCAGGGGTTGTGCACCCTTCCGGCTGCCTGGGCCATGATCTCGAGCAACCCCGCCGAGATCCTGCGGATGCCCGACCGCGGACGGCTGGACCCCGGGCTTCGCGCCGATCTGGTGGTCGTGCATGCCGAATCCCGCGCTGTCGAGGCAACGATCTGTGGCGGGCGGCTGACCTACCTTGCCGGCGAGGCGGGGCGGCGGTTCCTGTCGCAGCCGCAGGCGCTGCGCATGGCGGCGGAATAGTCAGCCCCCGTACCTTTCCAGAAACGCCTCGGCAGGCAGGCTGCGGAAGTCGGCAAGGCTGGCGCGCAGGCGGTCATGGGCCCAGTCCCACCACGCCAGCGCCAGCATCCGCTCGGCGACGGGACGAGAGAACCGCTCGCGCAGCGGGGTGGCCGGCACGCCGGCCACGATCATGTAGGGCGCGATGTCCTTGGTCACAACCGCTCCGGCGGCCACGACGGCCCCGGCGCCGATCGTCACCTCGGGCCTTATGATCGCGCCGTGGCCAATCCAGCAGTCAGGGCCCAGGAGGGTACGGCGGGCCTGGCGGCGGGCAAAGAACTCGGGATCGTCCGGGGCGTCGTCCCAGTAATAGGACGACCGGTACAGGAAATGATGCAGGCTGGCGTTGCCCATCGGGTGATCGGTCGGCCCGATCCGGGTCATCGCGGCGATGTTGGCGAATTTGCCCACAGTGGTGTTGGCGATGTCCGACAGCCGGTCGCAATAGGCGTAGTCCTGAAACCCGGAATGCGACACGCGGCTGCCCGGCCCGATTTCGACATATGCGCCGAAGGTCGACTGCGTGATGGCGCAGCCCGGATGGACAAGGGGTTCGGTGGCAGAGAGTTTGGGCATGGGCGGTGCTACTGCGCAGGGCGTCAGCGGTCAATGCCCGCTGTCGTCGCCCTTGATCAGCTTGCGCCGCAGCCAGCCCGACAGGCTGTCCATGATCATCACCATCAGCACGATCAGCACCATGTAATAGGCGACCTCTTCCCAGTCTTTCTGGGTGGTGATCGCCTGGGTCAGCAGCAACCCGATCCCGCCGCCCACAATCGCCCCGATGATCGTGGCGCTGCGGGTGTTGGATTCGAGGGTATACAGGATCTGGCTCAGCAGGATCGGCGTGATCTGCGGGATCACCCCCAACCGGGCGCGTTGCAGCGCGTTGGCCCCGGTGGAGCGCACCCCTTCGACCTGCTTTTCGTCGATGTTCTCCAGCGCCTCGGAAAATGTCTTGCCGAAGGTGCCAGCATCGGTGATCAGGATCGCGATTGCCCCGGTCATCGGTCCCGGGCCAAAGGCGCGCGACAGGATGATGGTCCAGATCAGCCCGTCCACCCCGCGGATGAAATCGAACACCCGGCGGAACGCAAACCGCAACGGCGACAGCGGCATGAAGTTGGACGCCGCCAGAAAGCTGAGCGGCAGGGCGACGATGGCCGCACCCGCCGTGCCGAGGAACGCCATCAGGATCGTCTCGAAGATCGCCCACATGACGTCGCGGTGCCGCCACATCTTGTTGTTCCAGACCTCGGAAACCATGTAGGCGGCGTTGCTGCGGGCAGGGTCGACCCGGTCGCCCCACAGGGCCATCCCGGCAAGTTCAAAGACCCCTTTGCCATGGAACGGGCTGTCGAGGGTGAAGAAGAACAACTCCCACCCGGCCTCGTACTTGAAGGTTTCGACCTTGGAGCGGGAATAGTTGAAGCGGCCCGCGTCGGTGGTCACCCCGATGCGGTTGTCTGACACGGAAATCCAGTCGGGGATCGGTTGCGGCGAGTCCAGCACCAATTTGCCATCGACCGGTTTGATGTCGATCGTGCCATAGCCGGGGATCACCATCCGCGCCCCTGCGTCGTCATAGGTCACGATATTGCCGTCGCCCAGATCGACCGTGGTGACGTCGCCATCGACGGTCACCCAGTCGGGATACACGCCGGGGGCATACTTACCCTTGCCCTCGCCTTCGATCGCCACCACGATCTCGCCGGTGCGGTTGTCGCGCGTGACGTGGGTCTTGTGCGACCAGAAGTCCGACAGCAGAATGGCGGCATTGTCCAGCCGCGCGCGCGAGGCAAGACCCGGCACGTCGAAGGCAAAGAACGCATAGGTCAGGTATATCAGGATGACGGCGGGCACCGCGTAGGCCATCATGCGGCGGGCGCGAAACCGGCGGAACATGTCTTGCGCGAGGGGGCTGCTTTCGGTGGTATCGACGGTGACCATCTCAGTTCCCCTTCACGATGCGGGCGCGGTAATGGTCGGAAATCCGGTCGATGATCACGATGGTGATGAACAGCAAAAGGAAGATCGCCACGACCTGATCGTACCGGCCCTGCCCCCATTGCATCGCCAGTTTCAGATCATGCCCGATGCCTCCTTCGCCGACAAAACCAAGGATCGCCGAGGCGCGCACGTTGATCTCGAACCGCAAGAGCGTATAGGACAGCCAGTTCGGGGCGACCTGCGGGATGACGCCCAGCCACATCTTCTGGCCCCAGGTGGCGCCGACCGAAGACAGGCCTTCGATGGGTTTCAGATCGGCATTCTCGCCCACTTCGGAAAACAGTTTGCCAAGTGCGCCGCCGGTGTGGAAGGCGATGGCGATCACCGCAGGCACCGGGCCACCGCCGAGGATGTAGATCAGCACCAGCGCGATCACGATCTCGGGGATGGCGCGCAGGGCGTCCATGGTGCGGCGGAACACCGGGATCAGCCGGGGCCAGCGCGCAATGCCGCGCGACGCCAGCAGCGACAGGAACGCCGCGATCAGCCCACCGACCAAAGTGGCGACGGCGGCGATGTTGATGGTTTCGATCAGCGAGGGGAAGAATTCGACGATATAGCCCGGCAGATTGGCGCGGTCGGTCCAGGCTTCTGACAGCACCTCGGACGGAAAATCAAGCAACTGGCTGATGCCGGGCAGAAAATCCCCGGCGTTACGTTCTTCCGATATCCGCCAGCCGGTGGCCATGATCACGATGAAGATCAACAAGAGGATGCCGCCGTACATCCGCTTGCGGCGGTTCATGGCGAGGTAGGCTTCGGTGGCGGACTGCAGCGCGGGCGGTTTGCCCCCGGTTTGTCCCATTGCGATATCTGCCATCTGTCCCTCGTCGCATCAGCAAAATAAAATGCCGGGCCCCAACGAAGGGGCCCGGCGATCCGTCATGAAAAGCTTACAGGCCTTCCTGCAGTTTGCGGGCGGCAATGATGCCGTCGTATTCGGCAGCGGTCACCGGAACGAAGTCTTTCGCATCGCCGGCGGCAACGGCATAGGCGCATTCCTTGTCGTTCGCCCACATGTTGTCGACCAGCTCGTTGACCTTGGTCTTGACGTCGTCCGGCAGGGCGCGACGCACTACGTAGGGGCCGTTCGGGATCGGCTTGGAGCGCCAGATTTCGACGATGTTGTTCATGTCGACCAGACCGGCATCGGCGGCCTTGCGGAACGCGCCGTTGGTGAATCCGTCTTCCCAGTTGCCCAGGCCGTCAGCCCACGACACGCCCGATGCGAAATCGCCGTTGGACACGCCAACGATGGTCTGCTCGTGACCGCCCGAGAATTTCACTTCCGAGAAGTAATCTTCCAGCTTGCCATAGGCTTCGGTCATTTCGGCGGCCGGGACCAGATAGCCCGAGGTCGAGTTCGGATCGGCGAAGGCAAAGGTCTTGCCCTTGGCTTCTTCCATGTTTGTGATGCCGCTGTCCTTGCGGGCGAAACCGATCGAGTAGTAACCGGTCGAGCCGTCGACGTTCTGGGTGGTCAGCGCGACGTCGACCGCTTCCGGGTCGGTCAGGTAGATCTTGGCATAAGCCGAGGCACCCAGACCGGCGTAGTCGATGGTCCCGCCGAGCAGGCCCTGGATCACGCCGTCATAGTCGGCGGGGGTGAACAGGTTGACCGGCACGCCGAGCGCCGCTTCGACCTTGGCGCGGAAGCACTCGTTCGAGGTCAGACGGTCCTGGGCGTTTTCGCCGCCAAGAATGCCGATGTTGAATTCCTTGATCGCGTCCTGCGCCAGAACGGGCGAGGCAAGCGTGGTGGTGGCAGCCAGAACGGCAAGCAGCTTTTTCATGGTCGTCTCCGATTGAAATGGCCCTATCGGGCCGGGGTGGTAAGGGTCAGGCCATCAACGCGGCGGCATAGCCGACGTCATTGGGGCCAGTGTCGATGGCGGTCGACGTCGCCGATTCGTTGAAGCTGGCGTCCGCGCCATAGATGTCGCGCGCGACGCCGGTGGTCAGTTGATCCGGGGTGCCGTCGAACACGATCCGCCCGTCACGCATCCCGATCACGCGGTCACAGTAACGGCGCGCTGTGTCGAGCGTGTGAAGGTTGGCGATCACCATCCGGCCATCCTCGTCATGGATTTTGCGCAGCGTATCCATGACGATCTGGGCGTTCATCGGATCAAGCGAGGCAATCGGCTCATCCGCCAGAATGACCTTGGGGTCCTGCATCAGGGCGCGGGCAATCGCCACACGCTGTTGCTGGCCGCCCGACAGCGCCTCGGCCCGTTTCGGGGCCTGTTCGGCGATCCCCAGACGGTCGAGGATCGACAGCGCCTTGGTGATGTCAGCCTCGGACCACAGGTTGAACATCGTGGCCAGCGTGGAGCGGCGGTTCAACACCCCATGCATCACGTTTGACGCGACATCCATGCGCGGCACCAGGTTGAACTGCTGAAAGATCATGGCGCACTGGCCCTGCCAGGCCCGCATGTCGTGCCCCTTGAGGGTCAGCACATTGCGCCCTTCGAACTCCAGCGATCCGGACGTGGCATCGGTCAGACGGTTCATCATGCGCAGGAAGGTCGATTTTCCCGCGCCAGACCGCCCGATGATGCCAACGAAGGCCGAGCGGTCGACGGTGAACGAAATGTTGTCGACGGCGGCCTTCTGGCCAAACATGCGGGTCACGTTTCTGACGTTCAGCAAGTGCAATGCCTCCGACTGCGTTCGGGTTCGAATAGGGGTCATTTGTGACACTCTGGCCTCGCGATTGTGAAGGTTTGATGACGGCGGGCGGGCTTGCCTCTGCTCTGGCGGCTGGTAGGACAGGCGCAGATCGGAAGGGAGCGGCGGATGCTGATCTATCGGGCGATCATGGCAGGCGCGGCAGCGGTTTTGCTCGGGATGACCCTCGTGCAGCGGCTGAGCGGCCGGGTCGGGCCGGGGGCTGTGGCGCAGCGTCTGGGTCTGGGGCCGTGGCCGGTGCCGGGGGGCGGGCCTGCGATCTGGCTGCACGGGGCGAGCAATGGCGAGGTGACCTCGGCGCGACCGGTATTGCAACGGCTGCTGGCCGCCGGGCAGGTGCGTCAGGTCTTGCTGACTGCCAACACCGCAACGGCGGTGGCGATGGTTCAGAGGTGGGGCATTCCCGGTGTGCGGGCAGCCCTCGCCCCGCTGGATGCGTTCGGGTCGCCGGGGCGGGTGCTGCGGCACTGGCAGCCGCGCGCGCTGATCATCGTCGAGAACGAGCTGTGGCCGGCGCGGCTGGCTGCGGCGCAGGCAGCGGGGGTGCCGGTGGCGCTGATCGGCGGGCGGATCTCTGCCCGCTCGGCACGGCTGTGGGGCCGTCTGGCCCCGGGCCTCATCCGGCGGGGGCTGACCTGCTTGGCCTATGCCTCGGCACAGGATGCGGGGTCGGCGGCGCGGTTGCTGGCCCTCGGCCTGCCCGCCGACCGGGTGGGACCGCCGGTGATGCTGAAAGCCGGGGTTGCCGATCCTGACGCGGGCGGATCGGCTCCCCCGCCTTTGCAGCCCCAAAAGCCGCTTCAGACCCCGCCGCGACATCGCGTGCTGCTGGCCGCCTCCACTCATCCGGGCGAGGAGGCGCTGATCCTCGCCGCCTTCAACCAGTCCCGATCCAGGTTCGACCTGTTGATCATCGCCCCGCGCCACCCCCGCCGCCGCGCCGAACTGGCCGGGTTGATCGCAGCCAGCGGACCAGGCTTTGCGTCGCGGTCTGCCGGAGCGTCGCCGCAGGCCGGGGTGCCGGTGTTTCTGGCCGATACGATGGGCGAAATGCCACTGTGGTACGCGATGGCCGGGGCGACCGTGATCGGCGGCAGCTTTGTGCCGCTGGGCGGGCACACCCCGTTCGAGCCCGCCGCCGCCGGGTCAGCCATTCTGCACGGCCCGTTCATGGAGAATTTTGCCGAGCCTGCGGCAGTGCTCGCGCGGACCGGGGGGGCGCTGGCAGTGACCAGCGAAGGCCTGGCGGCGGCCCTGTCCGGCCTCGACGCCGCGACACAGGCCGCCCTGTCCCGCGCGGCCCGCACCGCCTTGTCGGGCGGGCCGGACAGCGGCGCGCTCGTCGCGGCTCTGGTGCGGCTGATCGACCCCTGCCAACGAGACCGTCAGCCCAACGGATAATGCGCCAACCGGTCGTGCCGGGCACCCCTCGGCGTCAGGGTGGACTGAACCGGCACCATTTCGGTCACCTCGAACGGCGGCGTGGCAAACGAGGTCATGGCTATCGCCCGCTCACGCCGCAGTGCCTGCGGGGGTGGCGGCACCGAAAAGCGGCCCAACGTGACATGCGTCACGAACCGGCGACTTTCGACCGCGCAGCCCGCCAGCCGCGCCAGCCGATCCGCCCGGGCCTGCAACCGGATCAGCGGTTCGGACGGTGCGACACCCGCCCAGGCGGCGCGCGGACGGGTGCCGCCGAACAGTCCCAATCCCTGCAAGGCCAGCGTCATGGCGGGGGCCCGCAAGCCTGCGAACCCGTCGTGCGCCTCCTCCAGCGCGACCTCCGGGGTGTCACCAAGAAAGACCAGGGTCAGATGCAGGTCCTGAGGGTCAACGCGTCGAGGCAGCGGCAACAGGACTTGCTGAACCGCCAGCGCCGACCGCACCGCGTCGGGCAAGGGCAGCGCCAGAAACATCCGGCTCATCGCCGCCCGGCCCGATCTACGGGCAACATCCCGCCCCGCTTCACGGGCAGCAGTGTCACGGCCTCGACAAGCGGACCGGCAATGCGCACGCTTCTCACCGCCGGGTCATGAAATGCCCGCGTCATCGCCGTGCCAGTTCGGCCAGCGCCGCGCGCACCGCTGGACGCACCGGCCCTTCCCGGGGCGGATCGGCAAGGGTGACCAGCAGCGCAGGGTCCGGAGGGGGCCGCCCGCCGCCGCCCCAACCCAAGCCCGCCAGCACCGCCACCCCGGCGTCGGGCAGCCGGTCGGGCACCTCGTACCCGGCGATGTCCGCCCACAGCGCCGTCCAGCAGCGCCCCACCGACCACGGATTGTAGCCTCCGCCCCCCAGCACCATCAGCCGGGGCGACAGCGCCCGCACTGCCGCCAGCACGCCGCGATAAGCGGCATTCGACAGGCACAGCCGCGCCAGCGGATCCTCGGCCAGCGCGTCGGCACCGCATTGCAGCACCACGGCCTGCGGGCGATGCGCCGCCAGCCGGGGCAGGATCAAGTCCTGCAGCACGGCCCGCATCTCGGTATCGTTGAACCCGGCCGGCACCGGCAGGTTGAACAGATTGCCCACCCCCCGGTCGGTCAGCGCGCCGGTAAAGGGCCAGCGCCGCTCTTCGTGGGTCGAGATCAGCAGCACCTCGGGCTCCGCGGCAAAGCCATGCTCTACCCCGTCGGCATGATGCGCATCGATGTCGACATAGGCGATGCGCGACAGACCCGACCGCCGCAACGCCAGAATGGCCAGCACGCAATCGTTCAGATAGCAAAAGCCGTTGGCCCGGTCGGGCAGACCGTGATGCGTGCCCCCGCCCGGCACATGCACGATCCGCGCGCTGCCCGAGGCAAGCAGATCGGCCGCCAGCAGCACCCCGCCTACCCCGGTGGCGGGGCGACGAAACATCTGCGCGAACACCGGGTTTGCCGCAGTGCCAAGATGGTGGCGGGCGCGGACCGCCGCTGACACCGCCCCGGTTGCCTCGGCGGCCTGCAAGGCGGCGATATAATCGGCGCTGTGCCACCGGGTCAGCGCCGCAGCCTTGGCGCGCGGGGCCGAACGGTACTGCGCCGCAGGCAGCCAACCCATCGCCCGCGCCAGATCCATCACTGTCGAGACCCGCGGTACCCGCAACGGATGCGCCCCGCCATAAGACGACCCGCGGTAGATTTCCGATCCGATGAAGAGCGGCTGCATGATCCGTGCGTCTCGGGGCAGCATACCCCCGCGAGCGCATCCTAGCGCCGGATGCCCCCCAGGCAAGACCCCGCCCTTGCATGGGAGCGCTGCGGAAAACAGTGGACAACTAGACATCTTGGACTGGGCATGAGCCTCGCGCCATGCCATATTCGTTCCACAGACGCATAAAGCCCTCAAACCGTTCTCAGTCAGTCCCGAATCCTTCAGGCAGGCCCATTTTCTATGAACCGCCCCGGCACCCGACAATTCATTTCCGACAGTGCCGAACCCAGCGGCCAGTTCGGGGCGCTGTGCTGGCGCATGCACCGCGGACGGGTCGAGGTCGTGCTGATCACCAGTCGCGACACCGGACGCTGGATCATCCCCAAGGGATGGCCGCATGCCGGGCGGATGGCGGCAGACTCCGCAGCCGAGGAGGCGTGGGAAGAGGCGGGGGTAGAGGGAGACGTCGCCCGCACGATGCTTGGCCTTTACAGCTATGCCAAGGTGCTGAAACCCGGACTGGTGCAGCCGTGCATCGTTACGGTTTATGCCCTGCGCGTGGCCCGCCTGCGTCGCCGGTTTCCCGAACGGGGCGAGAGGCGGCGAAAATGGTTCGATGCCGCCAAGGCCGCCCGCAAGGTCGCCGAGCCGGAACTGCGCGCCCTGCTGGCCGCCGTTGCCGCGGCGCCGGCCCTGCTGACCGATGTGGACGGGCTTGCAGACGCCTGATTTTCCGCGCATTCTGGTATCTTCCTGCGGTTCTCCGACCGCTCCCGCCGCAAGCCGATGGCCCCGATGATCCGCTACACCTTGAAATGCGCCGACCAGCATGCATTCGACAGTTGGTTCCAGTCGGCTGCCGCGTTTGACGGGTTGCTTTCGTCCGGGCGTCTGGCCTGTCCGATCTGCGGCTCGGCGGAGGTGGGCAAGTCGCTGATGGCCCCCACGGTGCAGCCGGCCCGCAGCGCAGCCTCCGACCCCGGCGATCCGAAAACCCAAAGCCCCGGAACGTCTGCCGGCCCGTCTGCAGGCCCGTCTGCCGGCCCGTCCGCCGGCCCGTCCGCCGGCCAATCGCTGCGCGCCCCCCGATCCGACATCGAAGCCGCCCTCGCCGCGCTGCGCCGGCAGGTCGAGGAAAACTCGGAGTATGTCGGCATGAACTTCGTGACCGAGGCCCGGGCCATCCATGAGGGCGACGCCCCCGAACGGCCGATCTACGGCGAGGCACGGGGCGACGAGGCCCGCAAGCTGATCGAGGACGGCGTACCGGTGGCGCCCTTGCCGTTCCTGCCTGGGCGCAAGATGAACTGAGCCGGGGCCCGGTTTTTCTGGCTCTATGGTCTTGCTGCATCGAGGTTGGCGGGTAACGGCGTTCAAAAGATTTGACAGGGGGCCGAAACGGTTGCAAGCGAAATCAATTGCTTGCAGATGGGCTGGTTCATTCGATCTGATGGTTTTCGGGGGTTGGGGGCGGAAGCGCGGTTCTGCCAACTTTAGTGTCAAGAAATTGTGTTATGAAATCAATGTTGGCAGTTCGAGGAGCGGGGCTAAACGTGACCAAATGGTTTACGGTTCACGGTAGCCCGCCGGGGGCATTAGAACGTCAACCTGACGACCGGCGGCTTCAACAAGCTTCGATAGAGAGCGTTTCAGCTCGGCTCGATGAAAGGTGTATTTCCGATGAATCGCAGCCTGTCTGTCTGACAAGTCCTCTGTAAGCAGTAGCGTTGTAGCGCTCTGAATGCTGGGTAGCCCGTCCTTCAGTACGGCAAGAATGTCCTCCTTTGCGCGCTTCACCGACACCCAGAAAGTGATATCCCAAACCTCAATCGAACCAGCGACCCAACGCGGCTGGCCTTGCTTCACGAATTCAGCCTGCGTCAAGCAGAATCGAAACAGGGCGATTTTGAATGCAGCGTTTTTGAGGTCCCTCCATAGGGCGGGTGGTTCTGCCCTATCCTCATCGGGTTGTTCTTCGAGAAGGTAGAAGTAGCGTTGCGGGACTTTCCCGCGCGCCTTTCATGACGCAATGGTGCTCTTATCCACACCCAAGAACCTGGCCAGTTCCGCATTTGTGGATACGGATAGTCTTGCCTTCAAACCTTCGATTGTCTGCGCGGAATTTTCGGCCGCCGATCTTTCCCCCGGACCCAGTTACATGCACCCTACATGGTTTACACCTAAACACTGGGGGTCGCCTGCATGGCAGACGTTTCACCTTCTGATCAACTTCTGAAAGAGGTTCGTGGTGCTTTCGTTACGCAGGGGATATCCCTGACGGCGGTTTGCAATCAGATGAACGTCAAACGGCAAAATGCTGCGAAGGCCCTCGTTGGCGATTGGAATGGTCCAGAACTGGACGATCTGGTGCCACGGATTTTGGCCAGAGCGGGGGTGCATAAATGAATACGATCCTCGCTCTGGAACTTTATGGCCTCAGCGACTTGCCCAAGTCGAAAAAGGGCGTCCTGAAGTGGCTTCAGCGGCTCGCTGTACCTGTCACTCGCGTTGGCCAGACCTTCACTTTCGCCCTCTCCGACCTTCCCACCGAAGTTTGCCTTGCCTATGTGACGCGCAAGATCGAAGCCGCTGGCCTGCCGGTCGGCACTTGTGACGAAGCTGCGCATGATGCCTTTGCCGACATGCCGCCGAAAATGCGGGCGGAAGCCGAGCGGAAGGCGGCGGTGGCGCGGCTGCTGATGACGGCGGGGAAGCTGCTGTCGTGGCCCGAAAAGATCGCGCTGGCGGC
>Ga0105044_10000047_pt1 | contig 111666 bp, 94 predicted proteins | sample MAT01_FD_78092 | JGI IMG/M metagenome (GOLD analysis project Ga0105044, IMG submission 78092) | Freshwater microbial communities from Lake Fryxell liftoff mats and glacier meltwater in Antarctica - MAT-01 | ecosystem: Environmental > Aquatic > Freshwater > Ice > Liftoff microbial mat | place...
AATTCTTTGCTAAGACCAAATTACCCAATAAATCAAACAGTTTTAGATTACAGTCATTTGATTCACTTGCATTTACTTCAATAGTGAGTATATCATTTACCGGATTTGGATTAACATTCACTTTTGCAGTTTGCTCGACATTGGTTGGAATTCCAGGTGTTAAATCAAAAGCCACTAACCATGCATCCATTGGCGCAATTGCTGTTACGTCAACATGCCCACATTCAATATCGTAATCAGGGAAAACATCAGGCACTTGGTTTTGTGCAAAAACATTTAAAATATTATTTTTAATTAGTAAGTTGCCCAAGAAACTTACACACCTTGTCTCACATATACCACTTCCTCCAAAATTTCTACTCCAAATTACGTTGAAATTTGGATCTGATTTAAACAACCAATAGTCCCAAGCACTGCCATTATTGTAGTTAGCCGGTAAATCACCATCTAATGGTTTTGATAAGCCAAAAGCATAATAATCGCCATTTTCATTTGTAATAATTCTATAAATATAATCGCCTAATGATCCTCCAAATATTTTTAAATCTACAAAATCTAAATCTTTGTTAAAAATGCCAATTCCGCCATCATCCGTTCCGCCAAAACCATGTACATCTGGAAAATAATTTGTGAGGGGATTTGCACTACCCGACATTATAATCATATCATTATGTTAAATCATTTCACGACCAACACCAATTCCGAAATCTGATTCACCTGAAATGATATTTTCATCTACAATATTATCTAGGCTGTCCATTTTAATAAGCCATCGTTTGCGCCCTGAAATACCGCTGCCTGCCATATCAAAATCATAGCCTCCACATGAAACATTAAGAATATAAAATCCTCTATCAATTTCCAAGGAATTACCTGCTTTGCCATCATCTCCAGAAGTGCCTAAATTTTTTGACCATAACACATTACCCAGTGAATCGGTTTTAATTACAATGCCATCATTGCTAAACCCATCTCCGTAATGTCCGGGTAGATCACCTCCACTCGAAAGACTTTCACCAGTGATTAAAAAGCCACCATCCATAGTTGGCATAAAACTTTCAAAAGTTTCGAAGCCGGGGCTACCATATCAGCGACTCCAAATTTTATTGCCTATAGAATCTGTTTTAACTAAAATAAGGTCAAATGAACCGTGGTTATCACTAAAGTCTCCATCAATGGAATATGTGGTACCACTTGCAATAAAATCACCATTTGGTAATTAAAATACACTTCTAAATGCGCTTGCATTAGTTGTTCCACCAAAGGAACTTTACCATTGTATATTAAAAAGGCTATCAAATTTCATTAAAGTAGCTGGCATTGACAAATCAGACAGCCCTACAGCGTCGCCATCATAACCTGAATAGTCTACAGCAGCTAAAACACCTCCATCTGTTGTAATTATTGCATCAGTAATCACATCGTCATAAGTTGTCCCATAACACCTTTGCCAAGCAATACTCGGCTGGTCATAGCTTTTTGTCATTAAAACAATTATAGTGAAACAAATTGCAATAAATTTAAATTTTAGCATAAGGCGAGGTTTAAACAGTTATTTGTGGGGTTTAGCAGGTTAACTATTCAAATTTACTAATGGTATTTGGAAAAGATAAATAAAATTGCTTCAGTTAGGAATTGGTAAATTAAGTTTAACTTGAAATTAAATCACTTGCTGCACAAATAGTAGTTTGGGTTTTTACATTATTAGTTAACCGCGGAATAAGCAATAGAAACAATAACAGCCAAATCAAAGATTTCAATCAATTTAACATATTGTATTAATTTGCTAGCTATTCAGGTCATACACAACTAAAGTAATAGTTTGACTGATTTGTAAATGTCTATTGCTTAATTCTATCTAACTAAATTTAATTCGGTAATAGTCAGTGAGTTGAATCCATGTTTTAATTGATAGTAATTTGCTAATTTTGTTGGGCTAGACCGCGAAAATCGCCCCTCCATTTTAAAATAAAAAAACCGCGTCCCGATAGCTATCGGAATCCGCGTGCCCTTTTTCGCACCATCCATGTTCCCCTTATAAATCTTTCCATCTACTTAAATTTAAGTCTTAAATAACCGTCGCGTAGAATCCATGTTGTACTCGAAAGTTTGCTGCTTAATTCTAAGAACCACCTTTTTTCTTCAAATTTGGGTTAAACCACGGTAACTTTTTTTAAATTATTATCAAACTGCAATTAATTGCACCGCACAAACATTCCCTTAACGTTTCACCACACTATTTGCATCTACCACAATAGTATTTGTCCATGAGTCGTGCCAACCACGAACTGAACCTAAAAATGAAAAGGGTTCAAACGGTACAAATCTGCAGATGCTTCTGCCAAGTGCTTGACCCATGCTAATTTTTTCGAGGTCATTTTCTCTAACTACTGTTGTTCCTATAACAAATTTGCCAATAGTTCTGCCAAATGCATATTCCATAATTGCATAGTATACGAATTTGGAGCCATAAAAAGCAACGTAAATGCCAACACTCCCGCGCATGCCCACCGCTATAACAACAACAATTGCTATTCCTGCAACAATTACATAATCAATTAAAAAAGTTACAAATCGTTTCCAAATAGGTGCATATTCGTAATCGAGTGTCGCAGGCATGCCGACGCTGTCGAGTGGTGAGTTGGCCTCCATAAAAATTAAATTTATTCAAACTTATGCAATTTATTCGACTACTGGCAGTAAGTTTTGTTTTTTGGGTTGCAATTTTTTACCGAGCACTTTAAACGTAAATACCAAAGTAAACACAATGCCAAGTATGGTAACCATAGCACCCGAAACCGACGCATTGAGTAATAAGGCCAAATAGTAGCCACCAATACTAGCAGTTATACCTAAGCAGGCAGATAGCCATAACATCACTTTTAACTTATTAGTAATCAAGTAAGCTGTGGCCCCTGGAACAATTAAAAAAGCAACTACTAAAATGGCACCCACACTTTCGAACGATAGCACTGTTGTCATAGAAACAGCACCCATTAGTAAATAATGCCAAAGCGTAACCGACACACCTAAAGTAATAGCATAATCTGGATCAAAGGTGGTTAAATAAAGACCTTTATATCCTACAACTATAAACGCAATAATTGCAATAAATAATCCACCTAAAAGCCAAACTGCTGTTGGCACATTTAGCCAAGTTTCAAAATTTACAAACGTAATATCACCATACAACACGCAATCTTGATCAAGGTCAACTTTGTCGGCAAAATAAGTTATCAAAATTACACCTAATGCAAATAACCAAGTAAAGCTAATGCCAATGCTAGCATCTTCTTGCAATTTTGCTTTTTTGTGAAACAATTCAATTAATACTGTGCAAAGCATGCCAAAAGCCGCCGCGCCAATTAGCATTGGAACCGAGCTCCTAGAACCTGAAATTAAAAATGCAATGGCAATGCCGGGTAACACAGCGTGCGAAATGGCATCGCCAACCATTGTCATTTTACGCAATACTAAATAACACCCTAATAACCCTGATGTTACAGCAACTAAGCTTCCTGTTAATATAATCCAAAATGCATCTGTAAACATGATATATTGTTTAATAAGGAATAATTTTTTCGTGCGGGTCTTTCTCTGGCTTTTCTAATAACTGAATTAATTTTAATTCTATCTCAGGCGTAATTATATGTTCAATTGCTTCGGCATCTTCATGCACATGGTCGCCCTGTATTTGAAGTTGCTGCGTTAAATACATTTCCCAAAGGCGGTGAATTCGGGTAATTCGTTTTCCTTCTATTTGCCCAGTTTCTGTCAACAAATATCCAGATACGTGTTTCACAACCAAGTCTTTATGCACCAACATTTTAAACCCTTGCCTAAACGTGCGACTTTTCATTTCACGTTCTTCAGCAATTTCTGTAAATGAAAAAATATGTTTACCTGGATTTTTTTCTTCGAGATGATATAATTCTTTCAAAATATTTTCGCGCAGCATTTTATTTAAATATTTTTTTCGTGTGAAATATTTTGGAACTACACCTTTTTTGGGTGCAAAAAAAATACTGAGTACCGCAATCAAAGAAATCATCATCACAATCCAAGGTCCAGTAGGCATTTTATTATCAATGTACGATACATAAGCGCCAATAATACTGCCTGTTACAGCAAATAATACTGCTAATAAAAGCATAACACGCAATTTATTAGTCCAATATTTAGCGGCCGCCGCGGGTGTTATAAGCATGGCTGCCATCAACACAACACCAACAGCCTGAATTCCAGCAGCAACAGCGGCAACGGTGAGTGTTGTTAATAGCAACTGTAATTTATTAATCGGTAGCCCAACAGCTTGTGCATATTGAGGATCGAAACTCAACAACTTAAATTCTTTATAAAATAGCACAACTGCCGAAATAATAATAATGCTAACAGCGCCCATCGTTTTAATGTCATCCGGTTGCATTGCTGCTGCCTTGCCGAATAAGAAATTATTTAATCCACTTTGCGCAGCATTGCCCGATTGTTGAATAAAAGTCAATAATAAAATCCCCACACCAAAAAATACCGATAGCACAAGCCCAATTGCAGTATCTGATTTTAATTTACTGTGTTTGGTAATAATGTCAACACAAATAATTGATAACCATCCAGTAACAAATGCACCGCCGAGTAATACCCATAAATTGCGTGTATCAAATAAAATAAATGCTAAACACACACCTGGTAAAACGGAATGTGCTATGGCATCGCCAGTTAACGCGCGTTTCTGCAAAAATGCAAATGTGCCAATAGTAGCAGAGCTAATACCCAAAAGTATCATCCCTATTACCACAAATAAAACATTTGGGTCGTTTAGCGATATGAAATTGAAAAATGAGTTCATGTTTAATTATAATGCAAACCGATAGGCAAAGCCAGTTGATAAAAATGTTGTTTCTTCATTAAAAAAATAGCCGCCTGATAAATCTAATTGTAAATTATTGTTCAGCAAATACGTGAACCCAATATCAATAGCAGTTGTGTTGCTAGCGTAACTATTTAATTGACCAAAAATTTCAATAAAATAGCTGCAATAATTTCCTAATGCTAAAGCGTTGGAAACAGAATAGTTTACTAATGTGCCTGATTCATTGCTTTGCCAATTACTACCTAAATTATAGCCAATCGACCAAAATGCGAATAAATCGACAGCGCCTAATAGTACAATATCAGCAGCATGATTCAGATTGTTTGCATCGCTTTCGGTAAATCCAGTGCTAAGGGTTGTGAGCAAACCAAATTGGTATCGCGATTTATTTAATAAAATCGATTTCGCGCCAATACTTAATTGTTGATTGTATAAATTGGTTGGTTCTTCAATTCCAATGCTGGGCTCAATGCCTAAACGCAATTCGGTGTGCGTATTTATTCCAAAACGAAGTAAGCTAGAGGCTAAATCAAATTGTGGATGCCTGCTAAATGTATATTGAAAACCATGTTCACCTTGCAACCATCCTGTGGGTACCACCTCAGCACTTTCGGTTATATCGGGTCTGTCGGTAACAATTTCCGTTGATTGTGCAACTGCAACTTTACTAATTACAGCAATTAAACTCAATGCAAATGTTTTTTTCATATCGTTTATTTTTCTCTTGGTGGAACTTGCAATTCACCCAACATTTCGCCAACTTTCGCAAGTAAGTCTATCTTGCCACCATAGGTTTTTTGCAAATATTCAGGTACAAATATTTTCTCCTTTGGTCCGCTGGCTATTAATTGTGTGTTTAATAAAATAATCCAATCAAAATATTCGTAAGCACTTTGTAAGTCATGATGCACCACTAAAATTGTTTTGCCTTTATCGCGCATGCTTAACAACAAATTAAATATTGTTTTTTCGGTGGTGGCATCAATACCTGCAAACGGCTCATCCATAAAATATAAATCAGCTTCTTGCGCTAAACTGCGCGCAATAAATACACGTTGTTGCTGTCCGCCCGATAATTGTGATATTTGTCTGTTAATGTATTGCTGCATATTTACTTGCTCTAAACAGGCAAGCGCAATTTCTTTATCTTGTTTATTAATGCGATTTAACAATCCTCTTTTACCATATCTGCCCATCAATACCACATCTAATACACTAGCAGGAAAATCCCAATCAACACTTCCTCTTTGCGGCACATAGGCAACGCGGTTACGCACATCTTTAATACTTTCACCAAATAGTTTCACATAACCGCTGTCATGGTCATTTAATTCCATCATCGCTTTAATTAGTGTAGATTTTCCAGCGCCATTGGGCCCAATAATCCCAACCAATTTCCCTTCTGGAATCTCAAAATCTATTCCCCATAGTGCCGGCTTTCGGTTATAAGAAACCGTTAAGTCATGCACTTCTATTGCTGGAGTAATTTTATTTTCAGTCATTGCCTTTTTTTAAATTGCTTTATCTCAATAATACGGTATACTCCGTAGCAACTATTTCAACGCTTCGTAAATAACTGTAGCATTATGTGTTACCATTCCAATATAATTACCTTCGGGCGTGTCGGCTGCGCCCATAGCATCACTAAACAAAGTTCCTCCAGTTTTTACAGGATGATTTTTTTGATTGCATCCTTCTACAACTGCCTGAATTGATTTTTGACTAACACTACTTTCTACGAAAACTGATTTTATACTATCGGCAATTATCAAGTCAACCATGTCGGTTATATCTTTCAATCCAAATTCAGCTGCGGTTGAAATTCCTTGTAAGCCTTTTACTTTTATTCCGTACCTATCTCCAAAATACCCAAATGCATCATGCGAGGTTACGAGTATTCTATTTGCTGCTGGTATGGCAGCTATTTTATCGCGGACAAATATGTCGAGTGCGGCTAGTTTTATTAAATAATTTGCTGTTTGTTGGCTATAGAATTCAGCATTTTCACTATCTGTTTGTATCATTTTATTGCCAATTGTTGTAACAGCCACCATCCATAGTTCCACGTCAAACCATATATGTGGATCGTGGGTCACATTGCCAGCAACTTTCGCCACAGTGCGCAATTTATCTTCAGGTATATCGGCTGCAACCGGAAAAACTGGTTTATCTGCAGCCAAACGGTCAAACACTTCTTGCATTTTGCCTTCTAAATGCAAACCATTATAAAAAATAATATCTGCCTGTCGCAACGCATTTAAGTCGCCTTGGGTAGCTTTATACAAGTGAGGGTCAACTCCAGGTCCCATCAGCACAATAATCTCAGCCTTATCGCCAACAATCGATTTAACGGCATCGCCTATCATACCAGTTGTTGTAACAATGGTGAGTTTGCCACCTTCGGTCGGTTCTTTTGGCTTGCATGCGCCTAAGAGCATAGCGCTTAATAGTATAAAAATTAACGGTTTCATAGCTTGATTTGATGCAAAGATACAATAATTTAGATTAGTCTAAAAAATAATTTAGTTGGTTATAAAAATTTACCACAGTGTTAAATCCTTAACTTAGCGGCTGAAATGATAAATCCTTTTAAAATCGGTGATACAAAAGTATTTTCACACATAGTGAAATCAAGCGACATTGCGGCGTTTGAAAGTGGAGTGGTGCATCATATTTACAGTACTTTTTGTTTAACTCGTGATGCTGAATGGAGTACGCGTTTATTTGTGTTAGAAATGAAGGAGGCTGATGAGGAAGGTATTGGCACTTTTATCGAAGTAAAACATCTTTCGCCAGCAAAAATTGGCGAGCAAGTTGATTTTTACGCCAAATTAGCATCTGTTACCCGTAACGAAATTATTTGTTCGTTTATAGCAAAATGTGGTGGTAGGTTAATTGCAGAAGGAAGAACTGGACAAAAAATATTGAAAATAGAAAAGCTGAACAACATAATGTCAGCAATTAAATAAATGCAAAGTACCTAACTGCAAATAGTGTAATTTTGTTAAATTAAAATGAAACCTGCCGAATTAAATATTAGAAATAAGCGCGCCACTTTCGAGTACGAAATTATTGATCGTTATTCGGCGGGATTAGTTTTGCGTGGCAGTGAAATTAAAAGTGTACGTGAAGGTAAGGCTAGTATAAACGAGGCCTACTGCATGTTTAAGGATGGTGAATTATGGGTTAAAAACTTGAACATCTCAGAATATAAACAAGCATCGGTTTGGCAGCATGAACCATTGCGTATGCGCAAATTGCTGCTGAGTAAAAAAGAACTCAGTAAATTGTTGGCAAAGGTTAAAGAGCGCGGCTACACTATAATTCCGCTCAAAATGTTTATGAATGATAGAAGTTTTGCCAAATTGGAAATTGCTTTAGCACGTGGTAAAAAAACACACGATAAACGCAATTCAATTAAGGCTAAAGACGAAAAAAGGGATCTTGACAGATCCCTTAGAAATTATAAATAATTTGTTGATATAATTATAGCGCTAAATCAACATCAAATTTTAGTTCTATTAATACACTTTCAGAACCTGCATCGTAAGATGAGTCGATTGGATTAAAAACTGTGTAATTATCAGAATAATCTACGTTCATAATCATATCGTTAAAGGCTAAGCGCGGTAAATCGTAATTTGACCATTGATTCATAATACCTGTTAGGTCTAAATTTACGCTGGTTTTTGACTGATCATCATCACCCCAAAACCAATAACTTGTTTGTGAGCTTTGTGAAACAACGCTGCCATTATTAAAGTTATTGATAAATTCTTCTGAAAATACTTCACCATTATCTTTCACATCCATTTTATAAATGTAGGCAAACGATTCTGTAAAGCCATCGGTAGTTACATATAGATTAGTGCCGTCAAATTCATATTCAATGTTAGTAGTTGCTCCGTTTAAAGTAGTAACCACTGTTCCGGTCATACTTTTTAACAGCCAAGGCTGAGTCATACGAGCATCACGTGAGTGAATACTTAAAAATGGATCTTCCTCACCCTTAGCACAACTTGAAAAGGTAAATGAAGCGCCCATTATCAGGGCCAAAAATGCAATCGAAAGTAGTTTTTTCATATAATATGCTTAAAAATATCGCGGCGCAAAGTTAAGTAATAACAGCAACAAAGAGTGATTGATAAGTAAAATAGTTGCAAGCAAAAAAAATCCCGACAATTTGCCGGGATATATAAAATGACTCAAATCGTATTATTTACCAGTAAATCATAAGGTTTACGCCACCATAACTGTTAACGTTTATACCTGAAGCACTATTTTTATATTCACCAATTGAGCTGATTTCAGTAGTTGTTGTAGTTTGACCTTGCGTATCAGTAATTGTAGCGTCATAAGTCCACTCTCCGCCCATACTCATCATATTGAACCCTAAACCAACTTCGCCACCAATAGAAATGTTATCGGCAAAAAAATAGTTAAATCCACCCAAAAGGTTAAGCCCAAATCCAATTCCACCAGGATAACCGATTTCTGTGTTTACATCGTTTTCGCTGTTTTCTGAAGTTACATTTACATCAGAAGTGTAATTTATACCAGTTAGCATTGCGAACAAAATATCAACTCCCAAATAGGGGTCAACTTTTGAAGATTCAGTTTCCATGTGCTTTTCTAAGCCAATGCCAATGCCAAAAGTGAAGCCTGAAGTTTTAACCTCAGTTGTTGAATATTCAGTTGGCACTCCTGTTGAGTCGCCGATAAAAGATTTTGCCGACAAGCTATTTAAGCCTAATGTAAATCGACTTGCTAAGCCATCAGCGTAATACCTTTTATACATGAGTATATTTTGCGGTATTAATGCATCAATTGAAAGATCGAAACCACCGTTCAAAATGCCTAGCGGATCTGGAACAATTGCACCTGAAATGGCTGTTTGTCCAAAATTGTCAAACGCAACGTCAGCCAATCCAGTAACATTAAAGCCTAAGCCTGAGTAGCCTTCTTTTGGCATATTCTGCCCATAAACGCTGCAACTAAAGGCAGCAAAAATTAAAATGATTGATATTTTTTTCATAACAATAGGTTTTGTTTGAGGTAAAGGTAGAAAGCAATGCGAACGTAATGTTAAGTTAAATGCACATTTTGTGTCAATCAATTCCTTATTTTAGTACGCATGGATTATGTTTAGCTTTTTTGTGGAGGGATGTTTCTGCTATAATTATTTAGTTAAAAGTAATACATCAATATATTTTTCCAGGTAACATCGGCACAAACTTGAAGTTATCACCAACTTCCTTTCTAAACTCATTTTCACCTGTTTTGGTCATTTTTATCATCATTTGGTCTTCGTCGTTACCCAATGGTAATACAATGATGCCGCCTGTTTTCAGTTGTTTAAGCAATTGTTGTGGGATTTCTTTTGCTGCTGCCGTAATAATAATTCTATCATAAGGCGCATAAGCGGGTAAGCCTTCATAGCCATCCCCAAAATACATTTTTACGGTATTGTAACCTAAGATGTAAAGTTGCTGTTTCGCTTTTTCATGTAATTTTTTAAAGCGTTCTATAGTATACACTTTGGCACCCATTTCGGCTAAAACGGCTGCCTGATAACCACTGCCTGTGCCAACTTCCAACACTTTAATGTTCGGCGAAAGTTCAAGCCATTCGCTCATGTAGGCTACGGTGTAAGGCTGACTAATAGTTTGGCCTTCGCCAATTTGAAATGCTTTATCTTCATAAGCATGCTCCAAAAAAGCGGCATCCATAAATGCATGTCGAGGAATAGTATTAATTGCTTTTAATACCCGTTCATCAATTATACCGTTTGAGCGCAGCAAATCCACCAATTTCTGCCTCATACCCTTATGCCTGTAACTATCAAATGTTTGATTCACTGGAAATGGTAAATTTTTATGTCGCATTGCACTTAGAATTGGGCGAATGCATTTACACCTGCAAATGAATAACACTTTGAGCAGTATACTTTCCACTTTTACCTATAAATTATCCACAATCACTTTTTTAGTTGAAAAAATTATCTTGGTGTTTTTAATTTTACAGGCACGAAATTTGAATTAGAGGGGTAATTAAAATTATAAAATCATTCAAAACCTTATTTTACAATTATGAATTTGCTTAAAAAACTTGTTTTACCGGTAATCATTTGTATCGCAACTGTTGCCAATGCGCAGCAAAAGCTTGGGCTTAACGCACAACGTACTTACGATGTAACTCCTGCTGATTACGGCTTGGTTTTCGACACTATACGTATCACAACCGACGATGATGCGAGCCTTTTTGGATGGCATTTATATCCTGGAGAAAAAGGAGATAAATCCTCAAAAAAATCGGTAATTATTAGTCACGACGGAAATATTAATATGGCAAACAGCCTAGAGCAAGCAGGTAAATTTCTTGGCTTAGGTTACCACGTGTTTATGTACGATTATCGCGGTTTCGGAAAAAGCTCAGATTTTAATGTGAGCCCGAAATTTTATATCTACCAGCAATTTGCCACCGATCTAACAGGTGTAATTGAATATGTGAAAAAATATCACGCTTTATTTTCACTCGATTTATATGGTTACGGAATTGGTGGTGGTTTGTCGCTAGGCGTTGGCGCAAATAATTTAAAAGTACACAATGTAATTGCCGATAATCCTTATACCAGTTTTGAAACAGTGCAAAATCGCTACGAGCAAAAATCTGGAACAAGAATTATGATGCCAATTGGTTATAACGTAACATTGTTAGAACCTAAAATGGCTTTAATTGATAAAGGTGATCACTTGCGTGGCATTTTATTAATTATTGGCGAACAAGGTAATATTATGACTCAAGCCGATATGCTAGAATTACAAGCAATGAAGAAAAAAGTAACTTCTATTTATACTGTTAAAGGTGTAGACAACGATAAAAATTTCAGCAGCAACCGCGACGAATACTTTAAACAAATTAAAGCATTCTACGCAAAAACTGCGGATTAATATTTAACTAACTACTTTAAAGCCGGTTGATGATTCAATCGGCTTTTTTTGCTTTCAACACTAGGTTCGGCAAGTTACTTGAATACGGATATGTACTATATCTTTGTGCAACACCACAAAACGTAATTTCAATTCATGATTAACATTAAATTCGGAACCGACGGCTGGAGAGCCATTATAGCGCAAGAATTCACAACCGATAACGTTGCGCGTGTAGCTAAAGCAACTGCCGATTGGATAAAACAAATTTCTGATAATCCCTCAGTAGTTATTGGACACGATTGCCGTTTTGCTGGTGAGCTATTTGCTGAGGTAACTGCAAAGGTTTGCTGTGAAGAAGGCCTTACCGTTTATATTGCGAAAGGTTTTGTTTCAACGCCAATGGTAAGTTATGGTTCATTTTTAATTAAAACAACTGCAGGCGTGGTAATTACTGCAAGCCATAATCCACCTTCCTACAACGGATTTAAATTAAAAAGTGGCTATGGTGGTCCAACCATTCCAGAAGATATTGCATTAGTTGAAAGTTTGATTCCAGCGGTGCACGCTATTCCAACTACTACACTAAATGAATACGAAGCACAAGGTAAATTACACTGGGTAGATTTAGAACAAATGTATTTTGACCATGTTGCAAAAAGCTTCGATTTAAATACAATTAATAATTCTGGTATTCGCCTAGGATTTGATGCTATGTATGGTGCCGGTCAGCGCATTGCGCAGCGTATTTTAACAAATATGAGTGTGCTGCATTGCGACGAAAATCCAGGGTTTAAAGGTCAGGCACCGGAGCCAATTCACCGCAACTTATTGGAATTAAGTAATTTAGTAAAAAATGATCCATCACTTCAATGTGGTTTAGCTAATGATGGCGATGCCGATAGAATTGGTATGTATGATGGCGAAGGAAATTTTGTTGATTCGCATCACATTATTTTATTGTTAATTCACTATTTACATAAATACAAAGGTTATAATGGTAAAGTAGTAATTGCATTTAGTGTAAGCGAAAAAGTAAAACGCCTTTGCGAACACTATAATTTAGATTACGAAGTAACAAAAATCGGGTTTAAATATATTTGCGGTAAAATGGTGGTGGAAGATGTTTTAGTTGGAGGAGAGGAGAGTGGTGGAATTGCTGTTAAAGGACATGTGCCTGAACGTGATGGTATTTGGTGCGGATTACTTTTACTCGAGTTTATGGCAAAAACGGGTAAAAATTTAAGCCAATTAATTGATGAAGTTTATGCTATAACAGGAAGCTTCTTTTTCGATAGAAACGATTTGCATATAACTGAAGGTTTAAAAACGCAAATCATGGATAATTGTAAAAACAATACTTATACATCATTTGGTGATTATACTATTCAGCGCGTTGAAGATCTTGACGGATTTAAATTCCACTTGAACGATACTAGTTGGGTAATGATTCGCGCAAGCGGAACTGAGCCACTATTGCGCGTTTATGCTGAATCGCCAAATCAAACTGAAACAGAAAAAATATTGGCAACTGTTAAGTCAGTCTTGTTAGGTTAATTGTTCGATGTATTTATTTACATCATAATACTATCATTTTATGCTTAAACTGTTTAACGCTAACCCAAGCAAAATAAAATGCAAAATTATTTTGCTTGGGTGGATGTTATTGCTCGCTAATACGGGCAATAATTTTTTAATAGCACAAGCACCAACCGATAATAAATTTTCGCTTTATACATTTGTAACACCTGCTGAAGAATTTAATAGTAAGCGTTTGGGCTTAATACTCGGAACCGAAACGGTGCTTTACACAGGTGCTTCATTAGCATTGTACCAATATTGGTATAAAGATTATCCATTATCCGATTTTCATTTGTTTAACGATAATGGCGAATGGTTGCAATATGATAAAGTGGGTCATTTTTATACTACCTATTTCGAAACAAACATTACCACCGGCTTTTATAAATGGACCGGAATGAAAGATAATAAAGCGTATTTAGCTGGCGCAATTACATCGTCTGTATTGCAATTAACTATCGAAGTATTTGATGGATTTTCAGATAAATGGGGTTTTTCTATTGGCGATTTTGCAGCAAATACATTAGGCGCAACATTTAGTGCAGGCCAAAATTATTTATGGGATGAGCAACGTATTAAGGTTAAATTTTCATCACACTACGAAGACTATTCCAGCTATGATGAAATTGTGCAAAATCGCGCAGCAAGTTTATTTGGTACCACAGGTCCTGAAAAAGTATTAAAAGATTATAACGGACAAACTACTTGGTTAAGTGTAAATCCATCCATGTTCATGCAAGATGATTCCCGCTTTCCAAAATGGTTAATGATTTCTGCAGGTTATAGTGTTGCCGGTTTGTTAGGTGGATATGAAAATAAATGGTGCGACGACCCGCTCATTCGGCCCGAAGATTGCGACCCAGAAAACCTCACAGATTATTCGAATATAGATCGCTATCGGCAATATTATTTATCGCTTGATTTAGATTTAACACAAATTGAAACTAGTTCTCCCTATTTAAAAATGCTCTTCGAAGTGCTCAACATTGTAAAATTTCCATTCCCAGCAATCGAGTTTAATCAAGGGCATGGGGTTAAATTGAAGCCATTGTATTTCTAAATGTGAGGGGGGTATTTTGCAACATATAACTTTGATGCATACTCAAACAAAATACTTCCAAAAGCTGTAAGTATCAAAAATTGTCTTAAATAAGCCTAACATTCACTCTAAAATATTTTATAGCAATTTAAATGCATTACACGCTCATCTATTTGACATTTATGGTATTAATGAAATCGCTTTAAGTATGGTTGATAATACAGCAACAACAGGTGATTATACCGTAACTGTTCCTGCAAACGCCTATGGTTATTTTAAGGTGAAATTAAATTGGGGTTCTGTTTTATTATTATAACAAGAAACGCAGATTCAAACGCCAGAATTTATTTTATATCCGGACCCTGCCAACACAATAATTTACATTGGTTCACCAAATAATGATGTTGAATTTGATGCTGCACTAAGTGTGAAAATAATTTCAGCAATGGGGTAAATCAAGCAAGTAAACTTATATATTAGAAATAAATAATTAACAAATTAATAGAGCAATTCCAATATGCTGATTGCAAGTTGCCATATTTAATAAATTTAATTTTCAACTCCTAATACTTAACATCTCTCCTAACTTAAAAATGCGCTTCGAAGTGCTCAATATTGTAAAATTTCCCGCCCCATCAATTAAATTTAATTAAGGACACGGAATAAAATTCCGACCACTTTATTTTTAATTATCAAAAAAATCCGTCTTAATCCGCCCAATCCGTCCCGTTAGTTTTCGGAATCCGCGTTCACCTTACCTTCCCCCCGACCTGCATATAGTGGTCAAAAAAGAATTCATGTTTTAATTGCTCCGTTTGCAACATCGTAAAACCTCTATCAATAATAAAATGTTCGTATTCTTTTAAATCATATTGATGCGGATGTAAAATATCACCCGGCACAGTCCTAAAAAGATGTTTAAAAAAGTTATGATTATGTGCATCTATCGTCACCACTAATTTACCTCCTGGCTTCACCATTTTCGCTAATAAATCGTAACTAAAATTGATATCGGCAACATGATTTATTGCGTTCATACAATAAATAATATCATATTGTTTATCTGCTACATATTTTTCGATTGGTAGGCTAAAAAAATTTACATAGGGATAATTACTTCTTTTAAAGTGCGTTAGATTTTTTTCATATTCATCTACTAAAGGGTCAACTGCATCTACTTTGCATTGCGATAAATTCATAAAAATGCCTGCAGGACCGCAACCAGCATCTAATACATCCATGCCGGCTTCTGGCGGGCAAGTTAATTCAATAACATCGAGCAGTTTTTGCCAATAGGCTCGTTTCCAGGTTTGATAAGCATCAACATCTTTACCCTTCAAGTAGTTTTCCCACCATTTTAATTCAGCCTTTTGAGCCAAGCTCCACTTTATCGTTTTTTTCATGTGTAACTTTGTATTCCAAAAACGTAAAATTACACAAACAATGAAAATACCTGTCGGAACAAGAGTGGTAATACTCGAAAGTGGCGAAACTGGCGTTATTGCTTGGTACGACGGTAACACTGCTTTTGTAGATGTAGATGGAGAAACAATTCAAGCGCATGCTAAAGATATTGAACCCGTAAGCAGTTTTGGCAAGGCTCCAGCAAAATCTGAAAACACTGAAAAACCAAAGTTATTAGATGCCATTGAAGAAGGGTTGCTTATTCAATTTAATGCCGTTCGTTCAATGGCGGGCGAATTAAAGCGTTTCGACTTGATTTTAATAAATAATACCGCAACTCATATTTTATTTGAGTATCAATTTCATTTGTTCGATGCATCACCTATAACAATTAGAAAAGAATTAAATAGTGCTGCAACAATTAAACTACACGAATTTAAAGCTGATCAATTAAATGATGCACCACTTTTTATAGTTAATTGCTGGTTAAAAACAGCAGAGGGAGCAACTAAACCAGCGGTAACCAAAGAAATTAAGTTTAAGGCTAAACAATACTTCGCAAAAATTGAAACACCTGAATTTAAAAGAACAGATCGATTTGTAATTGAAGTGACAAAAGAAATTGAACCAAAAGTTAAAAAAGAACCGATGGTTGCCGTTGAAAAGGATGAATTTTTTGCAGAAAAGAAAAAGGTGCCTGCTCAACACGAATTAATTATTAAAGCAGAAATGCCTGATTTTATAGACCTCCATGCAGAGAATTTATTACCTGGCTATGGCAACATGGACCCAAGTGATATTCTGCACCGTCAAATTACCCATTTTAAAAATTTTCTCGACAAAGCAATAAAATATAATTTGCATAAAATTTATGTGGTTCATGGCATCGGTAAAGGTGTGCTAAAAGCAGAAATTGAAAAAGTGCTCAAAAAATATCCTGAAGTAAGTAATTATAATAACGATTACCATGCCCGATTCGGTTTTGGCGCTACAGAAATATTTTTGGATTGAAATTTGCTGTAAATTTGTTGTAAATCCTTTTAACAATCATATTTTTTTTGAAATAAATTGAATTAAAAACGTTCTTTAAAAAAATTCCTGTAAGCCGTTCTATCGCTCGGCAGCAATGCAGAGAGGAAAGTCCGGATAACACAGAGCACCGCAACACCTAACAGGTGTTTGTTCGCTTGCGCGAATAAAGGAACAGTGCCACAGAAAATAACAACCCTTAAGTAGATGCCACTTGCGTGTCGTCACTTTAGGGAAATGGTGAAAACGTGAGGTAAAAGCTCACGGGTAATTATGGTAACATAATTATCGGGTAAACCCTGCGGGTTACAATGCCAAATATGTCGGAGTAAAAGAAAAGCGGCTCGTTTTAATCTTCGGCGGGTAGGCAGCAAGATTCTAATGGCGACGTTAGAACCAGATAAATGATAGAAACTCAAACAGAATCCGGCTTATGAGTTTACAGGAATTTTTTTAAAGTTCATTTAATATACTTAAATGGAAATTGATAACAACATATTAATTTGTCCATACTGTGGTCAACTCACAAAAGTTGTTTGGGTGCATGGCCATGGTCAATGTATGTTTTGTAAAACTAATTTCGATGAATGTTGCCGTGGTGAAAATATGGATGATGGCAACAACAATAATGAAGAACCTTTAGCGGGTGATTCAAAAGAGATTAAATTTGAAGATAAAAAAAATCAGGATGAAAAAATTTAATAATTTGCTATTGCTCATTTTTGTGATGGTTTCGAGTAATATTATTGCCCAAAATTTGGTAACTTTTATTCCACCTGATCCCAATAAAGGTAAAGTTCCAGGACAACAAGTAAAGATTGATACAATAATTACTGCGATTGATGCTTCAAAAAATTATCGCCGAATTGTTATAATTCAAAATGATATTACCATACAAGATGGCTATTTAATTGGGAATAATAAAACCGGAAAATGGTATAATTATTCGCCAACTGGAGCTTTAATAAGCCTTGCAGAATATGACAATGGAATAAAATCGGGTGTTTATCTTGAATTTGACAATTTCGGTGCTTTATTGGTGCAAGAAAATTATTTAAATGGCAAAATGGAAGGGGAACAAAAAAAGTACGCAGCTGGGCCCAATAGTCGTATTTTAAGAAGCAATTTTGCCTACAAGAATGGTGTTTTCCATGGCACTTGTACCGAATTTACTGAAACGGGAACCATGCGCTCGCAAGTGCAGTATAAAGAGGGAAAAAAGGATGGTACAACCAAATGGTATTATACAAATGGTAAATTGGCTATGTTTCAAACATATCAAAACAATATGCTCAACGGTCCACAAGAATTATACAATCAGCAAGGTATTTTAACGGGAGAAGGTGATTATCTGAAAAATCAAAAATCAGGAATCTGGACGGAGTATTACGACAATGGAAAAATGAAATCCAAAGGAAGCTATCAATCAGATAAGCAATCAGGTATTTGGAATTACTACAACGAATCAGGAGCAGTTACCAAAACCGAAACTTTCTAAAAAAACATACAAAAATTTTTCCAATTCTGTCCAATAAACTATATTTACAATCGTTTAGTTTTTTATACGTCAACTGTATACTAACCTAAACTTTTAACAAAAATTTGAAAATGCTCAAGAGCTAGGTTTCACGCACCTTTCCGTTGAATAGTGAACACTTAAACCAACATAATGGCTAACATCTTATTAATTGACGACGAAAAAAGTATCCGCAAAACACTCAAAGAAATCTTAGAATATGAAGGCTACATAGTAGATGAAGCGGGCGATGGTGCAGAAGGCCTTCGCATGATTCAAGAAGGCGATTACGACATTGCACTTTGCGACATTAAAATGCCTAAAATGGATGGAATGGAAGTGCTTGAAAAGGCACAGGCAAACAATGCCGATGTTCCATTTATTATGATTTCTGGTCACGGCACACTTGAAACTGCTGTTGAAGCCGTAAAAAAAGGTGCTTTCGACTATGTAGCAAAACCACCTGATTTAAATAGGTTGTTAATTACCATTCGAAATGCGCTCGATAAATCGAATTTAATTACTGAAACAAAAGTACTCAAGCGGAAGGTAACTAAAACACGCGAAATTATTGGCGACTCGCCCGCAATTCAAAAAATTAAAGAAACAATTGAGCGTGTTGCACCAACCGATGCGCGCGTGTTAATTACTGGCGACAATGGAACAGGTAAAGAACTTGTTGCCCGTTGGATACACGAAAAAAGTAATCGCGCAAACGGACCATTAATTGAGGTAAACTGCGCTGCCATTCCTAGTGAATTAATTGAAAGCGAATTGTTTGGTCACGAAAAAGGTGCATTTACTTCTGCTATCAAACAACGAATCGGAAAATTTGAATCTGCCAACGGCGGAACATTATTTCTAGATGAAATTGGCGATATGAGCCAAAGTGCTCAAGCAAAAGTGTTGCGCGCATTGCAGGAAAATAAAATCACCCGAGTTGGTGGCGATAAAGAAATTCCGGTTGACGTGCGCGTTGTAGCCGCTACCAATAAAGACTTAATTAAAGAAGTAGAAAATAATACTTTCCGCCTCGATTTGTATCACCGTTTAAGTGTAATTCTTATTCATGTTCCATCATTAAATGATAGAACTGATGATATTCCATTACTTTCTGAACGTTTTGTAAAAGAGATTTGTGAAGATTACAATATACCTAAAAAAGTAATTACGCCAAAAGCGATGATGGAAATTATGAATATTAACTTTACAGGAAATATTCGTGAGTTGCGCAACGTAATTGAGCGATTGGTAATTTTAAGCGATCAAAAAATTACTGATGAAGATGTAATCAACTATGCTCAATCCCCAAAAAGCGGTGGCAGTCCAAAAGACATGTATGAACGTTTCGAAAAATTCCAAGATTTTAAAGACCACATTGAAAAAGAATTTATATTACATCGTTTAAATAAAAATGCATGGAATGTTTCAAAAACTGCTGAGGAATTAGATATTCAAAGAAGTCACCTTTATAATAAAATAGAAAAGTATAATCTTAAGCGTGATTAATTATGAAGCAGAAAAAACCTTTAGCAGCTAAAGTGCCACTCACGTCAAAACCTGCGGAGGAAAGTGCTGTAACTTCTGCATTAAGTATAGTTATTGGAATTGCAGCAGTTAGCGTAATGGCTTTGATTATAATTTGGATGATGAATGCATTGATATAGTATTTTCTATAATGTAAAGTCCCGCAGTATTTAGCTACGGGACTTTTTTTTTATAGTTTTTACCCAAATTAATCAATAGGCATTAACAAGTCAAATAAACTATTGATTTAGTTGGGTTTAATCTGATTAGCAATTAAATTAAGCAGCGTAAATTATAAGAAGCAAGCATGTGATTTTATTGAAAAATGTAAGATGGAATTACTTCCAATACTTAATTTAGATTTATCTTTCAATAGTAACAATTCTGCCCTCAATTGCCAATATCGTATTTTCAAACACCGTTTTCGCTTCTTCGAGCAATGGTCTTAAATCATCGTATTTAGATGAAAAATGGCCAATCATTAATTTATTAACTGAAGCTAATCCCGCAATTTGTGCTGCGTGAATTGTGGTAGAATGAAAAGTGTCTATCGCACGTTGCTCACCTGCGGCATCAAAAGTGCAGTCGTGATACATTAAATCTACACCTTTAATTTGCGCAACCATGTCGGGATTGTAAGCAGTATCGCAACAATATGCATAGGTGCGTGAACGCAAAGGATCCAGCGTGATGTCTTTATTTAAAATACGTTCACCAGTTTTTTCATCTAACACATCCATTCCTTTTTTTATTTCAGGAATTAATTCAACTGGAATATCTAAAGCATGAAATTTTTCGCGATTAATTTTTCTTTCGCGTTGCTTTTCGCGAAAAATAAATCCGAGACAAGCTATGCGATGTTTTAATATAATTGTTTCTACTGTAATATCTTCTCCGTCAAAAATACATTCCGATTTATTCGGGTCAAGCGCACGGAAAATAATATCGTAACCTAACGTGGTTTGGCCTGCAATTAATTGTTGTTGCAGTATATCAATCAACGCAGCAGGACCGTATAAAAATAACGGGCGATTTCTTTTTAATAAATGAAACGTTGAAACTAATCCTATTAATCCGAAATAATGGTCGCCATGCAAATGTGAAATAAAGATGTGGTTAATCTTCATCCATTTAATGTTCAGTTCGTGAAAACGCATTTGCGTGCCTTCACCACAGTCAATCATGTACAACTTATCATTAATATGCAGCACCTGGCAACTTGGATGTCGCCCATGTGCAGGAATAGCCGAATTACTACCAATTACGGTTACCGAAAATGACATTGCTTACTCTTCGCCTATTTCGCGTTCAATTTCTTCCATCAAAATGAAGTCGGTAGCCTCACTTTCGGTTGGCACAACATTCAAGATGGTATCCAATTGTGAAATCTTAATCAGCTTAACGGTAGAATCACCACAGCCAATTAACACAAATGTGCCATTCGATTCTTTACATATACGGTGGCCAATCAAAAGTGCACTTAACCCAGAAGAATCGATAAAATTTACGTCGCTTAGGTCGCAAATGATGTTTCTGAATCCTTCTTGGTTCAAAATAACCAATTCGCTCTTCAGGTTCGCCGAAATAATAGAGTCCAATTTGGGCGCATCGAGCTTAAAAATGCAATATCTCTCTTTTTTGTCTACTGTAAACTTCATACTGTTGTTATTAGGTGTAAAAATATACTTTACGATGCGAAGGTAAGTAATTAAAATTTTCCTCAAATTTGTTAGTCAATTAGAAAACACCAGGAAAGGGAATTTTATTTGGACTACAACGTTTACATTAAAACGACAATCAAGTCACAACATTTATACAACTTTCCTTGTTATTTTGTCAGGATTGCAGGGATGGTTCAAAATTTGAAAGAAAGATATAATGGACGCAAAATTTTCTCCTAAAGTAAAAGAAGTGATCTCTTACAGCCGTGAAGAGGCGCTACGATTGGGTCACGACCACATCGGAACCGAACATTTACTGCTCGGTTTGATTCGTGATGGCGACGGACTTGCCATAAAAGTACTTATTAGCCTTGAGGTTGATATTGCTATTCTGCGCAAAACAGTGGAAGATGCAATTAAGGATAAAACATCCCGCCAACCTTTTAATGCAGGCAGTTTGCCACTTACTAAACAAGCTGAAAAGGTGTTGAAAATAACTGTACTCGAGGCAAAAGTGCTAAAAAGTGATACAATAGGCACCGAACACTTGATGTTATCGATTTTAAAGAACAAAGACAACATCGCAACGCAGATATTAGGACAATTTGACGTAGATTATGACGTATTCCGTCAGGAACTCGATTATGTGCGTCAAGATAAAGGCTTAAAAGATACACCTCCAACCAATCAACAAGAAGATGATGGCTTTGAAGAGGAAGATAAAAGCGATCGTGGATTTAATGTGCCACGTAAGCCAGGTGCTGCTAAGTCAAAAACCCCTGTACTCGACAATTTTGGTCGCGATGTTACACGCGCTGCCGAGGAAGGTCGCTTAGACCCAATTGTTGGTCGTCAAGAAGAAATTGAACGCGTTTCTCAGATTTTGAGTCGCCGCAAAAAAAATAATCCAATTTTAATTGGTGAACCAGGTGTGGGTAAAACCGCAATTGTAGAAGGTTTAGCCTTGCGAATTATTCAGCGCAAAGTTTCTCGCGTATTGTTCGATAAACGTATTATTATGTTGGACCTTGCAGCTTTAGTTGCAGGAACAAAGTACCGCGGACAATTCGAAGAGCGCATGAAGGCAATAATGAACGAACTCGAAAAAAATCGCGATGTGATTTTATTTATCGATGAAATTCATACTATTGTTGGCGCAGGTGGAGCAACAGGTTCGTTAGATGCATCTAATATATTTAAACCAGCGTTAGCACGAGGTGAATTGCAGTGCATTGGTGCTTCAACTTTAGATGAGTATCGTCAATACATCGAGAAAGATGGTGCATTGGACCGTCGCTTCCAAAAAGTATTAATTGACCCGCCTTCACCTGAAGAAACAGTTGAAATTCTTACAAACATCAAATCGAAATATGAAGAATTTCATAATGTAACTTATTCTCCAGAATCAATTAAAGCATGTGTTTCTTTGAGCACAAGATATATTACTGATCGTTTTTTACCAGACAAAGCTATCGACGTTTTAGATGAAGTTGGCGCACGTGTTCACTTAAAAAATATTCACGTTCCAGATGAAATTGTAAAATTAGAAGGTGAAATTGAAGCAATTAAAGACGAGAAAAATAAAGTAGTAAAAAGTCAACGCTACGAAGAAGCAGCAAAATTGCGCGACACCGAAAAACGTTTGCTCGAAGATTTAGATAAAGAAAAAAATAAATGGGAAGAGCATGTTAAAAGTGAACGCTATCCGGTAACGGAAGATGATATTGCTGAAGTTGTTGCCATGATGACCGGTATTCCAACAAAACGTATCGCACAAAGTGAAGGTACTAAGTTGGTTGGTATGGGTGATGAATTACGCAAAGGTGTTATTGGTCAAGATGAAGCCATTTTGAAAATTACACGTGCTATTCAACGTAATCGTGTTGGATTAAAAGATCCGAAAAAACCAATTGGCTCATTTATTTTCCTTGGCCCGACCGGTGTAGGTAAAACGGAGTTAGCAAAAGTATTAAGCGAATATTTATTCGACTCTAAAGATTCTTTAGTGAGAATAGATATGAGTGAATACATGGAAAAATTCAGCGTAAGCCGATTAATTGGCGCGCCTCCGGGATATGTTGGTTATGAAGAAGGCGGACAGCTTACCGAGAAAATACGCAGAAAACCTTATTCTGTTATACTATTAGATGAAATTGAAAAGGCGCATCCAGATATATTTAATATTCTATTGCAAGTTTTAGATGATGGTATGCTTACTGATGGTCTTGGTAGAAAGATTGATTTTAAGAATACATTAATCATCATGACTTCAAATATTGGTGCACGTCAATTAAAAGATTTTGGCAGTGGCGTTGGATTTTCAACCAATGCGAAACAAATAGCGCAGGAAGAAAATAATAAAGGTGTAATAGAAACCGCATTAAAACGCACTTTCTCGCCAGAATTCCTAAATCGTATCGATGACGTAGTGATATTCAATTCATTGTCAAAAGCAGATATCTTCAAAATTATCGATATCACTTTAGGTGATGTAAAATCAAGACTCGAAACCTTGAATTACAAAATGCAATTGGATCAAAGCGCAAAAGAGTTCTTAAGTGAAAAAGGTTACGACCCTCAATTTGGTGCTCGTCCACTTCACCGCGCTATTCAAAAATATTTGGAAGATCCTCTTGCTGAAAGTATTTTAAGTGGTAAATTCAAAGAAGGTGATACCATTATGGTTGAATACGACAGCAAGAAAGGTGAATTAATTATTGGCACTCCTGCTGAGAAAAAGAAAAAAGATAAAAAAGAGAAGGAAGAAAAAGAAGGAGAGAAAGCCTAAAGTTTATTAATGCATAGATAAATAAAAATCCCGCAAAGAAATTTGCGGGATTTTTATTTGTATTTATCTTATGCGAAAGTTGCATTTAATTAGATGCAATTTCAAATTTGTTAAATTAATCACTCACTTGCATCACCCATCATCATATCCATAATTTCCTGACTTACACCAACAGAACTAAATCCACCATCGTGATATAAATTTTGCATGGTAATCATTCTGCTTAAATCAGAAAATAAGAAAACACAATAATCTGCACATGCATCAGCACTTGCGTTACCAAGTGGTGAAAGTTTATTAGCATAATTATAAAATGCATCAAAACCTTTCACGCCGCTTCCTGCAGTTGTCCATGTTGGTGATTGTGATACTGTATTAACACGCACTTTTCTAAATTTTCCATAGTGGTAACCGAAACTGCGACCAATGCTTTCTAATGTAGCTTTTGCTTCAGCCATATCGCTATAACTTGGAAAGGTACGCTGTGCAGCGATGTAGGTTAATCCAACCACACTGCCCCATTCATTTATGGCATCTTTTTTATAAGAAGATTGTAATACCTTATGAAACGAAACTGCAGAAACATCTAATGTTTTCATTAAAAATTCATAACTAAGATCAGTATAAGCACGATTTTTTCGTACGTTTGGGCTCATGCCGATTGAGTGTAATATAAAGTCAATTTTACCACCTAAAATCAAAACAGATTTTTCAATCAAGTTTTCTAAATCTTCAATTGAAGTGGCATCAGCAGGAATAATTTCAGCTTTACACTTTTCTGCAAGTTGATTTATTGCACCCATGCGCATGGCAATTGGAGCGTTAGTCAGGGTAAATGTTGCACCTTCTTCAAAACATTTTTCAGCAACCTTCCAGGCTATTGAACTTTCATCTAAGGCACCGAAAATAATTCCTCTCTTTCCTTTTAATAACTGATGAGCCATATAATTGGGTTTTAGTGATGTGATTTCGCGAAAATACAAAGTTTTATTTATCCGACGCTGTAATTCGAATGTGGTTCTTTTTTTTCTTGCGTTTATCGTAAGCTAATTGCTTGTATTTTGTTGCTAGCATATTAAATGCTGCCTCGGTTTCACTTTTACTTGAAGGGGTATCGGAAATACTATAACTACCTTTTTGCGAAATGTCAGTAAGCTTTCCCATTTTGAAAATATACCTTCCACTATAAGTGCTTTTTATTGTATCTGGGTTTATTTTAGGAACAGCGGTTGCGCTATAAAGCTTTTGTGTTTCATTAATCAAGCTGATGGTGTCGCGAAAATAGTAATACTCACGACGCACTTCACCAAAGTTAAAACCGAACCAAGTTTCAATTTTATAAAGTGAATCAGCTTTGAAATAAGCTTTAAAAGTTGCACCTTGTTCTGGCATGGCAGATACAAATGTTGAATCACTAATTAGTATGTAATAATGCTTACGGCTTTTCTTGCCCGAATCCTGGCCCTGAGCGCTTGCTACAATAGAGCAAGCAACGAGGAAAATGAATAATTTCTTTAGCATAGTTATGAAAACAAAGTTAGTAGATTAATTGTTATCAAACTGTAATTTTGCGCTATGAGCCTTACAGGTGTCAATAATAATGGTGAAAAGCCAATGGTAAAGAATCCAGGTATGATAGCAGTGAACCTGCTCATGGCTGGAATTGTCATGTTTTTTCTGTCGCTGTCATACGGATATGTTCTTAAAATGGGTGAAAATTGGCAGGAATTCAAATTGCCGCGCGTATTCTGGTTAAGCACATTTTGTGTTGTAATCATCAGCTTCATATTAAGAAAAACATTAAGCTTGTACGATACTGATAAAACAGATGCCTTACGCAGAAATATTGGCGCTGCCATGCTGTTTTCGCTATTGTTTGTTATCTGCCAATTTATAGGATGGCAACAACTGAGCAATAAGCAAATGTTACTCCAAACTTCACCTTCGGGTTCGTATGTTTATTTACTTACTGGCATTCATGTAGTGCACGTTGGTGTAGGAATTATTTTTCTATTGACGGCTAATATTCGCGTGTTTAAACATACAAATAACGTAGTAAAAGCTTTGCTCTACTACTCAGACCCACTGCGTCGCAACCGATTAGCCATGCTCCGCACCTATTGGCATACCATCGACTTTTTATGGGTGTTTTTGTTTCTAGCCTTTTTGTATAATCATACCTAGCCCCACTTAATCAATAGCTTGGTGCCTCACCAACCATTGGCTTTGTGGGCTGGCACTGAATAGAAAATCTATTCAAAAATTAATGGATAAATCCAACTTAGCTGTTTTGCTTATTCACCTAAATAAAAAACCCTTCCGGGGTTACCGAAAGGGTTTTGACTCCTTAACCAACTATATTACTCGTTTTTATTTTTGTCGTGCTTGCGTTGCAATTTAGCTTTCGCTTCTTCTTTACTATCAGCTTTTGCTTTAATTTCATCTTTGTGCGCTTTTACTTTGTCTTTTTGTGTCGCATCTTGATGACCAGCTTTTTTGTCTTGAATCATTTCTTTAGCTTCTTCTTTACTGTCAGCTTTAGCTTTGATTTCATCCTTATGTGACTTTACAGCCTCTTTTTTGGAAGTATTACCTTTAATTTTTGCCTTTTGAGCACCCGTGCTGGAGCTCTTAACACCAACGGCAGTATTTTGCTTTATAGGCTTAGACTTAATTGTTTCTTTTTTGTCCTTTGCGTCGGAACCGGCGTTAGGTGCAGTTTGAGCAAATACACTTCCGGAAAATAATATCAGTCCGAGCGTCATCATTACCATAAATTTTTTCATAATCATTGTTTTTAGCAGTTAGTCAATATTTAAATGAATAGTAAACCAAAACCATGCCAATGCTTTTAATCACTAATTATAATAAAAGGGTTAAAACGCCCAAAATTCTATCTATTTAATTGATTATCAGGTAAATATATAAAAGAATCATTTAATAATTTTTATTTACTATAACGCTCTATTAGCTTTTAAAGATTTTTAAGACTTATGCTAACGAGGGGTTTAACAGCATATTTACATTAATTTGGCACCCGAATCACCAAAATAGGAGGGAATGTTTCCTTTAAATGGACTTATACTCGTTAATGTGTATTAAAATAACGCAACTATAACCACATGCATACTATTTTTACCCATACATTAGTTTATAACAGATTTAATAGACATAAATAATGCAATTTGTATATCCTGCTTTTTTATTTGGACTCCTAGCACTGGCTATACCGGTAATAATTCATCTGTTTAATTTTCGGAGATTTAAAACAGTATATTTCACTAATGTTCGGTTCCTAAAAAACATACAAGAAGAAACGGCAACTAAGAATAAATTAAAACACTTATTGGTTTTAATTACAAGAATGTTAGCCATTGCTTTTTTGGTATTTGCATTTGCACAGCCATTTATTCCTTCAAATCAATCTGCTAAAACTACTTCAACAAGAGCTGTTAGTATTTATATTGATAATTCATTTAGCATGGAAGCAATGCAAAATGATGAACAACTTTTAAATCTTGCAAAAAGAAAAGCAGAAGAAATTGTAAATGGATATACTGTTGATGATAATTTTCAATTACTCACTAACGATTTGGAAGCAAAACATCAACGCTTAGTTAGCAAAGAGGAAATGTTGCAAATGATAACTCAAGTGCAACCAACACCTGAAGTGAAACCATTAGATGAAATTTTTAAGCGTCAACGAGATATATTAAATCGCTCAGATGAAGGAACTCAAAAATTAATCTACACACTTAGCGACTTTCAAACAAATGCTTCAGGTTTCGAAAATGATACCTCATTTAATATTAATTTAATCCCATTAAAAAGTAACGAGCAGCGCAATTTGGCTATTGATTCAGTGTGGTTTGCAGCGCCAGTTCAAATGTTAAATCAGCCATTGCAATTATGTTATTCCATTAGCAACTATGGCGACGAAGATGTGGCTGGAGCGCCAGTTTCATTAAAATTAAATGAACAAATTAAATCAATTGCCGATGTCTCCGTTGGTGGGTTTAGTTCGTTAATTGATACAATGACTTTTTCACTCAACGAAGCTGGTTGGTATAATGGAGCATTGAGCATAAAAGATTATCCCGTAACTTTTGATGATGTGCTTTATTTTTCATTTAAACCGGTTAGTCAAATTCCAGTAATTGCCATAAATGGAAAAGTGGAGAATGTTTTTTTACAGTCCCTCATCGGGAAAAATGGTTTATTTCAACTCACCAATAATGCTGCAACCCAAATTGATTTTAAAGGGTTAGATAAATTCGATTTAATTATTTTGAATGAAGTAAATACTATTTCAAGTGGCTTAGCTTCGGCATTAATACAGCAACTTGAGCGTGGTTGTAATATTATTATTTTTCCTTCGCCTGAAATGGATTTAAATGCAGTAAATGCATTCTTACAAAGCAATAATATCGCAACCTATGGCAATTATATTAAGCGAACAAGAAATGTGACATACATTAATACTAAAAATCCAGTATTTGCCGATGTATTCGAAAAAATTCCTAAAAACCTAGCATTACCTTATGCTGCTCAAAGTTTCGAGATTAATGCATACGCTCAAACCATTCAGGAAATGGTGATGGAATTTGCTGATAAAAAACCAATGTTTGCCGGTTATCCTGTTAAACAAGGTGTTGTTTATTTATCAGCAGTTCAGTTGAATCGCGAGGTTACGGATTTACCAGTTCAGGCAACTCTTTTTGCACCATTAGTTTATAAAATAGCGGTCAGCACACAAAAGAAACCACAGTTGTATGCAACAATTGGCGAATCTAAGTGGATTAATTTGCAAGATGTAACACTTGCTAACGATGCTTCAATAAAGGTTTCTAGTGTCCAAAATGAATTTATACCTGAAATCCGTAAGGCGGGCAACCAAACTTCGGTTAATTTAAGTGCTTATACTAGCTTAGCTGGCATTTATACACTTAAGCAGCAGGCTGGCCCAACGGATGCTACTGCGCAAACTATTGCTTTAAACTATGATAGAAGTGAGTCTGACTTGCGTTTTGAAACGGCTGAATCGCTCAAAGCAGCGCATGATTCTGAAAATATCAATGTGTTAACCGATATTGACCGCAACTTTTCGAATGTGGTGGCACAATTGAATGAGGGAACTCCGCTCTGGAAATTTTGTATTATATTTGTCCTGATATTCCTTGCGGCGGAAATCCTCTTAATCCGTTTTTTGCCGTAGTAAAAATCAACTATGCACTGCATCATTCAGGGAGTAAAGATTATAGACCCAACTTCACCTTATCATCTTATTGAAAAAGCTATTCGTATTCACGATGGCCTGATTGTAGAAATTGCCGACAAAATTACTCATGCCGATGCCGAAGTATTTAACTTCCCAAATGCTTGTGTTTCTATTGGTTGGATGGATACGCTGGCATCATTTGGTGATCCTGGGCACGAATACAAAGAAACAATTGCAACTGGAACCGCAGCTGCTGCCGCTGGAGGATTTACTAGCGTTTGTTTAATGTCAAATACTGAACCGGCATTACATTCCAAAGCCGAAATTGAATATATAATTAATAAGTCAGCAGCTAATTTGGTTAATCTTTTTCCCTACGGAGCAATTACTAGAAACCGTGAAGGAAAAGATTTGACCGAAATTTACGATATGCATAATGCCGGCGCAATTGCTTTTTCTGATGCTGATGCAGGCATTCGCGATGCGGGAATATTATTGAGAAGCTTACAGTATGTAAAACCATTTAATGGTGTTATAATCGATATTCCAAACGACCATAAAATTGTTGGCAATGCAAATGTAAACGAGGGCGCTATGAGCGTGCAATTAGGCATGTATGGTATACCTGATGTGTTAGAAGAATTAATGGTTATAAGAGATATTAAACTTGCTGAATATACAAATTCGAATATTCATCTCGGTGCAATTTCTAGTGCGCGTTGTTTACCGCACATCCGCGAAGCAAAAAAACAGGGAATTAGCATAACAGCAGGTATAGCAGCGTATCAAATTTATTTCGATGAATCGGTACTACACGATTATGATACGCGTTTTAAAGTTAATCCGCCACTTAGAACCGAAGCGGATAACATAGCTTTAATTGCTGCTTTAAAAGATGGTACAATCGATGTAATTTGTAGCTACCATTTGCCTCACGAAAATGATGCTAAAGAAATAGAATTTGAATATGCCGCATTTGGAATGGAAAGCTTGGAAGCTACATTTGGTGCGGCCGGGCATGCATTGCAAAATAACTTAACTACCGAACAGCTTGTTCAATTATTGGCAATTAATCCGCGTAAAATTTTAAACCTAGCAGTGCCTAGTATTGCTGTAAATGGAAATGCGGAGTTAACTATTTTTGATGCAGATAAAATTTGGCAATTTGAAAAAGAAAACATTCGTTCTCGCTCCACAAATACGGCTTTTATCGGTAAACAAATGAAAGGTAAAGTGCTTGCCGTAATTAATAACAACCAAATAAATATCATTTAATATGGAGCCTGTTGTTCAAATGGATGCTGAACCAACATTGCCGTCGCGTAAAAATTTAATCGTTCGCAATGCATTAGTATTGTCAGGCTTATTAATTTTTATTTTATTGGCAGCGCACTTTTTTGGGTACGGACACCTGAGCACACGAATTGCAATTGGCGAATATGTGCTATTATTAGTTTCGTTAATAGTTACTCAACTAGAGGTGCGCGATAGATTGTTTGCAGGTGCTTTGCCATTCGACAAGGCATTTGGAACTGGCATAATGATGGTGTTTATTGTAACTACTGTTTTTTCGGTTTTCACACTTTTATTTTATTTATTTATTGCACCTGATTTATTGTTACAAATGCGGGAAATTGCAGAAAATTCACTCCGCTCTCAAGGTCAGGCAGAATCGGAGATTGCTGATAGAATGGTGATGACAAATCGTATTTTTACGCCTTTTGGTATGTTTTTCATGTCAATTATCGGATATTTGTTCATGGGAACGGTAATGACACTCATTGCTTCAATTTTCACTCAACGTAAAAATTAATGCAGATATCTGTAATCATACCATTATTAAACGAGGAAGAAAGCCTTCCGGAATTAACGCAATGGATTGTGCGTGTGATGAAAGCAAATAATTTCTCGTATGAAGTTGTTTTTATTGATGATGGTAGTCGCGATATGTCATGGAAAGTTATTAGTGATTTACATGAGCAGCATCCTGAAATTAAAGGATTGAAATTCAGAAGAAATTACGGAAAATCAGCAGCACTAAATGAAGGCTTTGCCATTGCTCAAGGTGATGTGATTATAACCATGGACGCCGATATGCAGGATAGTCCTGATGAAATTCCTGCTTTGTATAAAATGATAGCAGTAGACGGATTAGATTTGGTTAGTGGATGGAAGAAACATCGTCATGATCCTATTTCTAAAACAATTCCTTCTAAATTTTTTAATTGGACTACGGCTCAAATTACAGGCATAAAACTACACGATTTTAATTGTGGGTTAAAGGCTTATAGAAAAGACCTCATTAAAAGTATTGAAGTATACGGCGAAATGCATAGGTATATTCCTCAAATTGCCAAAACTGCAGGCTTTTATAAAATTGGAGAAAAAATTGTTGAACATCGTGCTAGAAAATACGGTGAATCTAAATTCGGCTGGGAACGTTTTATGAAAGGTTTCCTCGATTTAACTTCAATCATGTTTGTTTCCAAATTCGGCAAAAAACCAATGCACCTTTTTGGCACAATGGGTTTTTTATCGTTCTTTATTGGAGGCGTAATTACATTATGGCTTATTATAGAAAAATTATTAAAAATGGATTCCGGTGAAAAGTATCGTCAAGTTACTGATCAACCATTATTTTATATCGCACTTGTTGCCATAATAGTGGGAGTGCAGTTATTTGTGGCCGGCTTTTTAGGTGAATTAATTTCACGCAATTCGCCCGATCGTAATACATATCAAGTAGATCAACGCATTGGTATATCATGAAAATAGTTTTACTGGGAACTGCATGGCCATATAGGGGCGGATTAGCTTCTTTTAATGAACGATTAATTAAGGAATTGCAATCACAAGGTCACGACGCAAGTATATTCACGTTTACCTTGCAATATCCTGCAATACTTTTTCCAGGTAAAACACAATATTCAAAATCTCCAGCTCCTGAAAATTTGAATATCACTAGAAAAGTAAATTCAATTAATCCCTTTAATTGGATTGCCGTTGGAAGAGAAATTAAGAAATTAGCCCCCGATATTTTAATCATCAAATATTGGATGCCTTTTATGGCACCCTGTTTTGGCACAATTGCGAAAATTGTAAAATCAAATAATAAAACAAAGGTTATTTGTATTGCCGATAATATTATCCCCCACGAACCCAAATTTTATGATAATTATTTTACAAAGTATTTTGTAAAACACTGTGATAGATTTATTGCCATGAGCGACAGTGTATTGAAGGATTTGATGAAGTTTAATCGAAGCAAGCTAAGAGCTACCAATCCACACCCATTGTTCGATAATTTTGGCCAAGGTGTTAGTAAAGTAGATGCTTGCAAGCACCTTAAACTAAATCCCGATAAAAAGTATTTATTGTTTTTTGGATTTATACGCGATTATAAAGGTTTAGATTTATTGCTTCAAAGTTTTAATCAGTTAAATGCAGAGGTTGAATTAATTATTGCAGGCGAATATTATACTGATTCGAAGCCATATTTAAACTTAATAAGCGATTTAAAGCTTGGCAATCGCGTGCACCAATTCAATTATTTTATTGCTGATGAAGAAGTAAAATACTTTTTTTGTGCAGCAGATATTGTTGTGCAACCTTATAAGCATGCAACGCAAAGCGGTGTTACTCAAATTGCTTACCATTTTGAAGTGCCAATGCTCGTTACAAATGTTGGTGGCTTACCTGAAATGGTACTGAATAATGTTGTTGGATATGTTACGGAGTGCAATCCAGCAGCTATAGCTTTGGCATTAAACGAATATTTTGAGCAAGATAAAAGTGCAATATTTAGGACAAATATTAAAGAAGAAAAAAAGCGATTTGGATGGGATAAGATGGCAGCCACTATTATTTCATTAGCTTCGCGTTAAGCCCATCTAAATTAATAGGGTAATTAATTTATTCAATCCTATTTATTAATAATGGTTAAAAATTGTTTAGTTACTCTTTTTGTTAAATAGTTTATGCATAAGATAATACAAAGGTAATCCCCCAATAAAAATCAAAAATCCATAAAAGGATGATTTTTCATCAGATATAATAGTATTGTATGTTACAAAAAGTAAGGTAACAATAAACACAATTGGCACTACAGGAAATCCTTTCATTTTAAATCCTGAATAATTTAAATCCGATTTTTTTCTTAGAATAAATATCGCTGCAGCGGCACTTGCTAAGCTAATACTATCAATAAATAAAACGTAGTTTACAATTTTTTCGAAGCTACCGAGTAAATAAACTGATGCAATCATAACCGCAATAAAAAATGTTAAACCAAATTCTTGAACTTGTGTTTTAGTATTTACTGATTTAAATACTGGAGGCAATATTTTTTCTTCTGCCATTGCATAATAAACTCTAGGATTGCTCAAAATTGAAGTATTTAAAAATCCTAAAACAGATGTAAATAAAACAATAGAAATAATGGTAGCGCCAATTGGCCCAAAAAGCGCTTCGGCTAACGTTTTCGCTATAAGTGGAGCAGTTTTCATTTCTTCGAATCCTATAACCTTTACATAAGTAATATTTAATAGGAGATACAGTGTAATTACAATTCCTAATCCCATAAAAATTGCCCTTGGTATGTTTTTATTTGGCTCAACAACATCTGCACCAAAATTCACGGTTTGTTGATAGCCACCATATGTAAAGAATATAGAAATTAATGCAACACCAAATGCACTCATAAAATTTATATCGCCAGAAGTGGATATAATTGGTGAAGCTGCATTACCATGATTACCGAATATTGCGAAACAAAATCCTGCAATCATTATAATTTTCAACATCGATAAAAAATTCTGTGTTCTTGCACCCATTTTTATCCCAGAATAATTAATACCAAATAAAAATAGAATAATACTTACTGCAAAAATTTTAACCACAGTTTCTGGATTAGTGGCATTTGGAAACATTACTGGTGTTATATATTCTGCACCTATTATGGCAACGCCTGCGCTGCTTCCCGCGTTAATAATTACTTGACTCCAGTTTAACATGAATGCATATGCTGGATGATAGGCGTATGAAAAAATTTTATAATATCCACCAGCTGCAGGTAATCTTGCGCCAATTTCGGCAAATGTAAGTGCTCCACAAACAGAAATTAATCCACCGAAAATCCATGCTGCAAAAAATATCCATTCGCTGCCCGCCTTTTCTGCAACAACTGCAGGTGTTCTAAATATGCCTACCCCAATAACCAAGCTAACCACTATCATGGTTAAGTCGAATCGTTTTAGTTGTGGTTGGATTGCCATCGTGCAATAAAAGTAAACTTTAAATGCATAATTACATGTGGTGTAACTGCAATTATTTCAGAATTTGTAATTTTTTAAGTGGTACTTCCATGTCTTGTGGAGGGAAATTAGCTGTTCTAACAACTACATGCGAAGAATCTTTTAGTGCAATCAACATTACCCAATTCATTTTGTCGTAATATAAAATATTACCCGGAACAATTGAAAAGTAAAATGCTGATTCAATGCTGTTAAAAATGTAGTCGTAAGCTGCAACATCGCTTTTATCATAGCCATTGTATCTCACCAAAGCCCAATTTTGTTCGTGTTGCACATCTTGTAAAATTACAGCGTGATGTGGTTCGAAATCACCAAATCTTCTTATTATTATGGAATCATTTTTTTTCAAGTTGTTCAAGTCTATCCAAGGTGCAGGAAATATCTTATTGCCTTCAATCCAAATTATTTTACTCAGACGGCCATCTCCAATTCTAATTTTATAAGCATCTGTTTTAATGTCAGCGACAGTGCTGTAATGAGCATTTTTGTAATTTCGGCGATACGCATCTGCCTTTACCCATTCTTGCAAGTTTGAGCGACCTACCACAGATGCTATTAAATAAACGGTATCTGCTTTATCTTAAATTTGACAGTAAATAGCTAATTTCCCATTGTATGCTACAATAGCGATTCGGTCGCCAATATTTTTTATAAATTCAGGTGGCAATGGCGATGGCATTAAGGCATCTAAATAGATAATCGCATCATTATTTTCCGTTGAATTTCCTTCAAATTTACAAGACTGTAAAAATGATATACCAACTAACAGCAATGCGCTAAATAATATTATTTTTCTCACCTCATCAAATATATTAATTTTTATCCAACCTAATCAATAGCAAGAATTTAATAAACTAAGCAATTGATTTAGTTGGGTTTAACCCGAATAGCAAAAAATATGAAAAGCGCATGTTATTGGATGGTAACATCTGATTTTATTACATATTATAAGATGTTACGATTGCTATTGCTTATTCTGGGATTAAATCAATTGTAAAAAAAAGAGCCCCTAAATGGAGCGCTCAAAAATATTTACTTTTTCTGCTAATACGCAGCCGAATAATATTATTTAATTAAATATGACTGATAATTTCATCGCCAAACTCACTGCATTTAAGCAGCGTTGCACCTTCCATTAATCTATGGAAATCGTATGTTACACGTTTAGCTGCGATAGCTGCTTCAATGCCTTTTAATATAAGGTCGTTAGCTTCTTTCCAACCCATATATTCAAGCATCATACAGCCACTCAAAATAACAGAACCCGGATTTACTTTATCCTGATTAGCATATTTTGGTGCCGTACCGTGCGTTGCTTCAAATATGGCATGCCCACTAATGTAATTAATATTAGCACCTGGCGCAATACCAATACCACCAACCTGAGCAGCTAATGCATCACTTAAGTAATCGCCATTCAAATTTAATGTTGCTATAACTTCAAATTCTTCGGGACGAGTTAATACTTGCTGTAAGGTAATATCAGCAATAGAATCTTTTATTATAATACCTGCACCTGGTTTTCCTTCAGGTATAATACACCATGGGCCGCCATCTATTTCAACAGCGCCAAAAAAATCTTTGGCAACTTGATAACCCCAATCTCTGAAACCACCTTCTGTGTATTTCATGATGTTACCTTTATGAACAATATTTACGCTTTTGCGATTATTTTGCACAGCGTAATCAATTGCTGCATAAACTAAACGTTCTGTGCCTAAATAACTCACTGCCTTTACACCTATGCCTACCAATTGGTCTATACTGCGAACAGGAACACCAACACTTGCTAAATCTTGTTGCCAAGCATCTGATTTTGCTTTTGTGCCGAAACGAATTTTTTCAAAATCTTTCGGAGAATTTTCCTGCAACCAAGTCAAAAACTTATTTGCCAATTCACCATTAGCCTGCCAGTCGATACCAGCATATATATCTTCTGTATTTTCCCTGAAAATCACCATGTCTACTTTTTCAGGAGTTTTTACTGGTGATGGAACACCTTCAAAATAGCGAACCGGGCGTAAACAAACATATAAATCAAGAATTTGACGCAAGGCCACATTCAACGAACGAATTCCACCGCCAACTGGTGTTGTGAGCGGACCTTTAATTCCAACTAAATACTCACGGAAAGCAGCAAGTGTTTCATCGGGTAGCCAATTACCTGTTTTATTAAATGATTTCTCACCTGCAAGCACCTCCATCCATTCAATTTTGCGTTTGCCTCCATAAGCCTTTTCAACTGCTGCGTCAAATACGCGAACAGATGCCGCCCAGATGTCTGGACCAGTGCCATCACCTTCTATAAATGGTATAATTGGATTATCAGGAACCGTTAACTTCCCGTTCTGGATTGTAATTTTTTGAGCACTCATTTGATTTTATTTTTTTAATTTGCCGCAAAGATACGTCAATATACGATTGAGATAAGTTGTTACTAAAAGCAATCCTACTAATTGGGATAATTTTCGAGGTTTTGAGCATTTTGGCACTCGTTTGCCGAATTTTAACTTCAATTTGCAGCACTTTTTACAACTTTTGCTTATTCTTACACCATGAATACTCAGCCTGAATTAAAACGTGTGTTAGGATTAACCACAGCTATTTTGTTGGTTATTAGCTCAATGATTGGCAGTGGAGTCTTTAAAAAGATTGCACCAATGAGCGAAACACTCATGGATAGTAAATTAATATTATTGGCATGGTTACTTGCAGGTGTTGTTTCAATGTTTGGCGTTTTTACCTATTCAGGACTTGCATCGCTTACAGAAGAGGGTGGGGGGCAATTCGAATATTTCAGAATCATTTATGGCAAGTTTTTTGGGTTTTTATTTGGATGGACATGCTTTACAGTAATCCAATCTGCATCCATTGCTTCCATTGCCTATGTTTTTTCAGAATCTGTAAATAATCTCGCGCATTTTAAACAACCATTTGATAAATGGGCTGCTATTAATTTTAATAATTTTATTTTTCCATTTGCAAATTCCGGAGTTAAAATTTTTACAATTTGTACAATTATCGCATTAACTATTATCAATTATTTTGGCGTTAAAAAGGGTGGATTAATCAACGATATTTTTTCATGGGCTAAAATTGGTGGAATTATATTTTTAATTATTACTGGATTTTTATTATATGGAAATGCTGATCAGGTTTATGCCCAAAACAGCCAATTAATTAAACCACAAGATTTTAATTTAATTTCTGCAATGTTTGCCGCAATGCTCGCCGCCTTTTGGGCCTACGATGGATGGGTTAATCTAGCTTATATGGGTGGTGAAGTTAAAAATCCCAAAAAAAATATTCCAATTGCCATCATCGGTGGAACAGCCGTAGTAATGATTGTATATGTTTTGGTGAATATAGTTTACCTACGTGTTTTGCCTGTTCAAACCTTTGTTGATATAAATAATTCAGGTAATAAAATTGCGGCTGCCGAAGTGGCTCAATCTATTTTGCCAGGAATCGGATTTACCTTAGTTTCAATTTTAATTATGGTAAGCGCATTTGGTGCAACAAATGCATCTTTAATGTCCTCGCCCCGTATTTATCATCAAATGGCGAAACAGAAATTATTCTTTAAAAGTTTTGGAAAAACACATCCCAAACATCATACTCCTTATGTATCGTTATTATTTCAAATGGTTTGGAGTAGTATACTAGTAATTTCTGGAACATTTGATCAGCTAACTGATATGCTCATTTTCGCATCGTTTATAGCTTATGGCAGCGGTGCGGCAGGATTATTATATATGAAAATGCGTGGGAAAAAAATGCCAAGTAACGATAATGATGGTATAAATGTTGGGCCTAAAAGATTTAAAATAACTGCAAAAGTTATTGGTTACCCTGTTATTCCAATTGTGTTTTTATTGTTTGCTATTGGTTTAGTAATTAATACCATTATAACGATGCCAAATGAGAGTTTAACAGGGCTTAGTTTTATTGCATTAGGAATACCAGTGTATTTTATTGTAAAACGGCAATACAAAAATTAATAATAAACTATATTTAGCTGGTAATTAAGATAAAAAGAAAGGGATTCCTATTGGAATCCCTATTCTTTTGTTAATACTTCTGTTAACAGCCATTTTTTGAAGTATCAATCTGTTAGCACAACTAAAAACTTTGAAGTTTTCCAGAATTCATCCGGATTTTCTATAACTAATTCTTCAACAGTTTTATCTCCTTCAACTAAAGTATATGAATCGGTTGAGTGTTTTGTAATTACAGTCGCACTTTTTGAATTGATAGATAATTCTTTAAATTTTCTGATATCAATTTTAGTGAAAGCGCTTGCGTCGAAATTGCTTACCAATTCTTTGTTAGCACCGATTCCAATAAATCCACCCTCTTTGTCTACTACACCTAATTCTTTTAATTCTTTAAATGTTCCAGAAATGTAATATGCAGTGTTTAAATCGTCAGTTTGTTGAGCAATTACACCTGCTTGTTGTGTATTTTGTTCTTCAAGTACTTGTTTAGCTACAGTAACTGTGCTCAACTCAGTATTTAAAGAAGCGATTTGATAATTAGCTTTCTCTAGTTCAGTTTTAAGCGCTAATAAATCGTTTTCTTTTTGAACCAATTGCTCGTTTAACATCGCAATTTGTTTATCAAGTTCTTTTACTTTTAAATTAGTGCCTTTATATTTTTTATCTAGTTCGTTTACTAGATTTTTGTTTTTTTGAATCAGATCATTTAAAGTAGCGATGTTTGCTATAATATCATCTTTTTGTTGCTGCTTTGAACGACCTTCCATATTTAAGTTGGCGTCTATTAGTCCTTCTGTTTTCTTGATTTCCATCAGGTTTGAATCAATTTCATTCATCATACCCATGTATTCACCGATTTCATTTACTGCAGCGTCCCAACCTAATTTGTATTCCGTGCTCTTACCTTGTAAATCTGCATTTTGTGATTCTAGCTCGTCAATTTTACCCTGATTACATGCAAACAGTAGTGGTGTTAAGCTGAATAATAAAAGATACTTTTTCATAATTTTCTTATTTAGATTTTTGTATAGTGAAAATACTCTGCCAAAAATGATTTGCTATTCGTAATGCCCTGTTTAATTGGGTTTAGTTAAATAACTGTTAAAAGTAATTACTAATTATTTGAGGAAATAGTCCTCAACATGTGGAAAATGTAAAGACGTGTTTTATATTTCCTACACTGTATCTTTGATGCCAAGTGAAGAATCCTAACTTAGAACCTACCGATGATTTTATGTCAAGCTCCGAAAAAGAGTTTGAAAAGGCAATGCGGCCACAAGGCTTTTTCGAATTTGAGGGGCAAGATAGAATTGTCGATAACCTTAAAGTATTTATTGCTGCAGCCAAACAGCGAGGCGAAGCGCTTGACCATGTATTATTGCACGGCCCTCCAGGTCTCGGAAAAACCACACTTTCTTATATCGTCGCTAATGAGTTGGGTGTTAATATGAAGATTACTTCTGGTCCGGTTTTAGAAAAGCCAGGCGACCTAGCTGGTTTACTTACTAGCTTAGAGGAACGTGATGTATTATTTATAGATGAAATTCATCGCTTGAGCACTGTTATAGAAGAATATCTATATCAGGCAATGGAAGATTTTAAGATAGATATCATGATTGAAACAGGCCCAAATGCGCGCTCAATTCAAATTAAATTGAATCCTTTTACGCTAGTTGGCGCAACAACTCGGTCAGGCATGCTTAGCGCTCCATTGCGCTCTCGATTTGGTATCACTTCGCGTATTGAATATTATACCGCTGATAAACTTCAGCATATTATTGAACGTTCAGCAGCTATTCTTCAAGTCGTTATAACCCCCGAAGGTTCACATGAACTGGCAAGAAGAAGCCGCGGAACACCTAGAATTGCAAATAACTTACTTCGACGCATGCGCGATTTTGCTCAGGTTAAAGGAAAAGGAATAATTGATATTGAAATTGCACGGTTCGGATTAAATGCATTGCATGTAGATGAACATGGATTGGATGAAATGGATAACCGCATTCTGAGCGATATTATCGAAAAGTTCGCTGGCGGGCCAGTTGGACTTAGTACAATAGCCACGGCAGTTGGCGAGGAGTCTGGAACAATTGAAGAAGTTTATGAGCCATTCCTCATTCAAGAAGGATATTTAAAACGAACACCAAGAGGCCGCGAAGCTACAGAAAAAGCCTACAAACACTTAGGTAAAATACCCCCAAGCGCAAATTATAAGCTATTTGATTAAAGCAGTAAACATCCTTTTGCATTTATTTATCGTCAATAATGAACATCAATGTCCATTTTTTATTTAATACCTTTGCATTTCCCTCAACATAAATATTAAATGATGAAACAAAATTTTCTTAAAAAGTGCCTGATTTTCAGTTTTTTGGCCACTTTACCATTATTTATTCAAGCGCAAGCTAATTGTGCTGCCCCTAATACTGGACTTACGCCATTTTTAGACCTTCAAACAGGTTATTATTTGGGCTACCAAGCAGGTTTATATCCCGGTGGCACAAATGTCTTAACTGGCGCACACCTTAAAAGTGGTAAAACCATCGCAAAAGGCATAAAACCTTTAGATGGTGATGGTAATGTGAATTTTGGCGACGGTGTTGTGCTTGTTGCAGGCTTCGGTCCTTCAGTTCCTGGACATATTTATGGAAAAGTAGTGCAGCATGTTCGCACACCTTCGGTTACTTATGATCTTAACCCTTGTATGGACGCGATAAATTTATGCGTTGGAGGTAAAGATATTGGCTATGCAACCGCTGATTCTACTACAGTAGATTATTGGGAATTGCTTGTTCAAAAAGTATACGATGTAGGTTATACACCCGAACAAGTTCAAATAGGATGGATGTACTTTAATTCAAAAGGATTAACAGTTCCTCCAGTATTTCCTGACAAGTCGCTCGAAACAATGGAACTTGATATTCAATTCATTAATAGAGCAAAAGAATATTTCCCCAACTTAAAAATAGTTTATTGGAGCTCTCGCCATTTTGGTGGTTATGCCGATACATCAATTGTTGAATATTATTCATTAGCCGAGCCAACTTCTTATCAAAATAGCTGGACAGTTAAATGGTTAATTGAATCACAAATTAATAATACAGAGCCTCGTCTTCAGTTTAAAGGTGCAAACCCTAAATCGCCCTATATTCTTTGGGGCCCAAATTTTTGGTGCGATGGTGATATTCGCAGAATGTACGACAATAAGAAATATGTATGCAATTTATCATTTGATGCAGATGACGGTTACCATCTAAGTGATCAGCAAGATTCAAAAGATGCACTGGATATTTTAAATTCAATTTATTATGGCGAGGTTGGAAAACAGTTTGCTAAAAATGGTGTAACTTGGGAAACTTGTATTCCGTGGCTCGATACCCTAGCAGGTGGTTTGCGTCAGCAAGATGAAGTTTTTGGTGATTTGAAAATTTCACCAAATCCAGGTCATGATGAGTTTTATATCAGTCTCCCAAATGAGCAATATCAAGCTTACATTGCAGTTTATAACGAATTAGGAATTGTGGTGGATGAATTTATTCATGAAGAAAATTTCTCAACAGAAGTTTTAATTGATATGGCTGGAAAGCCAACAGGAATGTACTTTGCAAAAGTAATGATGAATAATAAGATTACTACTTTGCGATTTATACGACATTAAATATTATTTTGTAAAATAAAAAAGCGCTAATAATAATTTATTGGCGCTTTTTTATTTACTGATTTTTCATGAGCAAATCAATTTACTCATTTCGCATACTTATTAAAAATAATACACACCACGCAATGAAATTAATCTATTCACTTTTCCTAAAATAGCCGGATTTGCAGATGGTCCTATCGTAGTAATAGAACCTTGATAACGAACATTAACGCCCCAATGTTTTTTCTCCCCAATTAAAAATGTACCTCCTATTATATAACTTAACTCGTCATCGTAATAAGTATTCGATAGCGTAATGCCATTTATTTCCTCCTTTATATTTATTAAGCGGCCGTATGCCAAACCAGCTTGAAAAATTAAACGGTTTTTATCATTGTAGTTGGCTAAGATTGGAACCTCAGCATAATCCAATGCCAAAGCATAAGTATTAAAATTAATAGTATTGGGCTTAGTGCGCGCTCCCTTTTGCGAATACAATAATTCTAAACTCGCACTCCAGTTTTTTGAGAAGTTCACATGCACAATAGGACCAGCATTGATACCCAATTTATTAAACCCTGCTAAATCATCACCATCTACCTGCGAAAAATTAAAACCTGCTGAAAACCCTGCATCAAAAAGATGAAAGTCATTGTCGTTGGGGTCACCAGCATTTATTTGAGCAAATAAACTCGAACAGCTTAAAAATAATAGTAAAGAAATAATTATCCTCATTTTATGTGCATTACTTGTTTTTTAATAACAGACTGCCAAGTATAACTTTGGCGTTACATTGTGCAAATAACGTAAATATTCATGTTTAAATATACAACTACTACTTTAAAAAAGCTTGAGGACCTACTCAAAGAGTCAGGATACATAGTGCGCTACGAACGTGGAAACTTTGTTGCTGGTTATTGTATTTTGGAAAGTAAAAAGGTAATTGTTATCAACCGGTACTACGAAACTGAGGCTAGAATTAATAACCTCATCGAAATTATGGGCAAGATAGGTGTCAACGAAGCCGAACTCAGCGAAGCATCCCGCGATTTTTATAATGAAGCCCAATTGCAAAGTGTAAAAGTGTGATCGTTAAAATACTAGGTTCAGGCACTTCCGGTGGCGTTCCAATAATTGGATGCAAATGCGAAGTCTGCACCAGTGTTGATGCGCGCGATAAGCGTCTCCGTTCTTCTATCCTCATTCAATCACCTGAACATAGTTTTGTTATTGATGCAGGTCCAGATTTTAGACAGCAAATGCTGCGCGAAAAAGTTGACCGACTCGATGCCATTATTTTCACCCACCAACATCGCGACCACACTGCTGGTCTCGACGACATTAGAGCTTTTAACTTTTTTCAGAAAAAACCAATGGACCTCTATCTCACACATGAGGTTGAAGCCTCCATTCGAAAAGAATACCACTACATTTTCGATGGCGAATGGTATCCCGGTTTGCCCGAAATACGCTTTTTTAACATCCAAAACACCCAATTCTATATTAAAGATGTTAAGTTCACTCCAATTGAAGTCATGCATTACCAATTACGTGTTTTGGGATTCCGCATTAGAAATTTCACCTATATAACAGATGCAAATTACATAAGTGACGAGGAAAAGAAAAAAATATTAGGCTCTAAAATATTGGTTATCAACGCATTGCGACAAACAAAGCACCTTTCACATTTTAATTTAGACGAAGCTTTGGCAGTTATTGCCGAGGTGAAGCCTGAAGTGGCCTACATTACACATCTTTCGCATCAAATGGGAAAACATACAAATATTGAATCTAAACTCCCAGAAAATGTGAAATTGGCTTATGACGGTTTATCGATATTAATCTGACAAAACATGCTGCTAATGGCAAATCCATTACTTTTTGCGTTTGTCACAAATTTAGAAAAAATGACTTGTGGATGACCAACTAAACTTTTATCTTTGACTACTGTTTAACAAGCAATAATCACATATTATTTCAATTCAGGTATACAAATTATACACTAAACCAATCCATAATTAATTATGAAAAAAGTGCTTACACTCCTCGCGGCCGCATTATGCTTAACCGTGACCCATGCACAAAATGCTCAGCAAAAGGATCCCTATCAAAAAACTTTTATTCAAAACAACCAACGTCTTCCAAATCAACAATTGCAGACGTCTTTCCGCGATGCTAAGGCTTGGGAAGATTTTCGTGCATTGCATGGCGATTGGTGGGTTGAATTTAAAGAAGAAACCGGAACACCTCATCGTGCGTTCGGTAAACCCATTGCTACAACAGGAACTACGCCTGCTGAGCGAGCGTTTAATTTTATAATTAACGAACTGAAAGTGTTTGGAACACAAAGCGCGGAATTAGTACTCATTAAAAATCTAACTACTGCCAAATATCATTATGTTACCTACAAGCAACAGTATAATGGTCTCGATTTACTTTGGAGCGAAGCAACAGTTCGCCTAAATATGAATAACGAAGTGGTAATGTTTGGTTTAGATACCTATAAAAATATTACCATTAACACTACGCCTTCAATTAGTGTTGAAGGTGTAAAATCGTTTGCAGCTGCCGATTTCGCCATTGCTGTTACTAGTGTTGACGTAGTTGCGATACCACAAATTTTGCCTATTCTTGGAGCATCAGGACTTGAATATAAATTGGTTTATGAAGCAACCGTGCATACAACTAATGCAAATGGAATTCCAGGTATGTATTATAGCTTAGTTGATGCAAATACAGGTTTCGTTTACTACCGTTCTAACAAAGTGCATGAATGTGGTTCGTATTTAATGACTGCCAATATTCAGGTAGATAGCGATATTACTGATAATCCATTGGTTGCACCTGTTAGCAGAGGCTTACCTTATTTAAGAATTGAAATTGACGGTGATTTCTATTATACTGATGAAAATGGATTTTTATCCTTAAATTCAATTACAACACCAACACCAGCTACTATCGACTTGCGTGGATTATACGCTCGTGTTAGTCAGGGCACTGGAGCAACAAGCATCGAAAGTATTGATATTACTGTATTTCCAGGTGATAACCTGATTGCATTTGACGATGAATCAGGTGCTGTGCCTTCTGAAGTTTCAGCTTATTATTGGCAAAATGTTGTGCATGACCACATGAAGTCATATTTTCCTTCATTTACAGATTTAGACGTCGACCAATTAATTCGTGTTGAAAGAAATGATGGAAGTTGCAATGCATTTTATGATGGATCTAGTACAAACTTTTATGAAGCCGGCGGCGGATGTCCAGCTACTGGTTTATTTAACGATGTAGTTATGCATGAGTATGGCCACGGCATAAATTATGATTTATATTCTGCTTTGGGCGACCCCGGTGGAATGGGTAACGGTGCAATGCATGAAGGATATGCGGATTTATGGGGAATGACTGTAACTGACAACCCAATTCTAGGCCAAGGATTTTTAGGTGGAGCAGGTACTTTTGTTAGACGATATGATGTAGAACCTAAAGTTTATCCGCAAGATTTAATTGGCCAAGTGCATGCAGATGGTGAAATTATTGCAGGCGCATGGTGGGATGTTAAAGAAAATTTGGGTGGTGATATAGTGGCTATGACTGCACTTTGGATGGAGACATTAAATGCAACTGTTGATGGCACAGATGGCAACGAAGGTGAAATTTACAGGGATGTTTTATTGGAAGCTTTAATGGCTGATGATGATAATGGAGACTTAGCAGACGGAACGCCAAATGATGATGCAATAACAGAAGCTTTCTGTGAACACGGAATCACTTTAATTGGAAATATTAGTTTAGATCATACCGAATATATAGAACCGGTTGCTGTTATGGAACCGATTTTAATTGAAGCGGAATTAGATGTCGATTTTCCTGAATTTATAGGTTCAGCTTCTATGTTCTGGAGAACAGCTCCTGGCGCTGTTTATACAGAATCATTAATGGTTGACCTTGGCGGATCTGCATATGAAGGAACAATTCCTGGCCAGCCTCAAGGAACAATTATTGAATATTATTTTAAAGTTGATGATACTAACGGTTGCGGTGGTGTTACACTTCCTTCTAAAGCTGATCAGGATGTTGAACCAAACCTTCCTTATTTTGCTTTAGTTGGTTTCGAAATGATTGAATTTGAAGATTTTGATAATGAATTTGGCAGCTGGGAAGTTGATCCTTTTGGCACAGATGATGCTACTACAGGAATATGGGATGTAAATACACCTATTGCTTCAGTTGATGCAAACGGATATGAACTTCAAACAGGTGAGGATCATACTGATGGTGCTGGTAACTTATGTGCCTTTACTGGTAATGCAGGAGCTTTCGATGCTGTTGGAACAAACGATGTTGACGGCGGTATCACAACACTAAGAAGCCCTTTCTTCGATTTAACCGATTATACGGATCCAGTATTTACTTACTATAGAAAATATTCAAACGCATCAGGAACGAGCGCAAATCCAGGTAACGACGTTTGGGAAACCTTTATAACAGATAATGGTACAGATTGGGTTCGTGTAGAAAGAACACATACTGAAGATAATACTTGGAGAAGAAACACTGTTCGCGTTTTAGATTATGTAGATATTACGGAAGACGTAGCATTTATATTTATTGCAGAAGATAGCGTTATAATTGACGATCCAGGTGGATTAAACGGTGGTAGTTTAATTGAAGCCGCTATCGACGATTTATATCTTTTCGATTGGGCAGATGTTATTATTGATACAACTACAGATACAACAGCTCAGGCAATTGATGAACTTCTAATTATAACAGGTATTTTTCCTAACCCTGCAAATGAAGTGGTTAATGTATTCTTTGGTGATATTAATGGTACTGTTAATTTAATATTATCGAATGCAGTTGGTGAAATTGTTTTAACTGAAAAAATAAGTGTTACTAATAATGCACAATATGCAATCTCAACTTCAGCAATTGCTCAAGGTATTTATACTTTAACAGTTGTTAATGCTGGCAATGTTGCAAATAAACGAATTATTATTCAACGATAATTATTAAATACTTTATTAAAAAAGCGGCAATTAATTTTTAATTGCCGCTTTTTTTTAACCCAAATTAATCAAAGTAAAAATTGAATACCTACGCTATTGATTTTGTGGGATTTAAAATAATAAGTAAACAATTGTAAAAGTTCATATTATTGCGGGGAAGTATTAGATTTTATTGCAAAATGTATTATAGCATAACCTCCATTGCTTAATCTTGGTTTATTGGTACGCAATATCGATTTTATTACAAAATATAAGAAGGTAAAACGCCTATTGCTAAAGCTTGTTTTATTAATATGTAGCCTGTCGGCGGATAGTGTGTAATCCAACAGCTACCTATTATGTGCCCAAGTAACTGAATTGAAATTCCTAAAGCAGTCGATTGAAACCCACCTGCAGGCAAGCGTAGATGTTTATGATAAAATTTCATAACTTCAACACATAAAATCATTTTCCATTTATCGCTTTTGTTATATCAGCAACATCGCTTTTTTCGAGTAGAAATTGGTAGCCAGGTGTTATTGATGCGTATAATAAAGTTCTAGTAGCAACATCATAAATAAAAAAATATTTGCCATAAAGAACAACCATATCTAAAAAGCAATATTTACTGTCTCTGTTATTGGTTATGGTATTTAATTCATCAACGGAAACAATTTTATATTTGTATGGATAGGCGTCTAACAAAGCCACGCCAATGTGAGGTTTGGCACCAGATTTTACTGGTTTGGTCATTTCTTCCAATATCAATAAAGTTTTACCTTTTATTTGAGGTGCATTCGCCTTAGAAATTTCTTCAAAATTTTTCAAATACGATTGAGTGGTCACACCCTTAATTTCATTTTTTTTAATAAATTATAACGTTGCATTGGTGCTCGCTACGGTATATTTTATCCTAAGTAAATTATAAGTGCCATTTTTGTTGAGCGCTGGCACACCCGAATTGTTTGGTGATTGCGTTACCATATTAGCTGAAACGGCATCGTCGATACTTTTTGCTGAAACAAATAATCCAAATCCAGTAATATCTATACTTTTATCAAGGTGTTTATTAAATACATTAGAATAGACTAAACTGACATAGAAATTATACTTTTTATCTGTATCATATTTCTTTAACCCATATAATGGCACAAATTCAACTGCAGAAATTTTCCAATATTCGTTAAATGCTGCTTTTAGCGAATCATTAAAGGTAGAATCATTTGTTAGCTCACCGAGCAAAGGACGCTCGTAAATACGCGGAAATGCTGGGCTATTATTTCCAGTTCTAACTATTTGAGCATTTATAGTAAAAGTCAAAATTGTGCAGCATCAAAGCAATATTATTTTCATATAGTTCAATATTAAAAAAAAACTGCATTTAATTTTAATGTAATTAAATGCAGTTTTTACAGAATAAATTTATTTGTTACCTCAACAAAGCAAGTGTTCCAGTTTTAGTAACTATATCGCCAAATTGATTAAGTCCTTTAATTATAACAATATAAGTTCCAACTTCTTGTTCCTGTCCGGCAAAACTTCCGTCCCATCCCATTGTTGGATCAGCAGTAAAATATAACAATGTTCCCCATCTGCTGTAAATTGAAAAATCTGTTATTTCACCTAAACCAACAAATGTAGGCTTAAATGCATCGTTTAATCCATCACCATTAGGTGTAAATGCATTTGGTGTGGCAATGTCTGAACTTTCAATTACAAATATAATAACAGTATCAGTGCCTATACAACCATTTAAGTCAGTTCCAGTAACCACATAAATAGTAGTGTCTTCAGGAAATGCAGTAGGGTTAGAAATATTAGGGTCAGAAAGAGAAATTGATGGAGTCCATACATAAGAAACTGCGCCTGTTGCATCTAATTCAGTAAAACCGCCTAATACCATAATTTGGTCTTCACCTGCATCAATAATTGGATCAGGATACAGGAATATTGCAACATCATCAGTATCTGAGCAACCATTTACATCAAAAGCTATAAGTTGATAAAATACGTTTGTTGGTGGGGCAATTACTGTTGCATTTGGTAATGTTGGGTCATCTAGATAAACCGGAGGCGTCCACATATATGTAGTTCCGCCACTGCCATCTAAAGTGGCATTTGCACCTTCGCAAATATTTTGGTCAGGCCCTGCGTTAGCAATTGGCGAATCAGAAACTATCAAAGTAAAAGCTGATAAATATTCGCAACCTGCAACGGTAACAGTGTTTGTAATAATATATGTTCCAGCAGCAGAAGTCGCAAGCGAAACCTCTCCAGTTATGCTATCAATAACCAATCCACTTGGTGTAGCACCAAATATTCCTGGATCGCTTCCAGCGCCAAAAACTGGAAATGGATTGTCTTCATATTTACAATAAATTGAATCAGGATATTCAAAATAGGTGCTCACGAAATATGGTTCTGCAGTATTTGCAAGATAGTCGTGAATATTTTTACGCAAATTTGAAGCATTTGGAGCTGGAGCATGCCATGAAGTGGTTGTCATTCCACCAAATATGATGATTCCCATACCATAAGTCATCTCTGATGCTAACACATCGCCATATTCATTGTCAATTAATGTAAATCCGCAAGGAACATTTACTGTAGCATGTCCAAAATAGTTACCCGTCCAAGTGGTGCCAACAGGTGAATATGGACCTGCAAAAATTGGATGCGTAAGCGCAACTGCAAAGCCGCTAGCAGAATAATCAGGATAAGAAAGTGTAATATCATCTAAACCCCAAGCCATTGATGTACCATAGTTTGGTGCGGCATTCATAAATAACCTTCCGCCTGCATAAACCCAATCGTAAATTAAATCTAAATTCACTGCAAGAAAATTAGCCATCGGTATTGCATGGTCATCACCCCCTTCAAGAAAAACGTAATTAGATGTCGGACCAAAAGCAACTGCAGGGTCTACCGTTGTGTAATAATCAGAGTTCCATGCTCCGACACCAAATACGGTGTTCATTTCTGCAATATTTTCGCCAGGACTAGGCGCCCAAGTCCACGGTTCAGGTGGCGTGCGTCTTATATACCAAGCATCTTGGGCAAAGGATTCTTTAATTCCGCCAACCAGGCTTAAAAATAAAATGGCAACGAGGAGAATTTTTTTCATAATCTTTTATTTGTTGGTTCTTTGCTAAACGCTAAATACCACAATAAAGTTAAAATTATTTTAGCTAAAACAAACTTTATTGCATCAATTTTTTGTCAAATTTCCATTTTTAACAAAAATTTCAACCAATTATGCTTTTCGTGAGCAAAGCATTGTTGCGAAGGGCAAAAAAAAGCGCCAATCAAGAGGCGCTTTTCCAAAATGATTATCATAAAAAGTTATAAATAAGCTGCAATAATTAAGCTTACAATACTCATGAGTTTAATTAAAATATTCATACTAGGTCCTGAGGTGTCTTTAAAAGGATCCCCAACTGTGTCGCCGGTAACTGAAGCTTTGTGCGCGTCAGAACCTTTAAAGTGTTTAGTACCGTCAATTTCAACACCTTGTTCAAACGATTTTTTCGCATTGTCCCATGCGCCACCTGCATTACTTTGAAAAATGGCAAGCAACACACCACTCACTGTAACGCCTGCTAATAAACCACCTAAAATTTCTGCAGAACTGGTATCTGGAAAAACACCTTTTAACCCAAATCCAAATAATACCGGCGTTAATAAGGCAATAGCGCCAGGCATTATCATTTGACGAATTGCTGCTTTTGTAGAAATAGCTACGCATTTATCATATTCAGGAGTGCCTGTTCCTTCAAGAATTCCTGGAATTTCACGGAATTGTCGGCGCACTTCTTCAACCATGCTTTTAGCCGCTTTTCCAACAGCTTTTATAGCCATCGAACTGAATAAAAATGGTATCATTCCGCCAATAAACATCCCCGCTAATACTGGGGCCTTCGAAATATCAATCGTTGTTAAACCTGCAGTTCCCATAAATGCTGCAAACAATGCTAACGAAGTAAGGGCTGCTGATGCAATTGCGAATCCTTTTCCCGTTGCAGCTGTTGTATTTCCTACTGCATCAAGAATATCAGTCCGCTCGCGCACTTCTTTTGGCAAGGCACTCATTTCAGCTATACCGCCAGCATTATCGGCAATAGGTCCAAATGCATCAATAGCTAACTGCATGGCAGTAGTTGCCATCATTCCAGCAGCTGCAATCGCAACGCCGTAAATTCCTGCAAATGTATACGACATTACAATACCAATAGCTAAAACTATAATTGGCAGCATAGTTGATTGCATTCCAATATAAATACCGCCAATAATATTAGTGGCATGTCCTGTGCTGCTTTGTTCAATAATTGCAGTTACAGGTCTTTTTCCCATGCTGGTATAATATTCAGTAAAATAGCTGATAAGTGCTCCAACTACAAGACCAGTTATTATTGCTGCATAAACGCCATTCAACGTAATTACAGTTTCCATCACTCCGCCATTTTTACCTAACGATTGCATTATCATTTCTGAAGGCAAAATCCACAATGCTAAAAAGTATGAACCAACAGCGGTTAGCGCTATTGAAACCCAGTTACCTAAATTTAAAGCGCCTTGAACACTTCCACCTTCTTTAATTCTCACAAACCAAGTTCCTATAATACTGGCTAATAAACCAAAGCCTGCAACCATCATAGGAAATACAATTGGTGCCAATCCACCCATATCATCAACAGAAATTACCTGTCGACCCAAAACCATTGTTGCTAATACTGTTGCTACATAACTGCCAAATAAATCAGCACCCATACCTGCAACATCACCCACGTTATCGCCTACGTTGTCAGCTATGGTAGCAGGATTGCGTGGATCATCTTCAGGAATACCAGCTTCAACTTTACCTACTAAATCGGCGCCAATATCGGCAGCCTTTGTATAAATTCCGCCACCTACTCGTGCGAATAATGCGATACTTTCGGCACCCAAAGAAAATCCAGTTATTACTTCTAACAACACTTCCATCTGCTCACCGTTCACATTGCCATCGGTAATAAATATGCTGTAAAAAACAATAAATAATGAACCTAAACCAAATACGGCCAACCCGGCAACGCCAAGTCCCATAACACTTCCGCCAGCAAAGGAAACATTCAACGCTTTACTTAAGCTTGTTCTAGCAGCTTCGGTAGTGCGCACATTTGCCCTTGTTGCAATTTTCATCCCAACGTATCCCGCTAATCCCGAAAAAACAGAACCAATAATAAATGCAATGGCAACATAAGGATGCGAACGTTCAGACGTTGAGGCCATCCATGCTAATAATCCGGCAGTAATAACTACATATATAAGTAATACTCTGTATTCGGCTTTCAAAAATGCCATTGCACCATCAGCAATGTTTTTTGCTATGCCTTTCATTTTGTCGTTGCCAGCAGGTTGTTTATTTACCCACAGCGCAATAAAAATCATATATGCTAACCCAACTAGGCCTAGTGCGGGTATTAAATAAAGAATTGTTGTCATAATGTTGTTAAAATGCTGCTTAAAAAGAGGGTGCAAAGTTAGCCCTCCTAATTGTGAAAATGAAATATGACACAGTTTTGTTTCATCAAATTCTTAATGAAGTGCTAGTAATTAGGCATAAAATTGCGATGTTTACTACTTTGTTCAACAATGATTTCATCCAAAAGGCTAAATTCGTTTCATTAGCAATTCCCAATTTAACGGTACAATATTTTGTTGCCAAATAAAAATTTGTATTTTGCGCTCCAATTCAAACAAAAATTAATTATGGCACAGCAAAAAGAAGCATGGGGCTCGCGGATTGGCCTAATCCTAGCAATGGCAGGTAATGCCGTCGGATTGGGTAACTTTTTGCGTTTTCCCGTTCAGGCAATTCAAAATGGCGGTGGGGCATTTATTATCCCATATATCGTTTGTTTCCTTCTTATGGGTATTCCTCTTTTGTGGGTTGAATGGGCATCAGGAAGATTTGGCGGATCACGAGGTCATCACTCAACTCCGTTTATTTTAAATTCGATGGACAAACGCAAATTTTGGAAGTATATCGGTGTTTTCGGTATTTTCACAAACTTAGCCGTAGCAGCTTATTATTGTTATTTAGAATCTTGGACACTTTCATGGGTATATCATACTGTAACCAGAACATTTGCTGGGCAAAGTCAGGATCAAGTTGCTGGTTTTTTTGGCGATTATGTTGGACTTAATTCAGTTGAGCCTATTGTATTTTGGATTATTTGTTTATTACTCAATACTTGGATTTTATCAAAAGGGTTGAGCGGAGGCGTTGAAAAAGTTGCTAAAATCGGAATGCCATTGTTAATTGTATTCGGCGTTTTTCTTGCTGTAATGGCTGTTTCTTTAAAGGCTGGCGAACATGGTGCTATTAATGGCGGTAGTGTTGGATTAAATTTCTTATGGACGCCTGATTTTTCAACCATTTGGACTCCAAAAGTCTGGTTAGCTGCGGCGGGACAAATATTTTTCACACTATCGGTCGGAATGGGTTCAATTCAATGTTATGCCTCATATGTTCGCAAAAAAGATGATATTGCACTTAACGCGATGAGCGCAGGTTGGATGAACGAATTTGTTGAAGTTGTATTAGGTGCAGCCATTATTATTCCAATTTCTGTGGGATACCTTGGTATTGATAAAGTAATTGAAATGACCAAATCTGGCGGTTTAGGGTTAGGTTTTAGAACCTTACCATTTTTGTTCGAACAATGGGGTACCGCATTGGCAATAATCTGTGGCGTTTTTTGGTTTGGTTTATTATTCTTTGCCGGTGTCACTTCATCGTTGGCAATGGGTACGCCTTGGTTGGGCTTTATGTCCGATGAATTTGGATGGTCACGTAAAAAAGGCGCGTGGAGCTTTGGCGCAATCGTTTTAATTCTTGGTTTACCAACAGTATTGTTTTTTAACCAAGGTGTATTCGATGAATATGATTATTGGGCAGGAACGGTTTCGCTAGTTGTTTTTGCGCTAGCGGAAATTATTTTATTCGCCTGGGTGTTTGGTATGAAGAGAGGTATGAATGAAATTAATTCAGGTGGTGATATTAAGGTTCCGATGATTTTTGGCTTTATTATTAAGTGGGTAACACCCATATTGTTATTAGGCGTTTTTTTTGGCGCATTAATTACGCCAGTAGGAAACGATTGGGTAGGTGCTTTCCAAAATGGTTGGCAACTTGATAATGGTTCAATCATTAAGAAAATAACAAATTCGGGATTAAAAGAACAAATTGCTGCGGCGCAAACGGCAGGTGATCAATCACTCGCAGATGCGCTGTTAGAAAAGAAATTATATATCAATGGAGCTAGATTGCTTTTGCTGTCAGTGTTTGGCGGCGTTGCCTATTTGGTATTTGTTGCTTATCGTAAACGCATAAAAGAAGGGAGGTTTGAATGAGTAATATAGCACTTTTTATGATGATTTCAACAGTTTCTGTTGTTACTATTGTTACTGGTTATTTTTTTTGGAAGGTATTAAAAGCACCTCCGCGTGAAGAACCAGATTCGTTTTTGGAAAATGACGACGAAAAACGATGATTTTAATCATCAACAGTATTACAGGAGATAACCTATTGGTTATCTCCTTTTTTTATAATTTTATGTCATGCTAAATGTGAAAAAGAAATGGCGCGGATATTTTACTTTCTCCAAGAGAGAGCGAAATGTAGGTTTGGTATTAATGTGCTTGATAATTTTAGTAACCATCTTACCATCCTTTACTGGGTTTATTGAGAAGCCAAATTCCAAAGTTGATGATGATTTATTGGCTCAACTTGAAATACCTGAAAATAAATTTGTTGAGGAAATTGATACCCATAAAAGTGAAAATAATTATTATAACAATACATGGAAATCGGGTGACAAAAAATTTGAGAAAAGTAATTATCAGCAATTAAATAAAAATACAATTACATTATTTGAATTTAATCCGAATACCATTAATAAATCGCAATGGGAACAATTAGGTATTGCTCCTTATTTAGCTCAACGATTGTCAACTTATACAGAAAAGGGCGGTAGATTTAAAGCCAAAGAAGATTTACTTAAAACCTATGGATTTACGACAAACGATTTGGAAAGATTGTCGAATTATATTTTAATTGATTCTGCTGACTTCGTTGTTGGAAAACCAATTAATAAAGTTGTTACTTTACCTGATAATCCACAAATAACAGAGTTAAATACAGCAACAAAAGAGCAATTAATGGCATTAGGTTTTTCTGGCGATAATTCAACTAGAATAATTAAATTTAGGGAAAATGCAGGAGGTATTTACGCGACGGAACAGTTGGAGTCGATATATGGCGTTGATATGGAAGTATTGGAAAGCCGCAAACAATTTTTAGTTGCCGACGCTAAATCAATAACTTTAATAAATATAAACACCGCAGACTATACCACACTTGCAAATCATATTTATATTTCTGATGAACTTGCACAAGCAATAGTTGATTATAGAATTAGCACTGGAAAATTTTATTCAATCACTGAATTGCGAAAAGTGAAAGGCATGTATGCAGTAACATTTGAAAAACTGAAACCTTACTTAATATTATGAATATCGAACAAAAAATAAAAAAAGCAATACGAGATGTTGCCGATTTTCCTAAAGAAGGAGTTGTATTTAAAGATATTACGCCATTGTTAGCAGATCCAGTATTGTCGAACAACATTGCCGATGCGCTCATGGACATTATTAAACCCATGAATATTGATGCAATTGTTGCCATTGAAAGTCGTGGATTTTTATACGGTTTCCTATTGGCAAACAAATTAAACATTCCATTTATTCCAGTGCGTAAAAAAGGAAAGCTACCCGGTGAAACTTCCGAATACACGTACGATTTGGAGTACGGTTCCGCAACTGTCGAAATTCATTCAAAGGATATTAAACCAGGTTGGAGAGTATTGGTGCATGACGATTTATTGGCAACAGGCGGTACTGCTCAAGCAGCGGCTGAGCTAGTTAAAATGCAAGGCGCACATGTTGCTGCTTTTGCATTTGTTGTTGAGCTTTCATTTTTAAAAGGTGTTAAAAAAATAAAACCTTATTGCGATAATATTGTTTCATTGGCTACGTATTGATACTTTTGCACTCGCTTAATGCAACATATGTCAACAATGAAATCAGAACAACTCGCTATCATTTCAGAATCCGCTAGAGATTTTGCAGAAAAATTTATTCGCCCTGATATGATGATATGGGACGAGTCGCAACATTTCCCAATTGAATTATTTCACAAAGCAGGTGACCTTGGATTAATGGGGGTTTTGGTTCCGGAGCAATACGGCGGAGCAGGGTTGGGTTATATCGAGTATGTAAATATTATTGTTGAAATTTCTTCTGTTTGCAGTTCAATCGGTCTTTCTATAGCAGCACATAATTCACTTTGCACGGGACATATTTTAGCTTTTGGTAACGAGGAACAAAAATCAAAATATTTACCAAAATTGGCTTCTGGATCATGGATTGGTGCTTGGGGCTTAACTGAGCCTAATACCGGAAGCGATGCAGGCAATATGCAGTGCACTGCTGTGCGTGATGGTAATGATTGGTTGTTAAACGGGACAAAGTGTTGGATAACCCATGGCAAATCAGGCGACGTAATGGTTGTTATTGCCAGAACAGGTGAACCAAGAACTTCAGGTAATTGCACCGCTTTTATAGTTGAAAGAGGAACGCCAGGCTTTAGTGCTGGAAAGAAAGAAAATAAGTTGGGTATGCGCGCAAGCGAAACCACCGAAGTTATTTTTGATAATTGTCGCTTATCAGATGCACAGCAGTTAGGTGAGGTAGGAGATGGTTTTAAACAAGCAATGAAGGTGCTTGATGGTGGCCGAATTTCAATTGCTGCTTTAAGTTTGGGTATTGCAAAAGGCGCTTTTAAGGCTGCTATCAAATATGCAAAAGAACGCAAGCAGTTCGACCAACCAATTGCAAACTTCCAAGGTATATCATTCAAATTAGCTGATATGGCTACTAAAATTGAAGCAGCTGAATTGCTTACCTTAAAAGCTGCCGATATGAAAAACAATGGCAAAAAGGTAACTGAAATTTCGGCTATGGCTAAGTATTATGCATCCGAAATTTGTGTAAGCGTAGCCAATGACGCCGTGCAGGTTTTTGGTGGATATGGTTACACCAAAGATTTCCCAGTTGAGAAATTCTATCGTGATTCGAAACTTTGCACTATAGGTGAAGGAACATCCGAAATCCAAAAATTGGTTATCGCACGCGAAATTCTTAGATAATTTTAGTTTTTTCAGTTCTAATTAGGTATTTTAAATAACATAGGCTATTTTTGCAGCCTCAAAATAATAATTAATGTTAATAATCGACGCAAGAGAAGCAGAATCAATTGACAAGGCACTCAAAAACTACAAAAAGAAATTTGAGAAAGCCGGTATCGTTAAAGAATTACGCAGAAGACAAGCTTTTAGCAAGCCTTCAATTGATCGCCGCCAAGAAATCATCAAAGCTCGTTACAAGCAAACATTTGTAACTGAGGCGAATAAGGGTTGATTACAACTTTTTAATTAGTGTAACATCTTTTTTTTCGTAACTTTCAAATTCTATTATGTATTTGGAAGGCTTTTACACATACCTTAAATTCGAGAAACGCTATAGCTTAAATACACTCGAAGCCTATAGCACGGATATACTGCAATTTCAATTATTTCTGGAAAAAGAATATGGGTCAAATGACCTAGAGTTGCTATCTGTAAACCACCGCCAGGTGCGTGCATGGGTAGTTGCCTTAATGAATAATAACGTCAAGCCAAAGAGCGTAAATCGGAAAATTTCGGCACTAAAAACATATTATCGTTACCTGTTAAAAAATGGTGCTATTAGCAAAAATCCAATGGCTAAAGTAATTGCACCGAAAATTCCCAAAAACTTACCCTTATTTGTAGAAAAAACTGGAATGGACGAGCTTTTCGAAGTGCTCGATACCGCTTACCCAGAGGAAACAGAGCAGCAAAAATTTGTAAAGTTGCGCGATCGTATTATCATCGAATTGCTTTATTCAACTGGCATGCGAAGAGCCGAATTATTGGGTTTGTCAGATAATTCATTCGACAGGGCACAAATGCAAGTAAAAGTTTTAGGAAAAGGAAACAAAGAGCGCATAATTCCCGTATCAAAAAACATATTGGGCATGGCAGATAAATACATAGCGGAGCGGAAGAGGTTGTTTGAAGCCAGTACTTCATTTTTAGTCTCGGAGGTTGGAAAACCAGCCTATCCTAAAATGGTGTACAATATCGTCCACAACGTTTTAAAAAACATAACAACTATAACGCGTAAAAGTCCACATGTGCTGCGACATACGTTTGCAACGCATTTGAGCAATAACGGAGCGGAGCTTAACGCAATAAAAGAGTTGTTGGGGCATGCTAGTTTAGCTTCAACGCAAATTTATACGCATAATACTATTGAAAAATTGAAAGAAATACATAAGTTAGCGCATCCTAAGGGCTAATTTAATTTTGAAAAAGGCAAAAATATTTTTAACTCAAAAACGAAAACTATGAACGTGAAGATTCATTCCATCCATTTTGATGCGGACCAGCAGTTATTAGATTTCATCAACAAGAAAATTAGTAAGATTGATAAGGTGGAAACAACCATTACAGATATGCAGGTGTTTCTTAAGTTGGACGCTGCTGTTGGTGCAGTTCATTCAAAAGTGGCAGAAATTAAGGCAAATTTACCTGGTAAAACAATATTTTCTAAGACCGAGGCGCTAACCTTCGAAGATGCCGTGGAAGATGCTGTGGCAAACGCTTTGAGCCAGATTAAAAAGCACAAAGAAAAGCAACGAATGTTGTGATCGATAAAAAATCATTCCATTTTTTTTTAAGTTTTACACAACCAATTAAAATACTTTGTATATTTGCAACCGTTTTCGTAAAAACATTATGGAAACGGTCGTAAAATTTCTTTGAAATAATTTTAGGTCCATTAGGCCAATGTAGCTCAGTTGGTAGAGCTGCTGATTTGTAATCAGCAGGTCGGCGGTTCGAGTCCGTCCATTGGCTCTAGGCGGAGGGAAGATACCAGAGCGGCCAAATGGGGCAGACTGTAAATCTGCTGTTTCACGACTACGGTGGTTCGAATCCACCTCTTCCCACTAAACATCAGTTCTTTGAAACTGAGAAATACGCCGAATATTGCAAGCTTTAAAAGCAATCTGCTTTTTTTGTAGGCTTGCCGTCTTCGTATATTTCACAGTACATGTTAAAAAAGTTTAAGCGGGAGTAGCTCAGTTGGTAGAGCGTCAGCCTTCCAAGCTGAAAGTCGCGGGTTCGAGTCTCGTCTCCCGCTCGCTCAATTGCGTTTAGATTTTAGGTTATGGCGTAATGCCTCTAACCAAAAGTCTTAAAATGATGCCGTTAAAAGGCAGGTGAGTAGGGCACATCGCATAGTGTAAGCTTAAACGGAAAAGAGAAATAAGCCAATGTAGCTCAGTTGGTAGAGTACATCCATGGTAAGGATGAGGTCACCAGTTCGATCCTGGTCATTGGCTCAAAAAAACAACAGCATTAAGTATTGCTGAATTAAAATAGAATAACAGATAACAACAAATATTAAATATTACAATTTTTTAAATTTTATAAAATGGCTAAAGAAAATTTCGTACGTTCGAAACCACACGTGAACATCGGTACAATCGGTCACGTGGATCATGGTAAAACAACTTTGACTTCAGCAATTACCTCTGTTCTTTCAGAAAAAGGTCTTGCTCAGAAGAAAGATTATGATTCAATTGATGCGGCACCTGAAGAAAAAGAAAGAGGTATCACCATCAACACAGCTCACGTAGAATATGAGACGGAAAACCGTCACTATGCGCACGTTGACTGTCCGGGTCACGCCGACTATGTGAAAAACATGGTAACGGGTGCTGCTCAGATGGACGGTGCTATTCTAGTTGTTGCTGCAACAGATGGTCCAATGCCCCAAACGCGTGAGCATATCTTGCTTGCTCGTCAGGTAGGTGTTCCTTCAATTGTAGTATTTATGAACAAAGTTGACCTTGTTGACGATCCTGAATTATTGGAACTCGTTGAAATGGAAATCCGTGATTTGTTGACATTCTATAAATTTCCGGGTGATACAATTTCTATCGTTAAAGGTTCTGCATTGAAAGCACTTGAAGGTGACGCTGCTGCAAAACAAAGTATCCTTGATTTATTGGCTGCAGTTGATAAAGACATTGCAATTCCTCCGCGTCTTATAGAACTTCCATTCCTTATGCCTATTGAAGATGTTTTCTCAATTACTGGTCGTGGTACTGTTGCTACAGGTCGTATTGAAAGAGGTATCGTAAACTCTGGTGAAGGTGTTGACATAATTGGTTTAACAGCTGAAGCTTTAAAATCAACTGTTACAGGTGTTGAGATGTTTCGTAAAATCCTTGATCGTGGTGAAGCTGGCGACAACGCAGGTTTATTACTCCGCGGTATAGAGAAAGATCAGTTAAAGCGTGGTATGGTTATCTGCAAGCCAGGTAGCGTTACTCCGCACACTGAATTCAAATGCGAGGTTTACATTTTGAAGAAAGAAGAAGGTGGACGTCACACGCCATTCTTTAACAAGTATCGCCCTCAATTTTATTTCCGCACAACTGACGTAACAGGTGAAATCACCTTACCGGAAGGCGTAGAAATGATAATGCCAGGTGATAACATTACAATGACAGTTAAGCTCATTTATCCGATCGCAATGGAGAAAAACCTTCGTTTCGCTATCCGTGAGGGTGGTAGAACAGTTGGTGCTGGTCAGGTAACTGAAATTTTGAAATAATAAATTGGAGAATCCGCCCGTAAAGCGGATTTTCCGACCCTACGGGTGTAGCTCAATTGGTAGAGTGTCGGTCTCCAAAACCGCAGGCTGGGAGTTCGAGTCTCTCCACCCGTGCAATAAAAATTGAAAATGAATAAGATAAGAGCATTTATAGGCGAAGCATATCAGGAACTCAGGTTTAAGGTGAGTTGGCCAACATGGCCAGAACTGCAAGCGAGTACACAACTCGTGCTTGTTGCTGTCTTGATTATTTCTGTAATTATTTTTATTATGGATTTAGCATCTAATGAGTTGCTTGACTTGTATTACGGATTGTTTTAATCACTAGATCTAATAACTTATGGCAGACAAAAAATGGTATGTATTAAGAGTGATTAGTGGAAAGGAACGCAAGCTGAAGGAATATATTGAACTTCAGGTTAAGCGCCTAGGATGGGATCAAATTGTATCACAAATTCTTGTGCCAACAGAAAAGATTTATAAAATCAAGAATGGTAAAAAGGTGATACATGAGAAAAACAGTTTGCCCGGATATATCCTGATTGAAGCTACAGAAGGTAAAATGACGCCTGAAATGCTTCAGTCAATCACCGGAATTACCGGAATTATCGATTTCCTTGGCAAAGGTGCTCCAATAGCTCTCCGCCGGAATGAAGTAAACCGGATTTTGGGTAAAATGGATGAAATGAGTGAGGAAGGAACTTCAATGAACGAACCTTTCATTATTGGCGAAACAGTTAAAATTGTTGATGGACCATTCAACGAATTCTTAGGAAATGTTGATGAAGTGCATGAAGATAAGAAAAAAGTTAAAGTAATCGTTAAAATTTTCGGTAGAAAAACGCCGGTGGAATTAAACTTCGCACAGGTAGAAAAAGTAAGCTGATATGGCTAAAGAAATTCAAACGTATGTAAAACTGCAGGTTAAAGGAGGACAGGCGAACCCTGCCCCGCCAATTGGTCCTGCCTTAGGTTCTAAAGGTATCAATATCATGGAGTTCTGCAAGCAGTTCAATGCCAGAACACAAGATAAAATGGGTAAGGTATGTCCTGTAGTAATAACTGTTTATAAAGATAAATCTTTCGAGTTTGTCATTAAAACACCACCTGCTGCTATACTTATCCTAGAAGCTACCAAAAAGCAAAAGGGTTCGGCTGAACCAAACCGCCTAAAGGTAGGTTCAATCACTTGGGAACAAATTAAGTCTATTGCCGAGGAAAAAATGCCGGATCTAAATTGCTTTACAATTGAAAGTGCAATGAAAATGGTTGCAGGAACTGCCCGTAGTATGGGTATTACTGTTGCTGGTGATGCACCTTGGATGAACAATTAAGTCAACTAAAAATAAAAAGAAGTGAAACTTACAAAGAACAGAAAAAAGGTTCAGGCATTAGTTGACTCCAACAAATTATATTCGTTGAGGGAAGCTGCTGAACTTGTTAAGAAATCCACAACCTGCAAGTTTAATGCATCTGTTGACCTCCATGTGAGATTAGGTATCGACCCTCGTAAAGCCGACCAGGCAATTAGAGGAACAACCGCATTACCTCACGGAACAGGTAGAGATAAAAAAGTGCTCGTGCTCTGTACTCCTGACAAGGAAGACGAAGCTAGAAAAGCAGGAGCTGATTATGTAGGTCTTGATGAATTCGTTGACAAGATTGTCGGCGGTTGGATAGACATGGATGTTGTTATTGCAACACCATCAGTGATGCCTAAAATTGCAAAACTCGGACGCGTACTCGGACCAAGAAACCTTATGCCCAACCCCAAAGTTGGTACAGTTACTAATGAAGTAGGTGTTGCCATAACTGAGGTAAAAAAAGGTAAAGTTGCTTTCAAGGTTGACAAATACGGTATCATCCATTCTTCAATAGGAAGGATTTCGTTTAATCCTGATCAAATTGCTGAAAACAGCGAAGAATTGATAAAAGCTTTAGCAAAGTTAAAACCTGCTTCAGCAAAAGGGGTCTATTTCAAGAGTATTACCATGGCATCAACAATGAGCCCGGGCATAGCTATTGACCCTAAAAGTGTAATTGAAATTCATTAATGCTAATCATCGAAATTAATACAAGATGAACAAAGAACAAAAATCGGCAGCAATTGAAGAACTGAAAGTAAAAGTATCGAAATACGATAATTTTTATCTTACAGATGCTTCTGCAATGACCGTGGAAGATGTAAATAAGTTAAGAAGATTATGCTTCGAAAGAGGTGTGAAATTTGAAGTGGTTAAAAACACTTTACTCCGCAAAGCGTTTGAAGCGCATGGTGAAAAATACGAGCAATTGTTCGATACGCTTCATGGTGAAACTTCAGTTATGTTTAGCGAATCTTCTAACGAACCTGCTAAACTTATTAGAAAGTTTCGCACTGAAAATGCAAAGGATAAACCATTGCTAAAAGCGGCTTACGTTAGTTCTGATGTTTTCATCGGCGACGAAAACCTAGATACACTCATTAACCTTAAGAGTAGAGAAGAGCTTATTGGTGGAATCATCAGCATGCTTCAGGCTCCTGCTAAAAATGTTATTTCTGCCTTATTATCAGGTGAAAATAAATTAGCTGGAATCGTTAAAACACTCTCCGAAAGAGAAGACAAACAATAATCTATTATTCAAACAATTTTTTCTAAATCAATAAAAACTCAAATCAATGGCTGAATTAAAAGAATTTGCAGAAAAGTTAGTAAGCTTATCTGTAAAAGAGGTTAATGAACTGGCAAAAATCCTTAAAGAAGAATATGGCATAGAGCCTGCTGCTGCTGCACCAGTAATGGTAGCTGCTGGCGGTGGAGCTGGTGCTGGCGCTGCTGCCGCAGTTGCTGAAAAAAGCACTTTTGACGTAATTCTTAAAAATGCAGGTGCTGCTAAATTGTCTGTAGTGAAGATAGTAAAAGATCTTACTGGTCTTGGCTTAAAAGAAGCTAAAGATTTAGTAGATGCTGCACCGAAACCTATTAAAGAAGGCGTAGATAAAGCAACTGCTGACGATATCGCTAAGCAGCTTCAGGAAGCTGGTGCCGAAGTAGAAATTAAATAATCTGCTTTCGGGTTCTTTCTGCCCTCGGGGCGGAAACAAGAAATTAATAAGGCAAATCCGCCTCGGCGGATTGCCTATTTATTATTTTTACTTATATCAAAGCTTTGATATTGTATGCCAAAATCTACTGTAACCTCCAGAAAACCTGAAAGAATTAATTTCGGAAAAATAAAAAGAGCAGGTAACTATCCAGACCTTTTAGACATACAAGTTAAATCGTTTAAAGACTTTTTCCAGCTTGAAACAACTTCTGAAAACAGAAGGACTGAAGGCCTGTACAGGGTGTTTACTGAAAACTTCCCTATTACTGACGCCCGCAGCATTTTCGTGTTGGAATTTCTTGATTATTTCATAGATCCGCCTCGCTATGCGATGGAAGAATGTATGGAACGCGGTTTAACTTATAGTGTACCACTGAAAGCAAAACTGAGGCTCTCTTGTAACGATGAAGAACACATCGATTTTCAAACTATCGTACAAGATGTTTTTCTAGGAAATATTCCTTACATGACACCGAAAGGTACGTTCATCATCAATGGTGCTGAACGTATTGTTGTTTCGCAACTCCACCGCTCGCCGGGGGTGTTTTTCGGTCAGTCTGTCCACCCAAATGGTACCAAAATTTATTCCGCTCGCGTTATCCCTTTCAAAGGTGCGTGGATGGAATTTGCTACGGACATCAATAACGTAATGTATGCCTACATCGACCGTAAGAAGAAATTCCCGGTTACTACATTATTACGTGCAATTGGATACGACTCTGATAAAGATATCTTAGAATTGTTCGGGCTAGCTGAGGAAGTTAAAGCCGACGAAAAAACATTAAAGAAACATATCGGCCGCAAATTGGCTGCCCGTGTTTTAAAAACATGGCGCGAAGATTTTGTTGACGAAGATACCGGAGAAGTGGTGTCTATTGAACGTAATGAGATTATTCTTGAACGTGATACTGTACTTAGTGCGGATAATATTGCACAAATTCAAGAAACCGAAGTTCAGAAAGTTATTCTGACGCGCGACGATGTTACTGTAGATTATGGTATCATCCTTAATACGTTACAAAAAGACGTTTCTAACTCGGAACTCGAAGCGGTTCAACATATTTATCGTCAATTAAGAGGTGCAGAACCTCCTGATGATGATACTGCTCGTGGTATAATTGACAAGTTATTCTTTTCCGACAAACGTTACGATTTAGGTGAAGTTGGTCGTTATAAAATTAACCAGAAATTAGATCACCATCACATTTCTATTGAAACGAAAGTGTTAACTAAAGATGACATTATTGCCATCATTCGTTACCTCGTTGAATTATCTAACAACAAAGCTGAAATCGATGATATTGACCATTTGAGCAATCGTCGTGTAAGAACTGTTGGTGAACAATTGTATGCTCAATTTGGTGTTGGTCTTGCACGTATGGCAAGAACTATCCGTGAGCGTATGAACGTGCGCGATAATGAAGTATTTACGCCAATAGAATTAATTAACGCCAGAACCTTATCTTCTGTAATTAACTCTTTCTTTGGAACAAGTCAATTAAGTCAGTTCCTAGATCAAGTTAATCCACTTGCCGAAATTACGCACAAACGTCGTATTTCAGCATTAGGACCAGGAGGTTTAAGTCGCGAACGCGCAGGTTTTGAGGTGCGTGACGTTCACTATAGCCATTATGGCCGTCTTTGCACAATTGAAACACCTGAAGGACCAAACATTGGTTTGATTTCTACACTTTGTGTACATGCCAAAATCAATAAAATGGGCTTTATCGAAACGCCGTACCGCAAGGTTGAAAATGGTAGAGTAGATACTAAAGGTGAAATTGTATACTTAAATGCAGACGATGAAGACCGTTTTGTAATTGCACAATCAAATGTGCCGTTAGATGAAAAAGGTAACTTCCTTATAAATAAAATAAAAGGTCGTGAACAAGGTGAATTCCTTGAATTTGCGCCTGAAAGAGTTCAGTTCATGGATGTTGCACCAAATCAAATTGTTGGTGTATCCGCTTCTTTAATTCCATTCTTGGAACATGATGATGCTAACCGTGCCTTGATGGGTTCAAACATGCAGCGTCAATCGGTGCCATTGTTAAAACCTCAAGCGCCAATTGTTGGAACTGGATTAGAAGAAAAAGTTGCGTCAGATTCTAAAATGCTTATCAACGCCGAAGGAAATGGGGTTGTTGAATATGTTGATGCTAACGAAATTATCATAAGATATGACGTTGGTGAAAACGATTCATTGGTAAGTTTTGAAGATAGCCGCAAAGTTTATAAACTGCGCAAGTTTAAGAAAACAAACCAAAGTACATGTATTAACCTAAAACCAATTGTTACTAAAGGCCAACGCGTAAGCGAAGGTGAAGTGCTTTGCGAAGGTTACGGTACTGAAGGTGGTGAATTAGCACTTGGAACTAACTTGAAAGTGGCATTCATGCCATGGAAGGGTTACAATTTTGAGGATGCTATTGTAATATCTGAACGCGTAGTTAAAGAAGATTTGTTTACCTCAATTCAAATTGAAGAATTTGAATTAGAAGTACGCGATACTAAATTGGGTGAAGAAGAATTAACTGCTGATATACCAAACGTATCGGAAGAAGCAACAAAAGACCTCGATGCTAATGGTGTTATCCGCTTAGGAGCACATGTTAAGGAAGGGGATATCCTAATCGGTAAAATCACGCCAAAAGGAGAAACTGATCCAACACCGGAAGAAAAATTGTTGCGCGCAATCTTCGGCGATAAAGCTGGCGACGTAAAAGATGCATCTTTAAAAGTTCCACCATCAATTGAAGGAACTGTTATTGATAAAAAATTATTTGCACGCGCGAAAAAAGATAAAAATGCTAAAGCAAGGGAAAAAATCGCTCTAGAAAAATTAGAGAAAGAACATACCCGTGCAATAGACGAATTAAGAACTATCTTGATAGATAAGTTAACGCTTATTCTAAAAGAGAAGAAATCGGCGGGTGTAAAAACATCTTATAAAGAAGAGTTAGTACCGTCTAAAACTAAATTCAACGTAAAAATTCTTGAAGGAATTAATTTCAGCAATGTAGATCCTTATAACTGGACTGGCGAGCCGGAAACAGATGATATGGTTCGTATGACATTGCATAATTTCGGCATTAAATTAAACGAAGAATTAGGTCGTTACAAACGTGAAAAATTTAATATCAGCGTAGGTGATGAATTACCTACTGGTGTAATTAAATTGGCTAAAGTATTTATTGCTAACAAACGGAAATTACGCGTTGGCGATAAGCTTGCAGGTCGTCACGGTAACAAGGGTATTGTTGCGCGTATTGTTCGTCACGAAGATATGCCGTTCCTTGAAGATGGCTCACCAGTTGATATCGTATTGAACCCACTTGGGGTGCCTTCACGTATGAACTTAGGTCAGATTTATGAAACAGTTTTGGGATGGGCCGGATTAAAATTAGGGTTGAAATTTGCGACTCCAATTTTTGATGGTGCTGAATTATCAGATATAGAATCGTATATACAACAAGCAGAATTACCTGCGTTGGGAAGTACATATCTATATGATGGTGAAACAGGCGATCGTTTCCACCAAAAAGCTACAGTTGGTGTCATTTATATGATTAAACTGAATCACATGGTGGATGACAAAATGCACGCTCGTTCTATTGGACCATATTCACTTATAACACAGCAGCCGCTTGGTGGTAAAGCACAATTTGGTGGTCAGCGTTTTGGTGAGATGGAGGTTTGGGCTCTTGAGGCTTATGGTGCTTCTACTATATTGCAAGAGTTACTTACCGTTAAATCGGATGATATCGTGGGTCGTGCCAAAACTTATGAGTCGATTGTTAAAGGCGAAAATATGCCTACACCGCAAATACCTGAATCATTCAATGTATTGGTTCACGAATTACGCGGCTTAGCACTCGATTTAAAATTTGAATAAATTTATTTCATAGTTAAAATACAATCAGCATATGCCTTTCAAAAAGGATATCAAGATCAAACCAGACTTTACCAGAATTAGTATTGGTTTGGCCTCTCCGGATTCTATTCTGGAGCGCTCATTTGGTGAAGTGTTGAAACCTGAAACTATTAACTACAGGACTTACAAGCCTGAACGCGATGGTTTATTTTGCGAACGTATATTCGGTCCTATTAAGGATTACGAATGTTATTGCGGAAAATATAAACGTATTCGTTACAAAGGAATTGTTTGCGATAGATGCGGTGTTGAAGTAACTGAAAAGAAAGTTCGTCGCGAACGTATGGGACACATTAAATTGGTAGTTCCTGTAGTGCATATCTGGTATTTTAAATCTTTGCCTAATAAAATTGGATATTTATTGGGATTGAGCTCTAAGAAATTAGAGTCTATTGTTTACTACGAGCGTTTTTGCGTTATTCAACCTGGTCCGGTTACTGAAGGAATCATGATTAATGGCGAATTAAAAAGCTATAAAACGCATGATTTAATTACAGAAGAGGAATATCTTGAGGTATTGGAAACATTGCCAAAAGAAAATCAAATGTTGGATGACAGTGATCCTAATAAATTTATGGCTGATATGGGTGCACCTGCTGTGTTCACCATGTTATCACGCATAAATTTAGATGATTTATCTGCAGCATTGCGTCATCAAGCAAACACAGAAACTTCACAACAACGTAAAGCAGAAGCATTAAAACGCTTGAGCGTTGTTGAAATGTTCCGTGAAGCAATCGGTCGTTTCGAAAATCGTCCTGAATGGATGGTTGTTCAATATTTACCGGTTATTCCACCTGAATTGCGTCCTTTAGTGCCGCTAGATGGTGGTCGTTTTGCAAGTTCTGATTTGAATGATTTATATCGCCGTGTTATTATTCGTAATAACCGTTTAAAGCGATTGATAGAAATTAAAGCACCTGAAGTAATTCTGCGAAACGAAAAAAGGATGTTGCAGGAAGCTGTTGACTCTTTATTTGATAATTCACGTAAATCAAATGCCGTTAAAGCAGAAGGTGGTCGTGCATTAAAATCGTTGAGCGATGTATTAAAAGGTAAACAAGGTCGTTTCCGTCAAAATTTACTCGGTAAACGTGTCGATTACTCTGGACGTTCGGTAATTGTTGTTGGACCCGAATTAAAATTACATGAGTGTGGTTTGCCAAAAGATATGGCGGCTGAATTATTCAAGCCGTTTATTATTCGCAAATTAATTGAAAGAGGTATAGTTAAAACGGTTAAATCTGCTAAGAAATTAGTAGATAGAAAAGAGCCCGTTATATGGGATATTCTTGAAAATATATTGAAAGGACATCCAATCATGCTTAACCGTGCACCAACGTTACACAGACTTTCAATTCAAGCATTCCAGCCAAAATTAATTGAAGGAAAAGCAATACAATTGCATCCTTTGGTATGTTCTGCATTCAACGCCGACTTTGACGGTGACCAGATGGCTGTTCACGTACCGTTAAGTAATGGTGCAATTTTGGAAGCACAATTATTAATGCTTTCTGCACACAATATTCTAAATCCACAAAACGGAAATCCAATTACCGTTCCTTCTCAGGATATGGTTTTGGGTCTCTATTATACTTCTAAAGGAAAGAAATCAACCAAAGATGATCTTGTAAAAGGTGATGGTAAAATTTTCTATGCTGCCGAAGAAGTTATTATTGCTTACAACGAAGGAAAAGTTGAATTACATGCTTACATTAAATGTAAAGTAGACATCCTTGAAGATGAGAAAATTGTAAATAAATTAATTGAAACTACTGTTGGCCGCGTATTATTTAATGAAGTGGTTCCACCTGAACTTGGTTTTATTAATGCAATCTTATCGAAAAAAGCAATTGCAAAAGTAATTGGTGAAGTAATTCGCAGAACAGACGTTCCAAGAACTGCAAAATTCCTTGATGATATTAAGGACCTTGGATTCCGTTCTGCATTCCGCGGTGGTTTGTCGTTCAACATCAGCGATTTAGTTGAGTTGGAATCTAAACCAATATTAATTGATGCTGCTCAAGCAGAAGTTGATGAAGTAATTAGCAACCACATGTACGGTGTAATTACTCAAAATGAACGTTACAATCAGATTATTGATATTTGGTCACGATTAAATACACGCTTAACTGGCGATTTAATTACCAAATTAACGAACGATAAAAAAGGATTTAACTCCGTATTTATGATGTTGGATTCAGGAGCAAGGGGTTCGAAAGAGCAAATCCGTCAATTAGCAGCTATGCGTGGTTTGATGGCTAAGCCTCGTAAATCTGGAGCATCTGGTGAAGGTGGAATTATCGAAAGCCCAATCCTTTCAAACCTAAAAAGTGGTTTAAGTGTATTGGAGTATTTCATTTCTACACACGGTGCGCGTAAAGGTTTGGCCGATACTGCATTAAAGACTGCAGATGCGGGTTACCTAACTCGTCGTTTAGTTGACGTTGCTCAAGATGTTGTAATTAATGAAGAAGATTGCGCTACACTTCGTGGTATTGCAATTAGTGCATTAAAAGATAATGAAGATATTGTTGAAGCATTAAGCGAGCGTATTATTGGTCGCACAAGTTTACATGATGTTTATGATCCACTAAATGATGAGTTGATTGTAAATGCTGGTGACCTAATAAGCGATAAAATTGCTGAAAGAATTGATGCAACAGCAATTGAAGAAGTTGAAATTCGCTCAGTGCTTACTTGCGAATCTAAAAAAGGTGTTTGCGTTAAATGTTATGGTACCAACCTTTCAAATAATCGCGTAGCACAAATTGGTGATGTAGTAGGTATTATTGCGGCGCAGTCGATTGGTGAGCCTGGAACTCAGCTTACACTTCGTACTTTCCACGTGGGTGGTGTTGCGGGTAGTGTTGATACAGAATCAAAACTCGTAGCTAAATTTGATGGTAAAGTAGAATTTGATGGTGTTCGTTTTGTTGATACAAAAAATGATGAAGGCAAAAAAATTCGCATTGTAATTGGTCGTACCGGTGAAATAAAAATAATTGAACCTAAAACAGGAAAATTGTTGATTACCAACAACGTACCTTACGGTTCATTATTAACTGCAACCGATGGTGATGATCTTAAAAAAGGCGATGCAATTTGTTCATGGGATCCGTTCAACGCCGTAATCGTTTCTGAATTCCCTGGGTTTGTGGAGTATGAAAATATAATTGAAGGTATTACATACCGCGAAGAAAGTGATGAGCAAACTGGTCACCGCGAAAAAGTAATTTCTGAATCACGTGATAAAACTAAAATTCCTACACTTATTATTAGAGATAAGAAAGGTGCTGAGATTAAGAATTACAACTTACCTGTTGGTTCACATATTAACGTAGAACCAGGCGAAGAGGTTAAATCAGGTCAAACAATTGCGAAGATTCCACGTGCGTTAGGAAAAGTAAGAGATATTACGGGTGGTTTACCACGTGTAACTGAATTATTTGAAGCGCGTAACCCTTCAAATCCTGCAGTAGTTGCAGAAATTGATGGTGTAGTCGCCTTCGGAAAAATTAAACGTGGTAATCGCGAAATTGAAATCGAAAGCCGTGATGGTGAAAAGAAGAAATATCTTGTTCCACTATCAAAGCAAATTCTTGTTCAGGAAAATGACTATGTATACGCTGGTATGCCATTAAGTGATGGTGCAATTACACCGTCCGACATCCTTGCTATTAAAGGTCCTTATGCAGTTCAAGAATATATCGTAAATGAAATTCAAGAAGTATATCGTTTACAAGGTGTTAAAATCAATGATAAACATATCGAAGTTATCGTTCGTCAGATGATGAGAAAAATGACGATTACTGATGCTGGTGATACACGTTTCCTTGAAGATGCCAATGTAGATAAACTTGACTTCTTAGAAGAAAACGATAGGATATTCGACAAGAAAGTAATTACAGATTCTGGAGATTCTGGTAAATACAAAGCTGGTCATATTGTTACGTTGCGTCAGTTACGTGAAGAAAATTCACACTTGAAGCGTTCAGATAAAAAGCCGATTGAATTCCGCGATGCCGTTTCTGCTACAGCAACTCCATTGTTGTTGGGTATTACAAGAGCATCGTTGGGAACAAGAAGCTGGATTTCTGCTGCATCGTTCCAAGAAACAACTAAGGTGTTGAGCACTGCATCTATTTCTGCTAAAACAGATTATTTAATGGGTCTGAAAGAAAACGTTATCGTTGGACATCAGATTCCTGCAGGAACAGGTCAGCGTCATTTCGTTAACACAATAGTTGGTAACAAGGAAGAAGTTGAAGAAATGAATGCAAAAAAGAGGAATAAATCAACTGATCTTGAATAATAGGTCAGTCTAAAAATACTAAGCCTCCTGTAACAAGGAGGCTTTTTTAGTTGAAAGCATTTGGATGATTAAACCCAGAGTAAGCACTAGCAATCGTAACATCTTATATCAAATAATAAAATCAGATGTTTACTTCTAATAACATGCTCTATTCAAATTTTTTGCTATTTGGGTTAAACCTCGATTTTTGCTAATTAATTAGTTACTTCTTCTGATTCGGCAAATAGTGTCTTTTCCAATTTTGCATCATGATTATAAATATCTTGGCTAAAATGTAATAGGCCATCAGTATCTACTCGAGCTGTAAAGTATACAATATAAACTGGAAGTGTGGCTTGCAATTTTACATAGGTTTCACGGCCAAGGTAATATAGCGAATCAATTTTTTTATCTGTAAAGGTTGTATCGTTTCTTAGTAAATAAGTTGCAAATCTTTTAGGTTCTGCAACGCGAATACATCCATGGCTAAATCCTCTTGTTTCTTTATCGAATAAATATCGTGATGGGGTATCATGAAAATAGATATTATGTTCATTTGGAAAGATAAATTTTACCCAGCCTAACGAGTTGCTGTTTCCCGGTTTTTGTCTGACGATGTAAGGTATTTTTGAGTAGTTACTCCAATTTATATGCGATACGTCAACTACTTTTTTGGTATTAGGATCTACAGCTTCCATATTTTCTTTATTAAGGTAATTGGGATCTTTTTTTAACGCGGGCAGTATTTCATTATTTAGAATGCTGGGAGGCGGAACCCAATAAGGACTGAACACAATATATTCCAATTCATCATTAAAAATGGTTGTACTTGTTGAAGATTTACCGACTACTACTTTCATTTCCCATGCCAAAGAACCTGCTTCATAAATATACATAGTATACTCAGGTATATTCACCATAATATAATCTCCCGAAGGCGCATTAGGAAGCCAACGCATGCGTTCCATGTTAATTTCGAGCTGCCGCACTCTGTCGCTCGGCGAGACATTTATTTCACGAAAAAATTTATCTCCCGCAACACCATCGGCAACAAGTCCATGCCTCAGTTGGAATTGCTTCACAGCATGCACAGTTGCCGAGTCCATGTAGTTTGTCGAATCATTGTAAACGGCATCGCCTAGCATAAGTAATCGTTCTTTAATTGCGGCTATTACAGGATAATTTTCACCAGGTTTAATCGATTTTTTGTCGGCAGGTAAATACAGTGTATCCCAAGATAAATTGCTAATGTTTCGGTATTTTTTTAATTCCTTTTTCAATAACCGGTATTGCGGGTAAAGTGGTTCGAACGATGTAAATGCATTTACTCCACCAGATAATATTGAGTCGAGAATTGCAACCGATGGAACTGTTTTACGCGTTATATACCAATTGAGTTGTTTGGTTGTTTTTTCATTAATTCCGAACCAAACCTTTTGGGCATAAACAAAAAATTCAGCAGTTAACATGATCTCCATTTTTTTTGTAAGGCTGTTGTTCCCCGAATAACTGTATTCGGGATTGTTAATTTGGTTGAAAATTGTTTTTAAATCCTGATAATATAATACAGTGTCATTCAAGCCTTCATCCTCAAAATGCGCTAATTGGTTCATAAAAAAACCGCCTTGTTCTATAATTCCATATTCGTTAAACCATGCTGATTTATTGTTTCTATTGCCATAAAATGCGAAAATTTCAGCTGCGTGATAATTGAAATCTGGATACGCTTCTAAAACTTCGGCAATCGAGGCTGAATCAATTTGAAAAGGTTGGAAAACCTGCTTTAAAGTGACAATACTGTCGAGGTTATCGGGGAAAGTAGTTGTGGTAGCCTTGTTTTTGCAACTGTTAAAGCCTAAAGATAGTATGATACCCAAGAGTGGTATTAGCCTAAAATATTTCATTGTTTTTCAGGAAGTTTAGGCTAAATTGCTAAACTATTTCGAGATAAGGTGAATTTAGAATAATTTTACTTATAAAATTTAAAGTCATGAGCGATTTAAAAGAGAAAAATCAGTTAAATATCGAATTGTCGGAGGAAATTGCAGAAGGCACTTACTCCAATTTAGCAATTATAACCCATTCAAGTGCTGAAATGGTAATCGATTTTATACGTGTAATGCCAGGTGTGCCAAAAGCTAAAGTAAAAAGCAGAATTGTGATGACGCCACAACATGCAAAACGTTTATTAAAAGCGCTTGCAGATAATATTAGTAAATACGAAAGTGCGCATGGTGTTATTACAGAAAATGAAGGATTTGGCGGGTTGCCAATGAACTTCAGTCCAACAGCCAAAGCCTAAAATTGATAATTAAAGTTTTGCCTTTTATTTTGCGTATTTAAAAAATTTGTGCAGCAAATACCAGTTATTTCAATTGTAAGCCCTGTTTTTAATGGGGAATTACTAATACAATTGTTAGTAGATAGGTTGACTTTTGTGTTAAAACCTTTAACGGAGCATTTTGAAATAATTTTAGTTGATGATGGGAGTGATGATGATTCTGTTGCGGTATTAAAAAATTTGAGCCGTTTCAATCAACATTTAAAAGTGATTAACCTTTCAAAAAATCATGGGCAACACATTGCTATTAAAGCCGGACTTGACAGTTGTAAAGGGGATTGGATTGTTGTTATGGATTGTGATTTACAAGATGAACCTGAAGCAATTGGACAGCTTTTTATGAAAGCAAAAAATGGTTATGATGCTGTTTTTGCAAATCGGAAAAAAAAGTATGATGCTTGGTACAAAAAAATGTATTCAACAATTTTTTATGGTGTATTGGGATTTATTACTTTTAAAAACTTTTCTGGTTCAACAGCAAACTTCGGAATTTATAGCAGGCCAGTAATAAATAAAGTTGTAGCAGATAGTTATAATTACTTTTTTTTCCCACTTGCAGTTCGAAATCATGTTAAAAGTTATAGTACAATTGATGTTGCACATGCTACACGCGCCGCAGGTGAAACAGGCTACACATTTTTAAAGGCGTTTAATTTGGCTTTTAAAATAATAATTAGTAATACAATTTCTCCTTTATTTAATAAAAAAGTAAAAGTGCATTATTCGCTAAAAGAAACGATTAACCTAAATGATTCCTTTTAATAAACCATATAGCACAGGCAAAGAAACTGTTTATATTAATGATGCAATTAGTAGAGGTAAACTATCAGGTAATGGTTATTACACTGGTGCTTGCCACAGTTTTTTTGAGCTTAAATTCGGATTCAATAAAGCATTATTAACGTCATCGTGTACTGATGCATTAGAAATGTGCGCTTTATTATTGGATATTAAGCTCGGTGACGAAATTATTATGCCTTCGTATACATTTGTTTCAACCGCAAATGCATTCGCACTACGTGGTGCTAAAATTGTTTTTGCTGATGTTGCTCACGATGTACCTAATTTAGATGTTACAAAATTAGGATCACTCATAACTGTAAAAACAAAAGCAATTGTTGTAACACATTATGGTGGAATAGCAACTGATATGCATGCAATTTTATCGTTTGCTGTTAAACATCAATTATATGTTGTTGAAGATGCAGCACAATGTATAGGTGGAACATTTAATGGTTTGCCTTTGGGTAGCATTGGACACTTAGCAACGTTTTCGTTTCACGAAACTAAAAATATTCATTCAGGTGAAGGTGGAATGCTCGTTATTAATGATAAGCAATTTGAAAAGAGGGCAGAAGTGATTTGGGAAAAGGGAACTAATAGAGCCGCATTTTTTAAGGGAGAGGTAGATAGTTACAGTTGGGTTGATTTAGGCTCTAGCTTTTTACCGTCTGAAATAACTGCAGCCTTTTTATTCGCTCAAACTGAATCTTATGAAGAAATTGTTGCCATGCGCAGCGCAAGATGGAATTGTTATTATGAGCAATTAGCACCTTTTGCGAATAAGGAAACATTTAACTTGATAAGAGCCCCTGATTATGCAGTGCATAATTGTCATGTATTCTCGGTTGTTTGTAAGGATAAAGTTGAACGGGACGAGCTTATTGCAACGCTTTTTAAAAAGGGATTTATGGCCGTTTCACATTATAAGGCATTGCATCAATCGCCCTATTATAAAAAAGCAAACATTGCCCTAGAATTGCCGAATAGCATACGTTTTGAGGAGTGCTTGGTCAGGTTACCCCTGTTCCCAGAACTTGAATTTGAAGCAATAAATGAAATATGTGCTATAGTAAATGCGTTTTATAAGAAGTAACTTTAAAGTATCCTTTTTATTATTTTTTGACTAAAATGCGCCGAATTTTGATTTTGTTAAAAAAAAGTATCATTTTCGTTGTTCCCTTGTCATCGACTCACATGCGAAGAAAGATAATAATAACGTTTTTTACGATTGGGATAGCTCTGTTCGGACTGTCAAGGGAGGCATTTGCTCAGCCTATAACCTTATCTCGTGAATTTGGTGCAAATCTTGGTTTTTCTAGTTTTTTAGGGGATTTGGGTGGTTCAGATTTAGACGGTAGACCGCTATTTTGGGATATTGACCCTGCGGTTACGCGACCTGCTTTAGGGGTTGTTTTTCGTCAAGAAATAATTCCTCGCGCTGCATTTAGGTTTAACGGTTATTTTTCAATGCTTAAAGGTGATGATGCACTTACTCAAAATGAATTTAGGAATTATCGTAATCTTACTTTCAGAAGTCCGATTGCAGAAGTTTCGGGCATGATTGAATTAAGTATGAATCGATTTACTGGATTTAATAAAAAGCGATGGACTCCTTATATATATGCTGGTATTGGGGGATTCTATTTTAATCCACAAGCGAAATATGATGGCGAATGGATTAATTTACAGGCTGTTGGAACAGAAGGTCAGGGCCTACCTGAATATCCCGACAGGCAAAAGTATAGTAAAATTGCTATCTGTTTTCCGATAGGTGGTGGTTTTAGGCTGCTTACTTATAATAATTGGGTAATGGGTTTTGAAATGGCAGCAAGGTTTACGACTACCGATTATATAGATGATGTAAGTTCATATTACCCTAATCCTGATTATTACTTTTTGCACTACGATATCGAGCAAGCGGTAATGGCTGCTACACTCTCTAATCCATCGGATGGCACACGTCCTGATTTAATTAATCCTGAATGGGGAAGAGGCGATCCGACAAATAACGATACTTATATTTTCGGTGGTATGCTAACATTTACTTACCACATAGAATTCCAACGTAAAGTAAATACCATCAGATGTTACTTTGATGGTGACAAAAAATAAACTTAGAAGCCACCTTCTAATGCATCGTCAGGTTCTGTGTTCCAGATTTTCCATGCATATTCAGCTTGTAGTTCAAGCATTTCCAATCCGTTTTTAATTATTGCACCTTGTTCTAAGCCCTTTTGCAGAAATAGGGTTTGACCTGGATTGTAAATAAGGTCAAATAATATATGGTTACCCGTTAAAAATTGATAAGGAATTTCAGGCGCAAGATTCGTATCAGGAAACATGCCAATAGGTGTGCAATTAATTATTATAGTATGCTGCTCAATAATTTCTTTATTTAAATCACCGTAGGTAATAGTTTCTGCTGATGATTTGCGAGAAACTAATTTTGGTTGAATCCCCAGTTCTTTCAATGCGAAAACAACAGCTTTAGATGCGCCTCCAGTTCCTAACACTAAAGCATTTTGGTGTGGCCGCTTAAGTAAAGGTTTTAGTGAATCTCTAAATGCCATGTAGTCGGTATTATAACCAACACGCTGTATCTCGTCAATTTTAATGCAATTTATAGCACCAATTTTTTGAGCAACATCATCTAAATCATCTAAATATTCTATTACAGATTCTTTATAAGGAATAGTAACATTTAACCCTTTTAATTCTTTATTTACTTCAAAAAGCAATCGAATGTCTTCAATGTTTTCTAAAGGAAAAAGTTCGTATAGACAATCCTCGATTTCTTCGCGTTCGAATTTATCTGAAAAATATTTTTCGGAGAAAGAATGTGTAAGTGGAAATCCAACTAAGCCGTATTGTTTCATACTGCAATAGATTTAGATATACAATTGGGGAGTGGGTCAGGTTTGGGCTGCGTTAACATCGTATTCAAAGTTAAATTATTTTATGTTTTTTATTAGCCATTTTTTCGATAAAATAAATTAATACAAATCCGAAAACCGCTAATAGTATGCACCATATTGCATAATGTGGCAGTCCGGTAAGTGCTGTATAGTCTGCAGGTAAAATGTTAGCTTCACGTAAAATCTTAATCTCACCATCAATTTCTTGACGTTCTAATACCTTTTTCCAAGGCCAAACTTTGTTTAAAGAGCCAAACATGAAGCCCGTTAATAGCGCAACAGTAACATTATGGTATTTTTTTAACATCCAACTTAATACATGCGAAAAACTAGTTATACCAATAAAGCAACCGGCAATAAACGTTAGTATAATATCGAATTTTAAACTATTTAATGAATTGAGAATGAATTCATATTTGCCCATTAACAATAAAATAAAGCTACCTGAAATTCCAGGTAATATCATTGCGCAGATTGCAATCATTCCAGTTATAAAAATAAACCAAAGTTGTTCAGATGTATGTGATGGCGTTGCAATTGTAACATAATAAGCTATTGCTGTTCCAATAATAGCAGCTACAATTACATCCCAACTCCATTTTTTTATAGTGGATGCTACAAAAATTGCGGAGGCTACTACCAAACCAAAAAAGAAACTCCAGATTAATGATGGATAGGTATCTAATAAATAAAGAATTAATTTGGAAAGGGATAAAATACTAATTCCAATACCTGCAACAAGGAACAATAAGAACCATCCATTTATATGTTGCCAAAACGAGCCGAATCCTTCTTTGAAAAGTTTTTTTACGGCAGTCCCGTTAAATGATTTCAGGCTGTCAAGTAATTCTTCATAAATACCTGATATAAATGCAATAGTTCCGCCAGAAACACCCGGAACTACGTCTGCAGCGCCCATCGCAATTCCTTTAAGCGTTAAAGGAAAATACTTTTTTATTAAACTCATGTATTTAAATTCTGCTGTATTTATTTATTTCAAAAATTGATGAAAAGTATCACCGCGTAGTCCTAAGCGAAGTGTTTCCAAAGGAATAACTTCATTTGGTGCGATATTACCCAAATTCACATTTGCACCTAACAATTTAATAAAATATACTTGTTGAGCTTTTAGTGGTGCTTCCCAAATAATTTTTTCTTGAGGAATTTGTGTAAGAATTTCATCAATTAAATCGCTACGCACTTCACCTTTGCTATGGTAAATTCCTACCGTTCCGCTTTCACGCGCTTCGGCAATTACTTTATAACTTCCAGCTTGAATTTCTTTTTGCATGAGTTCAATCCATAAGTAAGGGGCAAGCATTTTATTTTCATCTTTTGAGCCAACTTCACTTAGAACAGTAACGTATTTGCTCAAAGTATTAATGTATTTGCATTTTTCATCGTGATCCATCTCAATGGAACCGTCGCTAACTTCTGCATATTCCATTTTATAGCGCTCCAATAATCGTAAATAGTCATCAAACTGACCGCGGATATAAAATGCTTCAAATAAAGTTCCACCGAAATAGCAGGCAATGCCAGCATTTTTATAAAAGGATAGCTTTGCTTCTAAATTTGGTGTTACAAAGGCAGTTCCGAATCCTAATTTCAATAGGTCGATATATGGCTCGGAAACGGAAAGCATGTCTTCAGCTTCTCGAACGCTTAAACCCTTGTCCATCACCATTGTAAGGCCTTCTTTGCGAGGCTTGGATTGGCGTTCAGGGATATTGCTTAAAGAAAAGTTCATTTATAGTAAAAATGGTTATGGGCGCAAAATTACGCAAAGGTTAGCAGAGTATGAAGTTTGAGCAACGGTATACACTTAATTTACACTTGTAAATCAACTGTTTGTGCTTAGTCGGGTTATTGTATTCAATTTGCGTTGTAAAGTCCGATAATTTTTTGAAACTCAGGTCGCATGGCCACGTCTTTACAAACTTCATACAAAATAGTATGTCTGGCATAATCTATTGTAAGTGCATGCTCTAGTACCGACAAAGATTCGCGCATTTTACCGGCATAAAATAAAGCTGCACTTTGCAAATAAAAATATTCTGCAAAATGGCCGCTTCTCGTTATTGCCTCATGAATTACATGCAAAGCATCTTCATATTCCGCTATGTCGAACAGGTAAATAATGTAATCTAACCAATAGCTTAATATGTCTGGACGTGCGTTTACAAGCAGGTTCAAATGGTGCAATACATCTTCATCTCTATCGAGCATTTTGTAAATGCTGATAATGGTGCAGATATAATCCTCGTTGTTATCGTCGAGTTTTAATGCCTTTTTATAGTTAACCAAAGCCGGTTCCAGACGGTCTTCGATGCGATAAGTTTCGCCGATTCGGAAATAAGCTTCATGCAAAAACGGGTCCTGACGGGCGGCTTTGCGGAAGTGAAAACGTGCCGATTTGAAGTTTTCTAATCTTTCGAAGCATAAACCGATTCTAAAACTGTAATCTTCGTATCCACCAGATTTTTCGTGGGCTAATTCGAACATGCTAATTGCTTTGTCAAATTGCTCCATTCTAAAATACACATCCGCGGCATCGCGATAAACCAAGTCAAAATTTTCATCAATTGCCATTACGAATTCAAAACTTTCAATGGCTTTTTCGTAAAGACTTAAACCCATGTAAGCCCTGCCTAGGTTGAACCAAGCTAACCAAGCATAGGGTTCTTTTTCGATAATAGCGCTATGCAGGGTTACACTTTCTGCATACTTATCGGTCATATCGACTATATGCGACATTTTATAAAGTGCATCTTCGCTGGAAGGATTGATAGTTAACGCTTTGGCTAGACAATCAAATGCTTTATCGAAGTTTTCCTGAATTTCGTAAATGTCACTTAGTTCAGCATATATAGCATCTTTATCCTCTTCATCTGCAATTTTTAATGCTTCAAAAAGTATTGCTTCTGCCTTGTCGGGTTGGTTTGTTTCAAGAAAAATATCTGAACGCAGCAGATAAATATCAATTTCACGACTATCGAACAAAAAGGCTTTATCTAACAATTCTTGTGCTTCTTTGTATTTTTTTCTGGCGACTAAAAATTCAGCTTTGCGCACTAGGAAGTCCGATGAGTAAGGGTTTTGGTTAATTGCATAGTCTGCCACAGCCTCTGCGCGCTCAGGCAAATTGCGCATTTCGTAATACTCTAAAATGCGTTCTAGGCTGTCTTCATCAAAAAAATGTTGTTCATTGCTTTGAAGATACTTTTCAAACAACTCAATCAACTCACCCATTTCCGTTTGCTCACTGTCGTTAAAATCCGGCTCCATCATATAATGCAAATTTAGTTTTTACAAAATTAGTTTCCATCTTAATTAACTTTTCTGTAACTTTTTTGTGTTTGGCTACATTAACGTATCAAAAGGTAGAACCTTTATCTTTACCCAAAATTTATACTATGCATAGGTCAATAGCAATAATCTCAGCGTTAATAGTGCTCAATTTACATCAATCTTTAAATGCCCAGTTAACAGGTTATTGGCAACAAAATGTGGATTACGACATTTCGGTTACGTTGAATGACGTAAATCATACCTTAACGGGCAATATCACTATGCTATACACCAATAATTCGCCAGATGAATTAACTTTCATTTGGATGCATTTATGGCCAAATGCCTATAAGGATAATCAGACAGCATTTGCGAAGCAGAAAGTATTGACAGGCAGTACAGATTTTTATTTTGCAAAAGACGATGAACGAGGCTATATTGATAACCTCGAATTTAGCGTAAATGGCACAGTAGTTCCATTAACATACGATGCTGAAAATCCTGACATAGCAAAAATTACTTTGTTTAAACCGATAGCTAGTGGTGAAACAGTTTCTATTACGACACCATTTCGTGTGCAAATTCCTAAATGTTTTTCACGCATGGGCCGAGTGGGGCAGCAATATCAAATGACACAATGGTATCCAAAACCGGCAGTTTATGATAAAAAAGGATGGCATCCCATTCCGTATTTAGATCAAGGTGAATTTTACAGTGAATTTGGCAATTTTAAAGTGCAAATTACCTTGCCCGAAAATTATATTGTTGGTGCCAGTGGCGATTTAAAAACGGCTGCTGAATTTGATAAATTAAATGCATTAGCAGATAAAACCGCAGCTACAACATTAACAGAAACAAGTCTTGATTTTCCACCTTCATCTACAACAACAAAAACACTACAATATGAATTAAAAAATTCGCATGATTTTGCATGGTTTGCAGATAAACGTTTTCATGTGATGCGCAGTTCTGTTGTGTTGCCAGAATCGGAGCGAACCGTACTTACTTACGTTTATTTTACTAATCAGCATAAAGAGGAATGGATAAAAGCATGCGATTATGTTAATCGTTCAGTTTTATTTTATTCGGAAAATGTTGGAGAATATCCATGGAATATTGCGCAGGCTGTTGATGGAACATTGGAAGTTGAAAGTGCAGGTGGAATGGAGTATCCAACCATAACTGTTTTAGGTGGTGATTACGATGCAGAATCGCTCGACAATGTTGTAACACACGAAGTTGGGCACAATTGGTTTTATGGAATAATTGGCAGTAATGAACGTGAGCATCCTTGGATGGATGAAGGTATAAATTCGTACTATGAAAATAGATATATGGATGCCTATTACAATCGCGACAACGCATTAGGGTTACCAACTTTTATTTTAGATAAACTTGGTGTTGATACAAATAACGTTGACAATGTGCAATATCATATGTATCAAACAATGGCGCGACAAAATAAAGCGCAAGCAATTAATTTGCACTCAACCGATTATACCATGATTAATTATGGAGTCGGTGTTTATTTGCAGAGTGCTTATATTATGAAATATCTGGAAGATAATTTGGGCACGGATGAGTTTGATAGAATAATGCGCAAATATTATAAAACATATCAATTTAAACATGTTTATCCTGAAGACATGAAAGCATTATTTGAAGCTGAAACGGGTGAAAATTTTGCATGGTTTTTTGATATGATAATTAATGATGCACTTGGTCCAGATTATAAAATCAGCAAATTTCAAAAAGGAAAAACTGCTATGGCGGTTGATATTACAAATAAATCGGAAATTCCTGCATCATTTTCTGTGTCGTTAATGGAAGGCGACAGCGTATTGCGTACCGATTGGTTTCGAGGATTTACAGGCAGCCAAACTTTGTATTTTAATTATAAACCAGAATGGAATGTTACGCATTTAAAAATAGATGCACAGCGTAAAATGCCAGAATCGGAGCGTGAAAATAATACGATACAAACAGCAGGTATTTTTAAAACAATAGAGCCGCTACAAGTTAAATTTATTGTATTAGGCGTTGATAATCCTGATAGAACTACTGTTACTGTTTCTCCAATTTTGGGTTGGAACGAAAACAATAAATTCATGCTTGGGTTAGGCTTGTGGAATGCTGCAATGCCAACACCGGCAATTGATTTTGTGGCAGCTCCCATGTACGCTTTTGGAACAAGTGAATTAGTAGGGCAGGGTAGTATTGGATATAATTTATATCCTAAAAAAGGCTTTATTAATAGATTGCGCATTGCTGAAAGTGTTAGCAGTTATAGTTATGGCACTTACCAATTATTAACCACTGGAGAAACAACAACTATTTTTCCACAGTATTTAAAATTGCAATCGAAAGCAGAAATAGACTTCCGCAAAAAAGTGTTAAGTAATAAGTTGAGTCATAGCATTAGTTATCGCAATGTTTTTATTAGAGAAAACGATGCATTTTTTAGTTTAGATGATAATGGTGATTTTGTTGAATCCTATGCAAATGAATATATGGTAAACGAAGTTGCCTATTATTTAAAAAGCCCTACCACTTTATTTCCTCAATTTTTAAAGGTTGTTGGTGAAATGGGTGATGATTATACTAAATTATCATTAACTTATAATACCAAAATTCATTACCCAGGAATGACAAAAGGAATTGATGTGCGTTTATTTGCAGGTGCATTTTTAGGTGAAGCTGGTGATGATAAGCATAATTTTACATTAGCAGGTAACAACGGTTATTATGATGATTTATACGATGAAATTTATTTGGGCAGAAATACATCTGATAGGCTGCTAGCCAATCAAATTAGTTTAAGTGATGGGTTTTTTAAAGTGCCAGTTTATAATTACGGATTAAATTCGGACAATATGCTCGCTGCTGGAAATTTTGAATTTGCAATCCCTAAGGTGCCTTTAATTGGATTATTTGCAGATGTGGCATATGTTGCACCTGGAACAGCGGCAGAGAACTTAGATGCATTTCAATATGATGCAGGTGTAATGATTCGTTTACCTAAGAATATTTTTGCCATTTATTTCCCCTTAGTAATGAGTGCGAATTTAGCGGATGCTTTCGATCCTGAGACAACTACCTACAGCGATAAAATTTCATTTATGTTGAGTTTGAATACGCTCAATATATTTGAGATTATAAGGAAATTGGAGTTTTGATTTTTTTACTAAAGGCTATTTGACATCGCTTTGTAAGGTAGAATCTAGCTTATTTATTATTTTACAACAATTAATTTAATTGCATATCATGCGTAACAATCAAATCCCTTAAATTTCTTTTGATTATGAAATATGTCAAGTTTGAAGTAATCGAATAGTCTTTTTTGATATTCATTTGGAATATCTATTTTGTATTCTAAGTACTTATCGCATGACAATTCTCAAGATTTTTTTAATAATTACATTTTTAGCAATAGATTGGAAATTCCAGTCAAACTGATGGCAATAGGGCATAAATAAAACTACTTTTGATTTATTACAAGCTATTGAAAATATTTCTAGTAGTTAGTTTGAATTTATAAATTGGACTATTACTAAAACTTATAAAATTGTGCTTCGATTTACGCAGGGTCTTGTCGGAAGGATATTTTTGGTGACAAGTGACCCTGCTAATACAAAATAGACTATTGCATAAACTTAAAAAACAGTGCTGCGATTCACGCAGGGTCTTGTCGGAAAAATATTTTTGGTGACAGTGATGCTGCTGTGACGGAATAGTTTTCAAGCCTTACTCCATGTATAAGCTAATCCAGCCTTATAAGAAAAGGAAAAGGGAAAAAGAAAAGGAACGCATCAATTAGTCTACCAAGGCTAGGAAAACAAGGAGGAACGGAATAAAGGAAGGCCTTGTGAAGTGGCGTTGTGTTTAAGCCGGAAATTCCTTGTTTTACAAAACGAGGGATGGAGGAGGCATCCTAAATTTGCTTACATTTTTTATTTGCTGCGATGCGAATGTACTAAAGAATAAACTTTAATCACAAAGTTAAAATTAAATCAAAATATTTTAATGAATTACCTTCAGTGTAACAGCTTTATGAGAATAAACACCTCAGCTGGCTACTTTATTAGTGACACCGAATACCGTGAATATACTGTATTGAAAAATAAATATTGAAAAAAAATTGGAAATATGAAATCACTTCATTAACCTTGATATCTAATAAATATATCATCCTAAATAACGAACCATGAAAGCATTTACCCCTTTGCCGATTCAGCCACTAATCTGAGTGGCCCCCCAAGCACGGAATTAGTTTTAAAAAGCTAAAATCCATACCCTTCCGTTATTTTATATAAAACCTTTATATTCACTTTAAAAGCACGCCATGAAGTTTTTTGCAGCTTTAACCCTAATTTTCCTATCCTCATTTTCATCCTCTCAAACCAATGAATTCGCCCAAATTGGAACGAAATGGTGGTATGAATACTCATATTTTTCTTTAAGTGGTTATAAAACACTTGAAGCTATTGGTGATACCCTCATTGAAGGTAAAATTTGTCGAATAATTGCTCCTACTATTTTTGCAAAGGATCTATCTAATCCTGAGGCAGTCCTCGATACATTGTATTTATCTAATTTATATATTTATTCGGATGCAAGGGTTGTATATAATTATACCTTAGGATCTTTTTATACACTTTACGATTTCAATGCTCTAGTTGGGGAGTCTTGGCTTGTTGGTGGTGTTTCATCAGACGAAATGTGTGACTCAACTGGAGAAGTTCGTGTTGATAGTTTCTCAAATATTTCAATTAATGGGTTTGATTTGAAACAAATTTATACGAGCAGTAACCCAAGCTATTATTGGAATTTCGGGACTCGCCCCGTGCGAGAGAGGATGGGATCTATGAATTATTTATTCCCAACTCCTGAAGATTGTTTACTGGATTTTTATGATGGGGGGCCGCTTCGCTGTTATTATGATCCCGAATTCGGATATTACACCGTTGATTCCCTTATATCTTGTGATTTTCTATTAGAGTTAACAGAAGCGCCAATAAATACAGATGTGCAAATTTGGCCTAATCCATTTTCGAATAATATCAATATCTCAATTTCTACAATACATCCCAATATTTTAATCACTATTTACGATGCTCACGGTGAGTTGATTTTGCAGCAATACCTAAAAGCTTTGCAAAGCTCAATTAATGGTAATAGTCTTCCAAAAGGATTGTATGTAGTTGAACTTTCATCTGATTTTATTCACAAAACATTTAAATTAATAAAATTATGAAAACGCAAAAAAACTAACATTTGCTACTTGCAAACTCGTATTGGTTGTATGCGTCACTAATTGCATGACGTTATCAGCGCAATCTCTCGATCCTATTTGTGATGGAATTATTGAAGAAGAGGAAATGTTTTTTATGCCAAGCTGTGCAAAAGCATCCGATGCTTGGTTTGAGCAATATGGAAATCAAGATTATTGGATTCCGGATCCTTCCAATTATGATTATACCGCGATTAAAACGATCCGTGTTAATATCCACTTAATGCAACAGGAATCACCCCTTCCATTGGGGAATTTTGATGCTGATGATCCTGCAGAATTGGAATGGATATACGATTTGTTCGAAAGCGTAAATAATTTCTATTCTAATGTTTGTTAACCATCAGATCCGATTACATGCGCTTGCGGTTCAGATTGTCACATTAGTGATTCACGAATTCGATTTGAAATACAAGCAGTTTATGAACATCAGGATGATGCCTATTATAATAATACAACTGGTATTTTCGGTGCTTACGCTATTAATGAAGGAATCGAATTGAATTATTTTTTTATGGGGTATGTAGATGGAACTGCGAATGGAGCGAGTGTTGGCTTACCCAATTACACTAGCATGACAGCAAATTCATACCTCTACTCATATGATATTTATGATAATTATTTAAATAATATTTATGCAACCGCGGCGGTATCAGCTCATTTATCTCACGAATTGGGTCACGCATTAGGTTTATTGCATACATATGAACCAACATGTTGTCATGAATCCTGTGATATATCCTCTTTAGACTATTTGGATGATGTTTTTGGTAGTGGTGTAGGGAGTTGCGTAAAGGTATGTTGGCACGATGACGATTGGAGTTGTGATGTCTATTCTGCATCCAACACCTGTACCAATAATATGATGGGAGGAACGGGTAATGCATGCTATTTTTCACCGCAGCAAATTGGACGTATGCAAAGAGCATTGCATGTATCTCATTTTAGGAAATATGTAGATGATTGTCCAACAACTTTGCAAGAGCTCGTAATTAATGAAGACGAAACTTGGGATTTTGACATACGACTTTATAATGAAACGATTCGGATTACTTCTGGAAATGTTTTGACAATAGCATGTAAAGTATATTTGCCTACTGACGCGAATATTATTGTGGAACAAGGCGCGGAGTTGGTGCTGGATGGAGGGCTTATTTCAAAATCATGCGATGATTTATGGCAAGGAATCGAAGTTTGGGGTGTTGGTAGCGGAACTAGTCATCCTTCTGTTAGTGCAATTTATGCGGCTACATACCCGACTTCTTCATCAGATCATGGTGTTGTATATCTAAAGGATGGTTCAACACTTGAATATGCCAGAAATGCGATTACAACGAGTAAATACGATGATTTTACCAATGCTGCTTATAGAGGAGGGATAATTGTTGCACATGGTACTTCTTTTATTAATTGTAAAAGAAGTGCTGAATTTATGCAATACGATTTTGTACCTCTTGGTTATCAAAATATAGAGGATGATAATATTAGTGAATTTTTCCGTTGCAATTTTGAAGTTAATGATGACTATCCTTGTGATGAAACTTTTAATACACACGTTACAATGTGGGATACAGACGGAATAATGTTTATGGGTAATTCATTCAAAGACTTAAGGGGAGCATGTACGAATAATGGAAGAGGAATTTATAGCATTAATGCCACCTATTCAGTAGTAAGCGATTTGTGTGGGGGCGTGATTCCATGTGATGAATATATTGGAAGCTTCGAAGGCTTTTATAAAGGTATAGAGGTTGAAAATGCAAGTTATAGACCATTGGACATAGTTGTTGGAGATATTACATTTACAAATAATTATAGGGGTATTTTATTTTCTAATGTAGATAATTCAATGGTTATTAATAACACATTTAATGTGCCAGATATTGTCGGGACTAATTTAAATGCATATGGAATATATTACGAAGACTGTACAAACTACCATGTTGAAAATAATAATTTTTCTACGTATGGAGTTTATGATGAAAGTTCACCTTATAATGCAGGTATCTATGTGGTTAATAATTCTAATGCTGTGACCGAAGTATATAGAAATACGTTTGAAGATCTTGAAGCTGGCGTCCGAGTTCAAACGGATAACTCTAAACTTCAAATTAAATGTAATACATTTAATAGTGTAATTGAAAAGCATGACATTTATGTAACTAATACAGGTACATTAGGCAATCAGGGACTATGCTTGAGTAATATTTATCCGTGTGCAACTCGCGTAAATTCTCCAACTGGTAATACATTTTCATTTGATTGTAATAATTCAGAGGGAGATTATAAAATTTATAGTGGACACCCTGAGTTAAAATACAAACATCATACTGAAACCGCGTATACTCCTAGTTGCTACACTACAGGAGCCACATATATCACACTTATTGGATGTCACAATCATGATTTAGGTGGAGGATGTGTTGCTTGTCAATCAACTTTGCCGGTGGGTGGAACTGGTTTCCGATTGGATGGTTCTAGTGTTACTGCTTCGGCAAATGATTTATACAACGAACTTGGGAAAACACAAGAATCGATCATAGACTTAGAAGCCGCACTAGCCGTGGAAGAAAATGAACTGGAATATAATACAAATGAACCTTCAGAAAATGACGATTTAACTTACCTCCTGAATCAAAGAGAGCAATTAATTGATAATTGTACAAATCTTTACTATTTAGAAGGAAAAGTCGATTCTCCCATTTTAGTATTAGAAAATTTCGATATTGTTGGATTGGATCAAAAAATGGTTGAATATGATTTTCTTAGTGGAAATTATGAATCTGCAGAATCAAAATTGGATAACATGAATAGTGGAACCATCGAAAACTCAGATTTTAAGGTTTTGTATGGAATATTAATTGATAATGCAAAAGCTGGATTAGATATTCTATCCTTGAACGAACCTGACATTGAAGCGTTAGAAAGTATTGCAGGTAAGCAAAGTAAAAGTGGTGTCGCTGCAGAAAATTTAATAACATTTTTGACAGGTATTGAGTACGAGGAAGTTTTTGATGCGGACAATGAAGAAACCGAAGGTAGACAAGTGTTAAATGGTAATACTGAAATTAATATTTATCCAAATCCTGTATCACAGGAACTCTTTATTGATATTAGTTCTTTAAAGGAAGGATCTGACTACAAAATAATAGTTTATGATATTACAGGTAGAAAATTGTTTGAATCAATGATATTAGGGAATGCGACAACATCCCTAAATACAACAACGATTCAGAAAGGATTTTTATTCATTCAAATTAAGGAAGATAATCAAATCCTCGTTACTGAAAAAATCATAAATGAGTAACAAAATGAGTAAAAACAGCATAGTCTTTATAATCCTCTATTTGATATTTAAAGGTTGTCTGCTCGCGCAGACAACCTTTAATAAAACTTTTGATTTCACAAATGGGATTGAGCAAGTGTATAGTGTGGCAACTGTTGAAGATGGATTTATTTTATTGGGTAGTGGCTGGGGAAATGAAATTGGAGAATTTTTCGACGTTAAACTAAAATATGCAAAAATTGATTTCGAAGGCAATCTCCTTTGGCAAAATTTTTTGGGGGATACAGCTTTAAATTACTTTATTTATCCAAAAGGATCTTTATTATGCCACGATGGAAATGTCATTTTTTGTGGAAGCCTGCAAACACCTACGACATCAGAAATACATTTGATAAAAATAAATTCCAGCAGCGGGGACACAATCTTTTATAAGGTATTCAGCTTTGATGATTACATTTATGGAGCTCAGATTCAAGAATTAACCGACGGAACATTTATTACATTGGGCTGGGATTCAAATGATACCTTTGCTTATATTCTTTTAAAAACGACTTCTGATGGCCAATTTATTTGGGAGAAACGTTATGGCTTAACATTTGAAGAACATCCTACTGATTTTAATATTGTCAGCGATACTATTTACGTTATAAGTGGAAACTCACTCTGCACCACAGAAGGTTATCGCTTACGGAAAATAGATGTTGATGGTAATATTATTTCAACAAATATCTTTGTAGATGATTGTGTTGCTTATGGGTTAAAATCAATATCTGATGGTTATATTGGTGCAGGGGCATATTTCCCAGCACCACCCTACCAAACATTTACTTATAAAACAGACGGCGATGGGAATGTATTATGGCATTATGAAACTAATATTGATATGGATACCTTAGAATATGAGCAGCTTTTCCCCGATATAGTCAAAGAGTTACCTAATGGCGACATGATTGTAACCGGGTATTTCTCAAGTAATTATATTGGTAGCTATGTTGGATTAGTAAGTAAGATAAATAATGAAGGTATTCCATATTGGGAAAGACATTATACTTCGACGAATGACTTGTATGATGATAATATTATATACGATGTTGATTTTTCAAATGATGGTGGCTTTATATTAGTTGGTTCAGCATTCGGTGAGGAAGAATTAGAAGGTCAAAATTTTTGGGCTTTAAAATTAGATAGTATGGGTTGTTTAATACCGGGGTGCGATACTTTGGATATTCCCATTATTGAATTACCATTTGATCAGGCCGGGATATTAATTTATCCAAATCCGGTTCATAAAGAAGCTATAATTCAACTTACTTTAGATCACTATTTTAATTATAAAGACCTTCAAATTCAAATAACAGATATTGCCGGACAAATGGTGAGAAAAATATATATCAGTAATTCTAATATCGTTATCGATGATAATACTCTAAGATTTTCATTTCAAAGAGAATTGATTCCTGATGGAATATATTTATTAAATATTTATTCGGAAGGCAATATACTTGGATGCGGAAAAATTATCCTTCAGTAGAAAAGTATCAAATCCTATTTTCCATTGATAATGGTAGGGGCAAACATTCTAGGGATTAGCCCTAGAACGAAATATATAGGTATTGCATTGCAGAAAAATAGATCCTTGAAAAGTTAAATCTTCGTAAATTTGCATCATAATATAAACAATGGAAATTCTAGCAAAACAACATTTAATTGAAGCCGAATTAGCGGCTTTAGGGATATATTCAATAAATTCGGGGGTTAGCACGGGCTTACAATGGCTGAAAGGTGATGGTAATACCGTTGAAAGCTATTCACCAGTTGATGGCGCTTTAATTGCGGCTTGCAGTTCAGCTTCGCGTGATGAGTACGAACATATCATTAAAACAGCTCAGGCTGCTTTTGTTGAATGGCGCACTTGGCCAGCTCCTAAGCGCGGTGAGGTGGTTCGTCAAATTGGTGATAAACTACGTGAGCACAAACAAGCACTTGGTAAATTGGTGAGTTATGAAATGGGCAAAAGTTATCAAGAAGGGCTTGGCGAGGTGCAGGAAATGATTGACATCTGCGATTTTGCGGTTGGTTTGTCGCGTCAATTGTATGGATTAACCATGCACAGTGAACGGCCTTTACATAGAATGTATGAACAGTGGCATCCACTTGGCATAGTGGGTATTATTTCGGCATTTAATTTTCCGGTTGCTGTTTGGAGCTGGAATGCAGCTTTGGCTTTTGTTTGTGGCGATGTATGTATTTGGAAACCAAGTTCTAAAGTGCCAATGAGCGCAATTGCAACACATAAAATAATTGCAGCTGTGTTTAAAGCGAACAATGTGCCTGAAGGTGTATCAAGTTTAATGGTATCGCATAGTTCTATTGGTGAGGAATTAGCTAAAGATAAGCGTGTGCCATTGCTTTCAGTTACAGGAAGCACGAGAGTAGGCAAACGTATTGGTGCAATAGTAGGTGAGCGTCTTGGTCGCGTAATTCAGGAATTAGGTGGTAATAATGCAATTATTATTTCTGAAAATGCCAATATGGATATTGCTATTCGTGCTGCCATTTTCGGAGCAGTTGGAACAGCTGGTCAGCGTTGCACTACCACACGCAGATTAATTATTCATGAAAAAGTTTATGACGATGTAATTGCTCGTTTAATGAAAACGTATGCTCAATTGCGTATTGGCAATCCGTTAGATGAAAATAATCATGTTGGACCGCTAATTGACGTAAAAGCAGTTGAAGATTATACTAACGCAATAGCAAAAGCAATTGCTGAAGGCGGAAAAGTTTTGGTTGAAGGTGGCGTTTGCATTGGCGAAGGTTACGAAAGTGGATGTTATGTAAAGCCATGTATTATTGAAGCTGATAATAGTTTTGAAATTGTACAGCACGAAACTTTTGCTCCTATTTTATACGTAATGAAATATAATACGATACAAGAAGCAGTTGCGAAACACAATGATGTGCCACAAGGTTTGTCGTCGGCAATTATGTCGAATAATTTATTGGAGACAGAATATTTCTTATCGCAAGCAGGTAGCGATTGCGGCATAGCAAACGTGAATATTGGAACGAGCGGTGCTGAAATTGGAGGCGCGTTTGGAGGAGAAAAAGAAACTGGCGGCGGTCGCGAAAGTGGCTCAGATGCTTGGAAAGCATATATGCGCAGACAAACAAATACCATTAATTATTCCACAAGTTTGCCATTGGCTCAAGGAATTAAGTTCGATATATAAATTCAGCATTTACTGAATGCTTTAATAAAATTGTAACAGTGTTGCTCAGATATATTTTTAGATGACAACACTGTTTTGTATTTTTAAATATAGGATAAATAAATGCTACTATCATTTTGAAGCCGCTTATAAAATTTCGTATCGAATCGCCATTAGTTGCTGAATACACATGGACTTTGCAGGTATTTGGCAAGTATATTGGTTTTGATGTTGAAGTGGTAACTGAGGGTCAAGATGTTTATGTTGCAGAGCATGGTTTAGGAGATATTCAAGTATCACATTTTTTCAGAAATACGTATACGAGCGGCGATAAGCAATATCATGCGTTTTTTAGAAATGAGCCATTGCATTTTACAGCATCAAATAAACCGGATTATTTGAGCACTTGTTTTTATTTGTTGAGTTATTTACAAGAGTATGCCGATTATTTTCCTGACAAATACAACCGTTTTCCTTTTGAAATAAGCTTGCAAAAAAAATACAACATTCATCATCAAAATATCGTTGCCGATTACTTTGATGCGTTATATCAAAACACACCTAAATTGCAGCTATTAGTAAAAAAACAGGTTCATAAATCTGCTTTTTTTCTTTCGCATGATATTGATTCCATTTACGGGGCATTAGGCGATAATTACAAATACTTGCTTAGTAATTTTAAGTTAGGCACCTTGCTGCAATTAATCTTTAATCACTATCTAAAAACGCCTGATTATTTGTTATTAAACAAGATAATGGATATAGAAGATGGATATGATGTGCAGTCAACCTTTTTTTGGTTAGTTAATCAGGGCAAAGGAACGCGCTCAATTAGTAATGCGGATTACGATTTTAATGATAAAAAAGTACAAGGTGCAGTGCTTAATATTGCTGATCGTGGTTGGCACAATGGTTTACATAAAAGTGCTGGGAAAGATACTTACATCAGTGAATTATTAAAGCTTAAGCCTACATCGCCAGTAATAAATAGAAATCATTACTTGGTAACAGAGCTTCCGCATACTTTCGATGCAATTGAACATGCTACTATTGCAATTGATGCAACCATGGGATTTCCAGATGAGCCTGGGTTTAGAAATAGTTATGGATTGCCAATTCATCCATTTAATTTCCATACCAAAACTGCATATGGTTTTTTAGAAGTGCCTTTAAATATTATGGATACTTCGCTTAAATTTTATAAAAGAGAGGATGCCCAAACGGCAACAAGTTCAATTTTGGCATTTTTAGAAAGCAATAAAACAAATGCGCTTATATCGGTATTATGGCACAATAATTATTTCTTTGATTATGCTGATAAGGGTTGGATTGATGCCTATAAGACTATCCTCCAATTTATTAAGCATCATGAGTTCGAGGTTTTAACGCCAGCGGGTATAATCGAGAAATATTAATTTCGCGTATTCCTTTCAATCGGCTTTACTAAATTCTACTTCCACGCCTTAACAATTAACCCTGTTCCAGTTTTGTGAATACCGTTTACATCTAGCTGATTTAATATCAAACATATTGGGAAAGTAATTAAATAATATATTGGTAAGATAATGAAAAACAATTTTGAGCTATTTAACATTAACAATGGATATTTCATCGATAAGCGCCATGAAATTTTACCCGTTGAGCCATAGGCAAAACTTGCATCTATTTTAGTAAATCCTGCTGTTTTTAATTTTTCTTGTATTGCATCAATGTTGTAACCATCGCGCACATGCTCTTCAATAAATGAGGCATCTTCATTTGCCTTAACGTCAGAACCACCTTGGTCGGAAGGAGTTGAGATAAGCAACATGCCTCCTGCTTTTAGCGATGCATTAAAGTTTTTAAATACTTGAACATCTTCCAAAATATGCTCCATCACATCAACACAAACTATTAAATCAAAATGATTGTTCACAGTAAATGTTGTGAGGTCAGCCACTTTAAAGTGAATATTGTTTCTGCCAATTTGTTTAAAAAACTTGTTGCAATCTGCTATTTGTTCATCTTTAACATCAACACCTAAAAACTTCCATTTTTTACTTAGCGAACTGAGGTAATAGGAATATTGTCCAAAACCTGAGCCTGCATCCAAAATATGATGTTCAGTTTCGGTTTTTCCTGCTGCCCAGTGCTTTAATGCTTTATGGATATGCCATGACCTTAATAATAAAAGGTCTAGCATTTTATAAAATAGCTTTCTTAAAAATGGAGATTTATTAAAAACGTTTCCTAAGGTTCTTTTTACCGGGTCGTATTGCATGAATTATACTTTATTGTCGGTTACAGTTGTTTTATTATTTGATTTATAAGCAAAGAAAAATCCAATTGCTACCAATATTAAAATTAGTGATGATGCAGCAGTTGATATTTTTTTACCAGTATAAAAAGAATTCGGTTCGAATTTAAACACTATTTCGTGCTCGCCTTTCGGAATCCAAAGGCCACGTAATAAATAATTTGCCCTAAAATGGTCTACATATTTTCCATCAATATAAGCCTTCCAATCTTGATTGCCTCGATACCAAATTTCGGAGAATATAGCAGGTGCGTCAGTTTGACTGTTTGAAGTGTAGGAAATTTCATCTAGGCCATACTTTTTAAGCTTAATACTTCTTGTTGAATCAGGTGCAGCAACTAATGCAGGGAGCTGCTGTTTGAATTCCTGATGCACAATTACCGTTGCTTTTGGATTGAAATTTCCAAGGGCTTCGTATTCAGCATCATTATCTGCTGCAATTATTATACTGTCAACAAACCACGCATTACCTAATGCCATTGGATTGCGGTCAACCGATAATTTACCACTTCGTGAACCAGTTACATATTTTGCATTTAGCATACTTATAACCTGCACATTTCCTTTGCTTAAATATCCATCTATAACATCTTGATAACGCTGCAATTTCGCACCGTGATAACCACCAAGGCTTTTATATAAATAGGATGTGCTGCCATCTTTGTCGAGGTCAGTCGTGGTATTTAATACACGGAAATGGGGGTCATTATCTTTTATAACTGGTGTAGATTGTCGGAATCTTTTATCATAAAAATCGGCTTCAACAAAATTATCTTTTCCAATATAATGCGAATCCACAATTAATAAATCCACAACTGGAAGTATGCAAATAGCTGCAATAGCAATATTTTTTGAAATGGTTTTGCGCATGAATAAGAATATCATTAATGCTGCGAGGCCAATTAAAAATGTAGAAACGAATACATCAGACCTTATCATGGCAACACGCTCGTTCTTTATTAATTCAAAATATGCCATTGATTGTGGGTCTTTAACTTGCGCTAAATACGCTTCTTCGTTTGGACTCAATAAATCGAAAATACTGCCAGACATTAAAAGAATTAAACTTAATCCTGCAACGGTAATACCGGCCCATTTTAGTCCAAATGTTTTTCTTGTTTCATCTAATTCGCCTGAATTATTTAAATATCTATCTACAATGTAATATCCTAGAACAGGAATTGTTAAGCATAGCATTGTCATCGCCATCGAAACAGTTCTAAATTTATTATAAATTGGGAAATGGTCGAACATAAAATTGTTGAATACAGGGAAGTTTTTCCCCCAACCTAAAAACAACGATATTAATGTGGCTGCTAAAATCCACCAACGTATTTTATTGTCGCCAACAATTAAACCGAGTATAAATAAGAAACACAAAATGGCGCCAACATAAATTGGTCCTGAAGTGAAAGGCATATCGCCCCAATATTTTCCTGCTTGCCCCGAATACTTTAGTAATTCTTGTGTTTTTTGTGGACTTTGTTGGTTTAATGATTGAAGATATGACATTAAAGGTCCTTCAATTGCTTCACCTTCTTTTGTTTGTAGAAATGATTTTCCAGAACCACCACCAGCAAAGTTCGAATACATAATGCTAAACGATTCTGCTAAACCCGAGCTCCAAGCAAAAGCATAATCATAGTTTAAACCATCATCCTGTTTATCAGTTTGATGCGTTAAATTAGAACCACCGCGAATGGTTTCTTTGCTATATTCATAGGTTGTCCAAAGTTTTGAAGTATTTGCCGATACTGAAAATAATATAGTTACGATAATAATACCCGCAACAGTAAAAAAATGTTTGAGCGCTTTACCTTTATAGGCATAAATTAATTCTGAAACCATCCAACACAGAATTATCAAAAACATGTAGTAAGTAATTTGTGGATGGTTTGCCGTTATCTGACAAGTCATGGCAAACAATGTAACTGCGCTGCCAAGCCAATACTTCTTATTGACCAGATAATTTATTCCAGTTAGCACCAAAGGCATAATAGCTAAAGCATTTACTTTGGTATTGTGTCCGGCTTCAATAAAAGTTATTAAATAAGTGCCTAATGCATAACATAATGCGCCAGAAATGGATAGGAAATAATTAATCTTAAAACTGCGCAGTAATAGAAAAAATGTGACCAATGCAATAAACATATAATTTGCAGGGCGAGGTAAAAACATACCTAAATATTTATTTACCTGTTCAAAAGCATTACCATTTTCTGGTAACATTACCTGATAGGTGGGCATACCACCAAACATACTATTTGTCCATAGCGCAGCATCACCAGTTTGGTCGTAATGGTCTGTTGCCTCCTTACTTACGCCAATAAAATTCATAATATCACTTTGAAGTAATATTTTGCCTTGCAAGAGGGGGCTAAAGTAAAGTGCGCTGAAAATCATGAAAATGGTAAGTGCTGCAACAAAGGGCAATATTTTTTTTGCAACACTGTTTTTCTGAGAGCCGTTAATTTTATCCATATCAGGTGAAAATTTTGAAGTGCTAAAGTTAAGAACTTCGGCGTAAATGGGGCAATTTGTTATAATTTTAACCCAACATAACAAAGTCATGAAAAAGGTACTCATTATTACATATTATTGGCCTCCGGCAGGCGGTGTAGCAGTGCAGCGTTGGGTCAAGATGGCAAAATACCTGCGTTCATGTGGTTGGGAGCCCATCATTTATACTGTTGAAAATGGTGAAACACCTGTAATTGATAAAACCCTGCTTTCAGAAATACCCGCAGATTTAACCATTATCAAGCAACCAATTTGGGAGCCTTACTCCATTTATAAAAGTTTATTGGGGTATAAAAAAGGTGAAAATATAAATGCTGCATTTCTGCAGGAAAAGAAAAAACAAGGTTTTTTTCAAAATATGTCAATTTGGGTAAGAGGCAATTTTTTTATTCCAGATGCGCGTAAATTTTGGATAAAGCCTTCAATTCGCTATTTGACTAGCTATTTGAGCGGCAATCCTGTTGATGCCATAATTTCTACAGGACCTCCGCATAGCATGCACCTCATAGCGCAAGGATTGAAAAAGAATCTACATATACCTTGGGTAGCGGACTTTAGAGACCCATGGACTAAAATAGATTATTACAATGATTTAAAACTTACAGATTGGGCAGACAAAAGGCATCGCATTTTAGAGCGAGAGGTATTAATAGCAGCAGATAAAGTTGTAACCGTTAGTGCGAGTTGGGCTGCTGATTTTAATGCCATCAATAACAATAATACATTAGTAGTTACCAATGGTTACGATGAAACAGATTTTAACGCCGAAATCGATGATTTGTATCCAGGATTTATATTGCACCATGTTGGTATGATAAATAAAGCACGAAATCCTGAATTATTGTGGAAGGCAATAGCAGAACTTTGTACCGAAAACGAACAATTTAATACCGACCTGCAAATTCATTTTACAGGAAAAACCGATCATCTAGTTTTAGATGATATTGATAAGTATGGTTTATTTGATAAGCTAACACAACATGGACAAGTTACCCATAAAGTTGCAATAAAGGCGATGCAACATTCAACAGTATTATTGCTGCTATTAAATGATACGCAAGATATTATGGGTAGAATACCTGCTAAGTTATTTGAATACTTCGCTGCAAAAAGACCTGTGTTAGCTGTTGGAAATGTGGAAGGCGATGCGGCAGCAATAATTATAGAAACGGGAGCAGGGGTTGTTACAAATTTTAATGATTTGCAGTCAATTAAAGCAGCAATTATGCGTCTTTATTCAGATTTTAAGAATGGCGTATTAAATGTAAATGCAGCTGGAATTGAAAAGTATGCTCGTAAAAATATAGCATCGCAGTATGCTACTATATTAAATAATATAATACAAAAAAAGAGCAGTTAAAAAGCAATATTTATTTTAATCAAGCAAGAGAATATTTACGCATCAATTTGTCCCAGCTTAATTAATAAAGCTATTAATTAAGCTGCATTTAATCTAAGTAGTAAATAATTTGAACAACGGTTATTATTGTCGTGCAACATTTTAGTATATCACAAGCTATAAGTTGCTACCGCTTAAAGTGTTTATTCTGAGTTTAACGCAGTTTATCTAATATCTGAAAGATGCGTGCTGTAGCTTTTCCGTCCCACATTGGCGGTATTTCACCTTCTTTATAATTGTGCTTTTCTATACTCGAAATTATATCCTGTATGGCAGTTATATCGGGTGATACAAGCGTATTGGTTCCAATGTTTATTGTGGATGGTCGTTCGGTGTTTGGGCGTATGGTAATACAAGGTTTTTTTCTATAAGTAGCTTCCTCTTGAATTCCGCCGCTGTCGGTAATTATATATTTGCAAGATGCAATTAATTGTTGAAATGCAAAATAATCTAATGGCTCGGTGATGATAATATTTTTATTATTAAGTAATAACTTATCAAGACCAAATTCAGTAAGTTGTTTTTTTGTACGTGGGTGAATTGGAAATACTAAAGTTGTTTTTTCAGCTATCCAAATCATAAGATCAACAATTTTTTTTAGGGCTTCAATGGTATCAACATTTGAGGGGCGATGAATGGTAGCTAAAATAAATGTTCGTGGTGTGATTTTTAATTGCGCTAAAATTGGGTTTGATGTTATTTTTTCATCAAAAGCAACTAAGGTGTCAATCATGGTATTGCCTACGAAGTATAACTGGTTTTCTGTTTTTCCTTCTTCGATTAAATTATCGTATCCGCTTTGTTCGGTAATAAAAAAATAATTGGCAAGGTTATCGGTTACTATTCTATTTATTTCCTCGGGCATCGATTGGTCGAAACTGCGTAAACCACTTTCAATATGTGCAATCGGGATATTTAAAATTTGACCAGTTTCTGCCGCTGCTCGTGTTGAATTTACATCACCAACCACAAGCAATAAATCAGGTTTAAAGGTGTTGTTTATAAGATGGTTCAATCTCGCCTTGATAGTATTTAATTGCAATTCGGGACTTGATGCACGGATGTCGAGGAAGTAATCAGGGGTTATACCAAATTGTCGAAAAAACACTTCTGAAAGGTTTTCGTCATAATGCTGACCAGTATGCACAATACGTAAATCGAAGCCAAATAATGCAGCGTAGTGTTTAAATTGCACTATTTTGATGAAATTAGGTCTCGTGCCAACCACTAATAATAACTTACTCATTTCAGTTTACGAACGTGCGTAAAGGTAAATCATTATATCTTAGCGCAATAAATTTGTAAATATTGGGTGTAAGCCTAATTTTGCTGCGATAAAAAATTTGCATGGCTGAAGAAAAGATACTCTTAATTGGTGCCAGCGGCCAGATTGGCGCTGAATTAACAATGTTGCTGCGCGCACAGCATGGCAATAGCAATGTAGTTGCTGCTGATATTAAATTGGCGGAAGGTGAATTACTTGAGTCGGGTCCGTTTGAAATATTAAATGTGCTTGATCGCCAGGCAATTGCCGATTTAGCCAACAAGTACAAACTAACCCAGATTTATAATATGGCTGCCATGTTATCCGCAACCGGCGAAAAATTTCCTCAAAAAGCATGGCAATTAAACATGGATGGTCTCATTAATACCTTAGAAGTTGCGCGTGAAAAGGATATTAAACGTATGTATTGGCCAAGTTCGATAGCTGCTTTCGGACCCACGACACCAAAAACCGATACGCCGCAAATTACGGTAATGGAGCCAAATACTATTTACGGAATTAGCAAGCAAGCCGGCGAGAGATGGTGCGAATGGTATTTTTTAAAATATGGTCTCGATGTTCGCAGTTTGCGTTACCCTGGTATTATAAGTTATAAAACCGAACCAGGAGGTGGAACAACTGATTACGCTGTTGACATTTATTTTAAGGCGAAGCAAACAGGAAAGTATATTTGTTACATTGAAGAAAATACTTTGTTACCAATGATGTACATGCCTGATGCCATAAGAGCAACAGTTCAATTAATGGATGCACCAGCTGACAGCATCAGGGTGCGTTCTTCATACAATTTAGCAGCTATGACCTTTTCACCAAAAATGGTTGGTGATGCAATAAAAAAACATATTCCTGATTTTGAGTTAACTTATGATGTTGATTTTCGTCAAAAAATTGCTGAAACTTGGCCAGGTAGTATTGATGATAGCTATGCACGTGCAGAATGGGGATGGAAACATGAATATGATTTAGATAAAATGACAGCAGATATGTTGGAAAATATTTAATTTTAATAACGGTTTTAATTTATAATAAATATAGCACCTAATCAAATGAAAAAAATTGCAGTAATGACTTCCGGTGGTGATTCTCCGGGGATGAATGCATGTTTAAGAGCAGTAGTAAGAACGGGTATTTATCACGGCTTGGAAGTATATGGTATCAGACGAGGATATGAAGGAATGATTGATGGCGATTTCTATAAAATGGAATCTCATGACGTAAGTAATATTATTCAACGCGGAGGCACCATACTTAAAACTGCGCGCTCTATTCGATTTATGGAACCAGAGGGTAGAAAACGTGCATTTGAAAATTTAAAATCAAATGCTATTGAAGGATTTGTTGCAATTGGCGGTGATGGCACATTTAGAGGAGCTACAATATTCGAAAAAGAATATGGTATTACATGTGTAGGCGTTGCAGGAACTATTGATAACGATTTGTTTGGAACAGATTATACTTTAGGATTTGATACTGCCATAAACACAGCAATAGATTGTATCGATAAAATTAGAGATACGGCTATTTCGCACAACCGATTATTTTTTGTTGAAGTAATGGGACGAGATGCAGGATTTATTGCGTTATCGTGCGGAATTGCTGGTGGTGCAGAAGCAATTGTAATTCCTGAAACCGAAACGAATATCGAAAATTTAATTAGCATTTTACAAAATGGATGGCAGCATCAAAAATCATCAGCAATAGTAATTGTTGCCGAAGGCGATGAACGTGGCGGTGCATTTGAAATTGCGAAATTGGTTAAAGAAAAATTTGATTATTACGATACCCGTGTATCTGTATTAGGCCATATTCAACGCGGTGGAAATCCAACTGTTAGAGACAGGATTTTAGGCAGCCGTTTAGGAATGGCAGCAGTAGAAGCATTGGTTGATGGCAAGAAAAATGTAATGGCCGGTTTAATAAACGATGAACTAGTGTTTACACCTTTTGCAAATGCTACTAAGCATCATATGGATATTAATAAACAGATGTTGAAGCTTGTTGAAATATTGGCTTTGTAACTTATAACATAAAAATCCGGCACAAATAAACTTACGGATTTTTATCTTCTTTGCCTCATCACTTCGTATAATATCATTCCCGCCGCAACGGAAACATTAAATGAATCGAAGTTATTGCGCAATGGAATTTTTACTGTTGAGGTAATATATTTACGTGAGATGTGACTAATGCCTTCATCTTCACTTCCCATAATAATTGCAGTGGGAATATTTAAGTCTGTGTCGTAAATAAATTTTGCAGCATTGGCATCAGCGCCTATAATTTGTAATCCATTTAGCTGCAGGTATTTTAAAACAGCTTCATAATTTTTTTCGCGACAAACTGGAATTTGTTGCAATGCACCTGCACTTGCTTTAATGGCATCGCTGTTAACAGGAGCTGCACTGTGCGCTGGAATTACAATAGCGTGAACACCACTAGCCCAGGCTGTTCTAGCTATTGCACCAAAATTGCGCACGTCGGTTATGCCATCTAATATTAATATTAATGGTGTTTCACCTTTTTCTATAACAAACGGTAAAACATCTTCTATGCTTTGAAAACTTATAGCTGCAGTAAAGGCAATCACTCCTTGGTGATTGCCTCCTGTTAGTGCATTTAATTTCTCAACTGGAACATATTGCAACGGAATTACCTTTTCCACTGCTTTTTGTTTTATCATCGGTATAATATCGCCCGATGCTGATTGTTGTAGTAATATTTTGTCTACTGTTTTATCGCTGTTTAATAATTCGGCAACGGGTTGTCTACCAAATACCAGATTATCAAATTTTTTGCGTTGCTTCTTATTATCTTGGTCTCTCATTCGGTGCTAATATTCCGTATTTCATTCGTAATGTTTTCCATTGCTGATCTAATTTATCAGCATAATCGGCTTCACCACATTTTCTTGAAAGATCAACTGCATAAAATACCCACATTTCTGCTCGCATTTTATCCTGATCAAACATTGATGCCGTAAATGAATTATTCTGTGTCATGCGGTAATAATATTCTAATTCAGGTAAAATACGTGGTTCCATTATTTTAATAATATTCATTGCCTGCTCATTTTCGCCAAGCTGCTGATATAATTGTGCAACATTTATCATGTTGTAGTCATAAGGCACACTTGAGTCTGGAAATAATTGCAGCATCAAATTTAATGTAGTAATCATTTGTGCTTTCTTTGCAGTGCTTTCTTTCATTAATTGTTGACCAACCTCATTGTATTCTTTATTCACCGTGTCGGTCATCATTTGACGTGCCTGTGCTTCTAAATATGTGCGTTCGGTATCTAAGCTTTTAGCTAATTCAAAATAATTGAGATATTTAGTAGTTAATATCGATCCCATACCACTTGGGTCGATGTACATTTTACCACCTTTTTCAACACCACCAAAAGTGAATTTATCTTTTTGAGTTACTATTAAATCATATTGGATATCTGTATTCATGTTTTTGCGATATCCATCCATTAGCGACTTTTCATTCTCCATTTCAACAGGCATTAATTGATACACCATATTGCGTTGCATCAAATATTTTTCCATGCCTAAATGTGAATCACCAGTAACGCTAATAGCAAAACAAATTGGTCTTTCGTTGATGTTATTGGCTACAATATCTAGCGTCATCAAATCATTTTTCAATATTGTTGCACGCTTCAAATTAAAGCTAAGCTCTTTCTTCATATTCTCAACCATAGATTCAGGAACTATGCCGTTAGCTTTCATTGCATCCGCATCAATTGTTATTTTCAACTTTTGCGTTGGTGTATAGCTGAAGTAATCTTCTAACCCTTCATTGTAAATCTGATATTTTGGATCATCTTGACCAATAAATTTAAGCAAATCGCTTAATTCCATCACCTGATTTTTAAACTTACTCTTATCGTTCGATACCACTTGATTTCGTTTATCACCAAGTATTTTATCCGCCGTTAAAGTCAATTTAATAGGTTTACTATCGTTAGTAGCATGACGTAATTGATTGATATACCAATCAACACCAAGCAAACTAAGGTTTATAATTTTTACATCTGTTCTAATACCTTCCACTTCTTGGGCATACCACAAAGGGTAAGTATCATTATCACCTTGAGTAAATAAAATTGCATTTGGCGGACAAGATTCCAAATAGTTTCTTGCAATGTCGCGTGCAAACGTTCTGCCCGAGCGATTATGATCATCCCAACCTTGTTGCGCCATTAAAATTGGAGCTGGTATACAAATTAAAAATGCAATAAATGCCAGTGCAAATTCTTTTTTTATCGATTTGTAAACGACAGAACCAATAAAACCTAAAATTAACATCACAGCAATGCTGTATAATAATACCATAATAAATGTAGGAAATGAATACATTGTTAAGCCTGTAAAATACATGCCCAATAAAATTAGCGAACCGTATAAAACATATTCTTGCAATACTTTTTTATTGAAATTTCGTGCCATATCGATTATAGCGCCAATACCAAATCCTATCCATATGGCATAAGCAAAAAAGGCTCCAACTTGAGCGTAATCTCTTTCTCGCGGTTCTGTTGGCGGTTGGTTCATATTAATGATGTTCATTAAACCCATAAATAAAAACAGGGTTAATACCACAGCAAATCCTTTTTTATCTTTCCGGAGTTGATAAACCATACCCATAATACCTAAAATAAATGGCAGCATATAATAGGTATTATGTGTAACTAAATCACGCAGCGACGGTGGAACATTATCTAATTGTTCGTTTTTAGATTTATCTATAGCTTCTATTCCAGTAATCCAATTACCGTCTTTATATCCATCGTAAAAATTACCTTGATTGTCATTTTGTCGACCAGAGAAATTCCACATGAAATAGCGCCAGAACATGTGGCCTAATTGGTAATTAAAAAAGAAATTCAAGTTGTCACCAAAAGTTGGAACATACGATTCTTCTCCACCTTCTGGCACATTTGCAAAGTCATAATACATTCCTGCATGTCTATCTTCAAGCGAACCCATGCGCGGGAATAATACTTTTTTATTTCTTGCTTGCAAACGCAACAATTCCGGATTATTACCGGCTTGTGCTAAATATTCTGATGGAATATCATACACAGGTTCAAATTCGTGCGATACGATTTGATAATCTTTATTATCACCAACAACTCCCCATTTGGCTTTGCCTTTTTCATATTCAACTGGTTGTGCTGTCCAATAAGGGCCATAAAATAATGCGCGACTTCCGTATTGTTCACGTTTTAAATAAGATAAGAATGAGTGCACATCGTTAATACCATTCATATTTATTACAGGTTCTGCTTTAGCCCGAATTAATACCATTGCATAAGATGTTAATCCTATAATTAGCATACCGAACGACATCACCGTAATATACATCGCCCGTTTATTGTGAATAATTGCATAGCGAACACCATATACAATTGCACCTACAATAATCAAACTATAGAAAATAATTCCTGAACCAAAAGGCATCCCCAATCCATTTACGAATAAACGATCGAAACCTGCGGCTAAGCCAATCATTTTATCAAGAATACCATAAAGTACAAATGCAACTAAAGCGGTTCCAAGTATTAATGTATAAAACAATCCTTTGCGGCTATAGGTATAATTTTTAAAATAATAAATGAGCGCGATGGCAGGAATTACAAGTAATGCTAATAAATGCACACCAATGGATAATCCCATCATTAATGCCATAAATAAAATCCACCTGTCAGAGTTGGGGTCATCGGCATGTGCCTCCCATTTCACGATAGTCCAGAAAATTAGAATGAAGAAAAATGTTGCTAAAGCGTATACTTCTGATTCTACTGCTGAAAACCAAATACTATCCATAAACAAGAAACACGCAGCACCAATAATACCACCAAACATAATAGTCGCAATTTGTGTTCTGTCAGGATTTGCTTCATTACCTGAAACCATTTTACGCATCATGCGCGTAATAATCCAGAATACAAATAAAGCGCCAAATGCAGTTGAAAGTGCAGAGAAAAAGTTAGTCATCAGGGGCACTTGCTCCGGTCCTGAGGCAAAAAGGGTAAAAATTCTACCTACCATTAAGAAAATTGGAGCTCCTGGTGGATGCACTACCTGAAGTTTGTAAGTTGCGGCAATAAATTCTCCACAATCCCAAAAACTTGCTGTTGCTTCCATTGTCAGGGTATAAACAATAAGCGCAATTGCAAACACAATCCATCCTGTAATGTTGTTGATTCTACTGAAACTATTCATTCCTTTTAGGTTATTTGGCGTAAAGATAAATAATGCCAATGAAGGTATTTCGCCATGTAGTGTTATTATTTGTGAATTGTTAAATAAGTGTTGTATTGAACATTCAATATTAACAATATATTAGTTATGTTCGCTCTTGAAAACGATTATGGGACTAAATGTTTGGTTGATTTTAGGAGGAGTAGGTATTTTCCTTTTTGGCATAATGCTTTTAGAACAGGCATTGCAAAGGTTAATGACACGCAGGTTTAAGTTATTCTTGAAGCGACACACAACTGGTACTTTTCGGGCAATTTTTAGTGGAACCGTTATCACGGCTGCATTACAGAGTAGTTCGGTAGTCAATTTCATGGTGTTGGCATTTGTGAGTTCGGGTGTTATCACGCTTCGCAATGCGCTTGCCGTTATTATGGGAACCAACCTCGGAACTACCCTCAACAGTTGGATAGTGGCTACTTTGGGCTTTAAATTCGAAATCGAGGCATTTGCTTACCCAGTAGCTGGTTTGGCGGGGATGGCACTATTTCTTTTTAAAGAAAGGAACCGTTTTGAGGCACTTTTTAAGTTTTTGATGGGATTTAGCTTCCTTTTTATTGGATTGGGATTGATGAAAGATTCGGCCGAATCGCAGGCTATACAGGACTTGTTTAATCGTTTTCAGGATAGCGGATTATTTGTTTTCCTGTTTTTGGGCTTTATTGCAACTACTATTACACAAAGCAGCGCTGCAACAGTTGCTATTACACTAAGTTTTTTAAATCAACAACTAGTTGGGTTCGAGTCGGCTATGGCAGTAGTAATTGGTTCGGAAGTTGGCACTTCGGTTAAACTGATTTTGGGTTCGCTCGATGGTGTTGCGGTTAAACAACGTGTTTCGGCAGGCAATTTTATCTATAATTTGGTAACTACTATAGTTGCTTTTGCATTAATACATCCGATTGCTGTTTTAATACAAGATATTATTGGGATAGAAAATCCGCTTACAGGTTTAGCGACATTCCAGACGCTAATGAATTTTGGCAGCATTATTTTGTTTTTACCTTTCCTTACGGGATTTAGCAAATTGCTGGAGAAAACATTTAACAAGGCTGATAGCAAATTAACAATGTTTATTCAACCGCATCAACCTATTATTGTGGAGACATCGTTTGATTTACTAAAATCCGAAGCTTGGTTTTTCATCAATCAATGTAAAATATTTAATGCACATCAATTTACGGTGGATGAAAAGAAGTTGCATATTCCTGACGAATTTTTAGCACATCATGAGCAACACGATTTAAATAGACAATCTACAAATGATTGGTATCGTTTTTTAAAAGAACATTACGGTGAAATTCAAGCCTACTATATTCAATTAAAGATGAAGCCCTTAGCAGCAGGGCAAGTAGAAGCAATAGATAAAATAATTGCGTCGGTTAGAAGTGGTATGCATACGGTTAAGTGCATTCATGATATTGCAAATGATATTCATGAATTAAAAAATTCTGCTAACGAAATTAAGTTCAATTTTCTTCAACACATGAACACAAATCAGGAGGCTTTTTATAATAAATTATTTTTTACTGATGAAGAGCAAATGGATGGCGAGCTTGTTTTTGAGCGGCTGCTAAACTATTTAAAGGAAGTGCAACATACTTACAACGAGAACCTGAGTATGGTTTATTCGCTCTCTTCATCACATCAGCTATCAGACATAGAAATCGCAACATTAATGAATTTTAATCGCGAGATTTTTACCGCAAATAAATCGATGATTATGAGTTGGAAAAATTATTTATTGCCTTTAGCGCTTTCAGAAAAGTTCAACGATTTGCCAACCTATTTGGCCTAAAACTAAATGCTAATTGCCACTTCAGCACGTCACTTATTTGCATATTAATTAGCGCGTACTCCTCCTTAAATTGGTACGGCGGTACATCAATTCATGCGCACATTAATTCGCGCATCAGCTCAAAAACGAATTAGCACATCAATTGATACATCGGTACATCAACTCATTCGCACATTAATGAGCCCCCGCTCCGCCAGTTGCCACTCCTTGCTTGTTCAAAATCTTAGATACAGCCAGTGCGAACCATGCTAAATAGGCAAAGCATAAAACGGTTACCCAATACGAAGGATGTATACCAATAATGTCAGCTAATTTACCTTGAATAGGAGGGATGATACCACCACCTAAAATCATCATAATTAAAAATGCTGAACCTTGAGAGGTGTATTTTCCTAAGCCTGTTACAGATAAAGCAAAAATATTCGGCCACATAATACTGCAGAATAAACCACCGCTTAAAAAAGCAAATATTGCCACTGTGCCAGTTGTTAAAATTCCAATTAGCATTGCAATTACACCAAGTGTAGCAAAAATAAATAATGTTCTTGCCGGTTTATCTTTACCCATAAAGAATGCAGCAATTTGAATAAATACGCAAACGATGTAAGCGTATAATGGTTTCATATCGTGATTGGCTAGTGTGTTTACGCCAACAATTACACCAAATGCAATCATTGGTACTAATATCATTAATAATTGTTTTCGCAAACCGGAGACAGAAAAAGCTGCAATAGAACCTGCCCATCTGCCTATCATTAAACTACCCCAATACATAGAAATATAAGGTGCTATTTCAGCTGCTTGTAATCCGCCGAAGGCATCCTGTTTTAATAATTCTGATAAATTACTTTGTATAGTTACTTCCACACCAACGTAGGTGAAAATGCCAATCATACCTAATACTAATTGCGGATAATGCAATGCGCCCCAACCTTCTTGATTTTTTGATGCGCGTGATTTTGCGTATAATAATCCACCCACAACAACAACCAGAGCGCTGCCTAATAAAATCATTCGTTTATTTTCGATTGGGTCGTTAAGGTCACTTATGGCGGCTGTTTTAGCGGATATAGCAGCTGTGTCGGCTGCATCAATCGCTGCTAATTCGGTACGCATAATTTCAACTTGTTTTGCACCATCAGTATTGTAACTACTAAATACTACCGTAAAAATAATTGCCAAAGCAACAGTAATACCAACTAAAGTTGTTAATGCATGATTTGCTTTTTCAACATGTGCATCTAATTTACCGTCAGGTACTTTTTTAGAGGTGAAAAACATTATGGCACAAACAACAAACAAGGCACCAATACCACAATATAATAATGTAATAGCATCTAATTCTAATGAATTAATCATGTCGTCGGTTACAGCAACTGAACCGAACAATGCCAATCCAACTACAATTGGACCGATGGTTGTTCCAAATGAATTTACGGCACCGCCTAAAGTTATTCTTGTATTTCCAGTAGCTGGATCTCCTAAAGAAATTGCAAAAGGTTGCGCTGCTGTTTGTTGCAACGAGAAACCAAGTGCAACAATAAACAAGCTGATTAATATGCCTGTAAATCCACCAAAATTTACTGCTGCTATCATTGCTACTGAACCTAGAAACGAAAATAGTAAGCCGTAAACAATACTTCGTTTATAGCCCCAACCCGAAACTAAATCACTTTTGCGCACCACACTCATTATTAATAATAAGAGTGCTCCCAGGTAATAGGCTCCGTAAAATGCAAAGTCAATTAACTGCGACTGAAATTGATCAAGGTGGAAATAGTTTTTACAAAACGGAATAAAAACGCCATTTCCTGAAGCTATAAATCCCCAGAAAAAGAAAACGGTTACCAGGGTGGAAAGCGCACTGTAATTGGTTTTTACTGTAGGTTGAGTCATGTTTTGCTGTTTTGCGGTGATGCCTGAATTGGCTAAGCCTATGCAAATAAGTGAATTATTTGGCATATCACCAAACAAAGTCCGGGGTACTTATTGAAAAAGTTACAATAAGTACCCCGGATAGGCTAAACGACATTTAATATAAGTGTATTAGTCTTTTTCCCAAATTGTTTCTGCTGACAGGAATTCAGGTTTTTTTATAGAGGCAATAACTTCTGCTCTAAAAGCCTCAGTTGAGGTAACAGCATCAATACCACCTTCCAGTAAGCTCATGTCGTAGGTTATTAATTTTTTACCGTCAAATTTGTAAGCGTAGTGATAGTAATTAGCACCTAAGCTATCTTTCTCTTGAAAATATACAAAATCTTGATTATCAATTGTAGTGCACCATCCTCTAAATACATCGCTTTCTTCCATAAACATTGCACCGCGTTCCTTAATGGTGAGTTTTAAAGTAT
>Ga0105044_10000050_pt1 | contig 109428 bp, 78 predicted proteins | sample MAT01_FD_78092 | JGI IMG/M metagenome (GOLD analysis project Ga0105044, IMG submission 78092) | Freshwater microbial communities from Lake Fryxell liftoff mats and glacier meltwater in Antarctica - MAT-01 | ecosystem: Environmental > Aquatic > Freshwater > Ice > Liftoff microbial mat | place...
GCAAATTCCATATCACAATACCCTGAATTTAAACTAATTCCTCGTGGTGAGATTAACATAAAAGGAAAAGGCAATATGCAAACCTATTGGTTGGAAAAAGCTAACTTTAGTACTAAAGAATGATAATTTTCGTTATAGTTTAGAATCAGAGTAAAAATATAAAAAAAATCAATATATGAAGAATAATATTTTAAATCAATCTCACTTCATCCAAACAGAAGTCATTTTAAATGAGTTAGCTACAGATCCAATTAATGGATTATCGAAAGATCAAGTACTTAATAACAAAGATGTCTATGGTCGAAATAGTATAGTTCATAAAAAAGGCAAAAACCAGTTTATAATCTTTTTACAGCAATTTAATCAACCATTAGTTTATATTTTGCTTCTTGCAGGAATAACTACAGGTATATTAGGAGAATGGGTAGATAGTTCTGTTATAATGGGAGTTGTTTTAGTAAATGCATTGATTGGATATTTTCAAGAATCCAAAGCTATAAAAGCAATTGAATCACTTTCAAAATCTGTTTCAAGTTTTACAAATGTTATTAGAGATTCTGTGCGGCAAATAATTCCTTCAGAAGAAATTACAATAGGAGATATAGTATTATTACAATCGGGCGATAAAATTACTGCTGATATTCGATTTATTGAAGTAAAAGAACTTCAAGTAGAAGAATCAGCATTAACGGGTGAATCAGTTCCTGTTCAAAAGATATCAAAACCTGTAGATGAACATAGTGTACTTGGCGAACGTTTCAATATGGGTTTTTCAGGTACCTATATTACTTACGGAACTGCAAAAGCTGTTGTTGTTGGAATAGGTAATGAAACAGAAATAGGGAAAATTAACACACTAATTTCCGAAGCAGATATTTTACAAACTCCATTAACTAAACAAATTCAACAGTTTAGTGCTTATTTGTTGTATGGGATTTTAGGATTAGCAGCAATAACGTTATTAGTAGGTGTTATTCGAGGTGAATCACTAGTTGATATGTTTATGGCAGCAGTTGCTTTGTCTGTTGGTGCAATTCCCGAAGGTTTACCTGCAGCAGTTACAATAACACTAGCAATAGGAGTATCCAAAATGGCAAAAAGGAATGCCATAGTGCGTAAACTTCCAGCAGTTGAAACTTTGGGTTCTGTCACGGTTATTTGTTCTGATAAAACTGGAACTTTAACTCAAAACCAAATGACTGTAGAAAAAATATTTGCAGCAAAAATTGAATATGAAGTTACAGGTTCAGGGTATTCGCCAGAAGGATCTATTAAAATAGAAGATGAAGTGGTATCCGATTCAAAAGTAAATTTTTCACTCTATAACACACTTTTAGCCGGTTCATTATGTTCAACATCTAGAGTGTTTCAAAAAGAATCAATGTGGGTTGTTGAAGGAGATCCTACTGAAGGTGCAATTTTAGTTGCTGCTAAAAAAGGTTTTATCGATGTTGATGGAATTATAGAAAAATTCCCACTTTTAGATTCTGTACCCTTTGAATCAGAGTACCAATATATGGCAACATTACATAAAAATATAGATTCTAATGCAAATGTAATTTTTGTAAAAGGTTCTGTTGAAAGTATTCTTGAGCGTTGTTCCTATTCTGCTTCTATTCATGACGAAGTCATTGATCCTTCAGAACATTTGTTGTATACAAAGGCAAATGAATATGCTTTACAAGGTTTAAGAGTTATTGCTTTTGCAATGAAAATTGTACCTGAAGACAGACTTACTATTTCACATTCTGATTTAGTAAATGATTTAGTATTTCTTGGTCTACAAGCAATGATAGATCCTCCAAGAGATGAGGCTGCTGAATCTGTTGCTATATGTCAAAAAGCAGGTATAAGTGTTAAAATGATTACAGGTGATCATATGCTGACAGCTGTTTCAATTGCCCATAAGTTAGGAATTGTAGAGTCGGTTACTGATGATAGATTGGTCTTGAGTGGAAAAGAAATTACCAAACTCCCAGATACAGAACTTATACAAGCAGTTCAAAACATTTCAGTTTTTGCACGTGTTTCCCCAGAAGACAAACTGCGGTTAGTAAAAGCAATACAACAAAATAATAATGTAGTAGCTATGACTGGCGATGGTGTAAACGATGCACCGTCTCTAAGACAAGCAAATATTGGGATAGCTATGGGTCTGTCTGGAACAGATCTTGCAAAAGAAACTGCAGATATGTTATTGACAGACGATAACTTTTCAACAATTCAAGCAGCAGTCGAAGAAGGTAGAGGAGTTTATGATAACTTAATTAAGTTCATTGCATGGACACTACCGACAAACTTTGGAGAAGGATTGGTTCTTTTATTTGCAATTATACTAGGAATAGCCTTGCCAATTCTACCAGTACAAATATTATGGATTAATATGACTACAGCAGTTTTAATGGGTCTAATGCTGGCATTTGAGCCAAAGGAGCCTGGTGTTATGAATAGAAAACCTCGTGATCCTCAACAACCAATCTTGACGAAGCCTTTAATAGTAAGAATTGTAATTGTGTCAATGATACTTTGTGTTTCAAGTTTTATATATTTCTTTGCCGCTATATCATTAGGTAGACCAGAGGTAGAAGCTCGTACATTAGCCGTGAATATATTTGTAATGGGAGAATTGTTTTATCTGTTCAACTGTCGCTCTTTAGAATCTTCAATGTTCAAAATAGGGCTGTTTTCAAACATTCCACTTTTAATTGGAGTTGCAGTAATGGCAGTTTTACAACTATTGTTTACGTACAATCCTTTGATGAATAGAGCTTTTCATTCTGCTCCAATTTCTGCTATGGACTGGTTAATTATTACGGGAATCGGATTACTGATTTACATTGTTATAGAAATTGAAAAGGCTATTCCTAAGAAAAATAAAGCTTAGTAGATATGTAAATACTACTTAATACTGAGTTATCAAGAAACAATTTGCTCTTACTTCGTCAATGAGGTAAGAGCATTTTATTTTGAGAAACTATGAAATTTCAACTATACTTTTTACTTTTATTCATTCCTGTCTTTTTGTTTTCACAAGAAAAAAAGTTTGACATTCAGCCAATTTGGAATCCGAAACAAACACAATTTGATTCAATTCAATTGCAACTACAAATTCTATTTGTTGGTGGTGTTGATGTTATACAAACTTTAGATAAAATGGGTAAACCTAATGGACAGACCTTCGCAAAACAACGACATGATTTTATTGGTTTTACTCTGGATACTTCTTCCGAACTATTTAGTGGATGGGTATCAGTAAATCACGAAATGATATGGGCAGACGATAAAATTGGTGATGGTGGTGGAATGACTAATTTCAAAATTGTTCGGAATAGAGAAACTGATACATTTGAAATTCAATATCAGCAATTGGTTGATGGAAGAAAAGGTGATTATTTTAACGTGGACTTTTTAAATACAGTTGGAGAAACTGGGATGAATTGTGGTGGAATTGTCTCTTGTTTTGATGGAAGAATATGGACTGCAGAAGAATGGTATTTAACAGAAAATGATTCGGAAAATGCATCTCATAGTTCATTGTACTGGGGCGAAAATAATCCTTTTGAGGGTTTTACTAAAGGAAAAGGAGTTCGTGATACAAATGATTATAAAATTAAAAGTACATTATCAGGAAAATTCGACGGTGTTAGGATTAAGAAATATCAAAATTTTAATTGGATGGTAGAAATTGATCCCAAAAATGCTACTGCTATTCGTAAACAATATAATTGGGGGAGATTAGGGTTCGAAAGTGGGGTTATATTACCAGATAACAAAACTGTTTATTTGTTCGAAGACATGACGCCTGGATTCTTTGTTAAGTTTGTTGCAGAAGTTGAAGGAGATTTTACTAAAGGAGATTTGTTTGTTTATAAAGAATCAAATCCGTCTAAGTGGGAAATAATGCCAAATGATCATATAGATTCTACCATTAAGTTCAGAGAAGTTGCTTTACGAAAGGGTGCAACAATGTTCAATCGTTTAGAATGGGGAGTATTTAATGACATTGATGGTTGTATCTATTTTACAGAAACCGGAAAAGATTCCTGGACTAAATCAATTCTTACTGGTTCATTTGATAAAAAAATATCCTTTAGTAACCATTTTATTCAAACTGTAAAGACAAATAAACCTAATTGGCTAACAAATTCAATGACTGATTCAGAAATACTTGATTCTGTTAAAAATGGTGCTTTTCATGATTATTATGGAAGAATTTTACGTTTCAATCCAAAGTCAAATGATATTTCTATTTATTTAGACGGAGGATCTGGTGAAAAAACGGAAAATCATTTATCTCAACCAGACGGATTAACAATTCTAAAACTTAATGATAAATCATATATAGTAATTAATGAAGATTTAAATGGTAAATCAATGGGAAGAGTACCAAGTGGAGTCAAAGAATCAATCTGTGAAGTGTACATGATTGATATGGACAAAAATCCAACCATTGATAATTTAACAAGAATTGCAGTCGTACCTGAAGGTGCAGAAGTAACTGGAGCTTGTGCAACTCCTGATGGAAAATCATTATTGTTTTCTTCTCAACATCCTAATCTTACAAATAATGGTTTGTTCAAAAATTCACTTTCTTTCGCTTTACGTGGATTTGATAAATTAGAAAATTCCTTCCCAAAAGAGTTTGTACAAAAAGAAACAAATATTCTATCGACTAAATATCACACAATTCGATTAGCCAAAAAGGGAACATTTATTCTTTTAAATAAGAATGGTTTACGAGTTAGGGTGTTTAAAAATACAGATATGTTATCATTTGATAAGTTACCATTGGGAACTTTCAACTTAAAAGACTCAAATGGTGAAACAAGAACGGTAGTTATTCAATAGAATTTGTTATTTACCGAGATAAAATACGTATTTATTTTCCCTTTTCCTTTTATATCTATAGAATCACTTTTAACAAAGGAGTAGTGATTTTTTAAAATTTCATAAGTGTTTTCAGAACAATGTATCAAACCTGGAATTCCGTGAGATTCCATCCTTGAAGCAGTATTTACTGTGTCTCCCCATAAATCATAGGCTAATTTTTCAAAACCAATCACCCCAGCTACAACTTCACCGCTTGATATTCCAATTCTAATTTGAAGATTATAACTGTATTGTTTGTTAATGGACTTTATTTCTTCAATCATTGCAAAGCCTAATTCTACAATTGAAGAATGGTTCGTTATTTCTAATCTTTGAGGTTCTTGAATTCCTACAGCTGCCATATAACAATCTCCAATTGTTTTAATTTTTTCTACAGAATTTTTGGAAGTTAACTCATCAAATCTTGAAAAAATGAGATCTAACATTTTCACAATTTCGGCTGGAGCTTTGTTCGATGACATTGCTGTAAATCCAACAAGATCGGCGAAGAGAACAGTACAAGAAGGAAAGTATTCTGCAATTTGTTTTTTATCATCTTTTAACCTAATGGCGATATGTTTTGGGAGAGTATTATAAAGTAATGATTCAGATCGTTCTCGTTCTTTGATTAACTCATTTAAAGCTTTAATTCTTGAAGTTTCAGAATACATAAATAAAATGAACAATGTTATTAAAGAGGCAACTAATTGTAGAAATCGATCAAATTCAATCCATTCTTCGTTAATAGAAATTGGAAAAATATATCCTGAATTTGATAAAATATAAAATGAAGTTATGGAAGCTATTTCAAAAAACAACCAAAGAATTGCACTTTTTCTTCCGACTAGTATATATGCAATTACTGGAGTTGCAATTTTAGGAATTAAACTTGTTGAATCAAAACCACCTTGAAAGTATCCAAAATAGGTTGTTAATATAAAAAATAAGAATGTACCCAAATTTCCAACAACAGCTGTGTTTTTAGTTAGTTTAAGTAAAATCAAACAACTTCCAAATGAAATACTAATGAAAAATAGTACTACTGCACCTTGGAGATCATTCATTAGATAGTGAGTTAACAAAAACATTGGAAAAACTATAAGTGCAACTGCACAAAAAGTAATTAACAAAGTTAAAGTTCGTAATTTCTCATTTGATATTTCTTCAAAATCTTTTGTGAAGAAATTTCGAAAAAGTATAAAGTATTTATTCAAGGTATAACCAATAAATTAGTAATGAATTAGTAAATAAATCGTTCTTTATGTCAAATATCAAGTATCGTTGATTTAGAAAATTAGGCAATACTTGAAATTCAGAACCATTGAAAAAAAAATGAAAATTGAATCCTCTGAAGAAATAATTTCTAACTCTGCAGCTATTGTCCTCAAAAATAGTTCCATTCTTGTTTTTTACCTATCTCAAGAAGGAAAATTTGTTTATTCTAATGAAAAATTCCTTCAAGAAATTGGTTTTACTAAAGCTGAACTATTTAAACGTTCAATATTTGAATTAAGCCCACATCTTACAAGCAGTGTATGGATGATGATGATTTCATCTAACTATGATATTAATTACACCCTTACATTTGCACTTAGAACGATGAATGGAAAAACACTTCCAATGGAAGCCACTATTCAATCTGTAGTAATTTCTGAAAATCGAATGATCTGTTGTTTAGCAAGAGACATTTCAAATCAAAAAAAATTAGAAGAGTTACTTTCAGTTCAAAATACATTGTTAGATTCAATAAGTAGATTAAATAAAATAGGAACTTGGGAGTACAACATTCAAAATTCTTCTCTTACTTGGTCTCACGAAATGTATTCAATACATAATGTTAGTACAAGTTATAATCCAAGTTTTGAAAAAATGTTACTTTTTTTCACAAAAGAAACTAGAACAAACCTTCTCTTTCTATTTGAGCAATTGATGAAAGGATCTATAAAAAACATTTCTATAGAATTACCTTTAATTTCTGAATTAGGAAATGAAGTATGGATTATGTTAAATGCTTCTGCTGAAAAAACACCTACAAATACCATTTTCAAGATTTATGGAACATATCAAGATGTTACAGATAAAGTAGAAGATAATTTACGATTCTCAGAATTATACGACCGCTATTTACGCGCAACGAGAGCTGCAAGAACTGGAATATTCGAATATAATCTTGAAACTGAAGAAATGTATTGGGATAAAACTATGTTTTCATTGTATGAGATAGATGAAGATACTTTCTCTAAATCAAATAAAGAATGGAATTCCCAAACTTTTGTTGAAGATCGATCTAGAATTGAAACATGTATATTTAAAGCAATAGACTCTAAAGCTCAAGTAAATGAAGAATTTCGAATTTCAACTGAGAATACTTCAATTCGGTGGTTAAGAATAATTGGCGAAGCTCGGTATAGTCAAGATGGAATTCCAACCCACTTTATTGGTGTAAATATTGATATTTCTGAACAAAAGAAGAAAGATCAAGAATTGTTAGATTCAAAAGAATTTTTACAATCAATTTATTCTAGTGTTGACCAAGCCATTTTTGTAATTGAAAAACAAAATGACGGAAGAATTGTTTATATAGATTCGAATCCTGCACACGAAAAACTTTCGGGAATTAAAAGAGAAGATTTAATAGGTAAATCACCAAATGATATTTCTTCAGTTATTTCAGAATCAGTCTCAAATGTACTATTATGTAAGTATAAGGAATGTTTTGCTACAAACGTAGTTATTGAATACGAAGAAAGTTTACTTGAAAATGGAAAACAAAGTTGGTGGTTTACCAGATTAACGCCTGTTCAAAATGAAAATAGTGAAGCAACTAGAGTAATTGCATCTTCGATTGACATAACAAAGTTAAAAGTATCTGAACAAGAGATTATTGAAAAAAATGAAGTATTTAAAAGTATTGCTACATTACAACAAGAGTTTATTTCTTCAAAATTTTCTAACAATAGTCTCCATACGATTTTATTAGATTGTTTAGCTAAAACATCAAGTACATTTGGTTTCGTTGCAGAGTTAACTGATAGAAGAATTCAAAGCGATGTTTCTATTCAGAATCTTTTAGTTTTAACTGCAATAGTTAGAAAATCTGACGGAACTTTTGTTCAATTGTTCAAAGATCCTTATCAAATTAGTTTACAAGAAGTAGATTTATTTAGACCTTCAAATTTAGAAAAAGTAGTTTTTAATAATGACAAAAACATCTCATTTTCTAATATTGGTTTTCCTCCTTCATTTCCAAATGTAAGTTCATTTGTACTTAAACCATTAAAACAAGACAATGTATTAAATGGCATTTTACTAATTGGAAATGGAGTAAACCCATACACAGTAGAATTGTTCGAGAAAATTGAGCCAATTACGACTACATTAGAGACTATTTTTGCAGGTTTTAAGATAATGCAAAAAGAAAGTTTCACCAATAGAATAGTAAAAGAACTTTTAGAAGCAACTTCAAAATCAGTTGGTACAGAACTCTTTGATACGCTAACGAAATCTCTATGTTCTATCTTAGAAGTCGATTGTACTTGTTTAATCCAAAAAGAAGGAAAACGATACCAGTTAATTTCATCACATTTGAGAGGTAAAAGATACTCATTCGTAATTTCTGAAACATTATCTAATTATATAACTTCATTTTTAGAAAGTACTGAAAACATAGAGGAAACAAAATTACCGTCCATTATGCATAATGAACCGTTTCTTCAAGAATTTAAATTTAAACATTTTCTCTTTAATCAAATCTTGAATTCTGATGGTGAAGCAATTGGAATTATATGTTTGTTTGATAGAAAAGTAATCAGTTTTTCAGAAACTATCCTTACAACATTATCGGTTTTATCTACTAGAGTTTCTGCAGAAATTGCAAGAATAAAATCAGAATCAGAAAAAAATCAACTACGTTATTTTGCTCAAAATACATTTGCTTTAGAACGAAGAAACATTCTTTTGACTCTGTACCAACGACAGAATCAAAGCTATTCAGACACAGTAAAATCTGTCTTAAGAGTCGCTCACAGTCAGTTAGCATTACAAAAAGCTACTTATATATTATTTGATGTACAATTAAAAAGTTATAGAAACCAATTTACATATCCTGAATCTTTTACTCCTTTAGCAACTCAGTTAAATAAATATGAAGGTACATTGGAATATATATTCGATCAGCCTATTATTATACTTGATTCTGTGCACTCTCATTCTAAAATAATGCAGTTATTCAAAAAAATACTCACTCATTCAGGATTAGAATATCCAATAAGTATCTTACCTATTTCTCAGGACCATCAAGTCTTTGGTTGTCTAATATTTGAAAGAAATTTAAAAAATACTTGGCCTCAAGAAGATATTGATTTTATGATTTCACTTTCGAGTGTTTTGCCATACACACTTGAATATATCGAACGTAAAAAGATTGAACAAGCCTTAGAAGAAAGTGAAGAATTATTTTCTACAGCGTTTTATACCAACCCAGACCCCTCTATCCTTTTTTCGAAAGATAGTCCATATATCATTAAAGAATTGAATGTATCCGCAAAAGAAAAGTATGGTAGACAGATAAAAGAATTTGAAGGAGAAATACCATTAGAAACTATACTTCCTACTTTTATATATGAAAAAGTTAATGAGTTAATAACTGAAGTTGAAAAATCAAAAGAACGAAGCAAACAAGATGTAGTTACATTTCAAGATTCTTTCCATTTTAATATTTCAATTACAATACTTAAGAATTCAAAGCAAAATTTATTTCTTTTAACAATTCAAGATCTAACTGAAATTAAAACTTTCGAGATAGCATTAAAACAAAGTAATGACTCTTTGGAACAATTGTTTATGTTAACACCGAGTCCTATAATTATTGTCGATAATGAAACAAAATCGGTTCTTAATTACAATGAAGCTTGGAAGAATGAATTTATTAAGTTTAGTGAAGTTTCTATTATTGGCTTAAGTATTAATCAATTGTTTTTAAATCTGTTTGGAATTTCTAACTTCTTTGAAGAAATTGTTAAAAATGAAACAAATGAGTATGAAAAAACAATTCAAGCTTATACTGCAAATAAAGAGTTAAAAGAATACAAGTTATCGATTTCAAAAATGCTTTTGAATTTACAACAACAGTCAATAATTGTTGCAACCGATATTACTGAAGAAGCAAATGTTCAGATAAAACTACTAAAAGCAAAAGATAGTGCAATAGAATCAGTTGCGACATATTCAGATTTTTTCCTTTCAATAGGAAGAACAATTCGCTCAAATGTAGAACAATTGCAAGATCTATTTTTATATTCAAGTAAGAACGAGCTTTCATTAGAAGAAAAGAATGTACTTTCTTTACAAACAAAAAAAACTATTAACCAATTAAAAGAATTATATTCGTATACATTTGATTTGTATCAAAACATTGAAGGTTCAAACAAACAATACTCAATAGATATTATTGAATCTTCTAAGGAAGGAGCATCTTTGAAATTACAAACTTCCGTTTTGGATTCTTTAGAATCTTCGATTGAAAAAAACGGGATCGACCTTGTTTTAAAAGAATTACTAAATGAATGGAACGTCGTATCGAAAACGAATGTAATATCAAGTATTACTCGTTTTGCGTTAAAAATTCAAATTATCGGCGATTATTTGTCGAATCAAGAATTAGTTAATTATGCTGAAAGTTTATTAGATGCCACAGAAACTTTTGATATTAAGAACATAAAAGCATTACTGATTCAGTTCCCATCAATTTTAAGTAAGTTATAAGTATTATGACCAACTTTGCAGAGTCTTCATATTTGTTACGAACAAAACCTATAATTTTAATTGTAGATGATATTCCTGAGAATTTACAGATACTTAGTAATAAGCTAGATGCAGCAGGGTTTGACACTTCGTTTGCTATTAGTGGGCAAGAAGCATTAGATACTATAGAAGTATTACTACCTGATTTGATTCTTTTAGATATTTCAATGCCTGAAATGAGTGGTTTTGAAGTTTGTAGAAGATTAAAACTAAATGAAAACACGAAAGATATCCCTGTTATTTTCTTAACAGCTTACAACGATCGAGAAAACATAATTTCTGCTTTCGAAGTTGGAGGGGTAGATTACATTTCAAAACCATTTAATCAAATGGAGTTATATGCTAGAATACGAAATCATTTATCGTTGCGACAAAAAACGATTCAATTAGAAATTGTACAAAAAACCTTAGTTGAAATCCGACAAGAACAATCCACATTATACCATATAACAAAAAATAATGTGTTAAATCCACTAAAAAATCTTAAGATTCTAAACGGAGAAGCTTTCAATACTTCAAAAGACTTAGATGATATTATTGGATATGTAGAGAATATTTCCAATCTTCAAAAAGTGGAAAACTTAGATTATTCCAATTCACTACAAAAAGTAAGTCTTCTTGAAATTTTAGATGAAAATGAGTTAACACATTGTTTTGACACAGAAGAATGTAAAAACATATATTTTCAAACAGATATAGAAACGCTACATTTGCTCTTTAAAACTCTCGTTAAATTCATTAAAAGTGTGTCTACTGAGATGAAATATGTTTCGTTACAATTTGAAAACTATGCTTATTTTACTACAAAAATGAATTTTAGACAAAAAGTAATTTTTAACATATCTAAAATTAAAGATGATTTTATTCAATCAAACAATGAAGATAAAGTATTTCCTATTTCTACAATTTTAGATTTTGGGCAATCTGGATTTAACTTCTGTATTGCACAAAAATTAGCGAGAACCTTACAAGGAAATCTTTCTTTAGAAACAGTAGAACAAAATTGGAAAATAGTTTTAGATTTAGGCTTGCCTCAAATTCATACTTCAACATAATTAATAACTTCAATTCTTCTTGTAGCTTTGGTGTATTTACCAAACAACTCAGTATGTTTTAATTGTAACTCTTTAGCATACTTTCGTTGATAATCACGAAACATCTTTAAAGAAGAACATCTATATCTTATTTGAAAAGCACCAACCGAATCAACATCCTTGCTTTGAAAAATAGAATTATGTAAGAAGTAACCAGTACTTAAAACTTCAGGTATGTGGGTACTATTCATCCATAGTAACCACTCAGTTGTTTTTTCTGGTTCTATGAAAACTTCAACAATGTAATCAATCATACGTTTTATACAATTATCAGTAATAAATACGTAGTAGTATACTTCAATAATTTATTTTGAATAGTACCATTGAATAAATCTGTAAATAAGGTTATTTTATTAGGGTATGTTGGATCTGAAATCAAATATCAATTTACTCCATCAGGAATTCCTGTTGCAACTTTTTCATTAGCAACTTCTACTTCTTGGAAAGACAAAAATGGTAAATTGATTGACTCAACAGAATGGCATCAATTAGTTGCTTGGCAATCATTGGCTGAACTAGCCCAAAAACTGATTGTTAAAGGATCTAAAATATATGTCGAAGGGAAAATTCGGTCAAGAATTTTAGTTTCAAATAGTGGATATAAAAAATCTATATTTGAAATCGTGTTGGATCAGTTAATACTATTGGATTCTCCAAACAAAAATAACAGCCGTCAAATGTTTGATACTGATTATATCGTACAATTGTTAGATAATCCCCTAGAAAATAGTAATGATACAGATCCTTTTTGAAATTAGATAAACAATTTAATAATTCAAAATATGATTAGTAACAATTCAATACAAATAGTCAAAAGCAGAATTTATTTAAAAAATAACATATCAAGCAATCAATGAAAAGTAAGAATAATATTGAATTAAAAGTTGGAATAATCGCATTTTTATCACTTATAATTTTAGTAGTAGCTGTAATTGCGGTAAAAGGGTTCAGAGTTTCAGGTGATGGAGTTTCATTATCAATCCGTTTTCAAAACTCAGGTGGTGTAACGGAAGGTTCCCCTGTTGTTGTGAATGGGGTAAAACGTGGTCAAGTGATTGATGTTAAAAATGATAAAAATTCAGTTTTACTTATAGTTTCTATAGATAATATAAATGATCTAAAGATAGATGCAACTGCCCAAATTTCAATTTTAGAAATAACTGGTGGGAAAAAAGTAGAAATAATGCCTGGTCTGAATTCTAAAAATTTGGATAAATCACAAGTGATTTCTGGTATAACAATGCCTGATATCCCTGAAGTTATTGGGAATTTAGGATTAATGACCGATGACGCAAAAATATTACTTAAAAGATTAGATACAATTTCAGGTTCAGTAACAGAATTTTTTCGAGATGAAGCTATAATACAGTCTGTAAAAAATAGCATTTTCTCTGCAGAAAGACTAATTAATGATGTACAAAATGTAGTTTCAGAAAATAAACATTCTTTAAAATCTAGTTTAGAATCAATCGAAAGATTAAGTAAGGAATTAAGAACTGCGATTTCTAAGAATGAACCAAAAGTTTCTAACCTTTTAGATAGTTTACAAATGGTAACTAGTGATGCAAGAATTTTAATAGCAACTACAGATAAATCATTTGTAAAAGTGGACTCACTTTTAGTTTCTGTTGATACAATGATAAAAGATACTAAAAATGGAAATGGTTTAATTTCGAAATTGTTATATGATAAAGATTTATCTATGAAGTTAGATAGTGCTTTTGTTTCAATATCTGATTTTGTTAAAGAAGTTAGAAAATATGGAGTTAATATAAACATTGGTGGAATTGGTCATAAACCGTAACTTAAATAATATGAAACAATCATTTTATAGCATTACATTTGTAATATTTTTATGTACATTCTTTGTTACAAAAGATCAACCACTTTTTTGTCAATCAAATGTAAAAACTTTACTTATTATTGATACACTTAAACCAATTTTACCAAGTGATACGGTCAAAAGAATTGGAAATTCTTTTTCTGCAATTCAAGATACTTTGTATAAAAGAGCTTTGCTCTATAGAATAAGTTCAAACTCACGATTTTGGAATGATCTTCGACTATTTGGAAGATTTACTGAAAAGAATAATGAAGAAGAATTAACACCTATAGAAATATTGACCAGAAATATGCAAATTCCAGCTGGTTATTATTTACCAAGTCCTCAAGAAGTTGCCTTAAATCAATATGCAATTAATCAATCGACCTTTGTGCCTGGATTATTACAACATAGAACTCCTGGTACACAAATTGCTATATCTGATATACTATCATTTTTTGGGTTGTCAGAAGATGTGTCTACGACATTACGATATCAATTAAATGAACCATGTTTTGTAGAAGTTGTAGTGTACTCTATGCAAGCAAGGGTAATTAGAACTATTTTAAAATCTGAACAAGCTCCTGGTACCTATGAAGTAACTTGGAATGGTAAAAATGATGCTGGAATAAGAATGCCTGCTGGAGACTATGTTTCTGAAGTAAGGTTATTACATTGTAACGGTAAAATTTTTAGAAAAAGAATTGTTGTAAACTAAATTCTTAATCTAAATGTGTATATTCTTCGAATTGTTTTAAAATACTTGCAAGTAGAAAAAACACGTACTCTTGAAAAAAGTTTGATTTATATTTTGTATAAATAGATTTTTTTTATATCTTAAACATAAGTGTAGAAAATAATCTTATCTTTTTACATTTTTCGGAATCGGATTATTGGGCAATTTGCTATTTTAGTCCATCAATTTATAACTAAAATTTACTGTGATTTTCTACATACTTTAGAAAGATGTTTATGAAAAACTTTTACAATCTAAGAAGAGCAACAATTTCATTGCTTATCTTCCTAATAATAGGAGCATTGGAAGTTGTAAAAACTCAAGCATTTGAACAAGATGCTAAGTTTCATTCTGTTGTAACCATTGGTGGAGCTTCTCGACAAGTAGCAAATACCATTACTTCAGATGCAAATGGAAATAATATTGTTTCCGGAGTTTTTGACAGTGGAACTGACTTTGACCCAGGTCAAAGTTCAGTAATTTTTAGTCCATTTGGGCTACAAGATGGATTTATTGCTAAATATTCATCTTCTTCTGAGTTAGTTTGGGCTAAACATCTACGTTCAACAACTTCTAATTCAAGTATTACTTTACGTAAACATGCTATTGATAATAATGGAAACATTGTTATCATTGGAGATTTTAAGGGTACTTTTGATTTCGACCCTAGTTCTAACAACAATTTGTTAACTGCAAATGTGCAGTTAGCTGGTTTTTATGCTAAGTATTCTTCCGCTGGTGAGTTAGTGTTTGCAAAGAAATTTGATACTCTTTCAAATTTTGATGCAACTTGTCATGTAAACGATCTTTACATAGATCCAGTAGGGAAAATATATATGACAGGTTCCTCAACCGGACCAATCGATTTAGACGCTGGTCCTCAAGCGTTAACTAAAATCCCAAGAGTTTGGGACGACCTATGGTTTGAATTAGTTGATCAAAATGGTGATCTTGTTTCAGCAACAATTCTAATGGGTTCAGATAGTAGTTTCGGTACATCAATAACCGTTGATGAATCGAATAACATATATGTAGGTGTTAAATTTACTGGGATATTTGACGCAGATCCTTCAGCGAATGCAACTTTATTAACATCTTTAATCGGTAAGGATGCTGCACTTTTAAAGTTTTCAAACCCATCAACATTAGATTATGCGAAACAATTTGAATGTGGTCTTGGAAATGTTTCCATTTCTAAGATATTGGCGATAAAAAATTCTAGTAATGTAACTTCGATTTTTGTAGGTGGAAGTTTTACCAATACTTTTGATTTAGATCCTGACAATGGTTCTCAAATTATGACATCTCAAGGACTTTCTGATTTGTTTATCGGAAAATTCTTAGCATCAAATGGTACGTATCAATCTGGATTTTCAATTGGTGGATTAGGAAATGATTATTGTAATGATATTGAATATGACACTTGGCAACATTCAGTTATTGTCGGTGGAAATTTTAGTAATACAGTAGATTTTGATAATAATAGCAATGCAAGTTTTAATTTCACTAGTAATGGTGGATTAGATAACTTTTTAGGTAGTTATAAAACATCCGACTTATCATTTAACTTTGCAAAACATACAGGAGGAACAGGAAAAGAAGTTCTTACTTCTGTTTCTTACAATTCTACTTCAAAAAGAATTAGTTATGCTGGTTCTTTTGAAAACACAGTTGATTTTGATCCTTCAGATGTTGCAACATTATCAAGAACCTCAACTGGTTTTGATAATTATTGGCTTAGTGGATTAGACCATTACATTATGGCTGCTGTTGAAATTGATTCCATTTGGGGAATTAGACCTACATCAGTTGGTGTATCAGCAAAAGTAAATAATGACGGCAATAATGCAGTTACAGAACGTGGATTTGTTTATGGATTAGTTCCTAACAACTTAACAGTATTAACTGGAGATAGTGTTAGAGTAGGTTCTGGAGTTGGTTCATTTAGTAAAACTATTAACAACTTAACTCATAACAAAAAATACTATGTTAAAGCCTTTGCTAAGAATGATTTAGGTTATGTTTATAGTGCTTTAGATTCTTTTACTACTTTAACACCTTTTGATACTTTAACATCGTTTACTGCAGTTATACCTGATTCTAATAGAACTGTCGTTCGTTTAAACTGGACATTACCAACAAACAAAGTTCAGTCTACACATTTTGTAATTGTTCGTAAAGATTTTGGAATTTATGGAACAGATACAAGTTCAAGTTTTAAATTACTTGGAATTGTTCCTCGAAATTCAGAATTATCTAATTATGTATATACTGATAATACTGGAAAACCACATAGATCATATGAATATGATGTTGTACCAACTGCAATTCTTATTATTGGTGAACTTCCAAAAGAATTAGTTGATAAGATTCTTAGTGAAGCTGCTAAAATCATGAGAGTTATTCCATCTGTACCTACAGTTGGAACTATGAATGAAGTAAGAGACTCTATTAGAAACATAAATGTTTCTTGGGTTATTTCTTATTTAGATTCTACGACAAACAAAATTTATGTTGAATATGGATCTGGCTTAACACCCTCCACTTATTCAGTGATTGATTCTATAAGTAGACTTACTTTGGAATCTGGTGGGGTTCATAAAGTTAAGCGTATTAATGGTCAAAGAATTCAAAATGGAATTCATACCTTTCGTTTACGTGCTGCAACTTCATTTGAAGCCTTCCCATCTAGTGATGCTGTTAGTATAACTTTAAAAATGGATACACTTAAATATACTAGTTCTCCTATTATGAGTTCTTGTAAAGATAGTGTTTATAACTATGCACCTACTTTAAAAAGTACGACTGTTGGTTCAGTGTTACATTCAATTATTAATCCGCCAACGGGTGTTTCTTTTAATATTATGAACGGGTCAATTAACTGGACTCCTACAAGTAACGGTTCATACAACTTTAAAACTGTAGTAACCTCTCTATATAATGTTGCATTAAAAGATACTCAACAATTTACAGTGAAAATTAAAAATTGTAAACCACCAAATTACTACAATCAAAAATGTTCATACGTTTCTGGTGGAGTAATTGAAGCAAACAATGCAAACATTGTTAATGCGAAAATAACAGCTTTTAGAACTGATCAACAAATTGCACAAGATATGATAATGTCATATCAAGCAACTATTGTGAATAATGCATATACTTTACATTTACCAGCTGGAAATTATAAGTTACAATTTTCTGGTGCAAATTATATTACGACTTGGTTTTCAAATGCAACAAATCTCAGTGATGCACAAGTTGTTACAACAACTTGTGATGAAAACCTAGTAAGTGACTTTAATAATATTACTATAACTACAGGAACTGTTGCAGATATGACTTTTAGTGGAAAAATTACTTCTTCTACTAATGGTGCAAATTTAGTTGCAAGTATACGCTTTATTCCAGTAAATTCATCTGGTCAAGTAACTGGAGATACTGTTCAAGAAGTTACTTCAACTACGGATGGTTCATACTCTGCAAAAATACGAGATAATCAATTGTATCATGTTTTCTGTTCTTCTACTGGATTTAATTCTCAATATTTCGATAAAGCTCCTAGTATTCTTCAAGCAACAATTGTAAACAAAAATACTGCTAACAAAAATACTGTTAATTTCAGTCTATTTCCACTTCAAACAACTCAATATTCTATAAATGGAATACTTCAAAATGCTGAAGGACGTAGTCTTGAAGGAATAATTATTGCTCATAGAATTAAAGATGAAAATGAAACTATTTTAACGACTCCTGAAATATTTTCAACTGAAACTATTGTAAGTAATCAGAATGGAACTTGGAATCTTACTAATATCAAACAAGGAACGTATGTTATTTTAATTATTCCAAAGACTAAAGATTATATTCCCGGATATGTAAATATAGGTGCAACATTATCTCCGAGAAAATGGCAAGATGCTACTACTTTTCCTATTACAACTCAACTTACTACTCCAATAGGAAATATTAGATTAGAGTCTACTAAAGGAGTAAAAGGAATTAATTCATGGTCTGGATATATATTTTCTGAGGGCGCTGGGTTGAAAAGTGGAGTGAAACGTGTTGAACAACCTAGCTCTACTATAACTGAACCTGGTGTAATTATTATGTTAAATGATAATAATGGTGAAGTAGTAGATTACTCAATTAGTTCTAATGATGGTTTTGTTCTATTAGAGAACTTAGAATTAGGTCTTTTTGAGTACGAAACTTCAAAAGTAGGGTTCCTTCCAGGTAACGGACAGATTACAGTAGTTGAATCTGATGATTCTACTGGAAATGTTGTAGTTGAACGTGACCCAAGTTATATTCCTCCGTCAAGTGTTTTAGATTCTTATTCAAACAATTTCTCTTTTGTTACCCCAAACCCAGTTTCTTCTGTTTATAGAATTTCTTTACAAGGAACTGAAGGAGATGTTGAAGTAACAATTGTTGATTATCTTGGAAGAATTCGTTATTTGAACCATTATGTGGTCAGTGGAAACACATTTGAAGCTTCTTTTTCTGCAAATGACTTAGAACAAGGTTCTTATAAAGTTTTAGTCCGTTCTGGCAGAAGAACCGCAGTTTCTTCAATGATTATTGCTAGATAACATTTTAATATTCAAAAAAAAGCCCATCAGTTACTGTTGGGCTTTTTTTTTACACAAATATATCATGAATCCATTTTTAATTGAATCATCAAGTTATTCTAAATTCAGACCAAAGTACTAAGATGAACTTATAGTAGTTGATAAGTAGTTTAACAAGTCAAAAAGCGTTTCTATGGGGTGCCGGATGTGGTTGTAGTCAACTTTCTTTTACTTTATCGAAAATATTTTCTAATGTAATTGCAACTGATATATCCAAACAAGAAATTGAATCTGCCATTAAAGTAGAAAATATTACCTTTAAGGAAGAGCATTCAGAAAAAATATCAATTGAAACAAACAGTATTGATGTTTTAACTGTTGCTCAAGCAATTCATTGGTCTAACTTCGAACGGTTTTATTCTGAAGTACCTAGAGTATAGTTCCTAACGGTATTCTTGCTGTAATTTGATATAGTTTACTATTAATTTCTAATCAAAGAGATGCTGTTGTTATGGATTTTAACTCAAACACAATTGATAAGTTTTGGGGCAAAGAACGAAGATATATTGAAGAAGATTATACTACCATTCCTTTTCAAGAAGTAAAACTCCCATCGTATCAATTTAAATGTTCTTGGGCAAAAGAAGATTTGATTGGTTATATTTCTACTTGGTCAGTAGTTCACACTATGAAATTACTAACTCTATCTCACCGATGGTATTGTTTATTGAGGAAATAAACAAAGTGTGGAATGAAAATGAACTGTTTGAAGTATTATTTCCAATAATTACAAAAATAGCACCTATCAAAGGATAAGTGCTATTTTCGTTAGATAAAAAATTTAAACATTAATGCTTAGAGACATTCAAATCATATTCAAATTCTGAAATAACAATTATCCTGTCGCCTTTTTTTAGAGATATTTTTTGATTTTTTATAGGGTTGATATAAACACTTTTTGCCGCTGTTTCTTTAGATTGAGTATTTTTCCAATGTAGTTTATAGCCAATAGCAACCTCATTGTATCTTTTAGCTGATTCAATTATTGAATGAAAATCTACAATTTCACCTTCTTTAATATATCTATCAAATGGTTTTAAATATATTTCAGAACCAATCGGATCAAGTAAATAATTAAAAATGTCCATTAAATAAGCATTTTCACTAATTTGTGCCATCATTTGAGAATCAATTTTATTTGATACTATAAAATCATTTGGATTCGTTACTGCAGCAATTTGTCTATTTCTATCGTCTAACATTTCACTAACGATTGAAAATTCGTGATCATTATGAGTAATTGCTCTAATATGAAGTAAGGTAAACATAGTTTGTGAATCTGCTTCTTGAGCAGAAGTTGCAGATTCATTACTTAGAATAATAATGTGATCATAATTGTTATGAATAATCTGATCTATTAGTTTTCTTTCCGTTGTTATACCTTGTCTGAATGTTGCTGTAGAATTTTTCAAATCAGAACATTTTCTTCTAACTACTTCTTCTCCCTTATCAAAATCAGCTACAATGTCAATTACAGATCCATTAGCAACATATTTATCTAAATGATTGACAATCATTGTTACTCGATGATTCCAACCCATAATAAGAGTTCTTTCAGATTTTTGAGTTCGTAATTGAACATCCGTAAACTTAGAAACACTAGCAAAAAAAGGTGAAGCCTTAGGTCTTCCAATCATAGAATCGTCTTCCGCAATTACAATTATACTATCACCTTGTTTATAAACAATTGTGGGGTCTGGATTAATTTCCATTGTTTTATCAAAATGGCAAATTCCAATCACAGTAGCTTCGTTAAAATAATGGAGAATATCGTCGAACTTTTTACCAAGAAGGAAGTTGTGATGATAAAAGTAGATTTCGTTATCTGCATAAGAAAGTAACTCAGAATATACATCAGATAGACCAGGCTGACGACAAGTTTGAGTAATAATTCTCGAAATCAAGTCATCGGTAACAATGTATTGAATTTTATCTTCTTTATCAACGATTTTAGGTATATCTGTTGCAATGGCATAATTGTCCAAATCAGCAAGTGGAGCAACAATTGAATATGGTTCATCGCTGCGCTGTGGATGATTAATTACAGCTAAAATAATTTTAAAAATATGAGAATCTGGTTGAACAAAATCTCCTTCAACTCGTAAAATAATGATTGACTTTGCATTTTGAGGAGCTACAATTGCTAAATCTGCTAAATCGAATGGATTTCCTGTTCTACATAATACCCTAGTCTTACCAGTTTTTCCAACTTTAACTTTTATCTCTTGTTCCATTAAAGAATGAGACTGGTCAGCTAATATTACAATGAGAGATTTCTTTTCCGATTGATTAGCAATAGCTAATTCTCTAATAATGGTAAAAACTTGAGAACTCCAACCTAATATAATAGTGTGATCTTTGTATTCAATAAGCTTTTTAGCCTCGCTAATCTTCATTTCTGCCATTTCTGAAGTTATCACGCCGATAAAGAGATTTAGGATTACCATCGCACCTATAACGATGAAACTCAAAAAGTATAAGTTAATAAGTGTTTCAGGGATTCCAGTGTTTGCTAAAATTGTTTCGTTTAGTATTTGCGACCAATCGTCGAAAGTTACTATTTTAAATAATGTTAACATTGCTGTTGGGATTGTATCGAAATGTTTGACTGTACTTTGTAAAATAGTACTTCCAAACAAAAACACACCCAAAACAGCGTAAAAATAGAAATGCAAAAGCATAAAAAGAATTACAGATGAAAGTGCAGGAATTCCTCGTAATACAGTTCCAACTACTAATTCTAATCTTGGTAATTCATGTGCTAATCGGATTATTCTAAGTACTCGAACCATTCTTAAAACATTTAGTAACTCGTAATGAAGTGAAAAAAACAAAGGAATTATCGAAGCTAAAGTAATTACAAAATCAAATAAATTCCACGGGTCTAAAAAGTATTTCCAAGGTTTAGAAGTATCTGAACTAATTTTTACAATTACTTCTATTGCAAAGACTGTTACTATTAATAAATCAAATAAACGAACTAATGAACCGTACGAATTCATTATTTCACGATTCGTTTCAACTCCAACTAAAACACCTGTAAAAATAATCATTACAAGTACAAAATTTTGGAAATATAGTGAATCTCTTATGTTCGCAAAGAAATTTTTCTTTTTACTCTGTTGTAGATTTGTAACCGGAGTTTGAGTTTGAGTATATCGAGCCAACTTTTCGTTCTGTATTGACATTGATTTTTGGGAGAGGTTATAATTTTTCGTATGTCTCAAAATTACGAAAAAATTCTATTTAAAACTAACTTTTTTCAAACAATTTCAAAACAAGTTATATTGGTTGTAAAAGCCAACTATTTAATGAGAGTTATAGTTTTGACCTATACCCACGTACAATTTGTGAAGCTATGCAAATATGTATAACTTTTACTGTTATAAAATATGGGAAAAATTTTACGAGAGGTGTTAAAACTGTTTTAAATGGGAAACGCATTATCATGTGAATCAATCGGTTATACAAAAGAATATTTATAGAAAATATCTTATTTTCTGTTGGGTGTTTTTGTAAAATTGTATGTAGATTCCTTGCACCAAATTCAAAAAATTGATCCAATGCATTAGAAAGAGTTTTATCCATTTCAGAAGTTGCTTTTGCTTTCGTATTGTAAACAAATGTTGGAGAATAGTTCTTTTGAATTCGTATAGAAAATTCAGTATCTCCACCTCCGTACGAAACCATTGTTGGGTCTTGACCTTGAAGTTCTATAAAATACTTTTTAGAAAAACAAGAGTTACCCGTTTTAAAGTAATAGTAGGGAATTTCTTCAAGATGCTCTTGTTTTGAAGCTCCACGTTGTTCTAAATACCTTGCCCAAATATTAGATGTAGTATTGGTATATTGAAACAACCCAACAGAAACAATATTTTCCTTAACTACTTTTAAATGTTCTTCAATAAAGGTATCAAATACTTCAGAATCTGAATCAAGTGTAATTATAAAGTCAGATACTAAATGGGAAAGTGCTAAATTACGAGTAGCATTTCTACCTAAATGTAGATTGTTAGGATGAGTATGAATTAAAGTTTTATATGTAAATGATATTTCTTGTAACTTTTGAAAAGTTTGATCTGTTGAACCATCTATACAAATATGAACTAAAAACTGACTTTCGGTTTGTGAATTTAAAGAAAGTAAGGTCTTTAATAATGACTCATAATTATTATAAGTGGGTATAATAATATCTACGAATGGATATGATTCTTTGCTCGTCATTATCGTTGAAAAGTTCCTTGTGAGTTTACAGCACTAACACTAATAATTGCATCATATCCACCATACAATTGTTCTCTATAATATACGAAACTAATCATAGTTTGTCGAGATAGAATATTATTGCCTTCAAATTCTTCAAACGAGAGATCTTCAACTACATTTTTTTCAAAATTTAACGAACCAATACCATACAAATAACTATGTCTTCCTCTTCGAACCCATTGTTTTAATGTATACAATTCACTTTCGGTATTAAAGGACATTTCCCATTCTCGGCTTGGATTCCAATTGTTAAATGAGCCAACTACGAAAATTGATTTTTTTACAAGAATATTTTCGGGATCTAGGACAAATTCTACTCGAATATATTCATCTGCAAACTGACTAACTCTTTCTGAATTTATGTATCCATCCTCAGCATATTCTAAAAACTGATTTCTTCTTCTTCTATCACGAAATGGAAGTTGAACACCTTCTTCAAAAAAAGGAAACAACCCAGCATTGGAACAGTCAAATACCCTATATTCATTTACTGAAGGAACATGATTTATTCGAAACATTTTACGGATATTCGCAAATCCAGATACATTTGTTGGGAAAGGTCCTTGGTCGGTTATGCTCGAAGATAGTAATTCTCTTTGTTGTTTATATTTATTCTCGAGAATTTCTTCATCCCCATATAATTCTTCATCTGTGTATTCATCTTTCCCTTCACTGTTATTTAAGGAAATATAGAAAGGTTTGTTCCACCAATTTGCTCTATACATTGCAACAGTATTCATTTGGAAATCTAACAACCGTGAAGTTCCATCTACTACCACTTCGTAATTGTAAGCTGAACTTGCTGCAAATTGAGAAGTGGGACTATAAAAGTCGTTGTACATTGATGTTCTTGAAGGAATCAACGATTCTACAACAAATATTTTTACAGAACCTAACACTTTTTCTAAATCATCTAATGAATATATTTTTGCTAACCAATTTCCAGAAACAGGAAATTGAATTTGGGGTGAAGGAATAGTTGTTTTCCCTCTCCAACGAAAGTATTTTGATTGTGCAGGAGCTTGTGACCAATCTATTGAAGTGGTTTGAAAAATTCCAAGGGAATTTATTATTACATTATCAGTTTCTAACCATCGTTCATTACAATGAACAAATTTAACTATCAATTGTGGAGGAAGTTCTTGAGAAACATCAAATTCTATAGTAACTGTATTTTCACCAATGGGTGCAACGACAATTTGTCTGTTTTTTTGAATAAGTATTGGTGGGGTAAGTTCATTATTCCCACCATAAGCCCGTAAATTTATTAGTGGGTTTTGGGCTAGTACTGTATTCTTTAAATAAAAGAATACTAAAATTGAAAGTATTACTACAAAAAGTATTTTTACCATAAATCTATCGTACTATTGTAATTGGATATGTAACTGAAATAGTAGGACTTTTTAGAACTACAAAGTACACACCATTTGGAAATGAGTTGATTGGAATTCTTATACTTTTATTGGAACAAAGAACAGTTGTTGAGTATAGTTCAACTCCTAAAACAGAAAACACAGAAATTGTTGTATTGTTTTCTATACAAGAATATTGTACATCCATTTCAGTAGAATTCTGAGGAAAACTAATACTAACTATTCCTGTAGTATCTCCGTTCTTTATCAGTCTTGTTCCACCGTCATAACATAAATCAGTAACTAACACTGAACAACTACTTCCATTAATTTCAGCTGTAGAATTTTCTAAAACTACGTTTTCAAACTTGATAGTTGTCATTGAATCATTCCCTAAGCCAACTTTAAAAGTATAGTGAAAAACTTCTCCAGTGTAGGTTTCAAGGGGAAATTCGAAAGGGATAATTCTTTCACCATTAACAACAAAACCTTTTGGAGTGTTTTCAATCGGCGCTAACAAAGTTTCATTAAATCTTATTATACCTTTTATAATTTCATTTTTAAAAGTGTTTCCAGACTTTAAAGTTGACAATGAAAATGGAATTTTAAGTGTACTTCCTATTGTAGTTTGAATTGTTTGACAATCTAATGAATAAATACTTTGATTGTAATCAATTCCATTCCCAATCAAGAATACTTTTTCAATTGCACCTTCTCCGTCGAAACTACATTGAATTGTTGTTTGAGTTCTACCTAATGCAACTGGTGAAAATCGTAGATTTGCAGAATACGATTCATTTGGATTTAACGTTGTTGAAGATGGGTTTCCTAGAATAGTAAAATCATTAAGGTTAGGTCCAACAATTTCAATTGAAGAAATCGTTATAGGAACCGTTCCAACATTTGTAAGTAAGATTGGTACTAATGTATCTTTGTTGGTAGAAACTTCAACATCTCCAAAATCAATAAAAGGTGTTTCTACAAGAAGTTGAGGTTCTATTCCTATTCCTTCAATTGTAGTCTTGGGGTTGTTCGTTGTATCACTTGTTCTTAACCAATACTGTACATTCGATTGGAAAACCCCAATTTGTTTTGGAGGAAATGAAAATTCAATAGACCTATTTTCTGAAGGTTGTAGAAGAAATGGAATATTGGATAGCGTTTTAAAAACTGAATTTGATTGAATTGTAATTGAGTCTATACTAATAGGAATTGTACTCGTATTTTCAATTGAGTTGGTAAAAAGTGAATCTTTAGTTCTATTTATAAGAACATTACCAAATTGCAAAGTTTGAGTAATTGGTTGAATTCGAAACAATTCAAAAGTAGTATCGGATACATCAAAAGATTTTCTACGAATGGTGGGAATTTTCCAATGAAAAATTTCATTAAATCCACTAGAAGTATTTAATGGGAATATACCAAATGTTGCATTAGAATTAAAAAAGCCAGTTGAAAAAACAGAACCATTTTTATCTACATTAATGTCGTAAGCTTCATCTACTACATTTCCGCCAGCACTTATTGCCCATTCATTGGTACCTGTAGGTGCATATTTAGCAACAAGTACATCTTTCGATCCAAAAACGGAAAGATCTGAATTTCCAATCGAACGTAAACCTTCTACAAAACCTGCAAGATAAATTGAAAGAGTAGAATCGGTAAATAACGAGTGTACTCTGTCAAAATTTACACCACCAAAACTCGTTCCCCATAGAAAATTTTTGTTTTGGTCGTACTTGAAAATGAAAACATCTTCTATACCATTCGATGTGAAAAAATAACCATTGTTTGAAAAAGTACCAACAAATGTACCTGCCAAAACAATATCATTATTTTTATCCACAGAAAGTGCTGTAGCAGTTTCGTCTAAAATTCCACCTATAGACTCAACCCACAAAACATTTTTAGAAGCTGAAAATTTTACGATTAGTGCATTTGCATCAAAACCTGAAGCAGGAACAGGAATATTATCTATAGAAAATGAGCCTTTTGTAGTAGCGGCAACAATCAAAGACCCATCAGATGTTGTGGCTATTCCCTTACCTTCATCATTGTAGCTTCCTCCAAAGGAAGTTGCCCATTGAACATTCCCAGAATTTAATATCGATGCTACAAATACATCTGAAAGACCAGATGAAAACAGGTCAAATGCACCAAACTTAGAATCGTTATTAAAAGTTCCAGTCAACAATATTTCGTTATTTGAAGATATTGAAGCATCGTTAACAATATCGTTCCCCGAGCCACCTTCATTTTTTGCCCAAACTAATGTTCCATCTGCTAAAAATCTTGCTATAAAAATATCAGTTCCACCATTAGAAATGAGTGTTTGTTCATTTTGATTTCCTTGTTCAAAAACAATACTGTTTTGAAATGTTCCAAGAACAACAAAACTATCATCAGAAAAAACAAGGATTTTTTTACCAACATCTTTTCCAATTCCCCCGATTCCTTTTGCCCATTCAGGAGTTCCGTCGGGTCGAATTTTTAGAATAAAAATATCTTCTACGCCGTTGGAATTTAATTGAACAGAATTTGAACTAAAATTCGAAAAGCCTTGAAATGATCCAGTAGATAATATAGAACCATCGGACATTGATTGGATAGAATACCCTATATCTTCAAAAAAACTTCCAGCTCGTTTTGCCCATCCATCAGTAAGAATATCATTTTTTCCAATTAACGAAACTTTTACTAAATATTCTTTTGATGGCAAATTCGGCATTGACCAAAGGTAAGATCCACCAGTTGCTTCTGTAGTAATTGTATTCCAAGTTTGTCCATTATTAGTACTATATTCTAATTTAACCGTATCCGAAGGTGCTATTCCTTCCCATGTAATTACTGTATCTGTTCCAGTAAGGAATTTTTCTCCTCCATTTGGACTAACAAGTCGAACCGTTGGAAAAACACTAGCATTTGTATACCTTGAACTTGCGTAGAAAGTAGCATTACAAAAAGAGTGTTCAACAACAAATTCAGTCCACTGATATAAACTATCATTTGGAGTGTAAGAAATTGTAATAGCAACTGAATCGCCAGTTGTTACAATTGCGTTTATTGGTAAAACTTTGAAAGAAGGATTTGAAGTTGTGATTGAAGAAATAGTAGTTCCAGATCCAGTAGCTTTTAAAAATATAATAGTATCTTTTTGCACAAAAAGCGGTAAATCTGAAAAAGAAACAGAATTTGGAATTGCTTGAATAGTTCCTTTTCTTCTAGTTGGAATTGAGTAAGGAGATTCTGAAATTAACATATTTTCAGTGTTTTCTAACGACACAAAAATAGTTTGATTCTTACATTGATTCGTAGATTCCCAAGTAATTTCACAAGGAGAAACCTTAGACTCTCTAATGAAAATTTCAAAAAATACTTGTTCAGCGGTGTTAATTGAGCGAATATTCTCAAACCATAGTCCACCAGTTTTAACTGAAATTTCTTTTAGAGATTCAGGGCATTCTCTTCCAATACTAATACAGTATACTGATATGGAGTTGGAATTAGATTCAGAAACTATTGTCGATATATCCGTATCAGGGCTATCTCCATCGGTAACAAACAAAATTATTCGTTTGTTTTTTCCTTTTTTAGCAATAGAAATTGCTCCTGAAGGTGGGGATAAAAATGCGTTTGTAAAATCTGTTTGACCTTGAGGAACTAATAGGTTTACTGCATTTTTTAGTTTAGTTTTATCTTTTGTAAAGTCTTGATGTAGATAGTTGTATTGATCAAATGAAGTTACAGCACATTCGCTATTGCCTACTGAAAGAGTATTTATCCAAGCATTCGAAGCTGCTTTTGCAAAAACCATATTTGTTGCATTTGCACTACTAAAACCCATAGAAACACTTACATCGACAGTAAGTACAGTTGATAATGAAATTGGTTGATTCAACAGAGGACAGGACAATGAAAGAATATTCTTAGGTGCAGAATTTTCTTTTAAAATTAGTGAAGTGATAGGAACAGGAACAACAAATCCATCGGTGGACACATTCAAATATTTTGCAGAAAGTGTTGGATAGTTTGAAGTATCAATACTGAACAAAGAAAACGATTGCGACTGTAAGTTCGAAGATAAACAAGTTCCAAATATCAGGAACAGTATTACTTTTACGGTAAGTTTCAATTTCATATATATGTAAACGGAAAAATGAAATAGTTATTTACACACGACACTTTTTATAAAACCGTCAGGTTTAAAATTACTTTTAAAAATCTTATGAATAAAAAAATCTTAATTCTCTTTGCACATCCTAAATTTGAAAATTCACGAATACATAAGCAACTAATAACAGCTGCTAAAAACCATCCCGATGTCTATATTCGTGATTTGTATCAAGAATATCCAAACTTTAACATAGATATTAAAAAAGAGCAAGAATTACTTTTGAAATACGATATTATTCTCTGGCAACACCCTGTCTACTGGTATTCTTGTCCTCCGTTATTAAAACAATGGATTGATTTGGTTCTGACCTATGGTTGGGCGTATGGTGATGGTGGAAACAAATTAGAGGGCAAATTGATTTTAAACGTTGTTTCTACTGGAGGGAGAAAAGAAGCTTATTCAAAAGACGGCGGAAACAAATTTAGTCTTAACGAATTTTTCTTAGCTTTCCAACAAACAGCGACTTTATGTAAAATGAATTATTTACCTCCATTCGCAATTCAGGGGTCGCACAAATTAACTGAAAGTGAAATTGGTATTCATTCTAAAAACTTTCAATTGTTATTGACTCTTTTACAAAATGGATTAATTAATTCAGAAACAAGTATTCCATCTCAATCATTATTAAACGAATTTATTTTAACACTTAAATCATAATGGAACATTCATTCTTATTTCAAGCACTCGTATTTTTATTGGCTGCGGTTTTGTGTGTACCAATTGCTAAAAAATTAGGTATGGGTTCAGTTTTAGGATACTTATTAGCAGGTATACTTTTAGGACCATACATTTTTGGATTCATTGGAAAAGAAGGAGAAGATATCCTGCACGCAGCAGAATTTGGAGTTGTTATGTTATTGTTTATAATTGGATTAGAATTAAATCCTAAAGAATTTTGGGGAATGAGGAAATCTATTTTAGGATTTGGTTCTATCCAAGTTTTTGGTACAACAGCTCTCTTGTTTCTTTGTTTTATATATTTCTTTCATTGGTCAATTCAGATGTCTTTGGCTATTTCACTATCTATTTCTTTATCTTCAACAGCTATAATTCTACAAACATTAAAAGAAAGAGGATTATCAAATTCTGTAGCTGGTCAAGCATCGTTTTCAATTTTAATTTTTCAAGATATAATGGTGATTCCAATTTTGGCTATTTTACCACTTTTAGCCATTCCTGGAGTTGCTCCAATAGCATCTAAACAAACTTCAATTATTGACGGATTACCTGGATATATACAAACATTAGTTGTTTTTGGAGTAATTGGGTTAGTCTATGGAATAACAAGATATATAGTTTCACCATTATTACATTTAGTTGTCAAAGTCAATCTGAAAGAGGTTTTTGTAGCCGCTTCTTTAACAATAGTTATAGGTGTTTCCTACACAATGACCTTAGTCGGGCTTTCACCTGCTTTGGGTGCTTTCTTAGCAGGAATTGTTCTCGCTAGCACTGAATATAGGCATTCATTAGAAGCTACAATTGAACCATTTAAAGGGTTGTTATTAGGTTTGTTTTTTATCGCTGTAGGTTCAACTATCAATTTTGGAATAATAACTGCTAAACCAATTTTAATCTTTTCAATTGTTTTAGCAGTAATGTTCGTAAAAGGTGTTGTCATCTTTTCAATTGGAAAAATCTTTAAAATGTCTTTTCGAAACAATATTTTAACTGCAATTTTACTTTCTCAAGTGGGAGAATTTTCCTTCGTTTTGTTAAATTTTTCTTCAACGCTGTATATAATTCCAAAAGATTTATTTGAACTGTTAATGGCTGTTACAGCTATTACTATGGTTATTACACCAATTCTTTTAGTCATTTATGAAATAATAGAAAACAAAGCCTTTAAATCTACTTTGGGTGAACCGAAACAACAAGCAGATGAAATTCATTCTATGCATAAAGTATTAATTATCGGATTTGGTCACTTTGGAAGTACTATTGGTAGATTTTTAAGAGCAAATGGAATTTCTGCAACTATTTTAGATCACGACCCAGATAGAGTAGGTCTTCTACGAAAAATGGGTTTTAATGTGTATTTTGGTGATGGTACTGATTTAGATTTACTTTATGCCGCTGGTGCAGAAAAAGCAAAATATTTGATTGCAACCATCGATCCTCCAGAAGTGAATCAAGAAGTTATATCGTTAGTAAAAAAACATTTCCCTCACATCGAAATTATTGCTCGAGCAAAAAACAGATACGATGCTTATGATTTACTTGATATGAATGTCGATTCAATTTACAGAGAAACTTTATATACTGCTGTTCATTTAGCTGTTGATGTCTTGACAAAATTAGGAGTCCGAGCATATACCGCAGAACGTAAAGGATATGACTTTATAAAATTTGATGAAGATTCTATTAGAAAACTTGCAAAAAGTAGACACGATAAAAAACAGTATATTTTAAGTGCTCGTGAACAGATTGAGCTACAAGAAAAATTATTATCAGAAGATATGCATTTTAATCTAACACAGAACGACTCTGCTTGGGATTCAGAGCCTATGAATAATAATTCTAAATAGTTTAAGTAGTAGAGTTTTTAACGGAAAATAGGAAGGCTTCTTTTTTCTAATTGAAGGTCTCTCATTTGAGGAGATTTTATACCAAAACGCAAATAAAAACCTTGACTGAAACCAATTGGAGTCCAAGTAAAAATCAAGTCCCAACAATGTAAGTCTTTTCGTAAATTTATTTGTGGAGTAATTACGTTCCCCGTAACAAAATCATAGGAAAAACTTCCATCAACAGACCATGTTACTGTTGGTTTTAAGGAAAAAGAAACAATTCCTAAAACACTTCTTCTCACTAAATCAGATCTAAATTCATGATTGTAATCATAATTTATTGATGTAGTAGCAGACCAATCAAGAGAAAGGGGAGTGTATCCATTCCCAAATTCACCAAAAATATCAGAATTTTCAGGAACATACTCAACACGATTTCTAAATCGTTCGCCTAAATTGTCTTCTTTGTTGTTTTCTGCTGAATCAGAAACCGTCCGAGAAACTCTATTGGAACCGATAGGGTTATTAGTCGAAGATGCCAATGTAGTCCCCGATTGACCACCCTGAAAAGTTTCAGAATTTATTGAAGCTGACATTTGAAGTCGAACATTTTGGGCATGAAGTAGTCCACCTTCTGAAGCTAAAAATTGATTTAATTTTCGAAACCCTACCCGAGTACCAGTACTATTAAATACTTCTGTATCATTATAAGGAGTAAAACGCGAATCAATAGTAAAATTTAAAAAACCAATGGGAGGTGTTCTCAATGAAATAGAAATATCTGAAAAATTCAATGAATCAGCCGCTAAATTATAATTTCCATTTACATTCACTGTTAATAGTTCAACGGGTTTATCTGGCAAAGTATCGCCCTGTTGAACCTTCATCTCAAATCTATTAATGAGAGCATAATTAATATTTTGTTGTGTAATTCTTGGAGTTATTCCTCCTTGATCATTTCCAAATCTTGAATATTCAACATTTTGTTCAGTTAACGGATTAAAATAGGAGCTCCACGCTCCATTGTTTTCAAGTTTTGGAGAAAATGACCACCCTATAGTTGGAATTAAAACGTGGCGAATAGAAGAAACACCAAATAAATTTGGATTCAAAACTCCAAATACGGTTGTTTGTACATTGGCACCAAAAGAATAATTATATTCATTATACAAACCATTTTCAAAAACTTCATCCACTGTATTGGTTAAAGTATCAAAGCTTTTAGTTCCTCTTCTAAAATATGTTTGTGCTCGCATACTAAGAAAAGGGTTCAAAGTAAAAAAACCAAATTTTTGGGTTATTATACTTATAGATGGTGAATGTGAAATGTTAGAACTATATGTATTTAAGAAACTTGAATCAACTTGAAGTATAGATCTCGTTGTGTAAAATGTATTTACATTATAAGAAAACTGAATATCTTTAATACTGGCCGTTTCTGATTGTAACCCTAACGGCTTTAATAATGATATCTGAGGTATTGTAAATGAAACTTGTGGTAATGTTTGAGTAACTTCTTTTGTGATAATATTCTGATCTCGATTAAAATTGAAACTCAAAGCCATTCCATTATCAAATGTTGTTGATAATGATGCTCTTGATTGTAAATTCTGAGTTACTCTCGAATTAATATCTGTAGCTACATTTCTAAAAAAATCGGCTGAGGAAAATTGTAAATTCACAGCAGCATTTGTTTGAGGATCTATTGTTTGATTATGTTGAAGACCAAACGACCAATTTGTAAGAAAAGGATCTTCTGAATTTTGTCTGGTTTGACCATATTCACCGTGGATTGTGCCGTCCATAATACCACGAATTTTATATCGATTATGGCTTTTAAGTATAGAACCACCCTTTGAAAAAAAATCGACATTTACTTGAGTATCAAAATAATCGGAAACTGCAAAATAGTAACCCAAATTTTGTAAAATCACCCCTCTACTTGCACTGAAAAAATATGATGGCACAATTATACCTGATTGTCTTCCACCTTTTGAAGGAAAAAACAAACCAATTGGAAGAATAAATATTGGTAAATCTTCTACGTACAAAATCACAGGATCTATGAAAATTTTATCTTTTGCAACAACTTTCATTTCAGGTGATCCAAAATAAAAATGTGGATGGGCTTTGTCGCAAGTCGTATAACACCCATTTTGAATAAAGGCTTCGTTTTCAGAAACTTTCTTTATTTTTGAACCAAAATAATAGCCATCACCTATTTTAGTTTCCACCATCGAAACTGTTCCTTCTTTCGTTCTAAAATTAAACGAAATATCTGAACCAACATATACATTCCCATCGTCGGTAAACTTAGGAAAACCAACCTTTTTACCATTGGAATCTATTCCATATTGTGATTGAATTTCCGATTTATCAAAATAAATTGTAATAATTTCTGATTCTATTTTTTGTTTTCCAAATACAATGTTAGCGTCCCCTTTTAAGCGAAGTCGTTTTTTACTTAAAGAAAAAGATGCACTATCTTTTGCATAGTAAACCACAATTGTATCAATAGAGGAATTTTTTTTAACATCCTTTATTGAAGATGTCGAATCATTTGTCTCAATAGTTACATTAGCCTCTGAAGAATCTACTTGAAAACTAAAAGTACTTTTTAAACATAGAAAAAAAAGTACTCCAATGAAGATAGATAAAAAAGGAAAACGAAAAAAACTCATTAGTTAAGGGTCTTCCGTTTGACACCGGAAGGAATTGTAAAACCTAATTTAGATTGAAATGGTTGATTCACAAATACTTCTTCAGCAATAAATGAAATTGATGTTTTCAATTTGGGTATTTGAAGGATTGATTCAGTTGCAATACTAAGATTATTAAAAATTTTATAGTTGTTATATCGGATATGAAACAACAATTCGCCATCATTAGATTTTCGTTGATATTGCGAAACATAGTCTGTATTTGGAGAAGTAGTAACAAAATGAGTTTGATTCACTTCAGCATACGAAAAGAGCGTTTCGCCAGTTTCTAATTTTTTTACTTTTGTATAACCCTTTTCTCCAAAGGGAACTTCCCCACGAAGTAGGGTTAATATATCGTTGAATGAAATAGGCATACCAGTTACAGAATTTATATTCTCAGCAGATGGGATTCCGTCAACTGCTTCGTTTCCAAATGCATTATAGAATACAAAATTAGAGCTGGAAGCCATCAATTGACCAACTAATATTCCAAATGGTCCAAATATAGACATTCCTAAAGAATCTCTATCCTTTACTAAAACTGTTGTTGAAGCTGTTTGTTTCGATCCATCAACCGAAGAAATAACTTTACCGTTCAATTCTAATTGTTTTAACGATGAATTATCAAAGTACTGTAATGTAAGTAGATTTTTTTCTTCTGTTTTCAATAGAACTGTTTCTTGATCTTTTGTTGGTACAGTTTTGTTTTGAACAGATTTAGTTGAACTACAAGAAAAGAATCCGAATGAAAGAGCTAGTATTAGTACAAGAAAAAGTGTTTTCATAGAAATATTAACTGTGAAGCTTGAATAATGAGAAAAAAACGAATAGGAGTTCATAAAATTGAACTATTTAAACGAATTACCTTATTTTATATTCGTTCTTTGTCGTAAAATCTCATAAAGAATAATCCCAGTTGTTACAGATGCATTTAAAGAATCTACTTTTCCTTTTATAGGAATTGATAAAAGTTGAGTACATTGTCGTTTAACATTTTGTTGCATTCCCGAACCTTCAGAACCAATTATTAAACAATGAGGTTGAGAATAATCAAAATCAGAATAAGATACATCGCTCGAAGCATCAGTTCCTATTATTTGAAATCCAGCATTTGATAAATCTTTCAATGCAACAGACAATGAATGAACTCTAGCAATATTACAATGTGCAATTGCACCAGCAGAAGCTTTTATTACTGTTGAGTTAATAGGTGCAGTATGTGTTTCTGGAATAATCAAACCAACAGAACCAGAACATTCAATTGTACGAATTATTGCTCCTAAATTTTGTGGATCAGTAATTCCATCAACGGCTACTATTGTTTGAGATTCCGATTCAAACGTTTTTGTCATTAGATCCTCTAACGTTAAAAAATCAACCGAAGGAGTCAATGCAATTACTCCTTGTGATGAATCAGGGTCAACACCATTCGTTTTTGCAAAATCTATAAACTTCCGTTTATCCATTGTTGAGATTATTATCCCATTCTTTTTTGCGAACACAATTATATCTTGTATAGATGGTCCTTGAGCACCAAATTGGATATAAATTTTTTCTATTTTTTGTTTTGCAACTATAGCTTCCTTTACAGGATTCCTACCAGAAATAACCATTCGAATACCTTTGAATCAAGTGAGAATAATGTTAAAAACATTCGTGATGGTACAAAATAACACAAATATTCCTATAGATACGTTTATTCGGTTAAGAAGTCCCGTAAAAAATCAATTTATTTTCGAAGCAAGATATTTCTTCTGTCAATATTTTCGCTTTTTAAAAGTACATCGAAACAATTAAAAAATCAACATTTCAATTCCCAAAATATAGAATGCATACAAAAGAAGTTCCTCTATTAATCCCCAAAAAAGTATCGGTTATAACCTTAGGGTGTTCGAAAAATACGTACGATTCAGAAATCTTAGTTGGACAGTTAACTGCAAATAATTTACTCTATACCGCAGATGCATCGAAAGCTGACACAATCATTGTAAATACTTGTGGTTTTATAGATGCTGCCAAAGAAGAAAGTATAAATACAATTATCGAATTAGCCAAAAGAAAACAAAAGGGTAAGTTAGAAACATTAATTGTTGCAGGTTGTTTATCTGAACGTTATGGTGCAGAATTAGAAAAAGAAATTCCTGAAGTAGATCATTTCTTTGGAACCGAAGCCTTTTCGCAAATTATTAAATCAATTTCACCTGATTTAAAACACGTTCTTTTAGGTGAACGTTCTCTTTCTACTCCAAAACACTATGCATATTTGAAAATTTCTGAAGGTTGCGACAATCCTTGCTCTTTTTGTGCTATTCCATTGATGAGAGGTGGTCATCGTTCAAGAACAATGGAAGAAATAGTAAAAGAAGCTGAGGTTTTAGTTGCTAATGGAGTAAAAGAGATTATTATAATTGGTCAAGATACAACTTATTACGGTTTAGACATTTACAAAAAAAGAACTTTAGCTACTTTGTTGGAAAAAATAAGTGATGTTGAAGGAGTTCAATGGATTCGGTTAATGTATGCCTACCCCGCAAAATTTCCACTCGACATACTTCAAGTAATTAATGACAGACCAAATATTTGTAAATACATCGATATGCCTATGCAGCATATTTCTACAAATGTTTTAAAATCTATGAGAAGAGGAATTACACGTAGAGCTTTAGAAGAGTTAATGAACACTATTAAAACTTCGGTACAAGGAATTCATCTTCGTACTACTTTTATTGTTGGCTACCCTTCTGAGACTGAACAAGATTTTGAAGAATTATGCGATTTTGTTTCACGAGGTTATTTAGATAGAATGGGTGTTTTTACCTATTCACAAGAAGATGACACTTATGCTGATATCTTAGGAGATCCAATTCCTCAAGAAGTGAAAGAAGGTAGAAAAGAAACTTTAATGAAAATTCAAGAACAAATTTCTAAAGAAAGAAATATTAACAAAATTGGTTCCACAATGAAGGTTCTTATCGACGAAGTTATCAATGGTGAATATCAAGCTCGTTCTGAATTCGATGCACCAGAAGTTGATAATGAAGTTTATATTCGTTCTAAAACTCCATTATCTCTTGGTGATTATATAGAAGTTACTATTGAAGATGCTGCAGAACATGATCTATTTGCAACCTATGATTAGACAACTGTCAATACTATTTCACATAGTTTTTATAACACTATCAATATTCATTGTACCAACTGTTATTGCTCAGATATCGCAACTTTCTTTAGAAAGAGACCAGTTTTTCTTTGATGTTGTAATCTATAAAGGAAAAAATTTAGATTCGAATAGACTTGATATTTTTGTTCAAGTTCCATTCAAAAATTTACAAAAGCTACCTTCTGGAAATGATTTTTATACCCATTTCATAGTGGAAATAACTGTAAAAAATACTACTTCAGGTTCTAGCTATACAGTTAAAAAAGAGAAAAAACTTTCTTTCAATCCAAACGAACCATTTTTAGATGGCAGAGGAAATTCTGAAATTATTCAATTTGTTCAATCGGTAACAACCGGCGATTATAAAATTGATGTTGTTGTCTATGATGAATTGGCAAAAACCAATATGCAAAAGTCTCGACAGATACGTTCTGAAAAATATAGTGATTTTAGTACACTATCCTCTAGTAGTATTTTGTTGTTAGCCGATATAGAACAAAATGATTCTAAATTTGTAATTTCACCACATTTATCAGATAACATTTCACAGTTTTCTAAAGGTTTCTTTTCATTCGTTCAGTTATATTCTCAATCCGTACCGATTACAGTTGATGTAATAATAACTGTTGAAAATCAGTCTAAACAAGTTGTTTTCACATCGCAAAGAAAAACTCTTGAAATATCGAAAGAAACTACTCCTTACTACGATAAAGTCGATATTCCTAAAAATATTCCTCCAGGGAGGTATACACTTAAAATCCAATTTCTAAAAAAAGGTGAAACAAGTTCATCTCAGAATAAAAATGTTGTATACTTTACAACATCTCGGTCAATATATTTTGAACGTTCTGTTGCTGGATTATCTGTTCAAGATATATCGAAAGCTATTCGCCAACTTCGTTATGTTGCTTCAAGTTCTGAAATCGAAGAGATTGAAAAGTTAAACACTGATGAAGCAAAATTTTTAAAATTCGATGAATTTTGGAGAAAAATAGACCCAACTCCTACTACAAATCGAAATGAAGCCTTTGAACAATTTTATGCTCGAGTTGAACGTGCAAATGAGTTATTTCGCCAATCTGGTGAAGGTTGGTTGACCGATATGGGTATGGTCTACATTATATTTGGACCACCAGCAAACACCCAAATTCAAAATTTTCCATCCGATAGAAGGCAGGTTTTACAATGGTCATATCCATCTCGCCAATTTACTTTCGTTGATTTTTCAGGTTTCAACGATTTTCGTTTAAGCCAACCATTGTTTTCAACAGACAAATACCTATTCCAAGAATAAAAAATCCTCTACTAGAAACCCAATAAATTGATAATCTGTGTAGACGCCTAATTTGGTTGTCTTTTCGATATGTTTTTCCTATGTTGTACAAAAAAAAATCCCCCTCTCCCCAGCCCTCTCCCCAAAGGGGCGAGGGAGTTTTCTTTTGATGTAGAGACGCCCAAAATTGAGCGTCCTTGCGTTTTGGGGAGAGGGGGCTAATTCTAAATAAAATATTTTCAAAGTTTTGTTTATTTAATAATTTATCGTACGTTAAACTTTAGAAGAATGTAAGAATCGCACATTTGCAACAAAGATAGTTGCCATAAACCGATAGTAAATAAGAGTTTCGATGCTGTTCAAACCTTCTTCACACAAAAAAATGCTTTCATCTTTCTTTGCTATTTTACAAATTCATTCTTTATATTTATCGTTTTGAGGTTATTAAGAACAGATCTTCTACCTTCAGTACTAATCCCACAAAAGAGGCATTGACAACAATTAGCACTCCGGCATATATACTGAATTATTTTCAAATATTGAATCAGTGGGAAATTGTTTTTCAATTGATGTAAGAGACTATCCGATAGGAATGTATTTTGTAGCTATTTCAAATGGTATTAAAGTTTTCACCAAACAATTTTTAGTTCAAAAGTAAGGGACTAAATTATGAAACTCAATATTATTTCAATCACTAAAATGATTGTACTCTTTAGTCTCTTTACATTTTTGTCTTGTTCTGACGAAATTCGTGACCATGAAGAAGAATAGAAAAGTCAATATTCAAAAGAGTTTAATTGCGGAAGGGAATTTGGACAAAATACTTATTTGGATGATATAGGCGTTGAAATAGTTTGTGCAACGAAAAATAAAAGTACTTTTATAGTTAGACTATCAGATCCATTTAGTGCTTTTATTCTATATTCTAACGGAAATACTCTTCAAACAAAAAGTTTTCAACCCTCACCTTTATTGAAAAAGCCCTCGATTGAGGGCTTTTTATGACTAAACTATTTATCAATAGATAGTTCATTTAACAGTATTTATCTTGCTTGTAAGTGGACCACGTAATCCTGAATAAGAAGTAAGTTCAGCATCTATTGCACCGATAGGAATTCTAGTACTTACTTTTACAGGAATTTTTCTATCATCGTCAGAAAGCCACAGAAGTATTTTTCCATCACTTTTAAAAAGTCCACCATCTTTTATCATTGGCTCAACTACTACACAATTGAAGGTTCCAGCTGCTGTTTCAATAGTTTGTTTTCCTAAGACTTTAACACCAAGGTCGTGAGTCTTTTTGTCAAAAAAGTTTTTAAGTTTAATAACATCACCACGTTTTTTTGAACCTAAGTCCATAGTTCTAATGTAATAGAAGGCAGAAACAATATCGTGAACGTGCAAGGGTATATCGAAATCACCGTCCGATGTCAATGCTTTTAAGTTTGTGTGGTCGAATGTAGCTTTGTAGTCCTTTTTGTAGTTGCCTTCTCTTATTCTTTGCTGAAAGAACCAAGGATAAATTCCATCAATATCTAGTAGTGTCTTGTAAATATCTTGAACTTTATACAAAAACTCTAAACTTTTTAAAGAGTTAACTTCGAAGCGAATATCATAACATTTGTTTTTACCATTATTCATTAAAACTGGTTTTGAACCAACTATAAACGAAGCTTCACCAGCCTTTATAAACTTATATTTTATATCGTAATTTAAACGTTCACTGTAGCCAAAGGCCTCGTTTTTAATAAACCGATCGTAATTATTTTGGCTAAATAGTGATAAAGTTGTAAAAAGTAACACAATGCCGAGGGTTATTCGTCGTAGCATAACTATATCTTAATACTAAAGTTTTATATTGTTGATACTAGGTTACAATCATAGATTGTGTCTAATATTATTAATTTGAAAAATCAACTTACTTTCATAGACGGAACTATATGTCTTTAAATCTTATTGCTATTGTAGGAAGACCAAATGTTGGAAAATCTACCTTATTTAATCGAATTGTCGAACGTCGTGATGCTATTGTCGAAGCTCAACCGGGTGTAACCAGAGATAGGCACTATTCAAAAGCAGAATGGGCAGGAAAACACTTTATGTTAATCGATACAGGTGGGATTGTTCCCAATTCTGAAGAAATGTTCGACATAGTAATTAGAGAACAGGCATATCTTGCTGTAGAAGAAGCAGATTCTATTATTTTTGTTTGCGATGCAAGAGATGGAATTACTGATGTAGATAAAGAAATTGCACAGATTTTACGAAAATGCGAAAAACCTATTACAGTTGTTATAAATAAGTGTGATAATCCAAAATTAGATGAACTTTCGTATGAATTTTACGAATTTGGATTTGAAAATGTATTTGCAATCTCTGCATTGTCTGGTAGAAGTACTGGTGATTTTTTAGACCATGCAACAGAAACTTTTGATGGAACTGAAGTAATTGAAGACGAACGTTTAAAAATTGCTTTAGTTGGTCGACCAAATGTTGGTAAATCAAGCTTAACAAATATTCTATTAGGGAAAAACAGATCAATTGTAACAGATGTACCAGGAACTACGCGCGATTCTATTGATTCAATTGTTAAATATTATGGTGAAGAAATTATTTTGATTGATACAGCAGGGCTACGCCGTAAATCGCACGTAGTAGAAACTGTTGAGTATTATTCAACAATTCGTACTACCAGAGCTATTGAACGAAGTGATGTAGTCGTTGTAGTCTTAGATGCTGAACGTGGATTAGAACATCAGGATAAAAGAATTGTTTCTCAAGTAATTGATGCAAGAAAAGGGATTATAATTGCGGTTAATAAATGGGACTTAATAGAAAAAGACCAAAAAACTGCTGAAACGTTTCGAGAAACTGTTCATGAAGAATTAAAAACCTATGATTATGTTCCCGTTATATTTATATCTGCAGTAACAAAACAAAGAACTTCAAAATTGATAGAAATGTCGAAAGAAATTCAAGCAAGACGTGCGAATAGAATAAAAACCTCATTGGTGAACGATAAACTATTACCACATTTAGATGCCACTCCTCCACCTTCAGTACGTGGAAGAGATTTACGTATAAATTTTGTTACACAAGTAAAAGCAGAACCACCAATTTTTGCATTCTTTTGTAATTATCCTGAAGATATTCCAGATTCATATAAACGATTTATTGAAAGAAGTCTCCGAAAAGAATTTGATTTAGAAGGTGTACCTGTTTCTTTTATATTCAGAAAAAAGAACAAAGAAAGAGATTAGTAAAAGTGAGGAAGATTCCGGAATCAACTTTTGAAAAATGGAAATATGCCTTCAAAATGGATAGTTGGCCTAAAGTTTTTGTACCATATCTATTTTCAATTTCATTAGTTTATCATTCAAGTGGTTCTTTTTCAATATCAAGTGCTATAATTAGTTGCTTGTATATTCTTTTCTTGGTTTGGTATATAGTTTTCTTAAATGATTACTCAGATTCTGCTGTGGACCTAATTAAAAGAGCAATGTTCCCAAATGATTGCTCTCCTAAAACCATTCCTGATGGAATTTTATCGGAGAATCAAGTATTAACTGGTGGTTTGTTTTCTTTAACGGCTCTTTTATTATTAGGATTTGTTTCCTATTACTTTTTCCTTGCCTCGTCAATAACAGGAATTATATATTCAATACTCACTTTCTGGTTATATTCTTTAAAACCATTTCGTTTAAATTATAGAGGCGGTGGAGAATTAGCCGAAGCAATGGGAATTGCAATTCTCATACCCTTTACTATTTTTCAGTTGTTTGGTGAAACCCTAAAACATTCAGATTATATTTGGATTCTTCCCTTTTTCTTACTTTCAATTTCATCTGCTATTGCTAGTGGTTTAGCCGATGAAGCAAGTGACAAAATTGGAGGGAAGAAAACCATAGTTACTATTTTTGGATCTACAAAAGCAAAAATTAGTATTGTTGTATTTTATGGTATTGGCATTGGAATGTATGCGGGTATTACAATGATTGATAACTCAATACCCTTAAAACTTATTTCAGTATGCTTTATAGTTTTTGGAATAATAAGCATAATTAAACTTTTTTCATTAACTATGAACGTTTCAACAAATTCATTTGTTGCAATAACAGCTTTTAAAAAGTATCTTCATTTTTTTAATTGGACATTTTTGATAGTAGTGTCAATACTACTTTTGCTAGTTTAATATTTTAGATATGAGTTATAACGTAATACTTCCTAAGATTAAATTAATTGATTCTCAATTAATAGACCACTGTGGTGGAACAGTTTTGACCTTAAATCCAAAATCTAATTCTGCAAGGTTGTTAGAAGAAATCTTCGACACTATTGACTTAGGAGAGAGTGAATACATAGATATAATCCTTGAGACTTTATCTACAATTCAATTAGAACAATGTTTCAATTTCCCTAATAACATATTTTGGGACAAAGATTACTTTGTTTCGTATTTTATAGAAACAATATACACAATTGAGGATAACAAACGAGAAGAATATATCCTTCAATTCAAAGAATTAAATACGAATTTGCTACAATTATTTGGGAAAAATTCTACTATACAGTTTCAATACTTACATGATTTTACTTATGGATTTGATTGGGCAAAATGGGTTTCAAAAGATTCTAAAGTTAGAAAAAAAATTCTTCCATTTTCGCATCAGTTTTTAACCAGAATGTATAAACGTGGAAACGAGCTCCAAAAGTTAATTTCTGATAACGATAAAAAATATCCAAGTATCTCAACAAATGAATTCCGGAATCCATTCCATTTTAACAGAAGTACTAAAAATGAAATTAAACTACTTTCAGAATTAGCTTTAATAGATGGTATTCCTTTAAAAGGTTGGGAGCCAGAACTAACTTTAGAGTGGAATAAAGATTTTAGTGAACTTCGAGAAAGCATTGCTAATACTTTAGGAATAAAAACTAATTAAAAAAAAGTCCTTCGTTAGAAGGACTTTTTACATATTAGTTAAACAGAAGATACTTTTGCCATTTTAAGAATAATTCCCAAGTAGCTCGAATATCTTTTAAACAATAATCAGCTATATCTTCAATTCTTCCTTCTCTATATAATTCTGTAACTAGAGAACCATTGACTTCTTTAGATTTTGGTGATTCAATTCCAAAAGCTTTTGTATAAAAGTCTAAGTTAAACTTACGAGCAGCACCAGAACGATCGTTAGTGTAATAACTTAACTCATCAATCAAATCATAATGATGTGGATAGTTAAACTTAGTACCTTCCATAAAGTTTCTAGTAGGACGAACGCCTAATAGTCCTGAACGTAGCATTAAAAATGGAGAATCAAAGTTTCTTCCATTGAAAGAAATTAAATGAGGATTCGATTTTTTAAAGATATCCCAAAAATTCTCTAACAATGTTTTTTCGTTATAATATTTGGCTTCGGCTCCAGTCAAAGGAAGAATCCCAATTCGTTCTTCTCCATCTTTCATCGACTCGTCCAAAGAATAAGCACCAATTTTAATTTCGTTCCATTCATCATTGAACATAGACATATACAATAAGCCTATACTAACAACTTTTCCTGTAAATGGTGAAAGTGCAAATTGACTAATTTTTTGCTGACGTTCTTCTTCTGTTGCAGCTCCGCGAAGCAAATACTCTTGTTGAGCTTCATCAAAATCTTCTATTGGTCTTGCAATAGTTTCAATATCAAAAACTAAATAATTTCCACTTGTCATTTTGTAAACCTTTTTCTGACAGAAAACTACTGTCGTTGCGACACAAAATATTCTACTGTTTGTTGGATTCCTTCTTGTAGTGTCGTTGGAGGTGTCCAATTAAAATTTGATTGTAAACACTCATTTGAACATGAACTTCTTAAAACTTCTCCTAATATAGAAGCTCCAAAAATTGGTTCAATATCGGAATGTAAAGCATTATTTATTTCATTATAAACATCTACTACTGAAGTTTCAGTTTCGCAAGAAACATTCAAAATTAAATTTTGTTTTAATCCTAAGACGAAAAGATTTACTTTAGCAATATCAGTTACGTAAACATAATCTCGAGTTTGTTTTCCAGTACCATTTATAGTCGGTACATTAGAATCGAGTAATGAATTTATGAAAATTGAAACTACTCCAGCTTCTCCTTTTGCATTTTGTCTTGGACCATATACGTTAGTATATCGTAAAACTGTGAAATTAAAACCAAACTTTTTTGCAAAATATTGAACGTAATATTCTGCGGAAAGTTTCGAAATTCCATAAGGAGCTTGTGGAGATACATCGTCTGTTTCTTTAAAAAGATGACCAGTATATTCACCATACAATGCACCACCAGTTGAAGCAAATATAAACTGAGATACATTCGATTTAGCCACTGCTTCTAAAACATTTATAGTTCCAAGAATATTTACAGTTGCGTCAAAAATTGGTTTTTCAGTGGATACTCTTAAATTTAACTGTGCTGCATGATGATTTACAACGTCAAATTTTTCTTTTTCAAAAATTGAAATTAGTTCTGGTGATATGATATCAATTTCAATAACCGATGCTTTTGGATGTATGTTTTTTTTGTCTCCAGTAGTAAAATTATCTATAACAACAACAGTATGACCTTGTTGTATATAAAAGTCTACAATGTGGGAACCAATAAAACCTGCGCCACCTGTAATGGCAATCTTCATAGTTGTAACAATATTTGTAATGAACAATCGCTATGACGCTTTAGTCGTAATTTAGTTTTAATTGAGTAATTCCTTTTAGTCCAATATCTTGACGAAATACTTTGTTTTCGAATTGAATTTTTTCAACACCTTGATATGCTTTTTCTAAAGATTCTTCTAATGTAGAAGCAAAAGATGTAACTGAAAGCACTCTTCCACCATTTGAAATGAGGTTAGAATCTTTCTTCTTTGTTCCTGCATGGTATACAATAACTCCATCTGGTAAAGAATCATTTAGTCCTGTAATAATTTTTTCCTTTTCAAATGAATCGGGATATCCTTTAGATGCTAACACTACAGTTGAAACATAACCAGAACTAACGTAAATGGAATTTTTGTCAATCCTTCCATTCGATGCAGAATATAATAGTTTTGTAAAATCTCCACGAACCAAACGAAGAACAGATTGAGTTTCTGGGTCCCCAAATCGTACATTAAATTCAATTACTATAGGTTTAGAATCTACAATCATTAACCCAAGCATTAAACATCCAATAAACGTTTGACCTTCTTTATTCATACCTTTCAGGGTAGGTTCAACTATTTTATTAGCAACTATTGTTAGGATTTCATTTGTTGCAAAAGGAGTTGGAGCATATGACCCCATTCCGCCAGTGTTTTTTCCTTTGTCGTTCTCGAGAATTCGCTTGTGATCTTGAGCGGCGGGTAAAAGTATAAAATCATTTCCATCGCAAATTGCAAAAACAGTAATTTCTACTCCATTTAAATATTCTTCAATGACAATTTTTTGACTTGCATCACCGAATTTACCTGAAAACATTTGTGCAATTGTTTCTTGAGCTTCTTTGAAAGTTTCTGCTATAACCACTCCTTTACCAGCGGCTAAGCCATCTGCTTTAATAACAATTGGAGTGTTTAATGAATGAAGAAAATCTAATGCTTCAACAAGTTGTTCTTTTTTGAAAGATGCAAATCGAGCCGTAGGGACTGAATGACGGTTCATAAAATCTTTAGAAAAAGATTTGGAAGTTTCAAGTTGAGCCGCCAATTTATTTGGTCCAAAAACAGAAATGGAATGTGAACGTAAAAAATCTGCTAAACCAAACTCCAAATAATTCTCAGGTCCAACAACAACAAAAGAAATCGAATGTTCAGTACAAAATGAAAGTATGTTTTCGTTCGTAACATCAATTTCAAAACAATCTGCAATTTCTGAAATACCAGGGTTTCCAGGAATACAAAATAGTGAATCTGTTGATTCTGAAGAACGAATTGAATGTGCTAAAGAATGTTCTCTTGCACCTGAACCAAGTAAAAGGATATTCATATTATTGTAACAACTCCTTGATTATATTTGTTGCATTTAAAAAGAGCATTGGTAATTGGGCTAAATTTTTTCCTCCTGCAGTAGCAAGATGTGGTTTTCCACCACCTTTTCCATCTACAAATTGAGCTAAACTATTTACAACCACGGCAGCCTTCACTTTGGAAAGTAAATCCTCGGTAACCACACCAACTAATAATACTTTTGATTTTTCTTGGACAGAAACTAAAACACCTATACCATTGCTTCCTAACTTATTTCGCAACCCATCTCCTAATTGCTGAATTTGTTCCATAGAAAGATCTTCTTGTATTTGCTGAAGTACAAATTTAGTAGTTCCTATCAACTGAGCATTTGATACAAATTCATTAAAACTTCCAGAAAGAAGTTGAACAACATTATGAGAAATTTCTTTTTGATATTGCTTAATTACATCGTTTAATCGAGATATATCAAGTGTATTTTCTGTTAACTTATCAGAGAGCTGTTTAAATAGTTTTTGAGAACCAAGTCCACTTACAGCCTCTATTCTACGTACTCCAGATGCAATTGAAGATTCTGAAAAAATTTTGAATAACCCAATTTCTGAAGAATTTAAAACGTGAGTTCCGCCGCAAAATTCTGCTGAAAAGTTTTCATCAAAAATTACAACTCTTACTTTATCGGTATATTTATCACCAAAAAACATTTTAACACCTTGAATTTTTGAAGCTTCTTCAATAGGCAATTCTACTGTAACTTGTGGAATTGATTCTCGTACTTTAGAATTTACTAATTCTTCAATTTCTTGTAATTCATCGTGAGTAATTTTTTGAAAATGAGAAAAGTCAAAACGTAAATAATCTTGATGAACTAATGAACCTGATTGTTGAACGTGAGTGCCAAGAATTCTACGCAAAGCCTCGTGTAGAATATGTGTTGCAGAATGATTTCTTTGAATATGGTTTCTACGTAACTCATCTATTGAAAGAATAACTGTTTCACCGGGAAATATTTCGATTTCTTCAGAACAAATATGCAAAATAGAATTTCCATTTTTTTGAGTGGATTCTATTTTGAAAGAATTATTTTTCGTTGATACAATTCCTGTATCTCCTAATTGACCACCCATTTCTACATAAAAAGGTGTTTTGTCAGTAATGATAGTCTTGCCATTCGAATACAATACAGTAGCTTCAATTTCAGATGTTGAATATCCTTCAAAGGCTGTTTGAAATTCGAATTGATCTTTTGTTACTTCGATTGACTTTACTGTCCTAGCAGCCCTTGAACGCTCTTTTTGTTCTTTCATTAGACGTTCAAATCCAACAACATCTACAGAAAGTCCTTTTTCTTTAGAAATTAATTCTGTTAAATCTAAAGGAAATCCAAATGTGTCGTAAAGTAAAAAAGCATTTTCTCCAGAAATAGATTTTGCTCCATTTAAAGTTGCAATGACACTTTCGAATCTTTCTAAACCACGTTCTAAGGTTTGAAGAAAACTTTCTTCTTCTCGTTTAATGATTTTTTGAATTAACGATTCTTGTTCTTTAATCTCAGGGAAAATATCTCCCATTTGTTGTGAAAGTATAGGGACTAACGAATATAAAATAGGATTTGTAAAGCCTAAATTTCTAGCATATTTTGCAGCTCTTCGAATAATCCTACGGAGAACATATCCTCTTCCATCATTCCCGGGAATTGCACCATCGGCAATAGAAAATGTTAAAGTGCGAATATGATCGGCAATTACTCTCATTGCAATACTATCTTTGTCATCTAAAGTCGACAAATATTCTTTACCAGAATGTTTAGAGATAAATGAAAGTAACGGTTCAAAGATATCTGTGTCGTAATTTGATTTTTTGTTCTGTAGAACTGCAGTAATTCGTTCAAACCCCATTCCAGTATCAACATGTTTTGAAGCCAATGTTTCTAATATTCCATCTGAGTTTCTATTAAACTCAATAAATACGTTATTCCAAATTTCAATAACTTCTGGTGAACCAACATTCACTAAAGCACCACCACTTTTATCAACAGTACTATCAAAATGAATTTCAGAACTTGGTCCACAAGGTCCAGTTTCACCCATTTCCCAAAAGTTATCTTTTTCATCAAATCGATGAATCTGAGATTCAGGAAGTAGTTTTGACCAAATAGCGTATGATTCTTCATCGGTTCTAAACACAGAAGCATGAAGTCTGTCTTTTGGTAACTTCCAAACATCAGTTAATAACTCCCAAGACCAATTTATAGCTTCTTCTTTGTAATAATCACCGAAGCTCCAATTTCCTAACATTTCAAAAAATGTATGATGGTATGTATCGTATCCAACTTCTTCTAAATCGTTATGTTTTCCAGAAACTCTAATACATTTTTGAGTATCAGCACAACGTTTATATGGTCTTGTTCCAGTTCCTAAGAAAACATCCTTAAATTGATTCATACCAGCATTGGTGAAAAGTAATGTTGGGTCTCCATGAGGAATTACAGGTGCTGAAGATACGATTGTATGATTTTTTGATTTGAAAAAATCTAAGAATGATTGTCGAATTTCTCTAGAGTTCATAGGGGGAATAAATTATATCAAACTAATTAAAAGATAATTTAACATAGTTTAAGAACACATTTGTTGTTTATACCATTGTTGAAACGTATACACACCAGATTCAGTTTCTACCGAAAATCTGCCTTGAGTATATGCTACTGAGGAAATGCCTTTAAATACTGATTCACAGATTACAGAATCTTCTTTTTGAACTTCATCACTGAAGACAATATCATCTAAAATTGTTTGAGGAGAATCTGTAAAAACATTTTCGTCATAATAAAAATCGAAGATTACTTTGCACTCATTTGTTGTAACAGGAATAATAGAATTTGTTTGTAATCTCCCAGGTAAAATATTCAACATCATTGAAGGGAAAATGAAATAATACAAAGCCATTTCATTGTTTTTTGAATTTGAAATTGGAGAATGTTGTAAAACAAATTCAGAATCTGTTTCTACAGAATAATTTCTATAGGATAAAATTGAATTTAATGATGGGTGAACAATGGGAATATGATACCCTTCTAAGTAATTATCAGCATATACTTTCCAATTAGATTTTACTTTATATTCTACGGAAGTATGAAACTTTTTTGTAGCAAAGTAATTTTCTGGAAGCTTTGTGTCTAATGTTGTAAAAATTGCAGGAATGTCTTCAATTGGGTCTCCAAAACAGATAAAAATCATAGAATTAACAACAACCGAATTTACTTCAAGTAGTCCATAGTCCTTTTTATCAAATAAATCTACTTTGTCAAACTGAGGCACACCACGCAAAGAACCATCAAGGAGATATGTCCAGCCGTGATATTGGCATTGTAATACATTAGTAGAAGCAGTTCCATCTTCATAAGCTAAAGGACCACCACGATGCTTGCAAACATTATAGAATACTTTTATTAAATTAGTTCTATCTCTTACTATTATCAGTGGATGTGAAAGATATTGTTGAACCGAATAAGAACCAATAGTTGGAACTTTCTGTTCAAGACATAAAAACAACCATTTAGAAGAAAATAGTTTTTTTACCTCTTCATCAAATACAAATTGTTCTGTATACCATTCAGAGCGTAAAGTAGACGCCTGATGTAGTGGGAATTGAGCTGAATCAATAATACGTAATGATTCGATAGAATTAACTGGTTGCATTCATTTTTTCTTCAAAAGCACTAAAGTAAACTGATCGTAATTCATCTACAGATACGGTGTAATTACCAGCTAAGGAGAATTTTTCAGGTATAACTCTTCCTAAAATAGTCATAGGAATAGAATATTCAGTACATAATAGGGAAAGTTTTTCAACAACTTCTTCGGCTAAAGAAACAACAATTCTACTTTGAGATTCGCCATAAAAATTACCTACAGTCATTTCGGAACTATTGGTAATCATAGCACCTAAATTTCCGTGAGAATTTATAGATTTTTCAGCTAATGTAACTGCTAATCCACCTTCAGAACAATCGTGTGCGGAGTTTAAATACCCTAATTGAATAGCTTCATAAGCTACTTTCTGTAAATTCTTTTCTTCTTCGATATCTATTGTTGGGCATTCTCCAGAAACTACTCCAAAGTGCCATTTCATAAATTCAGACCCACCAATTTCACTTCTATTAGGACCTAGTAAAATTATCACGTCATTTTCATTGACAAAGCCATTTCCGATTGTCTTTTCTAAATTATTAACTATTCCTAACATACCTATAGTTGGAGTTGGGAAAATAGCGTGATTTCGAGATTCGTTATGAAAACTAACATTACCACCAGTTACTGGAGTGTTCAAGGCTCTACAAGCGTCACCAATTCCACGAATTGCTTCAGAAAATTGATAGTACACTTCAGGATTATAGGGATTTCCAAAGTTGAGACAATTTGTTATTCCAACTGGTTCACCACCAACACAAACTATATTTCTTGCAGATTCACAAACAGCGATTACACCACCACTATACGGATCTAAATATACATATCTACTATTGCAATCTGTAGAAACGGCAATACCCTTATTCGGTAATTCTTTTAATCGAATTACTGCTGCATCGCCTTCAGTTCTTAAAACAGTGTTCGTTCCAACTTGGGAATCGTATTGCTGGTATACCCATTGTTTTGAAGTGATTGAGGAACTTTTAAGTAATGACAACAATGTATCTTCAATGGAAGGTACCGAAGGATCGGTTATTTTTAAATTAGCAATTGAAGTATCGAAGGCTTTTGTTTCTTTTAAATATGTTGGTATTGCAGTTTCCCTTGTATAAACCGGAGCACCGCCGCCTAAAACTAAAGTATCTGCTTGTAATTCGGCAACTAATTTTGAGTGTCTTCTAAATCGTAAAATTGGTTCATCGGTAACTACTCCAATTTGAGTACATTGAACATCCCATTTTTCGCAAATAGCTTCAACAACTGACTCTTTACCTTTTTCAACTACTGCTAACATTCGTTCTTGAGATTCAGAAAGCATGATCTCGTAAGCACTCATATCGTGTTCACGTAAGGGAACTAAATCTAAATTAATTTCCATACCCGATTCACCTTTTGCACTCATTTCTGCAGTGGAACAAGATATCCCGGCTGCACCCATATCTTGTATTCCAACAATAGAACCAGATTGTATAAGTTCTAATGTTGCTTCTAGTAAAAGTTTTTCTGCAAATGGATCTCCAACTTGAACTGTTGGTCGCATATCTTCAGTTTTTTCGTCAAATTCACGTGAAGCAAGTAACGATGCACCATGAATTCCATCTCGACCTGTTCTACTTCCAAAAATGTAAACAGGGTTTCCATTTCCTTTTGCAATTGCAGAAGCAATTCCATCTGCTTTTACAATTCCAACAGCCATTGCGTTCACTAATGGGTTGTCTGAATAGCAATCGTCAAAATAAATTTCACCACCTACAGTAGGAACACCAAAACAGTTTCCATAATGCGATATTCCCTTTACAACTCCTTTTACTAAAAAACGAGTTCTATCGGTAGTAAGTTCACCAAAACGTAAGGAATTTAGGGCGGCAATAGGTCTTGCTCCCATAGTGAAAATATCTCTTAAAATTCCACCAACTCCTGTTGCAGCACCTTGAAACGGTTCAACAGCTGAAGGGTGGTTATGAGATTCTATTTTAAAAGCAATACCGTAACCATCTCCAATATCTATTACTCCTGCATTTTCTTCACCAGCAGAAACTAATAAACGAGATCCATCTCTGGGTAAAGTTTTTAATTGTAAGATTGAATTTTTATATGAACAGTGTTCTGACCACATAACACTGTAAATTCCTACTTCTGTGTACGTAGGAACTCTACCTAAAATAGAAACTATTGATTGATATTCTGCTGCTGTAAGCCCTAAATCTTTTGCAACAGTTTCGGTAACAATTACTTCTGAATACATTGTTTCTATTTTTTCTAAGTCCATTGAAATATATAATTACTAGGTTAAACTGGTAGATTAAGAAGTACAAACTTACAAAATTTTACTGTATTGATTAGAATCCTGGGTCGGAATTAGGAGAAAATTTGTCAAATTCTGGAATGTCTTTGTAATCTGTAGTTAAATTTTCAAATCGTGCGTAATCCTTTAAAAAGGCAATTCGAACATCTCCAACTGGTCCATTTCGCTGTTTTGCTACTATAATTTGTGCAGTACCTTCTGTAGGAGTTCCGTCGTCATAGGTTGCAATCTTGTAATATTCTGGTCTGTGAACAAACATCACAACATCGGCATCTTGTTCAATTGAACCAGATTCACGTAAATCGGACAACATTGGAATTTTATCACCACGAGATTCAACATTTCTATTTAATTGCGATAATGCAATGACTGCTATATCTAATTCTTTTGCAATTTGTTTTAATGCTCTCGAAATTGTAGATACTTCTCTTTCCCGACTTTCAGCTCTAGGTTCGTGAAGTAATTGCAAATAATCTATAAAAATTGCTTGAATATTATGTTCAGCCTTCATTCTTCTACATTTTGCACGTAATTCCATAATTGACAGTGCAGGACTATCGTCAATATACATTGGCGAACTTGCTAATGTTTGCATTTGTGAGATTATTTTTTCAACTTCTCTATCTGAAATTTTTCCAGTACGAATAAAATGTGCGTTTATTCTTGCTTCAGCACTTAACAACCTAGTCACTAATTGTCTTGAATCCATTTCTATAGAAAAGAAACCAATTGGAGCTTTAAACGCTACTGCCATATTACGAGCAATAGATAAAGCCAAAGCAGTTTTACCCATTGAAGGACGAGCAGCCAAAATAATCAAATCAGATCGTTGAAAACCACCTAGAATGTTATCTAATTTTGTAAAACCACTAGGAACGCCCGATAAACCATCACTTCCTTGTTCACGAATTCTGAGAATTGATGTAATTGCATCCTTAGCAAGTTTATTCATATCCAAATAACTACGTTTTAAACGTTTTTCAGCTATTTGAAAAATCATCGATTCAGCTTTGTCTACTTCAAGTAAGGCATCGTTAGAGTCGTCGTATGCACTTTTGATAATGTTTTGAGAAGTTATAATCAATTCTCTTCGTAGGTAATATTCTTGAGTGATTCTAGCATATTGTTCAACATTCGCTGCAGTTGGAACCATAGATTGCAATTGGGTAATATAGAAACTACCTCCAATAAATTCTAGTAGTTTTCTTCTTCGTAAATCATCGATCAATGTAATAAAGTCAACACTTAATCCACGTTCGAACATATTCACAATTACTTCAAACAATTTTTGGTGTTGTTCTCTATAAAAAGATTCTTTTTGAATAATTTCTATTGCACGAGAAATTGCTCCTTTTTCTAACATCATCGATCCTAAAACAGCCATTTCCGCTTCATTAGAATACGGCATTGGTCTCATTTTGATTGGATCAAATAGGAGTAGTTCTTTCGTAGTTTTATTAGAATACGTTAAAGAATCTTTTGTAAAATCGTTTGTATTTTCTGTTTCAAAACCCATTAGTCTAAATCTGCTTTTTGTTCGTTATCAGAGGAGTAAAATCAATTTGGGACTACTAATGTACGGTACAAAAATTTAAAATAGTCAACTTTTTTATACAATAAAAATAGAGGATTGGAAAAATCGATACGTTTGTTCAAAAAATATTTCTGAATCAATTTTAGGCACGTCATTTGTATTAGTAAAAGTGATGCTTTTAAACTTTTACGAATAATTTGATGAATAGTTTCGTAAGTAGTATAGTACTTGATTCATTAAAAGTTTAACTATTTCTTGTATTCTCTAGTATAATGTTTGCTTAGAAACTTAGTACGGAAGTAATACTTTTTAGGTTTTGAATAATCGACTCTAAAACCTTGTAAGTTTAAGATTGTTGGATTTGTTTCTACAAATTTTTCAGGAATATATTCACCTCTTATTCCACCTTCCCAATTAATTACATCTGGTTTATTTTCAATAAATTGAATATTAATATTATCAGCGATATTCTTTGCACAACCATCTGGGAGTTCGTCAGTATAAGAGTAATATAAGCTTTGAGCATTACCATCAGAATAAACTGAATGTAGAGAATCACTTTTAAATACTATTGAAATAGAATCTCCCTTTACTTGATCAATTCTATCAATATATTCAATGTTACTTTTTGAAAGTAAAAATGAGTTTCGAAAGGACTTAATCAATTCTAATTCATTTGAATGAGTGGTAGTGACAATTGAATCTCCTGTTAACTGTGTTGAATCATACCATATAATTGGGCGACCAATAAATTTGGAAAGTAAAGTATCATTCAAATGAAAAGATATAATCTTCAAAGAATCAGAAATAGAAAAAAAAGTTGAACGAATTGCACTTGCATTACCTTTGGCTATTACTTCATCTGTTTCATTATACCTATTTCCAAACAAAGTATCTCCTGTAATAAATAAAGTATCAATATTTCCTTTAGAATCTTTGGTTGTGTCAATATACATAGCATTTGGATACCCCATAACTATTGACGATTGTTCTGAAATAGAATAAAATATACTATCACCTTCTAACAAGGATTTTGAATATTTTGCTCCTAACAAAACTTGTCCAAAAGCTGAGGATTTTTTATCAACAGGATTATAATACAATGAATCTGAATAAAGAACTACAGAGTCTGTTTCAAAAACAACATTTCCAATGGCAATTGAAATTTTTGATTTCCTATTATACATTGCAATGTTAGATTCTATAAGTGCTTTTGGGTCAATAATTTTAACAGAATTTTTAAAAAATGCAGAATACGATTGAGTAGAATATTCTCCGTACAAAGCAGTCAAAACACTGTTTTTATCGTTTAATCTAATACCATTTGGAGCAACAGCAATTCCAGAATTTCCGTAATATTCAACATAGGGAGCATTTATTTGTCCATTCCCTTGAATAATAACCACATTCCCTTTTAAAATAACTGTATTTAATTCACTATTTTGTATAGCTTCATCGCAAGTAACTTGTACATTCCCTTGAGAAAGTGAAACTTTACCTAATAGATAAGTGAGAGGACCAGTAGAAGTTTGTTTTCCAACCAAAGAATCTGCGTGAATAAGTATTATAGGAGTTGAGGGTCCTGCTTTAGAAGTAGGATTGTTTAGAAACAATTGAGAATACAAGGAGTGTTGAACAAATAAAAACAACACAAAACAAAGTACCTTACCCAAGAAATTTATTCCGTTCTTTCTTAATCTCAGTTATTAAATATTCTAACTTTTTGTTGTTTCTTTTTTCAGCTAAGGGTAAAAATTGTTCTGTAGTTTTTTGAATGTAAATTAAAGGATTACGTTTTAAATTAAATTCTAAACATCGAAAGTTATCTAATCGAGCAGCGATTTTTATTATTAACACATCATCGTGTGCTTGTTCTAATAAAAACAAGTGTTCTAAATCTACAATTTCAGGATTAAGTTTATAAGACGATAAATCCTTTGTGAGAATTTCAACATATTCTGCAACCTTTGTTCCAAAATTGTATTCAATCACTCCAAAAGTCAATACATCGGAATCTTCTAATACATCGTGTAAAAGTGCAGCACAAAGCACCGTTTCATCAGTAATATAGAGTTCTTCAATCAAAATTTTACAAACGCGAGTACAATGATGAAAATACTGAGTTCCATCGTTTCTCATTTGAAATTGGTGAACATTCGAAGATAACTCATACGCATTTACAATTTTTAATATAGAAATTGGATCCAGCTTTTCTATCAATTTTTCTCGAATTTCTTCTAATGTGTAAAATGATTTATGATACTGCATAATTTAAAAATCTAATTGTATTGTTGCTAATTCTTTAGCACTTTGTATTGAGGAAGCTGTAATGTTTTCACCACTAAGTAATCTTGCTACTTCGGTATACGTTTCTTTTCCTTTTAATTTATCAATTGAAATAGACGTTTGATTCTTCGAAGTATCTTTTTTCACAACAAAATGTGTATCTGCTAAAGCAGCAATTTGGGGTAAATGAGTAATTGCTATAATTTGTTTCTTTTGAGAAAGCTGTTTCATTACAATTCCCACTTTTTGTGCGATACTTCCTGAAATTCCAACATCAATTTCATCAAAAATAAGCAATTGTATGGAATCTTTGTCTGCAACTATAGATTTTAATGCTAACATTACACGAGAAATTTCTCCACCAGAAGCAACGGATGATAAACTTTTTGGGTCTATTCCAGGATTAGAACTAAATAGGAAGTCAATCGATCCAAGTCCATTTTTATGTATACTACAAAGATTGTTAGAGTTTAGATCCGATATATACATTTCTGATTGATAGTTTTCAGAAGTTTTATATTGTTGAGTACAAACAAAGTTTGAATGAATCATACCAAGTCGATGAAGTAAATTGTTGATGGAAAGTTCTATAGATTTTAACAAAATATTCCTTGATTCAAACAGCGCAAAAGCGGAAGCTTGAAGCTTAGATCGTATAGATTCTAAATGTTCTCTGTGAAAAAGTAAATTCTCTTCAGAATTCATTGACATATTTAACTGACTTTGGAAAAAGTCTCGTTTTTCAATTGCATTTTCTAAAGAACCATATTTTTTTCGTAATTTATGTAATTCTTGTAAACGTGTTCGCAAAATATTTACGTTTTCTTCAGAATATTCAACATCACGATTGTAATGTTGAACAAAGTTATTCATTTCCTGTAAAATGGAAATAGCTTGTTGAAGTTCTATTGAATATTGTTCAAATGTTGTATCAAACTTTTTTAGTTTTTCAAATTCTTTTTCTATAGTTTTTAAAGAAGGAATTACTGAGTTTGAATTGTCATTTAGTTTTGCAGAAATTGAAGAAGTTCTTAAAAATATATCTTCTGCATTTTCTAATTTTGAAAGTAATTGTTCTCCATCTTCAATTTCCCCAAGTAAAGGATGAATTTGATCCAATTCTTTCAATTGTAAAGTATAAAAGTCTTGTAATTCTCTTGCTTTTTGAATTTCAGATTCTTTTGTTTGTAGTTTTTCTACACCATGTTGAAATTCTATATAATTTTTTTCATATTCTTCCAATAGAATTTTCTCTTCAGAAATCGAATCAATTAAAGAAAAATAATTTGATTTATTAAGTAAAGATTGATGATCGAATTGTCCATGAAAATCTACTAATTGCAAACCAATAGTTTTTAATACTGCAACTGTAGTAGGAGTATCATTGACAAAGCAACGTGTAATACCTTTTGGTGATAATTCTCTTCGTAAAATAACAGTGTCTGGATACGAATCAAAGTTTAAAGAATCTAATAAGTTTTGAATTGATGAATTTGATGTGAAGGAAATTTCTACTATGGTCTTATTCGTTTTATCTTTTAATATCTCAGTAGATGTTCGTTCTCCCAAGACATACAATATTGCATCAAAGATTATTGATTTACCAGCACCAGTTTCACCAGTAATGATAGACAAACCATTAGAAAATTGCAACAAAATAGTATCTATTAAAGTAAAGTTTTGAATTGACAGTGAAAGTAACATACTAAAGGTATTTACGAAGTTCTGAAATTTCTTTAACTAATACTGTTCGATTGTTTTGTTTGTATTGACTTAAAACGCCTACTTTTTCTAATTGAGTAATGTAGGTAACTGCTTCTTCGTAACTAATATTGAATTTATGTAAAATTGATCCAATTCCGGCTTTTTGTTCTTTTACGACAAATTCCGCAATTTTTAACAATAATGGATCAATATTCGAATTTCCGTTTAATTCTTTTTGTTCTTGGAATGGCAAATGATACGGATAACTATCAGCTCGTAATTGACTAAATGTGGAAGAATGAATTTCTTCATTACTCAGAAAGAATCGGGAATAATGATTTTGAGAATGAGAAGAAAAACGTAATACATAGTCATAGGCATTAAGCAAACCTTCTGCACTTGTCGATTGAAGTAATAGGCGAGAAGATGTTTTTGAATTAGTATACGAAGCAATTTTACAAGGAAAACGTTGAATAAGCATTGGGTCTAAACTAGGAACATTTTTAGAAATAGCTATTGTATGTATACCAACTGCTGCTCCACATAACAAAATAAGTGAAAGGTATTCTTTAGATTCCTTGTGTGAAGATAAAATTTCTATTGGATCAATGATTGTTACAATATAAGGTAATTGTTCTAACGGATTTTTTAAATAGTTAAATGCAGAAATTGTAGTTTTCTTATCTCTATCAAACAACTCTAATCTTTTTTTGGTTTCTAAATACAGTGCTTTAATGGCTTGAAAAGCTAGAATTTCAGTTGAATTTAAAATCTTACTTTCATCGGTAGAAGTTGTAGCAAATGAATGTACAAATATTGGTTTTACATTAATATACGGTAGTTCATCAAATACAATTGGTAAGAATTTAACAGAAACAGAATCATTATTCTTTGCTAAAGTAGAAATTATCGAAATAAGTAATGAAGTTTTTCCTGAACCAAAAGTACCTCCTATTAACACATTGTAATAATCAGATAAATCAAATCTGATTAATTCTCCATTGTTTTTGAAACCTACATCAATTGGTAAAATCCCTCGAGTGGATGGTTTTTGAATTTTTACATCTTTTATGATTTCTTGAATATTCTTTTTAGGAATTTCAATTTCTATCTTTGAATCTGATTGTAAGAATGATTCTATTACCACTCCGGGTGCTTTTAGGACATCAATAATTTCATGATAGAGAGTTTCTGATTGTAATCTATCAAATGATTTAGAAAAGTGTAAGGTATATATAGTCGTTAAAAGAGTATCATTCTGTCCTAAAGAACTAAACGGAATATGTACAATTTCTAATTTTGTTCGTAATAAATCTAAGTTTGATTGTTGGACCTCATTTGAAAAATCGACTAAATATTTTGTTTTTGTGGAGTTCTCATTTCGAATTGGTAGTTCAACCTTTTGTTCATATTCAAAGGGTAACTCATTTTGAATTGGTAGGTTTACTAAGTCAATAGGAATGGTTTCAACAACATCAAGTAATTGAACTGATTCAATTGTGGGAAAATCTATTCTTTCTTCTGCTGTAACTTCAAAATTACCGAGAAGCGATATGTTTTCATTTTCGTCAATTATGTCTAACTCAGGATCAAGTTCAATATCTGATAATTCTTCAAAATCTGGGAGCATGGTTTCCCCCAATTGAGGCATAAAAACAAATTGATTCGTTGATTCTTCGTTTAACAAATCTATGTTTTCGAAGGAAATTGGAGATTCATATTGATTTTCATCATCAAATTCATCTTGTTCAGAAATTAATTCTTCAAAGAACTGATTTTCAATAGAAATATTAACATCCGTTTCTATTGATTCATGAATATTTGGTTCAATTTCCTCTATAACCTCTATTTCTTCTTTCCTATCAACAGATTCGTTTTTGGATTCAATTTGTTCATCTGCGTTGACATTATCTTCTAATTCACGCAATTCTAAGTTGTCTTCAAAAACTTCTTTAGTTTCAGTAGGAATTGTACCAATTACTGAAGTTGAAGTCTGTTCGAATTCTTCATAAGGATGAGGATTTTCAGAATCAACAGTATACTCTTCAATTTTATCAAGTACTTCTATTGGTTGTAGCTCTTCAAATTCTTCTTCATAAATTTCTAAATCTTCAACTTCATCGATTGGAACTAAAGCACTTGGTAACTTTTCGGAAACATAGTGTTCGATATCTAAAATTAAAGAATCTTGAGAATAGCTTACTTCCTCAGGTATTTCTATAGTAGATCGAAGTACTTCTATAGGTTCTTCCTCAGTAGAGTAAATATCTAAATAATACTGAGCTTGAGCTCGTAGAACATCCTCTGGAATAGAAGGTTTTACTTGTTTTCTTTTTGATAAATAAAGTCCACTAATCCCATAGGTTGCTATGTTGGCAATTGAAACAACCGCAGATATAGCAACAAATACAAATGCACCTATTTTACCAATTCCTACTATTAAGCTGTTTGCTATAAAATTGGACATAGTTCCAGAAAGTTCTTGAGGAATTATGGGGAGGAAAGAGCTTCTTAAAAGGGAAGAAACCGTACTAAAACATATTGCTAACAACAATATCCAAAAACTTCTTCTAAAATAGTTATATCCTAAAAACCCATTGACAAAAATTTCCCAACTACAAGCAACTAATAGAAAACTCAGTACTATTGACCAATATCCAAGTGTTTTATCTACACAAAAATTTGCTATAAAAGCACCAGGTAGCCCTAATTTGTTTTGTGAAATTTCAACCTTCGCTCTAAAATCATCAACATCATCAATAAACCCAAACAATGCTTGAATAGGAATCGAACCATTTTCTTTATCGCTTTGAGTATATGAAAGAATTGTAATAGTTAAAAAAAGCGACAAAATAAACGTTAATACTCCCAAAACACGAAGTTGTGTTTTAAGAGAAGTGTGTTCATCTTGTTGTAGTAGTAATGAGTTTTTCATAAAGTAATTACAGTGCTTTCACAATTTTGTTTTCATAGAGAGGAATAATTGTAGAAACATTTTTTTCAAAGCAGAAATCTATATCCTTTTCAAAGCCATTTTCAATTAATGCTATTCCATGTGATGTATTTTTTACAAAATCAATAAGAGTATTTTCTGTTTGGTTGTAAAGCATTTTAGCAACTTTTGCAGTGTCTGTTAGTTGTATATTTGTTGCATTTAAAGTAACAAATTCTTGAATGAAAGCACCAGCACATAGTACGTCGTCAAATGAAAATACTCCATTTGATCCTGCACAAGCAATGAAAATAGTTTGAAAATCTTCTAAACTTTTTTGAATATACATTGAAATTGTAGAAACATTCCTAAAACAACCAAGAATAATTCTTTTATGTTCTTTTAAACTATGCAATAGTTTTGTTCCATTTGTAGTTGTAAATATAAGCTTTTTATTTGATACTTCAGTGTTTTGATATTCAAAAGGCGAATTACCAAAATGAAACTTTTGAGGTTTTACATTTTTTCGTTCTCCGCCAAGAAAAATACCATTAGATTGAAGTTTTTCGTACAACTGCAACGATTCTTCAACTGTTTCCATTGGTATTACCTCTTTAACTCCGTATTCCAATGCAGTGGCAATTGTAGTAGTTGCACGTAAAACATCAATAGCAATTACATAATTTGCATTGTTTAGAGTTAATGGAAAATGGGTATTTCCAAAGTTTGGAAGTAAAGAAACATCTAAAGTTATCATATTATCTGTATTGAAAATAACAATATATTACACAATGTAATAAAAATATTTTACCAATCTTCAATATTTCTGAATCTTAGTCAATATAATTATTTCTTAACCGTTAAAACGGTACTAAAATTCTACACGTTTTCGAAAGTCAAAAGATGTTTTTACGTAGTATCATTTCGTTTGCCGCATTAGCTTTATGGAGTTGTTCATCGGTAGCACAACCTCCACAGACTTCAACACCACCTCCAATTGGAAGTTCGATTCCAAAACCAACAATGAAACCTATTACTGAATTTATAACTTCAGAAGCAGTTCAAGATAGTGGAGTTTTTAATGTTGTTAGGGTTGAAGATAAGTTCTATTACGAAATTCCAACAAAAGAATTTGGGAAAGAATTCTTATTAGTTACCAGATTCGCAAAAACTCCTCAAATTGGCTATGGCGGTGAAGAAAGTAATACAGAAGTAGTAACGTTTGAAAGAAAATATAACACGATTTTTCTTAAAACTAAATCATATAACAACATTGCAGTTGATTCAACTCCGTTGTTTCAATCTGTAAAGCAGTCTAACCTTGAAGAAATTGTAGTTGCATTACCAATTCTTGCTTTGAATAAAGATTCTTCAACAGTTTTAGTAGATGTAAGTACTTTGTTTACAACGGATGTAAGTATTTTAACACCAAATAAACAGATTAAAACTCAGTATAAACTTTCAATGCTCGATAAATCACGATCGTACATTGAATATATAAAATCGTTTCCAACTAATATAGAAGTTGAAAATGTAATAACATTTGTAAGTGATGGAGCACCTCAGAACCCAGCAACTAAAACTGCTACTTTTACAATGCACCATTCTATGGTTCGCTTACCTGAAAAACCAATGATGCCGAGATTTGCAGACCCACGAGTAGGTTTCTTTGCAACGTATAAAACTGAATTTTCAGATGCTTTTAATAAAACCAAACCACGTTCTTATATTCTTCGTTGGAAATTAGAACCAAAAGATACAGCAGCCTTTTTACGTGGCGAATTAGTTGAACCTGTAAAACCTATTACTTATTATATCGATCCTGCAACTCCGTATAAATGGAGACCTTATCTTAAAAAAGGTGTAGAATCTTGGAATGTTGCTTTTGAACAAGCTGGATTCAAAAATGCAATTAGAGCTTTAGACCCTCCAACTGTTGAAGAAGACCCAGATTGGAGTCCAGAAGATGCAAGGTATTCTGTTATTCGTTATTTTGCGTCACCTATTGAAAATGCATACGGTCCAAACATTCATGATCCACGCAGTGGTGAAATTATAGAATCAGATATAGGTTGGTTCCATAATGTTATGAATATTATGTCTAATTTATATTTTGTTCAAGCAATTGCAGATCCTCGAACTAATAAATATCCCTTGCCCGATGATTTAACAGGTGAGCTAATAGCTTATGTTTGTTCTCACGAAGTTGGACATACACTTGGATTTCCCCATAATATGAAAGCTTCGAATTCTTATCCAGTCGATTCACTACGTTCTACTTCCTTTACAGAAAAGTATGGAATAACAGCTTCAATAATGGATTATTCTCGTTTTAATTATGTAGCTCAGCCCGGAGATAATGTTAAAATGATGTCGTCAATTGGTCCTTATGATAAATTCGTTACTAATTGGGGTTATAGACCTATTATTGGTGCAAACTCACCAGAAGAAGAAGTAGAAACTTTAAGAGGGTGGGCAAAAGAAACATTACGTAATCCAATGTTACGTTTTGGTTCACAACAATGGTCGGTTCTTGATCCAACTTCCCAAATTGAAGATATTGGTGATGATGCTATAAAAGCCTCGACGTATGGTTTACTTAATCTTGAAAGAAGATTAAAATCTCTCTATTCAGCTTTTTACAAAGAAGGTGAATCCTATGATGAGTTAAATGAATTGTTTAATGTAACTTTAAGTCAATACCGAAATGAAATTAATCATGTAATTAATCTCATTAGTGGAGTTGAAATCAATCGTAAAGTGTATGGTGATGTAGGTGGTATTTATTCACCATTACAAAAAGAACGTCAAGAAAAAGCTCTTCAATTTGTAATTGACAATGGTTTTAAAACACCAACTATGTTTTTAGATACTAATATTACCAATAAAATATCTGTAAATGGTGGATACACTTCAATAGCAAATACAATGACTTCATTTTTGAAAAATACTATTTCTAATGAAAAATTATTGCGTTTAATAGATCAAGAAGCAGTAAACAAAAATAGTTTCAAGACATCAGATTTGTTTAACAAGGTTGTTACGTCCATTTTCAGTACACAGAATCCAGACTATTTTCAGAGAATTTTACAACGTAACTTAGTTGACGAACTACAAAAGAAAATGGCTAGTTCAACTATTTTAGGTACAGTGATAATCGTAAATGGAGTAAATGCTTCTGCAAATGTTGCTAATTCGGACATTCGTGGTTTAACAAGGATACAATTAGAATATATCAAATCATTCTGTTCAAAAGCAAAAAGTACTGATCCAATTGTTACAGCACACTTTAAAGATTTAACCAAAACTATTGAAAAAATTCTCGATCCAAAAAGTTAGTCAAAAAAAAAGTGCTTGAACAATGTTCAAGCACTTTTTAGTTTTAGAATTCTTTTAACATTTTTTCTAATTCTTCTACGTGATGAATTTCATCAGCTATGATTGTTTTTAAAAACATTTCTAAAGCTATATCATTATTTATAACTTCTTTTAAAAGTGAAGTGTATTCGCCAATACCTTCTTTTTCGAATTTTAAACAAGCGGCTAACATTTCATTTGCATTGTTGAATGTTGTTGGAAATTCTTCGTCTAAGGCTTTTGTTAATGGAGTTCCCCCTAAAGATGCTATTTTATCTCCGATTAAAGTAGCATGACGAAGTCCATCTGCAGCTTGAGCAGTTAAAAATTGTTTCAATGGAATCATATTTCTACCAGAAACAATAAAGGAATAATGTAAATACATATGCATTCCTACAATTTCGTCTTGTAGTAAATGATTTAATTTATCAATGATAGTAGTAGCCAACGTGGTCTCCTCATAATAAGATTTTGGAATAATACTTACAAATATACAAAGGAATATTTAATGCCTCAAATGATTATCGATTTATTGCACAAAGGATATAATTCTTGGAATCAACCTTCTACACTTTTAGAAGTTGGAATTGAGCTTGAATCACGTTCAAGACTCTCAGATGCAAGAACTTTTTTAAACAGAGTTTTAGAATTAGATTCTAAAAATTTTCCTGAAGCCTACGTGTCCTTAGCTTATTCCTATATGAGAGATTACCGTACAGAAGATGGAGAATTATCGTTTACGAATGGAATAGAAGAAACAGATTCAGGATATATTAAAGCTTGTTATATATCTATTTTAGAAGATAAAACTATTGAAGAACAATTTATCAACTGGTGTTCTCAACAAAAAGATGCTTCTATACTAATGGGTTTAGGCAGTTCACTAATTTGGAAGGGAATGTACGAAGATGCACTATATTTTTCACGATTAGGAATTAAACTTGCAGATTTAACTACAATTCCTTTGGGCTTAAGTGATTATTGTTTTACTATGCTTTGGTTGTATACTCACAAGCACGAAATAGATTTAGAAAAAGAAGTATTCCCATATATTCAATTACTTTTACAACACAAACCATTATGTTACAATTACCATAATTTTATGTTGAATTATTATCAAAACATCCAAAATTGGGAAAAAGTCATTGAACAAAGTTTATCTATGTTAGATCTGTTTCCAGATGAAGAAACAACTATGGTAGCAATAGCTATTGGGTACAGTAAAACAAATAATGACCAAAGTGCTATACATTGGCTTTCAAGAGCTATTGGAGCAAAACCTTCATTTATTCGTGCCAGAAGACAATTAGCTTCAATTTATGAACGCTTAGGTAATGTTGATTTGGCAGTTGAAATAATGCGACAAATTCCAAAAGCAAACCCAGCAAATGGAATGGGTTACTTATTTACTGCTGGTTTTATATTCAAACATAATATCAATTTAAAAGAGGAAGCTGATTCACTATTTTTAAAAGGTTATTCATTACTTCCTGAATTTGAAAAAGGAAGTTTAGATCGTTTTGAAGACTTAAAACCATTCTTACCCTTAATCTTAAAAAAATAGTATTATTTATTTATAATAAAGGAGGTTTGAGAAACTTCTCCACCTTGTTGAACCAATATAAAATAGGCTCCTGAAGAAAGTGAATTCGTTTTAATAGGAATCCAATTCATACCAATAGTTGCCATTTGGATTTTCGTAGTTGATTCTAAAATACCTAATAAAGAATATATAGAAATTGATACACTTTCATTTGTTGGGAGCATTACAACTACTTTGGCAGAATTATAGCCATCATAAGAAATTACAGAAGGAACTACCATTGAAGAGTTAGTTTCTTGAACACTAAGTGGCAACTGATCGAATTCAACACCACAAGCTATTTCACTAATCAAGGGAGATATTACAAAAAACGAGTCTTTTCCAAAAGGATACCTTTTCTGATACGAAGGATTTTCTGCAGTTATGTAAGCTTTTGCTTTCTTTGCCGAAAACAACTCCAATGGAATATCTGCATAACACATATATTCTTTGCTCCAATTTGCCATTGGGTAAACAACCTCTTCAGAGTCATTATCAAATAGAACGTGTAATTTTTTGTTAGCAATTGGGGATTCTGAAACAATATTGGTAACAACTCTTTGATATTTGTTATATGTAGGGTACAAAGAAGGAGGAGCGATTGCAATTCCTGATTTTTTAAATGCAGTTAACATATTTGGAACTCCATATCCTAATACTGTATCAGGCAAACTATATTGAGAACTACTTTCTTTTAAAATACTTCTTACTTTATAAGGAGGTAATTCTGGAAATGCTGAAGATAAAACACCAACTGCACCAGCGAAAAGTGGTGTAGCAAAAGAAGTACCATTTGCACGAGTATATTGATTTGCAGTATTTGATTCTACAGTATAAACTCTAACTCCTTGAGCAGCAAAATCTGGTTTCAATTTGTCATTACCAGAAGGACCTCGAGAAGTAAAACCAGCAGGAGTTGTGCCGTTTGGTTCCACTGCACCTATTGTCAATACTGAGTCAGCGTCGCCGGGTGAAATTAATGTTCTGGATCTGCTACCAGAGTTACCCGCGGCAGTAATACAGATCATACCTTTTTTAGTAGCTGTATTTACTACTTTAGATACAATAGTCGTTTTTCCATCTAATTCTGAATACGTTGGGGATTCTTCTGTCCCATCGTAAGGGAAATAGCCTAATGAAGAAGTAGAAATATCTGCCCCTTCTGCTTCTAACCACTCTATCGCAGCAGCATAATGATCTTCTTCAATTCGTCGTTCAAATTTGTTATCTTCTGTTTTACAAAGATAATACTTTGCAAATGGAGCTGTTCCAATTAATGAATCTTCAGAAAAACCTGCAATTGAACCGAGTACTGCTGTTCCATGGTTGTCTTGTCCGCCAATATCAATACTTTCGTTAGAAGTAATTGAATCATTATAAATAAAGTCATATTCTTTAACGATATTCAAATGTTTAAAGGCTTCATGTTCTTTCCAAATAAAACCATTATCTAAAACTCCAATAGTAGAATGAGAACCAGTAAAACCCAAAGAGTGTAAAAGAGGAACATTCATCATATTTAATTGATTGAACGAAGACCCATATTGAAATACACCGCAATTTGAAATTAGATTTAGGAGGCTTTCTTTTGTTGAAGCAACAGACATCAAAGTTGCCTTCGAAGAAGTTCGTTGAACATTTCTGACAAACGAAAAGTTTGAGATGCCCAATACTTGAGAGGAGTCGCCTTTAATTACTACATAATTTTGCCATTTCAACCGATGGTGAATTGTAACGCCAAGTTTTAAGATTGAATCAATATATGGTTCATAAACAGGTGCATCTTCAATGGCAATTAAACGTAATAAACCATTGACCTTCAGTCTACGATCTAACGATTTTTGAGTGAGTGAAGCAAGTGTTGCGTTATAGAGGTCAGTTCCTTCAAAAAAACTGCCTGGTCCTTTTGTTTTGAAAAAAACTCTCCAATATAAATCTTGTGAAAGCAGGTCTTGTGTTAAGGATACTGTAAAAATACCTATGAGAAAGAATATGATTATTGATGTCTTCATTAAAATAGTTTGGTTATCGTCATTATGAAAAAGAGTGTACAATTTACTTAAAAACTTTGAAATTACCACAGAATGGATCAAAATTATTCGAATGGATATATGTTGGTTAAAAATAATGTTGTTTATTTTGAGAATAAGCAATTACAAATTGCCTTACTAAAAGGTAAGGATTCCTTAGATTTTATTAACAGAATTTCAACAAACGAAGTACTTTCTTTAAAAGTGAGTGAGTCAATTCAAACTGTGCTGACATCTGAAAAAGGAAGAATTATTGATGTTGTTACGCTACTTTCTTTAGGGAACAATGAAGTTCTACTTGTTAGTTCAAATAACTCTTTAGAATCTACAATTCGTTGGATAAAAAAATATGTAATTATGGATGATGTTTCTGTTAAACAGATTAACACCTATACTGCATTTGAACTTCATGGCCCAAGAAGCACTGACTTTGCAAATGAGTTGTTTTCATTAGAAAATTATGATTTTTCTTTCCAAAACTTCTCGAAACATCATGAAAGTGGCAGTTTAGTTTTTCGAATTCCTTCGATAAGTGAAATTTCGTTGTTACTTCTTATTCCAACTGCTCAACTTGATTCTGAAGACAATCTATCAATGAAGAAAATAATTGAAAACTCCATTACTTTTATTAGTGAATTTGATAGAGAATTGTTGCGGATACATGCAGGTTTAGGAAAATCTCCCAATGAGTTAAATGAAAACTATAATCCCTTAGAAGCAGGCTTACTCCATATCATTAATTTCAAAAAAGGTTGTTATATAGGTCAAGAAGTTATTGCTCGATTAGATTCATATAATAAAGTGAAACAAAGAATTTTTGGCATAACTTCGACAGTACAAATAAATGAATTAGATTCCATTTTTGTAGATTCTAAAGAAGTTGGTAAAGTAACATCAATATTAAAAGTTAACGAAAATTGTTATGATGGGCTATGTTATATTCGAGGAGAATTTGCTCAAAATAATTTAAGTGTTACAGTAGAAAATGAAAATTCAAAAATTGAAGCAACTTTGAAACAAATACCATTTGAAAATGAATAGTGTATTAGTTACAGGGTCTTCCAAAAGAATTGGGGCTTCTATCGCGACATCTTTTGCATTGAAAGGGTGGAATGTTGGGATTCACTATAATTCTTCAAAAAACGAAGCTGAATTACTTGTTCAAGAACTTCAAAATTTTGGTACTACTGTAGTTGCTTTTCAAGCTGATTTTAAAATTGAAAATCAAATTTCTACTTTGATTGAAAATGCAAAGAATACTTTTGGATCAATAGATCTTTTGGTTTCTACAGTTGGAGTATTTCCTGAAAGAAAACTATTCGAAAATATTTCTGCAGAAAGATTTTCGAATACTTTCCAATTAAATGTTATGTCTCATTTAACCCTCATTTCTGAATATGTGAAGTTAGAAAAAAAGGGCAGGGTAATTACATTTGGTTCAATCGGTTCAAAAAAAATCCTTCAACATAGAAGTGACTATTCTATAAGTAAAAATGCAGTTGTTCGTTTAACAGAAGTACTTGCCAAAGAATTAGCGCCATATATTCAATGTAATTGTATTTGTCCGGGAGCAATTATTGTTGGAGATGAATCTGAAGATTCCATACGACAAATGGGAAATCTTCAACAAATTCCTATGAATCGATATGGAACTGTCGAAGATATTCTCGATGCTGTACATTTTTTTTCAAACTGTACACCATTTATCACAGGTCAAACGTTAGTCATAGACGGCGGACAAAGTTTATAAACAAATTTTTTAATAATGAACAGATTAGAAAAAGAACCAAAAGCATATCATAACATAGAATTTTTAGATAGCCCTGAAGCAAGAACTATCCGAATTTTATCTGAATACACATTTCCAGAAATAGTCTTGAAAAGTGAAAAAGTCGATAAAGTAATAGTTTTTTTCGGTTCGGCTCGAATAAAACCTATAGATACTCCTAATTTAACACCAGTAGAAAAAGAGATGGCTCAGTATTATGAAGATGCAAGAGCCTTGGCTGCTAAAATAACTACTTGGATAAAAACGTTACCTGACAATGAGTATTTTATGATTTGTTCTGGTGGTGGACCTGGCATAATGGAAGCAGCTAATAGAGGTGCCTCAGAAGCTGGTGGGAGGTCAATTGGATTGAATATTTCATTACCTTTCGAGCAGAACCCTAACCCATATATAACTCCAAAATTTAATTTTGAATTTCATTATTTCTTTATGAGAAAATTCTGGTTTGCTAATTTGTTAGAAGCAATTGTAGTTTTTCCGGGTGGATTTGGGACCTTTGATGAAATGTTCGAAGTTTTAACATTGATTCAAACTGAAAAAATGATAAAAAAGCGACCAATAGTTCTATTCGGTTCAAAATTTTGGAATAATGTTGTCAACTTAGAATACTTAGCTTCTGTTGGTATGATTAGCCCAAATGATTTAGACCTTTTCAAAATTGTATCTACAGTAGATGAAGCTTATAATTTTATTATTTCTGAGTTAACTTCAACACATACTCTATAAAAATGTCACACAGTTTTGACCATCAAATAGTTGAACAGTTAGTTTCTTTGTTAGAAGATTCCGATGAAACCGTTACCGATCAAGTAGAAAAACGTTTCTTGTCGTTTGGAATAGAAGTAATTGGAATGTTAGAAGATCAACTATTACAAACAAGTTCTGAAATAGTTCATAATAAATGTAATTCTATAATTCATTCATTACGATTATTACCTTTGCAACGATTAACTTCTTTAATAATGAATTCAATTTCAGAAGATGAAGAATTCATTTTAGAAGAATCGTTGTTTCTCTTGTCTCAATTCCGTTATCCGAGAATTACTCATGAAGAAGTTTTTTCGCAAATTGATGTAATTTCAAAAGAAGTTTCTACTTTGCTTGTTGACCTACAAGTACAAAATAGTCTTACTACTTTAATGATGTTGAATCAAGTTTTCTTTGAACAACTTCATTATAGAGCGGCTACAAACGATTTCTATTCTCCTGAAAACACGTATTTAGCCTCTATGTTACAGTCAAAACAAGGAATTCCAATATCTCTATGTGTTTTGTACTTAATTATTGCTCAACGAGTAGGAATTGATATTTACGGAGTTGGTATGCCTCTTCATTTTGTTGTGTATAATCCTCATCTTGGAATATATATAGATGTTTTCAATAATGGAGTGTTTTTATCGGAAGCGGAATGTAAAAAATTTATCGTCAATTCAGGGTTTCAATTCGAAACATACATGCTTGAAAAAGCAACCAATGTTTCCATTATCGTAAGAACTGCAAGAAACTTAGTTCACGCTCATAAAAAACATAATCAAGATTGGGAAGCAAAAATATTGGAAAGTTTTATTGAAGATATTCAAAGAATAGCTTATGATTAACAAATCTGTTTTTTATATTGTTACAACTGATATTATGACTATTTCGTCTTTTTCTTTCTATAAAAAAGAAGGTGTTCAGATAGAATATTTTAAAGATATAGTTTCTTTGATACATAAGTTAAAATCAGAAATGTCTTTCAATTTTACCTTGCTATTAATTGATATTTCTGAAGACTCTAACAATATATTTAAAACCGTAACAGAAATTTTAGATTTTTTTCCTTCTAAACAAATACTATTTTTTACTAATATAGTTGAACTCGAACACATTCGAATAGCAAAAGAACTTGCAATTTCTTCGGTGATTACTCAAAAAGATTGCCGCCATTTATTTGAATTATCTATGTCTCAACATTCGTAATACTATGAAAAAATTAAGCTTTATATTCTTATTCTTCTTTCTAACATTTTCCATTTCTTTTTCTGGAACGCTTAGCATATCTCCTGAATTTCCTTCTAAAGAAGAATCCGTTCTGATTAGTTATAGACCCAACGGTGCATTTCTTGCTAAAGATACTCTTTATGCACTTGTTTATACTATGCCTCATATTGGGTCATTATTACCAGTTATGGAAATACCGTTAGATTTTTCTGAAAAAGCTAATATGTATACCGCAACATTTACAATACCCAAGGATGCTGTTTTTGGAATTCTAAAAGTTACGAACCGAAATAAAGATGATAACAACAACGGTAATTATTGGGATTTTTTAGTATATACTGCGGACAAAAAACCTCTACAATCAGCATATATGCGACAAGGAATGTCGTATTTGGGAAATTTGCCTGAAGAATGTAGACGATCGACAGATTTTGCAAAAACTCAAGAGATTTTGGGAAAAGAAATAGAACTTCATCCATCTAATTTCCAAGCCACAGTTGCATTCTATTCAATGCAATTAACAAACAAACAAATTACTCAAGAAAAATTCAAACAATTATTAACAAAAATCTTATCTGAAGGATTTGATAAAAATAATGAAAACAGTGTTAGAGTAGCAGTTCGATCATTAAGAATGTTAGATAGAATCCCAGAAGCAAAAAGTTTAGAAACTGAATTTGTTTCTAAAAATCCAACTTCAGAATTTGCTCAAGAAATTGCATTATCAACATTAACGAGTATTCAAGATAAAGAGCAATTCATCAAAGAAGCTAAAAAATTTGTATCTCAATTCCCAAATGAAACGAATACGGAATCAGTTTTAGATGCATTAATTCAAACACTACTCAATAGTGGCCAATTTGATGATGCACTAGATTATGTGAACGCCTTGTCTGTTATACATCCAAAAGTTCAATCTCAAATAGCGGAATGGCTTTCTGTGAAAGATTCAACCTCAAGTTTAGGTATAGAATGGTCGAATACTGCAATTTCAAATGCTGAAAAAGGTTTGAATATGAAAAAACCTGACTATCAGTCTGAATATGAGTGGTTGTCTTCACAAGACAAATTATTAGGAATTTTGTATGCAACAAATGGTTCAATTCTTTTTAAAAATATGAAATTTAATGAATCCAAAACTTCATTAACAAAAGCAATGAATTACTTAAAGGAAACTTCAAATAATGATTTATTTGTAATGCTTATTCTTGTGAATTTAGAATTGAAAGATTCTGCTACTGCTTATGAAGTTTCTAAAAAAGCAATTTTAGCTGCTAAAATTAATCCAAGGATAAAAGATTTTCATAAGTTGTTATACCTAGTAATTAATAAGAATGAAATAGGCTACAAAACTGAATTTGATAATCTAAAAGCAGAATCAGCAAAAGTTAGGCGTTCATTTATTTCTACTCAACAGTTGAATGCAATAGCTCCAATAGGTTCTGTGAAAACTTTAGATGGTAAAACAGTTTCTTTAAAAGATTTAAAAGGGAAAGTAGTATTATTAGATTTTTGGGCAACATGGTGTGGACCTTGTCGTTCTTCGTTTAGTACGTTACAAGCTTTATATGAAAAGTATAAAAACAACTCTAATGTAGCTATAATGGCTGTGAATGTTTGGGAAAGAAATCAAAATCGTAAAAAAACAGTTGTTGATTTTTTTAAAGAAAACAGTAGTTACAACTTTCCAGTTTTTTTAGACGAAACAGATGAGTTAGTGAAAAAATTCGGTGCTACTGGTATACCAGCAAAGTATTATTTAGATAAAAATGGTGTTTTACAGTTTACCGAATCTGGTTTTGAAGGTCCTGAATTGTTTTTAGAAGGTGCATCGGATAAAATCGAGATTTTATTGGCGAAATAAGTTCATATAACACATTAGTATTCATTACAGCAAAATTTTTGAATGAAGACATTTTTTCGTGTCCTAACATTTGTACGCCCTTTCTTAGGGCTTTTTTTTGTTGCTATATTTTTCAATATATTGTTTGCAACATTATCTACAGTTTTTATTGCTGTTATCCATCCTGTTCTTCAAATTCTCTTTGCAACATCTACTGATACCTTAGGATTACAGAATGTTTCTTTTCTTGGCTCAATTAAAGACTCATTTTATTCTAATATTCGAACACTTGTCGTAACTGGTAATCAAACTGAATCATTATTACGACTATGTGGTTTTGTAATAACTATAGCAGTACTAAGAAATTCTTCAAAATATTTTGGGAATATTAGTGGCACAAAACTCAACGAAAATATCGTAAAACACATGCGTGATACATTGTTTAAAAGGGTTTCTACCTTATCTATGGATTATTACTCTAAACATCGTTCTGGAGAATTATTATCACTGATAAATAATGATATTGGAACAATGCATTCTTCGATAGATCCATTTATGTCAACTCTTTTTAGAAATCCAATTGAGATTGTCTTATTACTTGGTTTACTGCTTTCTTTATCTCCATGGTTAACATTAATTGCTTTTAGTACGAGTTTTGTAGGACTTATTGTAATTCGACTTTCTACAAAGTACATACGTAAGTATGCAAATCGTTTGCAACAAGCTCATGCGAATTATACTTCTGTTGCTCAAGAAACAATTTTTGGAATTAGAACTATAAAAGCATTTTCTGCGGAAAATAGTATGGTTTCAAAATTCATAAGTCATACTGCAGATATGGTTAAAGATGCTGTGAAAATCCAACGAATACAATCATTAGCCCCTAGTATAAATGATATAGTTGCAATTTGTTCTTTAGCGGTAGTACTATTCGTTGGTGGGAAACAAGTATTTGAAGGTACTATGAATGGTGCAGATGTAATGCAGTTTCTGTTTGCGTTGTTTGCTATAATGTCGCCAATTTCTGGAATGACAAATATCCCAATACAAATACAAAGGGGAATAGTTGCAGCTGAACGAGTCTTTACAGTATTAGATACGGTCGAAAGTGTGCAGAGTGGAACTATAGATGTTCAAACTTTTAAAACCTCTTTAAAAGTAGAAAATGTATCATTTTCATATAGAGAAGATACACCAGTTTTGAAAGAAATTTCAATCGAAATTCCAAAATCTAAAAAAATAGCTTTTGTTGGTTCGAGTGGTTCTGGAAAATCTACAATGTTAGATTTGTTAATTCGGTTTTATGATCCCACAAATGGTACAATAACATTAGATGGAACTAATATCACAGAATTTAAAATTGAAAAATATCGTTCACTTTTTGGTGTTGTTTCGCAAGAAGCACAATTGTTTAACGATTCAATAAAGGCAAATATTAGATTTGGATCTTATTCAATTTCTGATGAAGAAATTATAGAAGCCGCCAAATTAGCGAATGCACATAATTTTATCTCATTATTACCTTATGGATATGATACTGTTATAGGAGACAGAGGGATAATGCTTTCTGGTGGTCAGAAACAACGAATTTCTATTGCAAGAGCCCTTGCTACTAATCCTGAAATTTTACTCTTTGATGAAGCTACATCTGCTTTAGATTCTGAATCTGAAAAATTAGTACAAGATGCTATAAACGTTTTATTAGAAAACCGTTCAGCTGTAATTGTTGCTCATAGACTTTCAACAATTCTGACTTGTGATACTATCTACGTCTTTGATGATGGAAGAATTGTTGAACTAGGAACTCATTTAGAATTGATTGCAAAAGAAAATGGAGTATATAACAAACTATATAAAATCCAATTCGCAACAGATTAGTTTCTCTATTCGTAACGAAGTGCTTCAATTGGATCTAATTTCGAAGCTTGCCATGCTGGATACAAACCAAAAATTATACCAATTAATGTACAAATACTGAGTGAAACTATAAGTGAGTTTATTGGGAAAACAATAGTAATATTTGTTAGTTCACCAAGAATTAATAAACCTATGTAACTAATTCCAACTCCAAGAACTCCTCCAATTTGACACATTGTAATAGCTTCTACAACAAATTGAAACAAAATTGTTGACCTTTTTGCACCAACAGCTTTTCTGATTCCTATTTCTTTAGTTCGTTCTTTTACTGAGACTAACATTATATTCATTATCCCTACTCCTGCAACGATTAATGCTATAATGCCTGAAACATTACCAAATACAGAAATAAAATTAGTGAAAGTTGAAAATTGTGAAGAGATTCCATCGTTTGTATTTATTTCAAAATCATTTTCTGCACCAGGCTGAACATTTCGAAGTGAACGAAGAATGCCTGTAGTTTCATCCATAATATCTTGAAGTTCTTTTTTTGAAAATGCTTTCACAGTAATATCAACTGAAGACCAAGGCGAACTTTCAACTCTATCAATATAGGAAGTTAAAGGAATTATAACGATATTGTCTTGACTTTGACCCATAACTGCTCCCTTTGATTTCAATACCCCAACAATTGTATAGTTAGTATTTTTAATGGTTATTGTTTGATTTAAAGGTGAGAGCCCATTAAACAGTTTCACAACTACATCGTTGCCAACAACTGCTACAGAACGTTTATTGAAAACATCTTCAACTGAAATAGCACGTCCATCTTCAATTTGAAAATTATTAACAGAAAAGTAATATTCATTTACTCCTTTAATATTTACATCTGGGTCGGAAGTTATTCCTGTATTTGATTTGATGGCTGAATTAGAAGAATTATCTATGGAAATTAACTCAGTAGATGTTAGTTGATTTTGAAGATCTTTAGCAGTTTTGTAGGTTAAAGATTTTCTTCGTGTATTTCTCCTAAATCCAACAGAAAAACTAACTGAAGGATTCTTAGTTACGGAAAAAGTATATTCTCCAATTTCTTGTAATTGCGTTGAAACAGAAGCATTTAAAGAATCTATAGCAGAAGTAGATCCACTAATAGCAAATATACCAATAGCTATAGAAAGTATTGTTAATGAAGATCGTAATTTGTTAGAACGGACAGAATCAAAGGCTATTAAGATTCCTTCAAAAATTTGACGCATAATATTTACTCAAAACGGAGTGATTCTACTGGATCTAAATTTGCTGCTCTAATTGCAGGAACTAAACCAGCTAAAACACCAACAAACAAAGAAACAGAAGAAGCAATTAATAACAATGAAGGAGGTAAATAACCAGAAATAAACGATAAATCAGGGTAAAATTTTACTATTAAAACCTTACCAATAAAGATAATTATCGAACAACCAATTAATGCAACTATTGCACCAATAAAACATAATAACGATGCTTCAACTAAAAACTGAGTAATAATTGAAGATTTTTTCGCTCCTAATGCTCTTCGTATTCCAATTTCTTTGGTTCTTTCTGCAACGGAAACGAACATTATATTCATTATTCCAATTATACCAACTATAAAAGATAGGAATGTTAAACCTAAGCCAATTGACCAAATATACAAACGTATATCTTTTATGTTATCATCAAAAGCCTTCGATTCATTTATAGAAAAATCGTCATCTTCGTTAGCAGTTAGCCCTCTAACATTTCGCATATATCCTCTCGATTCTTCCCGTAATTGATCCATTCCAGCAACTGAAAATGCTTTAACAGCAATTGAGTAACTTCTTCTTGAAGACCCAAAGTAATTAACAAAAGTTTTTAAAGGAACAAAAACTTGATTGTCAATAAAATCCATAAAAAGAAACCCCCTCTTTTCGAGAATTCCAATTACTTGAAAGGAAAATTTTCCTACTTTTACAGATTTTCCAAGGGCATCTGCATTTGGGAAAAGTGAACTGGCAACACCAGAACCAAGAACTATAACATTGGCTGTTCGTTCTTCTTCAAATTCGGTAAAAAACCTTCCTTGTTCAATATTTCCTGCAGAGGTTTGACCATAAGAACTTTCTGTACCCATCACGGCAATGCCACCAATAGAATTCGCATTGTAACCAATTCTTTTCCCCCAAGAACGAAGTAAAGGAATTGTTAGCTCTGCATAAGTATTTGTTTCTGAAAAAAGTTTCACTTGTTCAAAAGAAATATCCTTTCTCGATCGTATGGTATTCCATTTTTTATTTCCAGCCCAATCCCATTTATCAACGTACATCATATCAGCACCAACAATAGAAATTGTTTTTTCCCACGCTTGTTCTAACCCATTTAAAGACCATCCCATTAAAACAACAAAACCTATTCCTATTACAACACCTAAGCTTGTTAAGGAAGAACGAGTTTTATTAGCACGCAAGGATTGTAAGGAAAAACGTACGGATTCTACAATTTCAGATATTTTCATAACAATTAATATACAGTTGGGTTTGGATTAACTTCATCAACTTCGACTAAACCATCTTTTAGTCTTACAATTCTATGAGCATGGCGAGCAATGTCTTCTTCGTGTGTTACAAGTATAATGGTATTACCTTTTTGGTGTAGATCATCTAAAAGTTTCATAATTTCAATACCAGTTTTGGAATCTAAATTTCCTGTAGGTTCATCTGCAAGAATAATAGCCGGGTTTGTAATTAATGCACGAGCAATTGCAACTCTTTGCCGTTGTCCTCCAGAAAGCTCATTTGGTTTATGATGCATTCTATCATGAAGACCAACATTTGTAAGAACTTGAATTGCTCGTTCTTTACGTTTGCTAGTGCTTTCTCCAGCATATATTAGCGGTAACTCTACATTACGAAGAGAACTAGCTCTTGGTAAGAGGTTGAACGTTTGAAAAACGAAACCAATTTCTTTATTTCGTATTTCGGCTAGATCATTGTCGTCCATATCGTTTACGTCTAAACCCTTGAAGTTATAAATACCTGAAGTAGGAGTATCAAGGCATCCTAGCATATTCATTAATGTAGATTTTCCCGAGCCTGAAGGACCCATAATAGCCACATACTCATTAGGATTTATTGTTAAGGAAACATCACGTAAAGCGTGGACTTCCTCCGTGCCCATTTCATATACTTTAGTTATATGTTCAATTTGAATTATAGGTTGCATTCTTCTTTTATTGTGATTTTCTTCCAGAACGTTTTCCGCTTAAACTTTGATCTTCAACTTTCACGTTCATTCCATCCTGTAAAACTTTAGAAACCATCTGGTAACTTCCTGATACTATGGTTTGTCCATTTGATAATCCATCTAATATTTCAATATATCCTTTATCACTGATTCCAGTTTTGATTCTTTTTTGTTTGACTGTACCATTATCATAAAGAAATACTATTGTTGGTGGTTTTCTATTAGCAGCTTGTTTCGTTGGTTCATCTGAACCTTGTTTCTGGTTTGTGTTAGAATTTGATTGTCCACCAACTTCTTTTGATCCTGGAGGCAAACCAATTCTAACAGTAATTGCTTTTAGTGGAACAGTTAACACATCACTTCTGATTTCAGTAATAATATCAACTGAACAACTCATTCCAGGACGAAGTTTGAAATCAGTTTCTATCAATCGGACTTTTACTTGAAAATTTGTAGTTTCTTCTTGTGTACCAGCAGATGATGTAAGTGCAGAATTTCCTATTTCATATACTATCCCTTTAAAAGATTTATCGGGAAAAGCATCTATCGAAACAAGAGCAGTATCACCTTTATGCACTAAAGCAATATCATTTTCAGAAATTTCTATCCATGAATTCATAACAGATAAATCTGAAACAGTTAACATAGCTGTACCTTGCATTTGAGCAGTACCAAGAACTTTTTCTCCTTGTTCAACTGTAAGAGAAGTAATAACCCCACTCATTGGAGTAAAAATAGATGTTCTTGATGCTGAAGCTCTTATTTGAGATAGCGAAGAAAGGGTTCTTTGTAAATCTGCTTCCGATGCTCTTTTGCGGTTTATAGCTTGTTCGTAACTTGAAGTAGCTGCATCTAATTCTTGTTTAGAAGCATATTGCTTTTTGTATAGTTCTGTAATTCTTTTCAAATCAGCTTCGGATCTTGTGATTTCAGCTTGAATTGTTGCGATATTCATCTGAGAAGCTTGAACTGTAGCTTGTGCTTGTAACACCTGAGAATTAATAATATCTGGTTGGATTCTTGCTACTAATTGGTTCGCCCTAACAGTATCCCCTTCACGAACACCTAAAAAGATTATCTCGCCAGAAGCTTCGGAAGAAATTTTCACTTGTTTTTCTGGTTGAATTTTACCGACACCCGTTATAGTTTGAATAATAGTTCGTTTCGAAACTTTTTCAATACTTACGATAGGAGTTTCATCAGATTTATTGAAGAATAAAGTATAGACTCCGAACGCACCTACTACGAAAAGTAATGATAATATGATTAGTAATTTAGTTTTACTTTTTTTCTTTGGCATAATATAATCTATTGTTGTAAAGGTAAGATTCCTAAAGCATTCAGGACTTGAAATTGAGCATCTATGTAATTATACACAGAATTTGTATTATTGATTTTTGATGTTACTAACTGATTATTTGCAGTTAACATATCGATGATATTTGCTAAACCAATTGTAAATCGTTCTGAAACAATTTTATAATTCATATCTGAAGATAGTAGAGTTTTATCAGAAATTTCTATTTGTTTTTCAGCTGCATCAAGATTTAACATTGTTGTTTGAACTTCTGTGCGAACAGTTTGAACGGTTTGTTCTTTTTCAATATCACGTTGTTTAATAGTAAGTTTAGCATTTTGAACACGCACATTTGTTTGAAACTGATCAAAAATAGGAATATTCAAATTGATACCCACAAATGAACGGCCAAGTAGACCAAAGCTATTTAATTCTGAATTCGACCAAGACCAGCCACCACTAGCAGAAACAGTAGGTAAATAACCGCTTTTGGAACTTGTTAAATCAATTTTTGAGACTTCTGAATTAAGGTCTGCAACTTTAATATCTAATCTATTTCGAAGAGAGGTTTGTAACGCTTTATCCTTGCTCCCAATAGTTGATCTAAACTGCTCAATATCACTTTTAGGCATTTCATTTTTGATTTTAGAATCAATAAATTCTGCTTGTAAATTTGGATCTAACCCCATTGTGGAAAGTAGTTGAGCTTTTGAAATATTATAATTATTTTCTGCAGTTACTAGATCTAATTCTCTATTTCCAATTTCAGCTTCTTGAGTAAAAACTACCCCTTTTTGAGCAGTTCCAATTTGAACGGAAGCTTTCAACTGCTCTAATTGTGCATCCCCTAATATAAGATTTTCTTTGCGTATTTCTACTACTTGCTTATTCCTTAAAACTGTCAAAAATTGACGTCGAATAGTGATTCCAGTTTGTAATCTTGTTTGTTCTAATGAAGTTTTAGTTACATCAACATTTAATTTCGAATTCGAATAATTAGATTCCCTATTAAAACCATCAAAAATAGTATAATTGGCAATTGCTGACATTGAATAAGAATTTGCAGGTGGAGCAAAACCACGAAGTACTTGTCCCCCTACGTTAATTGCTTGACCACCATCTACGTTTAAACGCCTATTGTAACCAGTGTTTACATTTACACTCGGTAAATAAGAACCAAATGCTGCTAAAAGATTGGCATTTGCAACTTCTACCCTGGCTTCTTGTAATAAATTGGTAAAATTTTGTTTGTCTGCAATTTGTAAACACTGATCTAAACTAAAAACTGTTACTACTCCATCTTCTTGGGATATTCCAATTGAAAATGTACATACTAACAATAGTATTAAAAGAAAAAAACTTTTGAATGTCATGGAAGAGTAAGAAAATTGGAAAAGTATTAGAATAACTATTGGACAGTTTTTCGGTGCATTTGGTTTAACCGAACTAAAGAAACATTGCTGGTTATATGGTGTTTTCCGGTTATAATTGTGTTTGGATTTGTATCATTTATGATTTGTAGTTTTTGTTCAATCGTTGAAAAAAAATGTATTGGTACTTTCAAGCTTTTACTAATGGCAAGTTTACCAAAGGAATTAGAAACTACAAATATGGAAGTTTTAGTTCCAATTTGACGTAATTCTACACTGGACTTACCAGTTTTTGCATATTGTAGTCGGTTACATTTAAATCCTAATGTATCTATTTCTGGTAAAGTTCGAAACAGAGAAGCATAATTACAATTAGAAACTGGAAGTCCATTTTCAGGATAATAATCTTCCGCTTCTACCAACCAAGAGGAATTTTCTCGAACACAATGATCTTTTATTGGAAAAAACAGTACTGATTGAAATGCTCCACCGGGTGACATCACAGCCTTAGAACTATCTCCTAATTTCCAAGAATAGCGTTTCCCTAAGGAATCAATTTCAATCGTGGCATCTTTACCAATCCAAGGGTGTTTAGTGGTAGTTAAAGTACCTGTTCCTTTGGTTGTTTCAAAGATTTCAACAGAAAGTAATGTATGTCTTAGAAAGAAATTGCCTGTACTTGAAACAGAATCACATATAATCTGAAAATTTTCTTTCCTTGCTTTCAGCACGTCTGCTTGTTCTGGAAATGTTATAGAATCAAAGGCATATACTAAATATTCTAAGGTATCTCCTTTCGAAAAAGAGTACGAATAGCAAATTTTCTTTTCAGTAATTGGACCAGAATCTTCGTTTAAGTTTAGTTCAATTTGAGAGAATAGTACTAATGGAGAAATTAGAACGGATAAAAGAATTGTGAAAATGATATACATTCTATGATATGGTTTTACTGTATACTTAAAAAAAGATGGGAGCATTTCTGCTCCCTTTATTATTCTTCGAAGAACTTATTATTTCTTTTTAATAGTTGTAATCATTTTTAATTCAATTGGAATTGTCATTTCCATTGGAGAGGACATAGACATTGTTAGATCTGATGTTACGTTCATATCTAATGATACTAACATACCCGTCATTGAGTTAACCAAAGAAGTACCTTCAACGTTCATTCCGCCTCTAACATCCATTTCCATACCCATCTGATTAACGGTTCCATTAATAGAAATAGAAGTACTTTTAGAATTTAATTCGGCAAGATTTATTCCGTTCAGACTTTTTGTACTAACATAAGTATGAGTAAAATTTCTTAATGTCTTAATTCCACTAACTTCTATTGTGTCTGTAGTTTTCCAACTATCACCAACTTTTAGGTTTTTAGAAGGATATTTTAAAATGATAAAGTCAGTACTTTGTTTTAATTGAGAAGTCAATTGTTGTTTCATCATTTTTGTTTGATCGTCTAATACAACTTTAGGATCTTCAATCACTTTATGAGATACCATTTCACCACTTTTAGTAAAAACATATTCCTGTTTAAAAGCTAATTGTTCACTTGCATCCATAGTTGTGTCAGCTACTCCCATTGTTTCCATACCAGACATTGATAGCATTGATTTTCTATAAACCATTTCAAGGGTAATATTTTTCGCTACATTTGTAACGGAAAGATTCAAATCTGATGTTAATTTCATATCGATTTTCATTTCTTGACCCATTTGAGTAAAGGTTTGATTGATTATTGCGGACATATCATAATCATAAGACTCGCCTTTATTTACTTTATATTCTAAAGTTGTTTGAGCAAGAGAATGTGATAAATTCAAGAATAAAAAAGAAACAACAACTGAAATCCAAATAGTTTTAAACATAATGAACCTAATGTATTGATAGCATAATTTAGTTTCGTTGACGATAATATCTTTAAATTAGTATGAAAATATCTTCTAAAAAATTGCTTGTTACCATAATAATACCAATTCTGTTTATACTTGAAACGACCTCTTGTGTTAAAAGAAAAGAAAACTTACAAAACATTTTGATTAAAAGTAACCTAGTTTCGTATAGTGCCTATTTTACTGTTGATACTACTAATAATACATTAGAAATTACCTATCCAACGAACAAAAAAGTTACAATAATCATTGACACGATCCGAAAAAATAGCGTAAAAAGAAATGATACTATTTATCTACATACAGTAAATCCTTCAGTAATTATTGGTTCAACTACATTTATAGGTTTTCTAAATGTACTTGATGTTAAAGAATCTATAGTTGGAATTCAGAATAAAAACATAGTCTATGATTCTACTTTATTCAAAAAAATAGAAGCAAATGAAATCAAAGACGTACAGACTCCAGAAGGTTTAGATTTGGAATTAATTTTAAAGTTAAAACCAACAATTGTATTCTTGTCATATATGCCAGGGAATAATATTTTGCCCACTATTCAAAAAATAGAATCAAATGGAATAATTGTTATTCAAATTCCAGATTGGTTAGAAACACATCCTTTAGGTAGAATGGAATGGATAAAAGCATTTTCCATAATCTTCAATAAAAAGAGTGTAGCTTTTTCGTATGCAAACCTTGTTTTTAAAGGGTACGAAAATATAAAAAAATCAGTCTCTCACAAATCTTTTAAACCAAAAGTAATGATTGGATTATCATTTAATGATCAATGGTATGTACCTAGTGGTAATGGATATTTTGGGAGATTGTTGTTCGACGCAGGATTCAATTACCCTTTTGCTAAAACAACTCAAAATCAAAGTATTCCTCTTTCTAAAGAAGAAATTATCACCACTTGTTCAGATGCTGAGTATTGGTTAAATGTAACGACAGCAAAAAGTATTAAAGAAGTCCAAACTATTGAACGTTTGGCTCCAACATTTCAAGCATTTAAAAATAAGAATGTATTTAATTATACTAAAAAATTGCTTCAAAGAGGAGCGAACGATTTTTGGGAATCTGGAGTTGTAAATCCACACATAGTTTTGAAAGATTTAGTTTGGATTGCTTCCGGTACTCCAAGTAACTATATTCCAATATATTACACAAAGTTACAATAATAGTGTACAAAAGTATTAATTAACGTTATGAAGATTCTTTATATAATCGGAATAATTAGTATAATTATTTTAGCGAGTGTTAGTATTTCATTGGGTAGAATTTCTATTCCCTTAATTGAAATAATAGATTACATTTTAGGAGGTTTTACAGTTGCAACTACTAACCAAACAATACTTTCTTTAATTAGAATACCCAAAACACTTTCTGCAATTTCTGCTGGTATTTCTTTATCAGTTGCTGGGTATTTATTACAAACACTTTTTCGAAATCCGTTAGCATCTCCATCTTCGATGGGTATTTCTTCAGGAGCATCGTTAGGTGTAGCTTTTGTTATGTTAACTGGGTTTGGGGGTGTTACTGCTATAACTGCATTGCACTTTTTAGATGTTTCTATTGTAGTCATTGCTTCCATCTTAGGAGCATTTGTTACTACTATTGGAATTTTATTTCTTTCACTTAGAATTTCATCTGTAACAACTTTGTTGTTAGTAGGATTTATGATAGGAACAATCAATTTATCAATTGTAGGAATTTGGCAATATCTCACTTCACCAGATCAACTTCAAGCGTATTTTCTTTGGTCTATGGGGAGCTTACATTTCGCTTCAATGGAACAATCGATGCTACTTTTGGGAATTACAGTTGTTTCAGTAATTGTAGTTACATTATTTTCGAAACAAGTAACAATTTTATCTTTAGGTGAAGACTTTTCAAAGAGTATGGGTGTGAATGTAAAACAAATTCATTTACTAATTCTATTTTTAAGTTCTATTTTAGCGGGATCTGTAACAGCATTTTGTGGACCCATAGGGTTTGTAGGAATTATTATACCACATATTGTTCGATTACTGATTAAAACGAATGATTCAAAAAAAATACTTCCATTTCTGGTGATTATTGGAGCAGCATTCTTACTTTGTTGCGATATTATTACTTCACTTTTGTCTCATTCATTCCCATTACCAATTTCATTAGTAACCTCTATTGTGGGTTCACCTATTGTATTGTGGATATTATTGTCGAACAAATTCTATTCAAGTTTAAAGTAGATACATTATGTATAGAAATTTCGAAAATGTAAATGAAAGAATAAACACTCAAGATGGGTTAAGTCGTAAGATTTCAATTGTTAATGTTTCAGTCGGCTATGATATAAAGTTTTCTATTATCCAAAATTTAAATGCAACTTTTAGCCAAGGTGACTTTATAGTTCTTTTAGGTAGAAATGGACAAGGAAAATCTACATTGCTAAAAACAATTGTTTCTATTTTGAAACCAATATCAGGAGAAATTAAAAGCAATATTCCAATAAAATCCTTTCTTCAATCAGTTGCTTATGTTCCTTCTACCATTGAGATACATGGTTACATAACAGTGTATGAGTATATTAGTTATGGGCGATATCAACACACTAATTATATGGGTACTCTTAAAGAAAATGATAAAGTTGCTATAAATAAAGCGATTATAATGTTAGGAATTGAAGAATTACAGAATAGATTATTTAGCACATTAAGCGATGGTGAAAAACAAAAATGCCATATCGCAAGAGCAATTGCCCAAGAACCACTCTTCCTTATTTTGGATGAACCGACCTCTCATTTAGATTTACCAATGAAGAGAACAATTTTAAAAATTCTACATACAATTTCTGAACATAATATTGGTATATTACTTTCGACTCACGATATACATACTATTATGGAAATTTCCAAAACAATTTGGTTTGTAGAAAATCAAGAATGTTTTATAGTGAACGAAAATCAAAATTATCCATTGGAGTTACAAAGATTTTTTGATGATTCAGGTATAAAAAAAGCCTGATTTTGAAATCAGGCTGAAGAAAGTATTCACAATAATCAATGACCTTCTAACCATCGTTCTGCATCTAAGGCTGCCATACACCCACTACCTGCGGCAGTAACAGCTTGTCTATATACAGAATCTTGTGCGTCTCCACATGCAAACACACCAGTTACATTCGTATAAGTTGATTTAGCAACAGTTTGAATATAACCAACATTGTCCATTTCTAATAGATTATTAAACAACTGAGTATTTGGCTGATGTCCAATTGCAACAAATGCACCATCTGCTGGTACGGAAGTTTCTTCATTTGTTTTAGTATTTACTAAGCGAAGTGATGTCAATTTTGGAACTCCTGAAGGAAGTTTCTCACCACAATACTCAACAATTTTAGAATTGAAAATAAAATCAATTTTTGGATTTGATTTAGCTCTTTCTAACATAATTTTGGAAGCTCTGAATTCTTCACTTCTATGTACAATTGTAACTTTCGCTGCATGTTTTGTTAAATAAGTTGCTTCTTCCATTGCTGTATCTCCACCACCAATAACATAAACATGTTGATTCTTAAAAAAGAAACCATCACATGTTGCACAAGCAGAAACTCCATATCCCATATAATGAGTTTCACCGGGAACATTTAATAGTTTTGCAGTTGCACCTGTAGCAACTATAATTGCATCTGCGGTGTACACTTTGTTATCTCTATCGGAAGTTACAGAAAAGGGTCTTTCCGAAAAATTTACCGATTCGATATATTCAAAGAAACACTGTGCTCCAAAACGTTGCGCTTGTTTTCTGAAAATATCCATCATTTCTGGACCCATGATTCCATGTTCATAACCTGGATAGTTTTCAACTTCTGTTGTAATTGTTAATTGCCCACCTGGTTGACGACCTTCAAAAACGGCTACAGAAAGTCCTGCTCTTGAGGCATATAAGGCTGCGCAAAAACCTGCTGGTCCTGAGCCTATGATAATAATTTTGAAATGTTGAGACATTGTTTTTTTACTTTTAAATTTAAAACAGTTTTTACAAAGATACGACGAAAAAAAGATTTTCAAACAATATTGGCAACTTGAATGTAGATTGAAAAAATGAAAAGGCTTAAAGAACGTTACATAAAAGTTGTTATGTAACTTAAAATGCCTATAATATGATTAGACTTCTGTTTCAAATAGTATTTCTATCCTTTTTCTCTTCAGTTTTAGTTTTTTCACAAGGTTCCAAAACTGAATATTCTATGATTCCAGTAGGATCGAGTTTTACTCCATTTAAATTTGATATTGATTCTTTGGGTTCAACTCCGAAAGAATGGTATGCTCCTGATTTTACTAAAAAAACAGGATATTCCTTTGAAGTTACTTCTGAAAATTCTAATCAAAAAATTACTATTTCTAATCAAAAAGGTGAATATTCTGATTATGGAATACTTTTACAATCTTTCCCCGCAGAAATATACAAGAACAAAAGAATCCGCTTTACTTCAGATATAAAAGTAGATGCAGACGAAAACAGTTTTGCCAATTTATATCTTAGTTATAGTGTTGGAGAATCGGAAAAAGTTTATGAATTAGTGAATGTCCCAATGGGTACTAAAAGTTGGAAAACGTATAAGATTTCAACAACTATTCCAGATTATGCTAAAAATGTAACAGTTGGAATATACTTTGTTGGCAAAGGAAGTGCTCATTTTGACAATGTTGAACTAATAATGTTAGGCTCTGCAAATGACGGTAATTCTCCACCTTTTCCAATTGTGGAAAAAGAAATGGATAATATGATGGCATTCTTGCGATTATATGGATATGTTCGTTATTTCCACCCAAGTGATCAAGGAATAAATGTTGACTGGGAAAAATTTGTAATCAATGGTTTAGAATATGTAGAAAAAATTGATAAATCAATTGAGTTAGCTTTTGCATTAGAACAGTTCTTTAAACCAATTGCTCCTTTGGTGAAAGTTTTCCCTACTGATGAAATTAGTTCGAAATTTTCTGTTCCTGATGAATTACTAGAAAAAAATAATAAGGGAAGAGAAGTTACTTTTTGGACTCATTTTGGTTTTTCTACACCCCATAAAAATCAAAGTTCTTCTAGTTTGAGAACCTTACGTTCAAATCCTTATTACCTAAAACAAGGAGTAATTGGACAAACTATACAAGCAAAAGAATTCGCTGGTAAAAAAGTACGTATTACATGTGATATTCAAAATAAAAACACAGGAAACAACGGAAAATCATTTATTTGGTTAAGACAAGACCGACCTGGTAACTTACTTGGTAAATTGCAAGAAGCAATTGATTCTTCAAAAAATTCTGGTAAATGGTCAAAGATTACCATTGAAACAGAATTACAGAAAGATGTATCTTTTTTATCTTTCGGATGCGGAGTTCAGGGGTTTTCAAATGCAATGTTCGATAACTTTACAGTCGAAATATTCGAAGAAAATGAATATAAAATTGCTCAATTGTATAATGCAGATTTTAACATTGTTGATGCAGTAGGAAAACCAGAAGGCTGGAATATTTCAACTTCAACATCACCCGTAACATTCACAATTGAATCCAAATCCTATACAAAAAGTAATTCGTATGTTATTATTAAAACTGAACCGTACACTTATGACCTTTCGTACGACCCATCACAAACATTAGTAGTTCCATTAGAAAGTGGAGTTACTTGTATGGTGCCAATTGCCTTGTATCTTGACGAAAATGGACATACTATTCCAACAACTTCATCAGTTAACTTAATTGAAGTCAAACCAGAAGGATTTACCTCTAACCATACTGACAAAATAAGTAGAATTGCTATTTCAGGTATTTTATGGAATATTTTAAAACATTTTTATCCATATCAAGACCAAGAATTAGTACGCTGGACAAGGACATTAATGAATGCGATTAGTGGCGTAACTGTTGCCCCTGAAGAGTTAGAAATGACCCACGTATTAAAAAGAATTGTTGCTGAAATAAATGATGGACAATCGCGAATATGGAAAATGCCTGTAAAACAATCATATAGTTTACCTTTTTTATGGGATATGATTGGGGATCAATTGATGATTACAGATGTACTACCGGATTCTTTACTTTTAGTTAAAGCTGGTGATACGGTAGCAGGGATTAATGGATTGCCATTAAATGATTATTTAACCTATGAAAAAGAAATAGTTTCTTCACCTACAGACCAATGGAAAGAAATTCGTGCTTTAGCAGAAATTAGAAACGGCGAAAAGGATAGTATTGTACAATTGCAAATTCGACCATATAAAGAAAGAGTTAAACCTTTCACCGTCTCCATTCCTTATGTTATTGATTCAAGACTAATGGTAGAACCTCGTTTAAAGCCAATTCAACGATTAAAAGGTGGATTACTATATATCGATATAACAAGATTAGAAGAATCGGAAATGAATGAGCTTATTCCTACTTTTCAAAGTTATAAGGGAATAATTTTTGACGTAAGAGGCGTTCCAACGGTAACTGCAAAGTTTTTAACATCTTTTTCTACGAAAAGTATTAAATCTCCAATTTGGTTAACGCCAGTTATAACATATCCAGATTTCTTAAGAACAGAATTTGATACGTCATACTTTGAAATTGCTGGTTCAAAGAGGGATAGCAAAACTAAAGCGGTATTTTTAATAGACGCAAGATCAATAGGTTATGCAGAAACAATACTTTCAATGGTGGAAACTTCAAAATTGGGAGAAATTATTGGAAGTTCGAGTGGTGGAACAAACGGGACATCACAAAGTATATCATTGCCGTTATCATATTTTGCATCTTTTACAACCACTAAAGTTTTAAAAAACAACAAATTACCATTTCATGGAGTTGGAATTGCACCTACTATCCCTATAAAAAGAACGATAAAAGGTGTTATTACAGGTAATGATGAATTTTTAGAATCTGCAGTAATGAATCTACTAAAGTAAGTAAATGAAAGTATCTTTTTATACCTTAGGCTGTAAACTTAATTATTCTGAAACTTCTACAATCTCTAATCAGTTTTTAGAGGCAGGACATACTATTGTTCCTTTTGGAGATGATTCTGACTGTCTTATTATAAATACCTGTTCTGTTACAGAGAATGCCGATACTGAAGCTAGGAAAATAATTCGAAGAACACTACGAAAATCACCAAACACTTACGTAGGAATTACAGGGTGTTATGCTCAACTTCAACCAGAAGAAATTGCTTCAATTGATGGAGTTGATGCAGTTTTTGGAACGAAAGAAAAGTTTTCTATTTTAGAATCTTTATCTACTTTTGAAAAAGAATCAATACCTAAAATATATGTTTCAGATTTAGATGAAACTCCAGATTTTAACGATTCATTTTCTTCAGATACAGATTCACGGACAAGAGCCTTTTTGAAAATTCAAGATGGATGTAACTATAATTGTTCTTTTTGCACAATTCCAATTGCAAGAGGCGGTTCTAGAAGTATGCCTTTCGAAAAGATACTTACTAAAATGGAAGAGATTGAAAAATCTGGTTATAATGAAATTGTTCTTACTGGTATTAACTTAGGTGACTATTCTTATGACGAATTTAGATTTATTGATGTTGTGAGATTAATCGATTCTTCTGCAATTCAGGCAAGAATTAGAATTTCATCAATTGAACCTAATTTACTTACCAATGAAATTATAAATGTTGTTTTAAATTCTAAAAAATTCTGTAATCATTTTCATATTCCATTACAAAGTGGATCAAGTGAAATTCTTGGTAAAATGAAAAGAAGATACAAAGTTTCACAGTATCAAGAGTTAATTCTATCAATCAAACAAATGGACATGAATACTTGTATTGGAGTTGATGTAATAGTTGGTTTTCCAGGAGAAACTAATGACAAGTTTGAAGAAACTTTCCATTTCTTAGAAAGCTTACCAATTTCATACCTTCACGTTTTTACTTATTCTGAACGTGAAAATACTCCTGCAAAAGAATTTAAAGATTCTGTTCCATATTCAACCAGAAAATTACGCACAGCTCGTTTACGTCAATTGTCTGAATTCAAAAAAAATGAATTTTATAAATCTCAATTAGGACAAAAAAGAATTGTAATTCCCGAAAAATTTGATTCTTCATTAGAACGGTGGACAGGATATTCGAATAACTATGTCAAAGTACAATTTAACGCTCCTGTTAATCTGATACAAAAATCTTCCGTAGTATTACTTAATTCAATTGAAGGTAACAATGTACAATCAACACTTGAGTCTTTACATCTAAGCGAAAATATTGAGTATCAAAAACAATATATACCAATTTTATTATCGTAAATTTTTTAATTTTTCTACATCTGTTCAAGGAACGTCTATGAAAACGTTAATTGCTATTTTGTTCTGTAGTGCCTTTTTGGTAATAAATACCCAAGCACAAATATCACAACCTACAAATTTCAGGGTTTTAACACCTACCCAAAATCCTTTAATAATAAGAATGTTATGGGATTACAATCCAAACGAAACGAACGCATCTAAATTTATTTTTCGATACGCACTTAGTGCTCAAAGTACTTTCGATACTAATACCTTTAAGTCTACTGGTGTTTTAACAATACCTTTTAATTCAGGTAGATCAAAATATGATACTATTGTTACTCTTTCTGCATTTCAAACTGCTTTAACACAAGGAATTTATTCTTTTACTATTGAAGCTAGAAGTGCCGATAATTCTTTGATTTCTGATCCAAGTAGTATCGTAGTTATTGATTATAATGGTCAGAATCCACCTAAAATATTCTTTACTTTAGATCATAAACGATCAATTTGTATAGATTCACAGTACAATTACACTTGTTCAGCTAAAAGTAGTGATGGAGTAAATGATATTGTTTATGAATTGTTAGAAGCCCCTACAGGTATGACAATTGATAGTCTAACTGGTGAGTTAGACTGGACTCCGACTAAAATTGGATTACACAAAGTTAGAGTCTTAGGCTCTAAAGCCTCGAATCGTTCAGCTAGTGATAGAGTTAATTATAGAATCACGGTAAATAATTGTGACCAAGATTCTAGTATAATTCGTTTCCAAAATTACCCACCAATTGATGTATGTGTTGATAAACGATATACCTACAATGTTGCCGCAGTTACTAAATTACAAGGAAAAATTATCTATGAGTTGTTAGAACCTAAACCTTCAAATATTGAAATTTTACCGGATGGAAAATTTACTTGGACTCCAATTCAAGATCAAGTTGGAGCAGTTCCTATAGCAATTAAAGCAAGTATTGAAGGTTTGGAAAATGTTTTTCAAATTCAAAGAACTACTTTATATGTCTCAGATTGCAATTTGCAATTACCTGAAAATGTACTTTGTGCAGTATTAAGTGGTACAATTAAAAACGATGCAGGAAATCCAGTAAATGTGTCGAATGGTGTAGTTGCTGCTTGGAGATTAGATGCTATTCCGAATATAAATGCTAAAAAAATATTTACATCTCCAATTGTAAATGGAGCATATTCTATTCAATTACCTGCAGGTTCTAACTATTTAGTAAAAGCATATGGAGATAATCTTCCAGAAATTTGGAACGGAAATGTATCAATTGCATCACTAGCCAAACAATTTGTTTTTAGTTGTTTAGATACTACTATAGATTTTATTATACCAACTGTAGCTAATTCTCCAGAAGCTTTATTCACTGTTGAAGGCCGTGTAAGTTGGAAAGCAAAAGACTCTTCTCTCGGAGCAACTGTATATTTCTTACCAATAGGTAATTTAGGCATCCAGATTCCTTATACGATATCTGCTAAGTGCGATCCGTTTTCTGGAAGATATATTGCTGAATTACCAAGTAATTTCAAATATTTTGCCGTTGCAAAGTTGCAAAGTTATAGAAGTCTATTTTATGATACTGTTTATGATGCCGCAACAGCAAAAATTCTAAGTTCTGAATCTCAAAACTTAAATAGTATCGATTTTAGAATGATTGCATGTCCACCTATTGAAAATGGTGCTCAAGGTTCAATTATTAGTGAAGATGGAAATCCTGTTATGGGAACTGTCGTTGCTTATATGACAAAAAATGGAGCTGGTGTTCCAGTAGAACCAGCAATTGCAGATGTACGTTCTGCAAATACAGATGAGTATGGTTCTTGGTTTATAAAGAATGTTCATCCGGGTGAATATATGTTACTTTGTATTCCATTTACTAAAGAATCATTGCCTGCATATTTTTCAAAAAATTCTTCAATATCTCAATTCCCTTGGGTTAAAGGTACTACAATTGTTATAGATTCAATTATGTATCCAGATTTTTGTGATTTTGTACTTCCAATGCGAGATGGTCTACGTGGTTTGCTTCCTTGGGGTGGTACTACATCTCGAAAAATAAAGGGTGGAATAGTAAAAGGTGGAGGAGTTGAAACTCCATTTTCAACAATAACGGAACCTGGTGTCATTATTTTATTGAAAGATCAAGACAACAAAGTTTCAGATTTTGCAATTTCAGATTTTTCAGGTAGTTTTTCAGGTAGAGAATTGTCGCCAGGTACTTTTGAGTATGAAGCCGATAGAGTAGGATTTTTAACGCAAGGTGGAAGTTTTACCATTGGTACCGGAGATAATCAGAACAATGAAATTGAATTAGAAAAAGATGTAATAATTGTTTCTGTTCAAGAACCAAAATTTATATCCACAGAATTAAAATTAGGTGAACCATTTCCTAATCCTGCAAAAGATTTAATTACTTTTGAATTGAACTCTGTATCGAATGAAGTTAGAATTGAAATACTTACTTCTAATTCAGAATTGATTTCTACACAAATTCAGCCATCATCAATAGGTTCAACTTTTGTTTCTTTGTCAACTAAAGCATTAACTACTGGAGTTTATTTTATTAAAGTAACTCAAGGAGCATTTGTTTCTGTGCAAAAAATATCAATAGTTCGTTAAAAAGTTAAAATATTTGTATTTTAGCCCATTATCAAAATTTTAGTAATGGGCTATTTTTATGAAGTATTTTCTACTTTCTCTCACTTTATTCGTTTGTTTCAGCTCTTTAGAACTACTTTCACAAAAAAATTATGCTCCATTAATGTTCTTAAGTGATCCTCCAAACCCTTTGGAATATCGAGAACAAGCTTTCGATATCCTTCATTATGACTTAGATGCACATTTTGATAATATTCCACTTAAATCAATAAAAGCCAGAAATAAAATTACTTTTGTTTGGACAAAGGTCCCAACAAATGAAAAATTCTATTTTCATTTACGTGATCTACTAATAGATACCATTCGTTACAATCAGAATTTAGCTTCTTACAGCGAAATTGGAACAAAAGCCGATGCAGAGTACCATTTTGAAGTTTTAGCCCCTCAAGAAGCTCAAATTGGCGATACAGTTGTCTTAGAAATTCAATATCATGGTATTATGACTGCAGAACCAGGTACTTCTTCTTGGGGCGGTGTTCAATCATCTTCAGGTTCATTCTATGCTTTGGGTGTTGGATTCAAAAATAATTACGTTTCAACAACTCAACATTGGTTACCTTGTTTCGATCACCCTTCAGACAAAGCAACATTTAAAGGTAAATTTAGAGCAAAATCACCATTTTTTGTTGCTTCCATTGGAACACTGACAATTGAAAATCCTACAGATACTGTTCCAGAGTATGTTTGGGAACACCCATACCCTGTAGCAACGTATTTGCTAACCTTTGCTGTGGATAACTTTATACCAATATCGTATGAAACTCAAAAACCGAGTATAGTTTATACAAAAAAAATTGATTCTGTTCAAACTCAATATGCTTTTGCACAATTACCAACAATGGTTGAATGTTTTGAATCATTATTCAAGCCTTATCCATTTGAAAAAATTGGTTTTTGCATTACACAATTAGGTGCAATGGAACATCAAACAATGATCTCATATCCGAGAAGTTTGATTTTTTCAACGTTTAACAAAAAAGATTCTATGAATCCTGTTGCGGCTCATGAACTTGCTCACATGTGGTTTGGTGATTTAGTTACTCCTTACGACTTTAGTCATGCTTGGTTAACGGAATCATTTGCAACATTATCAGAAGCATTGTGGTTCGAATATAAGCAAGGAAAACAATCGTATCTAAATTACCAAGAAAAACAAGCGAATGATTATATAAATTCTTATTCCATTAGTGAAGGAATTTTCCCAATTTATAATTTTGATCGAACTGGTAAATCTTCAAATTATCCACGAACCATTTATGAAAAAGGTGCTGTAGTCCTTGGAATGTTGCGGTACCATTTAGGAGATGAATTATTTTTTGAAGCACTCGATGATTATTTAACAGTTTTTGCCTATAAGAATGCTAAAACTGAAGATGTTCTTTCCATTTTTAAATCAAAATCAACAAAAAATATAGAACCCTTTTTTAATGAATGGATTTATGGAAAAGGATACCCTGAATTAGTAATTGACACAGTTCGAAATACAGATGATTCTTTTACATTGAATATAAGACAAGTTCAACAAGCAGAATGGGGAGTTTATACTTCCCTACCAATAAATGTTTCTTATTTGGTAGGCGATGAACAAATTGGAGATACTGTACTAATATTAAATCAGAAGAATCAGATTTTTACTTTACCATTGATTCAAAAAAATACTATATTACAATTTAACAAAGGAACAAAGGTTCGATCTTTGTTTAAAGTCAAAGAAATTACTACAAATGTAAATTACGATTCTAAAGAAAACGAATTTCAAATTGTACCCAATCCAAGTTCGAACTATTTCACGCTCATTAATCCTAAGAATATTGAGTTTCATACGGTAGAAATTTACAATGTTTTGGGAACTCTCGAAAGTAAAATTGAAAATATAGTTACAAATACTTACATAACAATCCCAATATCAAACTTAGTAAAAGGGGTTTATATAGTTGTTTTAAAAGGAAACAGCCAATCTTATGTTAAAAAATTAGCTGTTCAATTATGATTATTGCTCATTGAAATTACAGAAAGATAATAATATTAATCTATAAGGTTTCTAAGAAAGTTTTGAGAATTTTTATTCGGATCGTTTGGGTTAGAACCAGCAGGACGAGGAACAGGAACACTTCCTTGTTGCTGTCTTCTTTGCCAAGCGGGAGTATCCAATTCTGAATAATCACTTGGAGTTGGTAATGTACTAGGAGTTCGTTGTTCGTTAGGTTTATAATTACTCACAAATGATGCATGTTGATCAGTTTGATTTCTTTCATTTTGTTGTGAATCATTTCTTCTAACACCATATTTGTCAATATTCGAAGTGTCGTTACTCTGAATAGAAGAACTAGAATTAAATCCAGTTGCAACCACTGTGATCATAATCTTATCATCCATAGTTTCGTCAATATTCAACCCATGAATTAGATTGGATTCTACACCAGAAGCAGCAAGAATAGTTTGCATAGCCTCATCAATTTCGGTCATTTTTAAATCATTACCACCTGTAATATTTACCAAAAGACCTTTCGAACCAGCAATAGAAAGACCTTCTAAAAGTGGAGAGTTTAGGGCAAGCTCAGCAGCTTTTGTCGCTCGTTTTTCACCTTCAGCTACACCCATTCCCATTAATGCATCGCCCATATCTTTCATAATAGTTTTAACATCAGCAAAATCAACGTTGATCAAACCATTACCAGAAATTATATCAGCAATTCCACGAGTTGCATTGTAAAGGACATCATCTACTTTGCTGAAAGCAGTTTTAAAAGTAGTTTGTTTGTCAATAATATCCATAATCTTTTGATTTGGAATTACAATCAAAGCATCTACTTTAGAACGTAGTTCTTTAATTCCTTCTTCTGCAATTGCAGCTCTGCGAGCAGCTTCCCATTTAAAAGGTTTTGTTACAATTGCAACAACTAATGCACCTAATTCTCTACCTATTGCTGCAACTACAGGAGCACCACCAGTACCAGTACCACCACCCATACCAGCAGTCACAAAAATCATATCCGAACCTGCTAATGCATCTCTAATTTCTTGAATACTTTCTTCAACAGCAAGTTTACCTACTTTTGGATCGGCACCTGCCCCAAGTCCACGAGTAGATTCACGACCTACGTGAATTTTAACTGCAGCTTGGTTTTTAGTTAGTGCTTGAGCATCAGTATTTGCAACTATAAACTCAACGTACGAAAGTCCACGTTCTATCATAGAATTAACTGCATTCCCACCACCACCACCGACGCCAATAACTCTTATCTTTGCGCCTTGTATTAAATCGGAGTCCATTGAAATCATAAAAGTACCTTTTTGTAGAAAGAATTATTTTTAGAGAGAATTATAATTTTGTAAACCAATCAACCACTTTTTTAATAAAGTTTCCAGAATTTTGATCTGCATTCTTCGTTTTGTTTTGTTGATTGATAGGAGTTTTTGGTTGCACAATTCTAGAATTTATATAGCTTGTAGATTCTCGAACCGAAGTTTCATCACGAACTGATTCTTGAAGTAAATATTCAGCTTTTTTGCCTTCATCTATTGCATACAGTATTAGTCCAACAGCAGTTGCGTACATTGGATTCATTGCCTCAGGTGCTAAAGCTCTTTCAGCAATTCCATTAGGAATTCCTAATTTAACGGGAAGTCCAAATATGTGAGAAGCTAATATATCTGCTCCACGTAAATTTGCAGCACCTCCAGTAATAACAACTCCAGCAGATAATTTTGGAGCCATATTTGAGCGAGATATTTCACCCCAAGCAAATTCAAATATTTCTTCCATTCTTGGTTGAATTATGCTACATAAATCACTTTTTGATACCTCAACAGGAGTTCTAGTTGCTTTTGCTACTGGAAATCTTTCGTCTCGAACAATGCTTTCTTCAATACAATGTCCGTAATCTCTTTTGATTTTTTCAGCTTGAGCATACGTGATGCCTAACCAAGCTTTAATATCGTCTGTAACTTGTTTTCCTGCTATTCCAAACGAAGAAGTTAATCTGATTATATTATTATGGAAAATTGCTATATCGGTAGTTCCACCACCAATATCAATAATGGCAACGCCAACATCTTTTTCTTCTTCATCTAAAACTGCTGCAGCTGATGCTATAGGCTCTAAAACTAAACCAGAAACTTCTATACCAGCTCGTTCACAACAACGATAAATGTTCTGTAAATATGGTCCAGCAGCAGTTACTAAATGGACATCTGCATCAACACGTAATCCACTCATTCCTACTGGATCTTTAATTCCATCTTGGCCGTCAACAACAAAACTTTGAGGAATTGTATGTAATATTTTCCTATCAGATGGTAAAGAGATTTGTTGAGAATCGTCCATTAACCTTTGAACATCAGCACGTGTTATCTCACGATTTGGGTTGTTGGTAGTAATAACTGCTTTAGTATGCAAAACTTGGATATGGTCTCCAGCAATGCCAACTACAGCACTTTTTATCTGTATTCCGGACATTTGTTGGGCTTTTTCAACTGCTTGTTGAATAGCACGAGTTGTATTTTCAATATTAACGATAACACCTCTGCTAATACCATTATTGCTATCAGCAGTACCTAAACCAATAATGTTAACTCCCACATTTGGAATTGATTTTGCTATTATTACACAAACTTTGGTTGTGCCAATATCAATACCAACATAAATAGCAGAGTCTTGTTGTAGATTCGATGTTTCAGAAAAATTAGTAGGCTGACTAAATGTCATAAAATCGCAAGGGTTATTATGCTGTTTTTTGAGTTTCTGGAAATTGTTTTTTTAAAATTTTGATTTCAAAATTACTTGCCCAGACCATCGAAGATCGATAGTTTTTAAACCTGTAACAGCGGTTGATATTTTGTCTGCATTCCAAAAATACAATAATTTTTGTAAATTGTAATCCAAATTGTTAAGATTGCCAATTAAAATTTCTTGTTTATCAGTTGTAACTATCAAAAAAGTTCGTAATTCAGGTTTATAAACTAGTTCTGAAGTTATAGTATAAATGTAATTATCAGCATAATTTCTTATCCCATTGACTATTGAAACTGCTTCTTGTAACAAGATTTTTGTTGTTGTATCAGATTTCACTTTGATACCTTGAATTACCGGTAAATCAAGAATTGGAAATATTTGACGTAAAGGTAGTATTTTCGCTTTTTCACTAACAAATTGAATTGTTCCATCGTCTAAGACAATGTAACTTATCGGTTGTTCTTCTTTAACAGAAATTATAAGATTCTGATTATATATTTCAACTTTAACTTCATCAATAAAAGCAATACTTTGAATTCTTGACTCAACTCCTTTTACGTCTATACTTTTTAAGGGTGTTCCTTTTAAAGGAATTGAAGCAATTTCTAAAATTTCTTCTGAAGAAAGTAAGTTATTCCCTTGTACTATTGTTTTTTCTAAATTCTTTTCTTCTTGATTAAATTCGTATAAATAATAGAAAACACTATAGGAAATTGTTCCAATTGTTACTAATACTATTGCTATACGTAAAAGAATTCTAAGAAATTTCATTCGAACTATTTAAGTAATATAATTGCTCGTAATCAGATCAACTATCTCTACCCAAGTTTCACACGTATAGGTTGGAATAATAGTATCGTCATTTAAAGACATTGTAAAAGGTGTTTTATTTCCAGTATAAAGAATTGAATCAATATTTAAGGAATTAGCACCTAATATATCAGTTTTTTCAATATCACCAATATGAATAGATTCTCGAATTGGTAGTTTTAACTCGTTAAAAATATTTTCGAAAGCTTTTCGATTTGGTTTAGCTACACCAGTTTCGTTACTAAAACTAAAACTAGAAAAAAATTGAAGTATGTCATGATGCTCAAGAACGCCCCTTAACTTAACTCCTGGCGAAAAATAAGTGTCTGAAACAATTCCAAGTTTAAAGTTTTTTGAAAGTATTTCTAATGCATATTTTACATTTGGCAATAACGAAGGTGGATCAACAATAACACCATTTGAATAAACATCTGTCAGATACTGAACAGAATCAGTATTCGTATGAGAATCGAATTGTTGTAAAAGATACGTAGTTATTTCTTTTGTCTCCAGAGTTCTGTGTTCTGAAAACCAAATACTTTTAAAATGTTCAAGAACTTTTGAAAAAATAGCTGGAAAATGATTTTTATCAAATTCGATTTTTTGATAATTCAAGACTTCAATCAATGCTTCTTCACGAATGATTTGTCTATTTTCTGACCCTTCAGAAGAAATAAGAGTATTCCAAAAATCAATAGTAATTACTTTTAACTTCTTCATATTAACGTTTGATGGCAAAACATAACATAGTAAATGGTTCTAATGTTAACTCTAATTTCCCATCTTTAACTATATAGTCAATATTAGAAAACTTTTCGGTCAAGTTTAAAACAGGATCTTGAATATGAATAGTAACATTTTTTTGGTGATCAAATTGATTTCCAATAATATATACATTCGGTGTAAAAGGTACATGCAGTTGAACACGAGAAATTGCTATAATCGATGAATCGGAAGTTTCTAATTTTGAACAAGTAAATTTTTCATCATAGGCGTTATTTTTAAATAATTCCCATCGTAATTGAAGTGATTTTTTTATGTCCTCGTGAATTGTTTCTGTACTATTCCAATATAGTACCCCTTCAGAAAATAGTGGTAACGTATTTACAGGATGTTCAAATATTTGTGAAGAAGTAAAATCTAAACCAGTATTAATTGGCTTGTCTTCACCAAGTTCATTTCCAGTTGTAATTAAGGGTAATCCCATAGGAAGTAAACCAGAAAGTCTTGCTATAAAACGAGAAAAATTTATTCCACCATAACGAGTAATGGTTCTCGGAGAATTATGTGTTTCACCACTTGCAAAGTAACATAATGAAGGTCTTCGTGTCGTGAATGAATCTACAAATTCTTTTAATTTTTCAGGTTTATAGGAATCTATCCACATATAACCAACAGCAGCATTAAAACCAGTCTGAGCAGATTTTTTGGAAATTACAAAATTCTCCTCCCAAATTACAAAAGTTCTTTTTGTTCTTTTTGCTTTTTTAATGATTCGTTCTATTAATTCTTGAGGTAAAGAATGCCCCATATCAATCATAGCACCGTCTATATCAAATTTTTCAATATAGTAGGGTATAATATCAGTTAAAAATTCCCATAATTTTTTATTTTCAGTTTCACTTTCAAGTAAAGAATCTTCATACATACGAACCGTATTGTAAGCTATATAGTTAAATTCAGGATGGGTATACAATTTTAAATACGTAACATCTGACCATGGTGGTTGATTGTCGTCAGGAGGCCAATCAGCAAATGCAGAAGGAATTTTTGCTGATTTAGAAGCTGATATGACACCTTTGATTTTGTCCTTATATATTTTTACTTCTTTTGGTGTTGAAGTAAATAGAGACATATATTCTTTTGAAGGTTTGGGAAGATTTACAAACAACTTCTTATCCACCAATTTTCGAATACTACGAAGTTTTTGTTCATCGAAAAATGGAGTACCGTACATAGTATCTGGGTCTTCTCTGTTTCCTTTAACCTCTACTTTTGAATCAATCCAATAGAACCAATCAGGGTGGTCAAAAGCAAGTTCAGTATCTACCGAAGCAGTTCGAAGAGGAAATTCTAAAACTATTTTCATTCCTAAAATTTTTGCAGCTTCAATAAATGCTTTACATTCTGTGTTTACATCTAACTTTAAAATAGGTTCTGCTAAATTCTCATCTAATTTTAATGGATTTTTTACTGAATACGGAGATCCCAATGTACCCTTACGTTCATCTTCACCAATTGCAAAAATAGGTAGCAGATAAATAGTATTTATTCCCATATCATATAAATATGGAAGCATTGCTATAGCTTTTAAGAAGCTCCCAGTTTCACGTAATTTATGTTTTCCTAAAGGAGTTTTCAACAGTCCATCTTTGTCGTGATCATAGGCAGTAGTGTACCGTACTAACATTGAATAAATGTTAGCTTCATACCCCCATTTTTTGTTAATAAACTGAAATGGTTTCCGAGCCAACCTAAATATTTGTTCTATTTTAGATAGAAAAAAAGCATACGGATTTACTTCTATGGCACCTACTTGATTAGGTTCAATCCATTGTGCCGGAACAGCATACTGATCTTTAAATTTAGTTTGCTGATTTAATATTTTAAGTTGGTGCCTTACAACGTCTAAGGAATTCGTTGACATAGTTTACTTCTATTGTTTTAGGATTTTTATTTTTATTCGATTGGTAATTTTTGACCTACTATTATACAGCGAGGGGAAGAGTCTTCTAAAAATGGACTGCCTGAATAATTACCATATTGTTTCACTGTTGAAATTGAATATGATTGCAATATTGCCTTTAATTGTTCTGGAGAATAAAGTCGAACTTTTTCTTCAAAAACATCTGGTTTAGATTGATTTTCAATATAGATTTCAATTCTTTTTTTTACATGAGTTTCAGTAATAGTTCTTTTTTGGATAATGGTAGCATTATCCAAAATCGTTTCTGTAAACGGATTAAATGTAGCACGTATATACTCTGCATTCAAATAATCAAAAAAGAAATATCCACCTGTTTTTAGTGCTTCAGAAATACGATATATTACAGTTCTGTTATCATTTTCAATATCGAAATAACCAAAACTTGTAAACATATTACAAATACAGTCATACGGCGCAGAAGGGTATGAGTGTCTCATATCTTGTCTGAAAAACTTTGTGTTATATGTTTCTAAAGATTTTTTAGCAATTTCTAATAGATTTTTTGAATAGTCAATACCAACTACATCAAAGCCTCTTTCAGCTAACAACAAAGAGTGTCTTCCATTTCCACAGCATAAATCTAGTACTTTAGAGCCAAACTCTAAATTAGTAGATTCTAACATCAAGCTAACTGCTAATGCAGCTTCTTTATTGTGTCTATGAGCATAAAGCGTCAAATACCAAGGGCTTTCAAACCATTTTCCAAACCAGTCTTGTTGGTACGGTCTTCGTTTATTGTACATTAATTCTTCCTTCAAATGCTCGAACTAACGTTGCTTCGTCAGTATATTCCAAATCTGTTCCAACTGGGAGTCCTCTCGATAATCTTGTAACACTTATTGAAAGTGGCTTTAACAACTTTGCAATATATTGAATTGTTAGTTCCCCTTCAACCGACGCATTGAGAGCTAAAATTACTTCACCAACTTCATCGGAACATCGTTGAATTAGTTCACGTATTTTAATTTCTGAAGGTCCAATTCCTTCCAAGGGATTCAGTGTTCCGTGTAAAACGTGATACATTCCCTTAAATTCACGTGTTTTTTCAATTGCAGTTACGTCTTGAGGTTCTTCAACTACACAAATAATTTCTTTTTTTCTCAATTGGGAAGAACAAACTAAACAAGGATCGGTATCTGTAAAATTAAAACAGATAGAACAATAGATTGTTTGTTCATGTAGTTCTAACAGTGCTTTTGCAAATGATAGAGCAAATTCTTTATCTTGCCTTAAAATGTAAAAAACTAACCGTTGAGCTGTTTTTTTTCCAATCGAGGGTAACGTCGAAAATAATTCAACAATTTTTTCTATCGGTTTCGAAGTGAACATTTAAAATTTTAGCCCTTGTAAAAAAGGCATCATTCCATTTGTTAAAGATCCTAATTCAGATTGCATCATTTCTTGGGTAGTTTCTATTGCTTTGGATACACACGATGAAACTAAATTTTCAAGCATTTTTTTGTCGTTCATTGCTAAAAGCTCTTCACTAATTATCAATGATTGAACTTTTAAATCCCCCGTCATTACGACTTTAACCATACCTCCACCAACTTCAGTTGTGGTAGTTTTGCTTGAAAGTGATTCTTTAGCTTTATCTAAGTCTTGTTTCATTTTTTGAAACTGACCCATTAACTCAGGAATATTGAACATTAAAACCCTCTTTAATTTTGTTTGAAAGGACAAATCAAATATGATTTTATTGTTTTTCAAATATAGTCACCTTTAGAAGGCTAGTAATTAGGAATCTTGCAACTTTTTTGCTGGTATATCGTTTACGATTTTGTCTCATAAAATTCCCATTTTAGGTTTTAAACAATGCTTATACGTTCTGTTTCAGGAGTTAGGTTTACTTTAGGTGATGAAAATTCTCCACTAATCATATTGAAATATGTTGAATCTTTTGCGAATTGGCTCAAAGGTGAAAGCATTGTGATAGGTTACGATGCAAGACCTTCCGGAAATTGGATTAGACATTGTGTTATTGGTGCTTTAGCAGCAAATGGAATTTCAGTGATTGATATTGGTATTGCTCCGACTCCAACTATTCAACTTGCTGTAAAAGAGTTAAAAGCTTCAGGTGGAATTTCAATTTCTGCTTCACATAATCCAGAAGAATGGAATGGTTTTAAGTTTTTATCAAAAGATGGAATTTGTTTAACACAATCTGAAAATAATGAATTGTATTCAATTGTTGATTCAGATTCAAAACCATATCCCAAAAAATATTCGGATTTTGAAATTTCTTCTGTAGATTTCGACAACAGTTCACTATTTCAACTTCCCCTAGTTGTAAAATCAAATTTATTTTCTAAACTCAATACTAGAAAATTTCATTGTGTTGTAGATGCCGTAAATGCTTCAGGATCTTTTCGAATACCAAAATTCCTAGAAAAAATTGGTTGTACAGTTGTTCGACTATATTGTGATGGAACAGGTAACTTCCCACATTTACCAGAACCATTGCCTCAAAATTTAACAGAATTAGCGAAACAAACTAAATTTAACATTGCCGATATTGGAATTGCTGTCGACCCAGATGCGGATAGATTAGTTCTAATAGATGAAAACGGAACTTCCATTGGAGAAGAAAAAACAATTGCTTTAGCAACTGAAGCTGTTTTCTATTTTAAAAACAAGTATCAACTATTTGAAAATTATGCGAATTGTGTAACTGTAAATCTATCTACTTCAAAAATGGTTGAAGATGTTGCTAAAAAACATAGTGCAACAATTTTTAGAAGTTCTGTCGGCGAAGTGAATGTTATCGAAGAAATGAAACGTTCAAGTTCAGTCATTGGAGGTGAAGGATCTGGGGGAGTTATTTTACCAGATTCACATTACGGTAGAGACTCCTTTGTTGGTATACTTTTAATTCTCGGATTAATGGTCGAAACTAATAAAACACTTTCAGAACTAAGTAATGAGTTACCAAAGTATTCAATGGTAAAAATGAAAAAAACATTTCAAGGAGATTTTTCAGAAATAGTAAATGTATTGAATGAAAAATATATAAACAATGAAATTGATACTCGAGATGGTATCAAAATATATTTTGAAAATTCTTGGGTTCACATACGTGCTTCAAATACTGAACCTATTGCAAGATGTATTGCAGAAGCCCCTACAAATGTTGAAGCAGAGCGATTAGCAACTACATTCTTAAAGTTTATTCCATGATTCACAAAATCATTTTTCTTATTTTCTTTTACTTTCTAAATATTCAAGTTTCAGCACAAATACTAACTTTAGAAGAAGTCTTACTTTTAGCTGTTCAAAATTCTGAAATTGTAAAGATAGTAGAACTCCAAGCTCTACAAAGTAAATTAAACAATTCACATTTTAATGCAGGACAGTTACCTGATGTTCAATTTCTTGTTAATTCTACAAGTAGCATTAGCAATACAAATCAGTCATTTGTTGATGGTAGAGAATTAATTCGAAAAGGTGCAAATGCTTCTTCAAATAACGCTGCTACTCAAGTTGTTTGGAATGTGTTTGATGGTTTTGGTATGTTTCACAGAAAAAATTTATTAGAATCTAATTTTATTGAAGCAACTGAACGTAGTTTTCAACAACAGCTGACAGTAAAAATATTTACAACTCAAACCTATCTTTCAGTATTGGCTACACAAGAACAATTTCCTATTTTACTTGAAAATATTCAAATTTCTAAAGATAGATTTGATTTGATTACATATAAAAAATCAATAGGATTAGCATCCGAGTATGAAGTTTCATTGGCAAATCAAGCCTATCTTGACGATTCAATTAGTTATTTAAATCTTGAAAATCAATTCTCAATTCAAAAAAATCAGTTATCTCGATTAATATCAATTCCTATTGAAAACCAAACTTTAGAATATCCAAAGAAATTGCTAACTATTCAATCGATAAATGATATTCAAACAAAATATTTTCTAAAAAATCCTTTTTATAAAGAAGCTTTTCAGCGATTAGAATCTGCAAAGTTTCGTAAAAAGTCAAACCAATCTACACAATTACCTTCTATTTCTGCATTTGGTAGCTTTAATTGGAATCGATCTGCAAGTGAGGCTGGTTTTTTAGCTCAAAATTTAACTTCTCAAATACAAGTTGGTTTGCAAATGTCTTACTTTATTTCTCAGGCTTTCGATGCTTCTTCATTTGTAGAAAATTCACAAATAGATATTTCCATTGAACAACTTTCTTTAAGTAGAATGGAAAATGATGTTAGATCTGATTTAACTCGGAGAGTTGATTTTATAAATAGACAAAACAAGATTATTTCACTAAGCAAGAAGAATGTACTTTTATCTGAATCTGTTCAACAAATTGACAAATCTAAGTTAGAACTAGGGCAAATTTCTGGAAATGAGTATAGAATTTTACAATTAGATGGTTTGAGAAGAAAACGTTCATTAGTACAAACAGAAATTGAATCATTACAAGCTACAATTGAACTTGAATTATTATTGATACAACGATGAAAAAAGAAATTTCTTTATTTAAAATGTCTGGTGCAGGAAATACATTCTCAATTTTTGATAATCGAGTTTTAAAATTGGAAATTGAAACAATTCAAAAATATGCTGATATTTTTTCAGAGGCATTTGGTATAAAAACAGAAGGAATAATGGCTATTAATTCACCACTTAAAGGTAACAGTAACTTCGATGTTTGGTTCTTTAATCCAGATGGTTCCTTTGGACCAATGTGTGGGAATGGATCTCGATGTGCTGTAGAATTTTCTACAAAACTAGGAATAATTACGGAAAATCAGGATATTTCTTTTACAATGGCAGGTTCAGAATACCAAGCTAAATACACAAAAAAAGGAATTGCCATAACAATGCCTGATTTCAAAGAATTTCGTAAAGAAGTTTCTGTAAGAATAGGTTCAAGAATTTTAATGGGATCGTATGTAAATGTTGGCTCAGACCATTATATACTTCATAAAAATCAATTACAGATTGAAGATGCAGAATTCTGGACCTATGATTTTGTAGAAAATGCTAGATTCATTCGAAATTCTAATGAATTTCAACCAAGGGGAGTAAATGTATCTATTTTTATGTTTGAAGACGAAAAGGTGTTAATGCGGACGTACGAACGTGGTGTAGAAGCAGAAACCGGAGCTTGCGGTACCGGTTCTATTTCTTTAGGGTTAGTTGTCAATGAATTGTATTCCAAACAATTCCCAATTGAAATTATTCCAACCAGTGGTGAAACTATTTGGGTTGAATACAAAAACAATGAACATCCCTTTTTTACACTCGAAGGGAATGCAGTTTTCTTAGATACTAAAACTATCGAACTATAAAAAAAGCCCCAAATAGGGGCTTTAAATTTTATATGATTTAGTTCATTTTACTATAGAGATTTTTTTAGAAGTTGATTGTAGTACTTCTTTCGATTTAATGGGTGCTACTAAGTTTCTATAAACATACGCCACTATTTCTAGATTATTTGGGTTCCAATCTCTATTCGGAGCGAGTTGTATTGTTCGTGTAAAAATCACTTCACTTCCCGACTTTTGGTCACTATCAGAAATAGGTGATCCGATTGAATTGTCTGGTATAAACGATCTAAATACGTATTGATGAACATAATTAGTATCTACTTTTCCATCAACTTTTTTTTGTGGTTTAGCAATGTCGTTCTCAACTATAGCTAATAGTAAATGAAAGTCTTTAAATCCATCTTGTAAATAATGTACTAAACCTGTAACAGTTATTTCTTTTGTAATAGGGTCATACCAAGGATAAATACGAATAACTAACTCAGAAGGTATTCCTAATCGTTCGATAACTTTATCTTCTAGCACACCAGATGTAACTCTCATTGAAGAAGTTCCGTAATTTTCTCTGTCTACAAAACTGTTAGGAGTATTTATACTTAAAGGATTAGATACTAACAAAAAATCTTTTCCAATTTCAGTTCCAACAGTAGTTCTAAAGTCATATTCCAAACCTGATGAAGGATTGGGGTTTGATAATGCACCAGCATGAAATGAAACTACATTTACTCTTTTTAGTCTTTCTTTAATATCTTGCACTAAAGCACTTGCAGACGGACAAGGTCCACAATTTGAACCTGTAAACTTTTCTACAAGAACATTCCTTAATGGAGATAGCGTATCATCTGTTGTGGGAGGAATTACTATGACTTTATCTTTTTTGTAGGGAGGTCCGATAACATCACAAGAGGATAAAATAACAATTAAAATTAAAGCAAAAAAGACTTTTTTCATAATTTTGGTTTCATGGTACTATTGAAACTTTTTTGGAAGTTGATTGCAACACTTCTCGAGAAACTGTTGGAGTATTAAAATTCCTATAAACATACCCTACTACTTTTAAGTTTTTAGGAACCCAATCTGAATCAGGAGCAAATTGTAAATTTCTAGTAAATGTTACTTGAGAACCTTTTGGTTGATCTGTAGTCGATACAGGGGTTCCCCAAGCATTATTCGGTATATTGGAACGGAATACGTTCTTATGTAGATAATCGACTATTTTACTTCCATCAGGTTGTTTCTGAGGTTTAATTATACTATCCTCAACTAATGCAAGAGTAACATTATAATCTTTAAATCCATTCTCTAAAAAATGGACTTGACCTGAAACTGTTAAAGTTCTTGTTGAAGGATCATACCAAGGATAAATTCGGATAGCTACAGGAGATGATATTGGGAAACGTTTTGGTATTTCGGTAAGCCAAATCTTATGTCCAACTCTCACTTTAGAAAGTGTATCAAATCCAATCCTGTCTATGACCCCCATAGGAGTAATTATATTTTCAGGGGCTGTTGCTTTAAAAAATGCGACTCCTAATTCAATTCCAGTATTAGTTATAAAATCATAAACATATCCTTGAGAAGGTTCAGGTTGAGCTAATTTACCAGCATGATAAGAAATTATACTTACTAATGGATAGATTTCGTGTATTTCTTTTGCTACATCATTTGCTGGAGGACAAGGAGTACATACTGCACCGGTGAACTTTTCTAATAAAACATTCCTTAATGGAGATAGCGTATCAGAAGTGTCCCTTGGAGTAACCTCTATTTTTTTTTTATAAGGCGGTTCAATGATATCACACGCAGTTACGGTAAGTATTGTTATGAGTGAAAGTAGTAAGTATTTCATATTGTAAATTTAAATCTTGTACATAATACATTAACGTCAAAAATAGCGAAA